>Ga0126369_10003507_pt1 | contig 11337 bp, 12 predicted proteins | sample PanSoiMetaPlot_1_FD_109646 | JGI IMG/M metagenome (GOLD analysis project Ga0126369, IMG submission 109646) | Tropical forest soil microbial communities from Panama - MetaG Plot_1 | ecosystem: Environmental > Terrestrial > Soil > Tropical forest > Bulk soil | place: Panama | collected 2016-02-17
CATCAGGTACCTGATGGCCGGTCGTTCGGGCACATGACCGGCCAGCGGGATAAACTGAACCCCGCACACCGCGACCAGCCCCTGGTAACCCCTCTGAGCTTGAACTTTGTCGATGCGTTTGAAGCTCAACTGCAAATCGAACCGCATGCGCCCGTCGAACACCGGAAGGGTGCGCCGGCATGCCTCCGGTGAAACCGGATCGCCGTTGCCCGACACTCGTATCAGCCCCGCGCTCATCGGATCGATGACGCCGCGCCGATAGGCGTCTGTCAAAGGGACGCGATCCGGACTGGGCATGATCGGCGGGTCAACGACTAGATCCTTGACGGTTCCGGCGCTCAGCACAATTCGCAGCTCTTCGAGTCGCCCACCATTGTTAATGGTCGACACAAAGGCCGTCGGCGCCAGATTGTCACCGCGCACGCTGCCTCTAGAGGCAGCGTTGCCCTGGCCGGTCGTAAACACCCGCAACAACCCGGTGGTCATCCCACTCGCAGCTGCGGTGAATTGATCGTCGCCGAGTTCGATGACCCAAGCACCCTTGCCGATCGGGACACCCGCCAGGGTAGCGGTATAGCGGGCATCGAGCTTGCCTTGCGCGCAGACGGCGCCGCTTACCAGGCAGACCATCACGATCGCCACGCTGGCCAGATGAAAACCGCGACAGATCCTGGTCAGCCTCAAATGCACCGATGATCCCTTCGATCATACGCAGTAGGTATTTTGGGCAGAACATCCTTTTCAGAGTGGATTAAGTCGATTGTGTGATCCATATACTCAGGCGGCCGGTAGGCCCAATCAGCCGAAATTTCTGGACGCCTGGACGAGACGCAATATCGGGCCTTCGCAGGACCTACCTGGGCTTTAGCTCCGACCGGACAACTCAAGTCCGCACCCCGAACTTGACGGCCTTGGTCCCAATCATTATAGGTCCGCGGTCCAAGCGAGCCCAAAGTTTCCACGCTCTGCGCGATCTGAGGCGCAGGCGTATGATTGCCAGAGGTACGCCATGTCGCGGCGGTGCGAATTGACCGGTAAATCGGCCCAGGTCGGCCACAAGGTCAGCCACTCGAACATCAAGACCAAACGGCGCTTCTTGCCGAACCTGATAAACGTGACCCTGATTTCCGACTCGCTCGGACGCTCAGTGAGACTTCGAGTTTCCGCCAATGCACTCCGCAGCGTCGATCACCGTGGCGGGCTCGATGCCTTCCTGACCAAGGCGCGTGACGCCGAGTTGTCGCCGCGGGCACTAGAACTCAAGCGCCAGATCGCCAAGAAGCTTGCACCTGCAAGCTGATCACCGGCTGCGCAGCGAGTTAATTCCGGTCATATGGGGCATCGTAGGCAAGGCGAAGCGTGCCCACCCTTTGGGCCTTTCTGCAAGGGCATGGCGCGACCCTTCGCGAAGTCAGGAGCGCCCTTTTCCTACCTATAAGCCTAAATTCCTATAAATAAAACTAATCGTCAATCAACTTGAACTGCAGCAGCACGGTGCGCTGCAGGGCGAAAAAATTGTCGTCCGAAATCATCGTCAGCACGGTATTGCCGGCCGAATCCACGTTGACGCTAAGCCCCTCCATATTGTCGATCTGATATCTCATGTCGGCAAAAATGAGGTCGGTCCCGTCAACCAGCGCGCCGGGCGAAATATCCGCGATCGTGATCCGCCGCAGCCGCATGGCGAAGCCGGTCCACCAGGTGAACCGACGTTCGAGCAGCAGCACGTCGCCGGACGGCAGGGTAGCGCTGTCACTGATGTCAAAATCGTCCCGGCGTTTGACGGAGAATTCCCCCGGCGTCGCGCCGCCGATCAAAAAAGCCTTGAGATTACCGTTGGGATCCAGGCCGCGTTCAGAGAATGCTATCAAGGCCCCTGTGAGCTTGCTGTTGCGCGGCGCAAACGTGAGCGCTTCAAGGCCCTTGTTGGTGGGCAGGTGGGAAATGCCGGGCAGCGCCGGGACCACTTCGGCGCGAGCCAATACGCCCTGCCGGGCGAAATCGAAACGCACGATGCGGTTCACCCCTTCGATGCCCACATAGAGCCATCCGCCCCGCTCGGCCAGCGACTCGGTATCGTACCATCCGCGTGCTGCGAGCGTGCGGCCATCAGGGCCAAGCATCGGCGCCATTGTCGCGTCGGCAATACCAGTCAGCCGGTCACCTTCATGGACGATGCGGGCAGTAAGCCAGCGTCCTTTGTCGGTGAGAGAGACGAAATGCTCGCCATCCGGAGCAACACGAATTGCGGAAAATCCTCCGAATTTCGGATAGGACGACGTCAGTCCAAGCCCACCGAGATATTCCAGTTTGCCAAAGCGACGCTGGTCGGATGCAATGATACCAAATGCCGAGATCGGCTTGGCATCGACCGTGATTGGCACCGGCGGATCGGCCCCGCCTCGCTGGGCCGCAGCCGGCGATACGATTGCAACGGCCACATAGGCGACTACGGCCACCATCAGGCACCAGCCCGGCACGAAACGGCAATGGACTGGAGCGACCGTTTTGCCGCGATCGTATTCGCGGTCCCGGCGGGTCTGCGTCGGACAATGTCCTATCACGCGTGCAGCCGGCGCTGCGGCCGCTGGACCGGTTCAAGATCCGGTCTTTCGTCAAACAGCTCGGCGAGTTTTTCGATCATGACGCCGCCGAGTTCTTCAGCATCGACAATCGTGACGGCGCGCCGGTAGTAGCGTGTGACGTCGTGGCCGATTCCGATGGCGATCAGTTCCACCGGAGAACGCTGCTCGATGTCCTCGATGACCCAGCGCAGATGGCGCTCCAGATAGTTGCCAGCATTGACCGAGAGCGTGGAATCGTCAACCGGTGCACCGTCCGAGATCATCATCAGGATCCTTCGCTGCTCGGTGCGCATCAGCAGGCGCTTGTGAGCCCAATCCAGCGCCTCGCCATCGATATTCTCCTTGAGCAGTCCTTCCCGCATCATCAGCCCGAGATTGCGCCGCGCGCGCCGCCATGGTGCGTCGGCGGACTTGTAGATGATGTGCCGCAGGTCGTTGAGGCGGCCCGGATTGCTGGGCTTGTTAGCCGCCAGCCAAGCCTCGCGCGACTGCCCTCCCTTCCAGGCCCGGGTGGTAAAGCCGAGAATCTCCGCCTTCACCCCGCAGCGCTCAAGCGTACGCGCCAAAATATCAGCGCAGGTTGCCGCCACTGTAATCGGCCGGCCGCGCATGGAGCCGGAATTGTCGAGCAGGAGTGTCACCACGGTGTCGCGGAAATTGGTATCCTTCTCGCGCTTGAATGACAGGGGGTGCATGGGATCGATGATGATGCGCGACAGCCGCGCGGGATCGAGCAGGCCTTCCTCCAGGTCGAATTCCCACGAGCGGCTTTGCTGTGCCATCAGGCGGCGCTGGAGGCGGTTGGCGAGCCGTGCCACCACACCTTGCAGATGAGCAAGTTGCTTGTCGAGGTAACCGCGCAGGCGATCGAGCTCTTCTGGCTCGCAGAGGTCTTCGGCCGCAATGGTCTCGTCGAACCTGGTGGTGAAGGGCCTGTAATCGGGGCCGCGTAGTTCGTTCCTGCCGCCGTGGCGTGGTCGCCACGGTTCGGCGGGGTTTTCGGAATCGCTCATTTCGGAATCGTCCGGCAAGTCGGCCGTCGGCGCATCGGTCGCCTCGGCGGCGCTATCGGGAAGATCCTCGGTTGAGGCATCTGCCTGCTCGAGGCTCATGCGCTGGCTGTCCTCGGACTCCGCGGATTCCCCGTCCTCGCCCTTGTCGTCCTGACGCCCGTCCTCGTTGCTCTCGTCGCTGTCGTCTTCGTCGTCCTCGTTGCTGCGTTCATCGCCCATGTCGAGCGAATCCAACAGATCATGGACTGCGTTGCCAAACTTGCGTTGGTCCTCGATCGTGTCTTCGAGACGGTCGAGATCGCGGCCGGCGCGGCCTTCGATCCAGCTTCGCCACAGCCCCACCAGGCGCCGCGCGGCCGGTGGCGGCGCCTGGCCGGTGAGGCGCTCGCGCACCAGCATGGCAAGCGCCTCTTCAATCGGCGCGTTGGCGCGATCGGTGATCTCGTCGAACTTGCCGCGATGGAACTTGTCGTCCAGCATGGCGGCAAGGTTCTTGGCTACCCCCTGCATGCGTCGCGCCCCGATCGCCTCGACGCGAGCCTGCTCGACCGCTTCGAAAACGGCGCGGCCCTGCTGGCTGCGGGGCAGCAGGCGGCGGTGGATGGCATCATTGTGACACGCCATCCGCAAAGCGACCGCGTCCGCATGGCCGCGCACGATTGCGGCATCGGCGATCGTCAGCTTGCGCGGCGGTTCCGGCAGCCGCGCCTTGCCGCCTGTCACCCCGGGCCGCTCGGCCGCGAACGAGACCTCAAGTTCAGGTCGGCGCGCAATCGCGCGCAGGCAGCCGGTCACGGCGCGCTTGAACGGCTCGTTCGGGGCTTCCTTGGCCGGGGGCTTGGGTTTAATGTTCGAGGACATGAGATGTTTTGAGCGACATCAAATGTTTGCGGACGGAGCTATCGAGCGTCGGCCCTTGAGCAACATAAGTGTGTGCATTTCCGTCTCTTCTGCGCATTTCAACTCAGTGCCACGTTCACCGACGACTCCGGCAACTCCTGGCCGAAGCAGCGCTGGTAGAATTCTGCCACGAGAGGACGCTCCAGCTCATCGCATTTGTTGAGGAAGGTAAGCCGGAACGCAAATCCGACATCCTTGAAGATGTCAGCGTTTTCCGCCCAGGTGATGACCGTGCGCGGGCTCATCACCGTCGAGAGATCACCGTTCATGAAGGCGTTGCGGGTGAGGTCGGCGACCCGCACCATCTTGCCGACGATGTCGCGGCCCGCATCGGTGCGGTAGTGCCGTGCCTTGGCAAGCACAATCTCAACCTCGTTGTCGTGAGGTAGATAATTCAGCGTTGTAACGATCGACCACCGGTCCATCTGGGCTTGGTTGATCTGCTGCGTTCCGTGATAGAGCCCTGAGGTGTCGCCAAGCCCAACCGTGTTGGCGGTCGCGAACAGCCGGAATGCCGGATGCGGCTTGACCACCCGGCTCTGGTCGAGCAGGGTCAGCCGACCCGAGGATTCGAGGACGCGCTGTATCACGAACATGACATCGGGGCGGCCGGCATCATATTCGTCAAACACCAGCGCAACATTATGCTGATACGCCCAGGGCAGAATTCCGTCGCGAAACTCCGTGACCTGCTGGCCGTCGCGGATCACGATGGCATCTTTGCCGATAAGGTCGATACGGCTGATATGGCTGTCAAGATTGACACGCACGCACGGCCAGTTGAGCCGCGCTGCCACTTGCTCGATATGGGTCGACTTTCCGGTGCCGTGATATCCAGTCACGATGACGCGGCGATTGCGGGCAAATCCGGCAAGAATTGCAAGCGTCGTTGAGCGATCGAAGCGATAATCAGAATCGATGTCGGGTACATGATCATCGGGCTCCGCATAGGCCGGCACTTCCAGGTCGGTATCGAAGCCGAACGTTTGCCGGACGGATACCTTGATGTCCGGCAATGGCGCGGCAAGTTCGGTTACGGCAGTCATTGATCCTCACTAATCAGCACAATCCGGTCTTCTTGAGGTAATTGTAGGCCTCTATGATCTCCCGCAGCTTATCCTCGGAGGCGCGATCGCCACCATTGGCATCGGGATGATGGCGTTTCACCAGTTCCTTGAACCGCGCCTTGATATCGGGGCCAGCCGCACCATCCTCCAGCCCGAGCGCGTGAAGCGCCTTGCGCTCGGCGTTGCGTATGTTGCGCCGCTCGGCCTCGGCGCGAGATTGTGCCGCGCCGGCGCGCGGACCGCCGAACTCCCGCAGAATATCGAACGGATCCGCGGCACCGATGCCCTCGTCAAACAACCGACCGACTTTTGCTTTGGCGCGGCCGTTGCCGCCGATCATGCCAATCCGCCAAGTCGGGAGATGCCCGGTGAGCGCGTCCTTCTGAAAACGCGCGACTGCATCGTCGCTCATGCCGGCAAAGAAATCATAGGACTGATTGTATTCGCGGACGTGATGGAGGCAGAACTGCCAATACTCGTGCTCCCGATTACGGCCTTTCGGAGCCCGGTGGCTTGCCAGTTCGGTGCAGTTCGGCCAGTCGCAGCATGGCCGCTCGGCCCGCAGCCGGCGATCCTCGCCGGGCTTGACCCGAATGCGATCATACAAAGGTGAGTCGAACTTCATCGCTTATTATGCGGACGATTCAGGGCGTTGCGCAAGCTTGACAGACTTGCCGAGACATGTTTCGCGTCCACGCTGGGGTGCCGATTGGCATGATCGTAAAGTCGCCGCTAACGCTTTTAACACGAGAGTCCTGATGGGTGTCCAAGAAACCATTTCAAGAAAGCTGACTGAAACCCTGGCCCCGCTGAGTCTGAGGGTGCTTGATGAATCTCATCACCATGAAGGGCACGCCGGACATCGGCCGGGCGGAGAAACGCATTTCAGGATCTATATCGTGGCTGATGCATTCCGGGGGAAGAGCCGGATCGCCCGCCATCGCATGATCAACGAAATACTCGCCAGCGAGCTCAAATCCGGGGTCCATGCGCTCGCCATCCACGCGGCGGCACCAGATGAAGCCTTGTGATTTTTCAGGGTTTCTGCTCACTCCCTTCCTCCCATAAGCACTGACTTATGTCGTGGCGGCGCGGCCAACTCTTCCTGTCCCCGTTAAGGGAGGCAGACGCGCCGGCACGAGACGCATACCACCGCACAATGCCACCTACATATCGTTCACAACAATGCCATCCCGCTTCCGCCAGCTGCCGAACAGCCATGTCGCGTAAACGCCAACTAGTACGGCAGCAAGGCCGAACCAAGTGATCGCGTAGCCGAAGTGATTGTTCGGCAGGTTCGGTCGCAGGCGGCCCGCACGCGGCAAGCCCCCGGGAGGTTCGGGACTTTCCAGTTCCACATAGAAGGGAGCGACGCTGATGCCATTGGCGGCCGCTATGGCGGCGGAATCGCGGGCGAACCAGATGTTGTGGGCCGGATCGCCGGGCGGCGTGAACAGGCCGGGCTTCTCCGGCCAGCGTAGCACGCCAACCACGCTGATCGGGCCCCAACCTGCCCGTCCAGGCGGGCTGCAGGTTCCTGTTTGCTGTCTGGCACGAAGCCGCGATTGACCATCACAAGTTCACCGGCCGCGACGCGCGCCGGCGTGAACACCCAATAGCCCTGGCCCCCGCCAGCCTCACGCAGCGTCGACCCGCCAGTATAGACCAAGGCTTCGTGATCGTGGAGAAACTGCGCCGTCATGGTAACGCGAAGGAATTCATCCTGCGCGGCCGTAAGTCGTGTCCATTCGGCGGACGGTGGCAGCGCGACCGGCATCGCCGCCAGGCGCTGCTGAAGGGCTGTGATCAGTTCCTCCTTCCAAGCCTTGCGATCCAATTGCCACAGCCCGAGCGAAATCAGGACTCCAAGCGCTACCGCGGCTGCCAGGCTGGGCGCCAGCACACTTTGACGCAGGCTTCCCGATGCTGCGGCGCCCGCCATTATGCGCCTGGCTTGCGTTCAAGCCGCCCCTCGGCGGCCTTGTGGTGATACTGGAGCGCTATCAGCAAGCCCTTCATGAAACGCAGCGGTCCGAGCGTGGTGAGCAGGATCAGCGGGCCCCACAGCGCGGCATGGAGCCAAAACGGCGGTTGGTATAGCGCCTCCACAATCAATGCGCTGCCCACTACGATGAATCCCGACAGGAAGATGATGAATACAGCCGGCCCATCGCCTGCTTCGATGAAAGTGTAGTCAAGCCCACATACCTCGCAATGTGCGAGCAAGCTCAGAAAGCCGCGGAAAAGCCTGCCTCTGCCGCAGCGCGGGCAGCGGCACATCAGTCCGGCGAACAGCGGAGACACCGGAGCACCAGAGCTTTGATCGGTCATGAGAACCTCATCAAAAAACGGAAAAAGGGCGGCGCGTGCCGCCCCCCTCTCCGGTACAGGTCGCAATTAATGCCCGGCAGCCTGCGAAGCGCCTGAGCCCCACACATATATGCAAGCGAATAGGAACAGCCATACCACATCGACGAAATGCCAGTACCAGGCGGCGAACTCGAACCCAATATGTTGCTTAGGCGTGAATTGTCCAGCCAGGGCGCGGATCAGGCATACGGTCAGAAAGATCGACCCGATAATGACATGGAAACCATGAAAACCGGTCGCCATGAAGAACGTTGCGCCGTAGATGTTGCCCGAAAAGTGGAACGGCGCGTGCATGTATTCGTAGGCCTGGATGCTGGTGAACGAGATGCCGAGCGCAATGGTGAGCACCAAACCCCATTTGAGACTATCCCGATCGTCATGCAGCAACCCGTGATGCGCCCAGGTCACCGTCGTGCCTGAGGTCAAAAGGATAAGCGTATTGAGCAGCGGCAGGTGCCACGGGTTGAAAGTCTCGATCCCCTTCGGTGGCCACACGTGGCCAATAAAGTCGCCGCGCATCACCTGGTGGATGTCTGTCGGGAACAGCGCTGTGGAAAAATAGGCCCAAAACCAGGCAACAAAGAACATCACCTCGGAGGCGATGAACAGGATCATGCCGTAGCGATGGGAAAGCTGCACTAAGCGGGTGTGATGGCCACCATGTTCGGCCTCGTTGACGACATCGCGCCACCACGACAGCATGGTATAGAGAACCCCGATGACCCCGACTCCGAACAGGTAGGGGGCGGCCGCGAAGGAGTGGTGCATCCAGGCGATTGCGCCGACCGCCATGAGGAAGGCCGAGACCGAGCCGACCGCCGGCCACGGGCTCGGATCAACCAGGTGGTAGTCGTGTTGAGGTTTCGCGTGCGCGTCGGCCATTTCCTTCTCCGTCTCCGTCGTTGGCGCGGTGCCGCCGTGGCGCCGCGCTCTATAATTGGCGCTAGATTTTTCCCCCCGCCTGGGGCGCGCCGTCCACAACGCCCGCCCGCGGCATTCGCAGAGGAAAGAACGTATAGGACAGCGTAATAGTATTGAGATCATCCTGGTCGGAATCCTGGATCAGGATGGGATCCACATAGAATACGACCGCCATCTCACGCTTCTCACCGGGCCCAAGCCTCTGCTCGGTAAAACAGAAACAATTGATCTTGGCAAAATAGCCGCCGGCGGTGGGGGGCGCCACGTTATAGGCCGCCTGTCCGGCGGTCTCGCGCGCCGCAAGGTTGGTGACCGTGTAGTAGGCTGTTACAACTTCGCCGAGCTTGACATCGATCGACGTGCGCTCCGGCTCGAACCGCCACGGCAATCCGGCGCTCACATTGGCGTCAAACCGCACCGCGATCTTGCGGTCGGATGTTTGCGCCGGCGCCATGTTGACGATCTGTGGAACGCCGCCGAAGCCCGTTGTTCTGCAGAACCAGCTGTAGAGCGGCACCGCCGCATACGCCATGCCGACCATGAACGCCACGAACACCCCGCAGGCTGCCGCGACCACAATGTCGGATGTCGGATGTCGGATGTCGGACGACGGACGACGGCCGGCGCCGGCGGTGACGCGTTCTCCGTCATCCGTCATCCGTGGTTCGATATCCGTCATGCCGCGTCGTCCGTCATCTGCCATCTGTCATCTGTTCACAGAGGTCGCCGCAGCACGCCGGGGCCGAGCTTGACGATGGTGACCACGTAGAACAAAAGCACCAGCGCCCCGAGTACGACTGCGATGGCGATCGACCGGGCGCGACGGCGGCGCTTTTGCTCCTCGGTGAGCACAATGCCGTTCTCGATGTCCTTATTGTCTTCCATGCCGGCATCTTGCTCCTTGCCCCTCACAGCAGGCCGCTGCCGGGAGCGCCCAGCCGGTCATCGATCAGGAGCACTGCAAACAGCGCGAAGAGATAGAGAATGGAAAAGCCGAACAGCCGTTTGGCGGCACGATGCGACGCGTCCGCGTCACCCACGATCTTGATCCGCAAGGAGAGCCAGATCATCACTGCACCAGCCATGATCGCAGTCACCCCGTAAAGCAGGCCGGCATAGCCGAACAGCCACGGCGATGCGCCGACCGGAGCCAGCACCATCGAGTAAAGCAGAATCTGTCGCCGCGTCTCCGGATAGCCGGCAACCACCGGCAGCATCGGGATTCCGGCGCGGGCGTAGTCGTCCGCGCGCCACAGCGACAGCGCCCAGAAGTGTGGTGGCGTCCAGAAAAAAATGATGAGGAATAACAGCACCGATTCGAGCCCGATCGCACCCTCGGTGGCGGCCCAGCCGATCATCGGCGGGAACGCTCCCGCGGCGCCGCCGATAACGATGTTTTGCGGCGTCGTGCGCTTGAGCCGCATGGTGTAGATCGCCACGTAGAAAAAGATCGTAACGGCAAGAAGCGCGGCGGCCAGCCAGTTGGCGACGAGCCCCAGCACTGCGACCGAGCCGACCGCCAGCGTCATGCCGAAGGCCAGCGCTTCCCGAGGCAGAACCCGTCCGGCCGGTATCGGCCGCCCTGCGGTCCGCGACATCACGGCGTCGACATCTGCGTCGAACCACATGTTGAGCGCGCCGGCGGCACCGGCCCCGATTGCGATGCATAACAGCGAAGCGAAGCCCAGCACCGGATGCAGATAGTTCGGCGCCACCATGAGACCGACGAACGCAGTGAACACCACAAGCGACATCACCCGCGGCTTCATCAGCGCAACATAGTCGCCAACCGAGGCCTCACTAATGGCAAAGACTGCAGTCTCAGGATTCTGATCGGCGGCGATGTCTGTCATACGGTATCTTTGTCGGCCGGTGCCCGCACTTCATGGGGCCCACATTGATGCTTTCAAATTCTTCGACTCCGATTGCGATATCAGACGCGGCCGTAGCCGCATCGGCAAGTCGGCTGACGTCACGTGTCTCACCTGATTCGCGGGAGCACGTTGAACTGATGGAATGGCGGCGGCGACGGCAGGGTCCATTCGAGCGTCGTCGCACCCGGCCCCCACGGATTGTCGGCTGCTTTCTCTTTGCGCATGAAGGCGCGCACCATTCCGTAGAAGAAGATCAGCACGCCAATGCCGGAGATATACGACCCGACCGAGGACACCAGATTCCACCCGTGAAATGCATCCGGATAGTCGACGTAGCGGCGCGGCATACCGGCAAGGCCGAGGAAGTGCTGCGGGAAGAACACCATGTTCACCCCCACGAACGTGACCCAGAAATGCAGCCGTCCAATCCAGTCTTCGTACATGTAGCCGGTGATCTTCGGGAACCAGTAGTACCAGCCGGCGAAGATCGTGAAGACGGCGCCGAGCGAGAGCACGTAGTGGAAGTGCGCCACCACGTAATAGCTGTCCTGCAGCACCCGATCGATCGCAGCGTTCGCCAGCACCACGCCGGTGACGCCGCCGATGG
>Ga0126369_10003509_pt1 | contig 11335 bp, 9 predicted proteins | sample PanSoiMetaPlot_1_FD_109646 | JGI IMG/M metagenome (GOLD analysis project Ga0126369, IMG submission 109646) | Tropical forest soil microbial communities from Panama - MetaG Plot_1 | ecosystem: Environmental > Terrestrial > Soil > Tropical forest > Bulk soil | place: Panama | collected 2016-02-17
AAAGCGAAGCTGGAAATCGCCGAGGGGCCGAGAAACCCGGTCGGCTCGGTTTGGATCGACATCACGAAGCCTTCGTATGGCATCCATGGAACGGCGCACCCGGAGACAGTTGGCAAGAGCGATTCGCATGGTTGCGTTCGGCTCACGAACTGGGACGCAGCTGAACTTGCGCATATGGTGAGCAAATCGACAGTGGTGCTGTTTCTGGACTAAGTGGCGGCCTTTGTTGGTTGCGCGGGCCGGGCATTCGCCGGGCGACGAGCGAAAGCGACCCGACGGTTGAGCGTGTAAGTCGGCCTCAAGCCTGCGCGGCCGATCAACTCTTGCGCGGCTACGCTGCGGGCCGGTGCCGCTCACGCAGCCACGGGCGCTCCCGCAGTCGCGCCGTATCGAGGCGATGAATCGTAAAGCAGATGATGGCGCCGAGCACAAAGGGGAGCGCCGACCAGAGGTAAAGCTGTTGAACGGGGAGACCGACGAATAGCGCCCCTAAGAGAGGCCCGACGATCGATCCGAGCCGGCCGATGCCCAATTCCCATCCTGATCCATTGGCGCGCAGGGAAGTGGGATAGATAAGGGCGCCAGCCACATTGATCCCAGACTGGATACCGAGTACGCAGAAGCCCGCAAAGAATGCGGCGGCCATCACTGCCCAGCGCGAGGTGACCCCTGCATAGCCAATCGAGGCGACCACCGGTACGGCGATCACGAATAAAATCGTAACAGCAAGGAAGCGGTGCCGCCCGAGCCAGCGGCAAAGTGTCAGCGCGCCAACCGTGCCACCGACTTGCAACGTCGCCCCTGCCAGTGCTGCCGTCGTTGGCGGCAATTGGGCGGCCGCCAGCAGTGTCGGCGTCCAGCTCGCGAGGAAGAAATAACCCATCAGATTTAAGGCGAACAGCAACCAAAGCAACGGAGTGATGACGGCGAGCCCGTCGCGGAACAGATAAATGGGGTTAAAGCCAGGAAACTGTCTTTCGTCCTCGACAACAAAACGGGCATTGGCCGCTACCTCAAAATCCGGGCGAATGTCGGCAATCAGCTTTTGCAAATTCCTGCGCTGGCTTTTGTGGAGCGCCATGTACTTGATCGATTCTGGCATGCCGATCAGCGCAGCCAACGCGACGACGATAGGCGCTATGCCTCCGATAAAAAACAGAATCTGCCAACCGTATCGCGGCACCAAAGTCGCGGCGACGAATCCCGGTATCGCTCCGCCGACTGGTACGCAACCGACGGCGACAAGCGCCAATGTGGCGCGCAGATTACGCGGTGCGGACTCGACATTGATGGCAACGATATTCGGAATAACGCCGCCGATGCCCACGCCCGCGAGTAACCGCAACCAAAACATCGCTTTGAGGCTGGTCGCATAGGCGGCCATCAAGGTGAAAGCCCCGAACACGAGCATCGAGCTGATCAGCGCCGCGCGTCTGCCGAAACGGTCACCGATCCATCCAAACGCCCCTGAACCCAAGAGAATGCCGACAAGGCTTGCGCTGAAAACTGGACCGAGCGCACTCGGCGCGACGCCAAAGGATTTGACAAGCGCGGGTGCCGCAAAGGCGATCGCACCAATGTCGTAGCCGTCAATGAAGACGATGAAGATTGACCAGACGAGCAGCTTGATCTGGAAGGAACTTAGCCCTCGTTCGTCGAGCAGACGTGAAACCTCGACGACCTGTTCGTCGGCCATCATTTCCTCCCCCGGACGATGATGTCTATTGCTGACTGCCGGCCTTTGGTGACGGGTTGCTTGAGCGCCGTTGCGTCCCCTCAATACACGCATGCGATATGGTCGACGTGCCCGCACGACAGCTGATGACGCCAGCTCCTCCCGGGATTTTCCTGGGGGCGCGATGTCGCCTCGCGTCCGTTCACGCGGGGAGCCGCGGGACCGACGGCGAGCATCAAGGTGCGGGTCTCGGAGCCGTCGAACAGCCAGCCCGAATTGCGGCCTGCTGGCCGGTGCACTCGAGTGCCCGAGCGGTACCAACGCGTTTGCGTTGCGGCAATACCGGTTGTGTCGCTCGCCATTTTCTTGTTGATCAGGATAACAGCTTCTCACGTTTCGAAGCGGCGAGTTTCACGGCGCGAATGATCTCGGGATAGCTCGCGCAGCGACACAGATTGCCGGATAGGTAATGACAGATTTGATCCTCGTTGGGCTCGGGATGCGCATCGAGCAGCTGTTTGGTCATGAGCAGGAAGCCAGGGGTGCAGAACCCGCACTGGAATGCGCCGGCCTCGATGAAGGCCTCCTGTACTGGATCGAGTCTCTGGCCGTCGGCCAGCCCTTCCACAGTCTGCACGCTGGTGCCGTCCACGAATGACGCCAAGTACAGGCAGCCCGACACGCTGCGACCGTCGACCAACACCGTACAGCAGCCACATAATCCCTGTCCACAGCTCTCGCGCGCGCCAAATAGATCAAACAGGTTCTGGAGCAGCTCGACCAGGTTTTGGTGCGAGGCAACCTCGGCGCTGACGAGCTCACCGTTGAGCCGGAAGTGAATGGTCTTTTTGCGGATATGCATCTCAATTCTCGATCGCCCCGCTTCGGGAAGCGCGAAGCGCAAGGTAGACGGCCTCGGGCGTGATCGGCAGCGAGGTGATGCGGACACCGACGGCGTCCTCAATCGCGTTGGCGATCGCTGGCGACACAGCGAACGTGCCGGATTCACCGACACCCTTGGCCCCGAACGGGCCGTTGTGCTGATGCGAGTCGATGACCTCGTTTACTATCACGGCCGGCAGGTCGAGGAAACCCGGGATCTTGTAATCAGCAAGCGACGCGTTGGTAACTTGGCCAGCCTCGAACTGCATCTTCTCGGTGGTGGTGAAACCGAGTTGCATGATCGCCGCGCCAGACAACTGGGTTTCGACAATTCCTGGATTGATGCTGCGTCCGACGTCGGCGACGTTGATCATTTTGAGAATGCGGACGTGACCGGTCTCGGTGTCGACCTCTAGTTCGACGCCGGTCGCGCCCACCATCCAGAACGGCGTGATGTTGTCGGACTGACCCGTGTCGTGGTCGGGCGGGGTGTAAGGCGGAATGAAGCTGCCCATACCGATAATGTTGCCAGCCTGCATTTTGTATTTGCGCATGAACAGCTCGCGCGTCGGCTGGTTGCTACCGCGCGGCAAACCGACTTCGGCGGCAAGCGCTTCGAGCTTTTGACGAGCGTCCTCGGCAGCGAACTTGACAGCGTGGCCCATATGAAAGGTCGAACGCGACCCCAGCGTCGCCATGTCGTAGGGGGTGACGTCGGTGTCGGAGTGGACGACCCGGACGGTCTCTGCCGGGATGTTTAGTACCTCGGCCACGATCTGCGCCAAGGCGGTGTCGGAGCCTTGACCCATGTCGACCGTGCCGCAATAGAGAGTGCAGCTCCCGTCCGCTGAGACATTGACCACCGCGACCGATGTCGTTGGTGAAATCGACGCCTTAAAGCCGATGGCGATGCCCCGGCCGCGACGCACGGGGGAGGCCCCGCGATCGAATGGCGCATCCCACTGCATCAGGGCCGCCACCCGCTCGAGGCAGGCATCGGCGCCCATGTCCTGCACCACGGTGCCGGTTGCTTGCGGGCGGCCATTGCGCAGCAGATTTTTGCGGCGAAAAGCAAGCGGGTCAATGCCAAGCGCACGCGCGATCAGATCAGAGTGGCTCTCGTAGGCCCAGACCAGCTGCGGGATTCCGAAACCGCGTAACGCTCCCGCAGGAGGAAGATTGGTGTAGAGCGCGTATGAAGCGATCTTGACATTGTCAATGTCGTAGGGACCCGGTGCGGTGAAGCCGGATTTCTGCGAGACGCGAGGGCCGATGTCCGCATAGGCGCCCCCGTTCCACCAAATTTCGCATTCCCGTGCAGTGACCCGGCCGTCTTTGCCGACGGCGCTCTTGATCCGGAACGTGCTCGCGTGTTTGGTCAGGGTATAGAACTGTTCTTCCATTGGCAGCGCGATCTTTACCGGCCGCATGACGATGAGCGCTAGGGCCGCGACCAGGGCTTCGAGCTTGATGTAGAGCTTGCCCCCGAAGCCACCGCCCAGGAACGGGACCTGGACGCGTACACGGTTTTCGGGCCAGCCAAGCAAACGGGCAATCTCGAGACGCACGAAGGAGGGACTTTGCGATGCGGTGTGAATCGTCATGCTCAAGCCATTGGTCTCGGCTATTGAGACGTATGGCTCAAGCGGGACGTGCAGCACCTGTTGGGTCCGGAAGGTGTGCTCGAATACGTAATCGGCATCGGCAAAAGCTCTGTCGGGGTTACCGCGACAGAGCCGGAAATCAAGCGCGATGTTGGTGTCGCGCACGCCGTGTAGATGCTTGAGGTCGGGGAAGGTGCCGGCCGGCTTGAGCTCCTCGTGTACGACGACAAGCGAGTCGGCGGCTTCCACCTCGTCGAAGACCGCCGGCAGTTCCTCATAGTCGACGACAACGAGCTGTGCGGCCTGCTCGGCAACATGCGGATCGCTGGCGAGCACCACCGCGACGGGCTCGCCGACGTAACGCACCTTGTCGATCGCCAGAATAGGCTGATCATGGAAAGCCGGACCGTAATAGGGATGTGGGACGACCTTGACAAGGTCATCCCGGGTGACGATGCGGTGAACGCCGGGAACTTTGAGCGCCTCGCCAAGGTCGATGTTCTTGAGGCGCCCATGGGCGACGGTGCTGCGCACAATCTTGCCCATGAGCATACGTGGCAGGCGCATATGATGTACGTATTCGGCCCGGCCGGTGACCTTGGCGACGGCCTCGAGTCGCGGAACGGAGCGGCCAACCTGTCCACCCGGAGCCGTTGTCGTCGGCATCATTGCAGCGCGCCTCCATCGCCATCTAGCGCCTGCCGTAACGCCCGTTCCACATAGACACGAACCAGCTGCTGCTTGTAGGCCGTCGAGCCGTGCAGCTCATCAGCCAGCGCTATGGCAGCTGCCTCGCCGGCCGCACGTAGCAGCTTGGCATCGGGATGTCGACCGACAAGCAGCGTGCGCGGCGCTTCTATCCGCATTGGCCGCTCGGTTGCGGCACTCGCCACCACGGTTGCGTCGCGCACACAATCGCCGTCGACGGCGAGGGAAACGGCAACGCCGAGTGTCGGCCAATCATGGCCGGCGCGCGTCGTGCATTTAAGGTAAGCCGACCGCCTGCCGTTCTGAGGCGGAACCAGGAGCTCGCTGATCAGCTCGTCCTTCGTCAATCGTGTCTCGAAATAGCCAGTGAGCAGATCGGCCATGGGGATGAGGCGTTCACCGCCCCGTCCGAGCACGCGGACGCTGGCACCGAGGGCGATAAGGACCGGCGGCAAATCCATGTGCGGATCGCCGTGCGCCAAACAGCCGCCAACGGTCGCGACATTGCGCACGCGCACGTTGGATAAGACCCGCAGGGTGGAGGCGATAACCGGGAGTAGCCGCTGGATGTCGGGCGAATGCTCCAAGGTCGCGAGTGGCGTCAAAGCGCCGATGCAGACAGCGCCGTCGGCGTCGACGCGTATGTCCGAGCACCCCCGCACCAAGCGAAGACTGACCAGACGGGTGGGCCTGAATAGGCCCGCCTTCATCATCAGCATCAGCGCGGTGCCGCCGGCGATCGGCCGGACTGAGGCATCCTCGGGATCAAGCAGCCCGATCGCTTCGCGCAGCGACTGCGCCTCGAGGAGTTCGAAAGGGATCATGATCGGGGCTCAGACAGCGTCTGTTCGAACGCAGCACATAAGCGGGTTGCGAACTGCTTCTCCATTTCCTTTGCCTTGGACCGCAGCACCGGTTGGCCCAAGCTTCCGAGCTTGCCAGTTAAAGCCGCCTCGATCTCGTATTCAATCTTGGTCTCGTCGACGTCTTGTGACAGGCGCGTCAATGAGGTGGCGGTCACGCGACCGACGATGCCGAGTGGCGTGCCCTCCACCCTCGCTTCGAGCACGCTCGGCGGTTCCTTTCGGATCAGCTCAATCACGAGCTTAAAGCGAAACTTCATGTAGGCGATCCTGGTTTCGAGCACCGCGTTGTAATGGGCGGGATCGATCTCGACCAGCTCATGCACGCCGTCGATGCAGGAGGCAAAGAAGGCAGCATCCTGCAGGGCATTGAACACCGCCTCGCGTGGCGCTCGCACCCGAATCTGGCCCAAGACTTTCATCGCCGCCGGGTACCTTTCAAGGGCTTTGAGAGCCCTCATGAGACGCGATCGCGAGTCTCGACGATCAAGTCCGAATACTTGCCACCGTCGGCCGTACGCTGTGAGCACCGGCGGCTCTCTTATAAGAGTCGCCAGGCCTCTACAGCTGCACCACGGCCACGACACTTCCTAGACCAGGATCGATACTTTGGCCAACCGTTCGGCCACTGGCAGCCTGAAGATACAATCCTGGGCAAGAAAATGGATGAGCGCGATGCGGTCGGCACTGGCGCCGCGGCCCAAGAAGCGACAGCAGCCCTCTTGCATGCCTCCTCGGGCGTACACCACGTTCCCCCGAGCGACAGTGGCTCTAGAAGCCGCATCGGCAGCTGCTGTCGGGCTTTAGCGCCCAGAGGATAAACTAGGAAGAATGCCGTCTATCGTCAATCCTCAGCGGGAAACATCGCAAGAACATTTCGTCGATGAGCATGGCGGTTCCAAACTGGGCAAAGTGCCAATAGCGCTATACTTGGTATCCTTGGTTACGTGACACCGAGAACGCCGCCGCTCGCGGCAAAAGCGTCCGTCGTCGCAGAATCTTATCTGGGTCGTGGGATGCAAATTATCCCAACTCTATCGGCCATAAGTCACTCGGGAAACGCGTCGCTAGTATGGCTCGTCGCGCAAGTGCGCTTTGTAAAGGACGCGAGAGAGAGCGAGTTCGCCGACAAAAAAGATCACGATGCCCAGCGCGATGTCGGCGGCCGTCAACGAGAGCGAGAAGCGGCATGCCAGCAGCGGAAATAGCGATTCAGGCACTTGATCAAGCCCGAGCGCCTGACTGCTCGGCGGCAAGTTCAGGCGACGCTTCATGAAACTGGAGAATAAATCGCCCGCCATGGCGGCGGTTGCCACCAGTGTCCCAACCCCCGGGTCCACGCCAACCAGCGGGGCGCTTATCGTCGTGATGGGGATTGACAACAGAATGCCGCGCAGGGTTTTCGATGATCCAAATAGCGGTCTCTGGTCGAAGAAGGTGATACCGGCATCCACTGGACGGGCAAAATGGCGGCCAAACATCTTCTTGGCGATGAGCGGTGTACCATTCGCGACTGTCAAGAGCGCCATTAACTGCAGGATTGCTAGAGGATGCATTCCTGTAGTCTACATCAAGATCGCGCAACTGTCTTGCCCTAAGACCTCCGTTGAGCAGTTTCGCCCACCAGCGAGGTGGATCCTTCGGCCGACCTCATCAAATGTCTTTAAGCCATCGGTGCTGCATCACGCGACGATTCAACTATCAGATGCGCGAAGTCTTTGCGCTCGACAAACATCGCCACGATATTTGTAGATCAAACAGCGAGCGGAGCCGCGGACGGAAATTGACAGTTGCGGCACTATCACGACCCCCACTGATCACTCTTGCCATCCCCAGGGGCTCAGCGGAAGGCGATATTGAGCCGTTTGCCATGTCCGCAAACGTACGGTCCATAGGTCGGGCGCAGGCCTCGCCCGTGTCTCGACGAGCGCGGACGCAGGCAGCTGACGTTCGTGTCGAGGTCTATGCTCGCTGCAGCACAATCGTTGGTTCAGGAGACCGCCGCGTTGATGCCCTTGAGAGCATCGCTCCAGTTTTGTTTATCGGGCTGTCACCAATCGCTGGTATGCCGGGCGAGTTGTAAAATTGCGGCCGGGCGTAGAAACCCGGCACGCCCCTTGAGTTGGGCTAACAATATGCCGCGTATTATCGTCCTCTCGGATCTCCACCTCTCGCCAACGCACGGATTCTTTTGGCAGAATTGGTGTATAGCGCGGGATTTCGCCAATGCCGCGGGGGCGGAGGCCGTTATTGTCAACGGCGATCTCACTATAAATGGCGCGGTCGACGATGCTGAGGTCGCGTTCGCCGCCGCAGCACTCAAAGGCCTCCGAGCGCCGCTGTTGGCCCTGCCTGGCAATCATGATGTCGGCGACGAGCCCCCGGGCCAGGACCCCGCGCAGCTTATCAATGTTGAGCGGCTCGCTCGCTGGGACCGGCAATTCAGAATTGACCGTTGGGTCCGGGAAGCAGGGAACTGGATCCTGATCGGCCTCAATGCCCAGCTCTTCGGATCGGAGCTTGAGCGTGAGCTCGAGCAGAGCCACTGGTTGGATGACCGGCTCACTGCGGCGGCGCGACGGCCGGTCGCGCTTTTCCTCCACAAGCCCTTGTTCATCGAGCATCCTGGCGAGGATCGCGCAACCGCCTCCTGCATGGTGCCGGCCGCTCGTGCTGGATTGCTGGCCAGGCTGGGACACGGCAATGTCCAGCTCATCGTCAGCGGGCATTTGCACGAGCATCGCGAACGAATATCGGACCGAATGCGTCTCGTGTGGGCGCCAGCCGTCGCCTTTGCGGCGCCCGAACCGCACGGTGGCGACGCGACCTGCGGCCTGCTTACAATCGAGTTCTCGGCCGACGCGTTCGAGATCACGGTCGAAAAGCCGACCGGGCTCGTGTCGCACGATTTGGCGGATATTAAAGGCCACGGTCGCTACAAGTTCTTGCGTGACATGCCGCCTTCGCCACCGTTGGTCGATGGGTGACGTCCGCGGAAATGGCGCAGCAGATGAACGTGAATGCGTTGAGCGTCGTCTCCGGGCCTATCCGGCCTCAGGCTGTAGAAGAACTTTGTTCCACAGACCATTTGGCACAGACCTGGCCCCACCGCGAGCTCCTGAGCCCGGGGTCAAGGATCGGCCCTCCCACGGATGATGCGCACCGCCACCTCGAACGCCGCGGGAATTGTTCAAGCGTATCAGGCGCGCTCGCGTCTAAGGCGGTCCTGTGCAGAGTTGGCGCTCGGTATCACGCGGTGACGAGTTTGAGTGCAAGGCCGTACCGTGCCGAGAGATCGCAGGTTTGGTGGTCAACTTTGTTGGTATCAAACAACTCCAGATTGAAAAAGCTTTCCTGGGTGCCCTCGGGAAATAACGGGCCGATGTGCCACGTGCCTTTGTGCAGCATAACGGCCACGTCGCCTGGAATCGCAAAGGCTCGGATCTCCTCGATGTCAGGTTCCGTGCTCGGATCGTCGATGGCGCGCGGCGGCGCCACGCCCATGACCCAGGACTTCCCACCGGCGGAAGCAAGCACCTGGGTCACCTTGCAGTGGCGCGTGATGCGCGTCACCGTGAAGCCTCGTCCGGGAATACGCATCACGTAGAATCGTGGGGTGCCCTGGCTCAGATCGAGCCGGGCGTCGCCGGTTCCGAGCGGGACGCCGTTGTCGGTTGGCGGGATGACGGTCCCAAAGGCCGCAAAGGCCTCTGGCGTCAGTGGCTCAATCGGCAGTTCACGTAATGCGGTAACGGTATCTCCGGGCATGGTTCGATCTCTCCAGTCGTTAAGGGTTGCGCCCGATATCGCTTTCGGCGACATGAGGTCTGCGGACACGAGCGCCGCAAGTCGCGCCTCTTGACAAGATGACCGACCGGTCGACGAGCCCGCGTGTCGGTGGGCGCGATTGAGGGTGCATGGGTTATGAAGACCCGGGGTCGAGGCGCCCCGGCGGTTGCGCTTGTCGTCGCCATCCAGAAACGCTGATCGAGCGTTTGATCCGGTGACACCGAGCCGGCTTTCGTGCATGCTGTGAACGAGAGGTGCGGCGTCATCACGCCCGACTTCCGGTCGGTTTGATCTGAAAAGCAGGTTTCGGACGACCGGCCGCGGGCCTACCGCGAAATCGAAAGCTCTCGGACGCGGCATTGACCCCGGAGGGGACGAATAGGACGCCAAATGTCGGGCGCGCACGAGGGAACTGTCTGGGCATCGCAAGTCCTCGCCCGCCCTCTTGTTCACGGTCGCGCCTCGTTGGGTTCCTGCATCGCGCCGACCGATAGCGGCCCTTCTGCGCCATGAGTGGGGACACAGGGGGCGAAGGGTTTAGGTTGAACGAAAGTATGACGACAAGAGCTTCTTTGCACGGCCGCTGCCTCGGCGGCTTGATTGGCATCGTCACCATCGCCGGCGTGGCTTTGAGCGCCGCCGTTGCGTGGGCTACAGAACCTATCAAGATCGGCATGAGCATGGCGCTCACGGGTAGCTTGGCCGGTACCGGCAAGGCGGCCCTGTTGGCGACTCAGATGTGGGTCGAGGATATCAATGCCAAGGGCGGATTGCTCGGCCGACCGGTAAAACTTATCTGCTATGATGACCAAAGCAACCCCTCAACGGTTCCTGGCATTTACACCAAACTTATCGATGTCGATAAGGTCGATCTCGTCGCCTCCGGCTACGCGACCAACATCGTCGCTCCGGCAATGCCGATTATCATCCAGCATGGCCTGGTATTTATCGGTCTTTATGCGCTCTCGGTAAACGAACAATTCGGTTATGATCGATACTTTGCGATCGTTCCACAAGGGACGGACGCGCGCCTGGAGTTTTCGCGAGGCTTCTACCGGGTTGCGCTATCGATGGACCCTCAGCCTAAGACCGTCGCCATCGCCGGAGCTGACGCGGAATATTCGCGGATCGCCACTGACGGTGCCCGCGAAAATGCCCGCAAGCTCGGGCTCGCTATCACCTACGATCGTAGCTATCCGCCCGGAACAGTTGACTTCGCGCCAATTGTGCGTGCGATCCAGGCCACGAATCCAGATATCGTCTTTCTCGCGTCCTATCCGCTCGACAGCGTCGGCATGGTGCGCGCGATCAATGAGGTCGGGCTTAAGGCCAAGATGTTCGGTGGCGGCCTGGTCGGGTTGCAATATGCGGCCGTTAAGCGACAACTCGGATCTTTGCTCAATGGTGTCACCACATTCGACACCTATGTGCCGGAGCCGACGATGCAGTTCCCCGGGATCAAAGACTTTCTCAGCCGCTATCAGAAGCGAGCGATTGCTGAGGGCGCCGATGAGCTCGGATTTTATACTCCTCCCTTCGCCTACGCCCGCATGCAAGTCCTGGAGCAGGGAATAGAGGCGATCAACAGCCTCGATCAAAAACTACTCGCTGAATATCTTCACCGAACGACCTTCCAGACTATCGCCGGCGAGATGCGGTTCGGTCAGACTGGAGAACAACCTGACTCACGCATTCTACTAGCCTGGATTTCCACGGGACCGGATTTGCCTAACATGGTGCTCGGCCAAACCGCCCATTTTCGAGCCCTTTCGCTCCGCAATTATTATGCGAAATGGTGCGCTGATAGTCCCATT
>Ga0126369_10003510_pt1 | contig 11334 bp, 10 predicted proteins | sample PanSoiMetaPlot_1_FD_109646 | JGI IMG/M metagenome (GOLD analysis project Ga0126369, IMG submission 109646) | Tropical forest soil microbial communities from Panama - MetaG Plot_1 | ecosystem: Environmental > Terrestrial > Soil > Tropical forest > Bulk soil | place: Panama | collected 2016-02-17
CCGGGGTGCGCATCGCCGGCCAGCCGCTCGCCGAGCGCTTCAGCGCGTTATCCTTCGTCGATCGGAGCACGGAGTTCGAGCCGGGAACCCGGGCGAAAGGGCGCTTCACAGTGCCGGAAGGCGTGTCGGAGTTCCCGACCTGTCTCGCGGCCGAAGCCGTCGGTCAACTCGCCGCCTGGGTCGCGATGGCGCAGCTCGACTTCCGGCTCCGGCCGGTCGCCGGCATAGCTCGGGAGGCGAGGTTCTTGGGCGGGGTACAGCCCGGCCAGACCCTCGACCTGGAGATCGAGCTGGAAGCTTGCGATGACGACGCCGTTGCGTACGGTGGCTGCGCCTGGGTCGATGGGGCAAAGGTCGTTGAGCTTAGCCAATGCGTCGGACCGATGCTGCCGCTCGCCGAGTTCGACGACCCGGATGCCGTCCGTGCGCAACTGGAGGTGTTGCGGGCAACTGGTGCACCCATCGGGCGGTTTCGGGGGGTCGATCGCCCGGAGGCGGTGGTGATCGAACGGACCCGCGGAGCCCGGCTGCGAGCGGATCTGTGTTGGCCCGAATCGGCGGTGTTCTTCGGGGATCATTTTCCTCGTCGCCCAGTCCTGCCTGGCACGCTGTTGCTCGATTCCCAGATGCGACTTGCCTTGGAGCTGGCCGCGGAGGCAACGCCGCATCGGCCGCTCCAGCCAGCACGCGTGACCGACGTGAAGATCCGATCGTTTATCGCTCCCGGTCAAGTGGTCGCGCTCGAGGTTGCCATGCTCGGTTCCGCCAATGGGACGGTCACGGCATCCCTTGGCGCGCGGGTGGGCGGCAAGTCAGCGGCCACCGCGCGCATTGAGATGGCCGCGGGAGACCCGCCGTGACTGCCAAGCGACGCCGGGTCGCAGTGACCGGAGTGGGGCTGGTCACGCCGGTTGGGTGCGATGTCGCCTCGACCTGGGCTTCACTGCTCGCAGGCCGGAGCGGCGTCGCCCCGATCAGTCTGTTCGATGCGAGCGGGTTCACGGTGCGCATCGCTGCCGAGGTCAAGGGCTTTCGCGACGCCGACGCGAGCGCTGACCGGAAGCTACTCAAGTTCACGAATCGCTCGCATCGCTTCGCCCTCGCGGCGGCCGAGCAAGCTTTCCGCGATGCTGGAATCCGTCCGACACCGGACGCTGCGACACGGTGGGGTTGCGCGGTGGGCGCCGGAATGATGGGCGTGGATTTCCCGGATCTCGCGGACGTTCATCACCGCTATGCGGCGCGGGGAGAACTCGACACCGGGCTGCTCGCTGGGGCCGAAGGGAGCGCGGCGGATCCCATGGCGTTCGCCCGCAGCGTTGCGAACGCCGGGCTGTCCCTCCTGATTCGTCACTTCGGGATTCAGGGGTATGCGACCGCGGTCCACACAGCATGCGCGTCCGGGGGCCAGGCCGTGGGGACCGGGATGAAGCTGATCCGTCGCGGCGCTGTCGACCGGGTACTCGCCGGCGGATTCGACTCGATGATCAACCCGGTCGGACTCGGCGGGTTTTGCCTGCTCAGCGCGGTTTCGGCCGATAACGAGACGCCCGAGCGCGCGAGCCGCCCGTTCGACGCGACCCGCAACGGGTTCGTGCTCGGGGAGGGTGCCGGCTTCCTGGTCCTCGAGGAGTGGGAATCGGCGCGCCGGCGGGGCGCACGGATCTACGCGGAGCTCGCCGGCGACGGCAACTCGCTCTCGAGCTACCGCATCACCGACTCGCATCCGTCGGGCGACGGCCCGATCCAGGCGATGCAGCAGGCCCTCGCGGACGCCGGCGCTGCGCCGAAGGACGTGGACTACATCAACGCGCACGGCACGTCCACCCTGATGAACGATCGCAGCGAATGCGCCGCGATCCGGGCGGTCTTCGATCCGCATGCGGCGAGTCCGGCCGTGAGCTCGACGAAGAGCGTCACTGGCCATCTCATCGCTGCCGCGGGCGCAGTGGAGGTCGCTGTCTGCGCCCTGGCCATCCATCACGGCGTGATGCCCGTGAACGCGAACCTCAAGGAGCTCGACCCCGACTGCGACGTGGACATCGTCCGCGACGAGCCGCGGCGGCGGCCGATTCGGGTTGCGATCTCCAATTCGTTCGGCTTCGGCGGCTCGAACAGCTGCGTGGCACTGCGTAACCCCGGGGAAGTCGACGGGCATACCGCCAACGTCTAGAGCTGGCCGGCGAGAGCGAATGAGCCGAACGCCACGAATCGTCGTCACCGGCACCGGCGCGATCTGCGCCGCCGGTCGGACGCCCGGGGAGATCCTCGACGCAATGCACGCGGGCCGATCGGCGATCGCGCCGATCCGGCAGTGGGACGCTTCCAGTTGGCCGACTCGTGCCGCGGGAGAGATCGCCGACTTCAACGCGAGCGCACTGATCCCGGATCGGAAGCTCCACAAGCTCGTCCGACGCACGGATCTCCTCGGCCTGTACGCCGCGAGCCGCGCGATCGAGGACTCTGGCCTCGTCGCGCATCGTGACGCGCTTGACGAAGAGCGCGCCGCGGCCTGCAACGACCGGACCGGCGTTTACACGGGTTCCGGTGGCGGCTCCTACCAGAATCAGTACGACTTCTTCCCGCTGCTGACCGCGGCAGAGGGCGATCTCGGAGCGTTCGGCCGCGAGCTCGACGGTACCGTAAACCCCATGTGGTTGTTGCGATCGCTTCCCAACAACGTGCTTTGTCACATCGGCATCCGGTACGGCTTGAAGGGGGCAAACGCGTGCGTGACGAACCATGCGCTCAGCGGGATCCTCGCGATCATCGAGGCCGTCGAGGCGTTGCGCGGCGATGAAGCCGACCGGGCGGTCGCGGTGGGGCACGACGCGCCGATCGAGCCACAGATGGTTCTCTACTACGCTCGGATGGGCCTCTTCGCGGTGGACAGCCTGCGTCCCTTCGACGCCGGGCGCACCGGCAGCCTTTTCGGGGAGGGGGCTGGGGCGGTGGTCGTCGAGACGGCCGCGGCGGCCGCCGAGCGACGCGCTCCAATCCTCGGCGAGATCCTCGGCAGCGGCGTCGCCTCGGAGTCAGCAGGGCTGTTCGCTCTTCGGGACGATGGCGAGGGCATCGCGCGCGCAATCAAGTCGGCACTCGACGACGCGGGAGTGTCCGCGGCCGACGTCGGGATGATCGTCGCCCACGGCAACGGCACACCGAAGTCCGATGCCTCGGAGGTGGCAGCGATCCGGGGGGTGTTCGGCGTCGCACCGCCGCCGATCACCGCTTTCAAGTGGGCGTTCGGACATCTCATCGCCGCCTCGGGCGCGATCGAGGCCGTGTTGACCCTGGCGGCGCTCCGTCACGGTGTGGTACCCGGCGTCGCGAATCTGCAGCGGCTCGATCCGGCGTTCGGGGAGGTGCCGATCTCCGCCCGGCCACAGCAGCCGCGCAGCGACGTCGGTCTCGTCCTGAGCCGTGGCTTCGGGGGAACGAACGCTGCGCTGCTCGTGAGGGCGGCGCGCGGCAGAACGGATTGATGGCGGACGGCTCGGAGCGACCCGCGCCTTGCGGGATCGACACCGTCGAGATCGCGCGCATCGAGCGCCTGCTTCACGAGACGCCGGCTGCGGACCTTGGCAGGGTTTTCTCCGCGACCGAGCTGGCCGAGAGCGGTGACGGGCCGGGACGGGCTGCAAGCCTTGCCGCCCGGTTCGCCGCCAAGGAAGCGTGCCTGAAGCTGTTCCCGCGGGAGACGGCGCTCGGGCTCGTGGGCCCTGCTGATTTCTCGGTCGCACGAAATGGCTACGGCGCACCGACCGTGAGGTTCAGCCCGGCGGCAGCCGAGGTGCTCGACCGCTATCGAGTCAAGTCCATCGCGCTCTCCCTGACGCACGATCGAACGAGCGCATCGGCCGTGGCCCTCTGCGAGCCGGCGCACACCGCCGTGCCTCTCGCGGGGAGGGTGATCTATCACTTGGCCCCGATCCGTCGGCGAGTGATCCTCGACAACCTCCGGCGGGCCTTTGGAGCGACCGTTCCCGAAGCCGAGATCGAGCGGCTCGCGCAGGCCCACTACGCCCATTTGTGGCGCCTCTTCATCGAGTTCCTCTGGTTCCCGTGGGTCTCTGCGGCGCGGAAGCAGGCCCTCGTGCGGGTCGAGAACGTCGAGGCGCTCCTCGCCGCCCACGGTCGAGGCAACGGCGTGCTGGTGCTCACCGGCCACTTCGGCAACTGGGAGGTGGCGACCGCAGCCGGGATCGGTAGCTTCCCGCACGCGCGCGGCCGCTTCCACTTCGTACGGCGGGCGCTCAAGCCACGCTGGTTCGACGCGCTGGTCACGCGACGCTTCCGCCGCGCGGGATTCGGGGTTCTGCCCAAGCGGGGCGCCCTCGATGCGATCGTCGATCGCCTGGCCAGCGGCGACATCGTCGTCTTTCCGTTCGACCAGCACGCCGGTGGCAGGGACGGCATCCAGGTGGACTTCTTCGGCCATCCGGCCAAGACCTTCCGCAGTGTCGCGATTCTCGCACTCGCCACCGGCGCACCCGTGCTCCCGGCGTCGAGCTGGCGCGAGCCCGACGGACGGCATGTCCTGCGCTTCGAAGAGCCCTTACCCCCGATCGAGCGTGAGGACACGAACGAAGCGATCCGGCGGAACACGCGCGCGTACAACGCCGCTCTCGAGCGCCTGATCCTGCGCCGGCCGGAGCAATGGTGGTGGGTGCACCGACGCTGGAAGGGCGGCTAGTAGACCCTGCGCTCGAGCTTCACCTCCTGCAGGATCTTGGTCGCGATCTCCTCGATCGAACGGGTCGTCGAGTTGAGCCACGGGATGCCGTGACGGCGCATCAGCCGCTCGGCGTGCTCGACCTCGTAGCGGCAGTTCTCGAGCCGCGCGTAGCGGCTGTCGGGCCGCCGCTCGCTGCGGATCTCGGCCAGGCGTTCCGGCGCGATCGTCAAGCCATAGAGTCGCTTGAGGTGCGGCTCCGCCGTCGCGGGAAGGACGCCGCGGTCGAAGTCCTCAGGTGTCAGCGGCACATTCGCCGCCCGGATGCCGAACTGCAGCGCCAGGTAGAGGCAAGTGGGCGTCTTGCCGCTGCGGGAGACCCCGACCAGGATCACGTCGGCGCGGCCGAGGTCCTTGTCGCCGAGCCCGTCGTCGTGCGCGAGGGCGAAGTTCACCGCCTCGATGCGGTCGAGGTAGTCCTTGTTGTTGGCCGCGCTGTGGGATCGCCCGACCGTGTGGGTCGACCGGGTCCCGAGCTCGGCCTCGAGCGGATTGAGAAAGCCCGCAAAGAAGTCGAGCACGAGAGCGTCGGCCTCCCGCAACGTCTCCCGCACTTCGTCGTCGACGAGCGTGCAAAAGACGATCGGCCGGGCGCCGGACCGCTGCTTCGCCTCGTCGATCTGTCCGACGCACTCACGAGCTTTGGCCGGAGTGTCCACGAACGGCAGCACTGTCTGCGTGAACTCGATCCCTTCGAACTGTGTGAGCAGACTGTGTCCCAACGTTTCAGCGGAAATCCCCGTCCCATCGGAGACGAAGAAGACCGGACGACGGGCCTGCCCCATGAGGAAACGACGCGACTCGGTTGCGACGCCAGTAAAATATCGCCTTCCTGAGCGTGCGGCAACCCAAGGCGGACACCCATGGCGGCGAGCGAGTACATAGTGCGGTTCGAGGACCTCCGAATGACCGACGTCGACCACGTCGGCGGGAAGAACGCGTCGCTCGGCGAGATGATCGGCAATCTCGCGGGGCGAGGAATCCGTGTGCCCGGCGGATTTGCGACGACCGCGGCGGCTTATCGGGAGTTTCTCGGCGCTGCGGGACTCGCGCAGCGCATCGACGCGGAGCTCGCGCGGCTCGATCCGAACGATGTCGTCGCGCTCGCGCGCTGCGGCGCCGAGATCCGGGGCTGGATCGCCGCCGCGCCTTTTTCGGGGCGCCTGGAAGACGAGATCGCGACGGCGTACAAAGCGCTCGCGAGCGATGCCGGTACCGCGGTCGCCGTGCGTTCGAGCGCCACGGCCGAGGACCTTGCCGATGCGTCCTTCGCCGGGCAGCAGGAGACTTTCCTCAACGTCACGGGGCTCGCGAACGTGCTCGCGGCGATCAAGCAGGTCTTCGCGTCGCTCTACACCGATCGCGCCATCTCGTATCGCGCACGCAAGGGTTTCGCACATGCCGAGGTCGCGCTCTCCGTCGGCGTGCAGCGGATGGTTCGCAGCGACCTCGCGGCAAGCGGGGTGATGTTCACGCTCGACACCGAGTCCGGGTTCCGCGACGTCGTGTTCATCACCGCCTCCTACGGCCTCGGTGAGACCGTCGTTCAGGGCGCGGTCAACCCGGACGAGTTCTACGTCCACAAGCCGGCGCTCGCCGCGGGCAAGTTCCCGGTGATTCGACGGACCCTCGGCTCGAAGCTCGTCAAGCTCGTACTCGCGGACGACCGCGGGCGCTCCACCGCGACCGTGGAAGTCGCGCCCGCCGATCGCCATCGCTTCTGCATCACCGACCGCGATGCGATCGAGCTTGCGCGATTCGCCGTGGAGATCGAGCGCCACTACGGGCGCCCAATGGACATCGAGTGGGGCAAGGATGGAACCGACGGCCAGATTTACATCCTGCAGGCCCGCCCAGAGACGGTGAAATCCCAAAGTGGGCAGGACGGCCAGGAGCAACACCGCCTGAAGGCGCGCTCGCGAGTGCTCGTGTCCGGTCGTGCAATCGGCAGCAAGATCGGTCAGGGCCCGGTGCGGATCGTCGCCGACGCCCGCGAAATGTCGCGTGTGCAGCCGGACGACGTCCTCGTCACCGACATGACCGATCCGAACTGGGAGCCGGTGATGAAGCGCGCCGCGGCGATCGTCACCAATCGCGGTGGACGAACGTGCCACGCTGCGATCATCGCGCGCGAGCTCGGAATCCCGGCCGTTGTCGGGTGCGGTGATGCGACCGCCAGGCTCGTCGACGGGGCTCAAGTGACGGTCTCCTGCGCGGAAGGCGATACCGGCAACGTGTACGAAGGACGCCTGCCGGTCGAGGTGACGACGCAGCGCCTCGGCGAGATGCCGCGCATTCCCGTCAAGATCAGCATGAACGTCGGCAACCCGCAGCTCGCGTTCGACCTGCAGGGGCTGCCGAATGCGGGCGTCGGTCTCGCCCGGCTTGAGTTTGTGATCAACAACATGATCGGCGTGCATCCGAAGGCGGTGCTCGAGCACCCGGATCTGCCCGATGAACTCCGGCGTGCGGTCGAATCGGCGGCACGGGGATACGCGAGCCCACGCGCGTTTTACATCGATAAGCTCGCTGAGGGCGTCGCGACCATCGCGGCGGCGTTCTGGCCCAAGCCGGTGATCGTTCGCCTGTCAGATTTCAAGTCGAACGAGTACCGCAAGCTGATCGGCGGCGCGCGCTACGAGCCGGAGGAGGAGAACCCGATGCTCGGCCTGCGCGGCGCCGCACGCTACATTGCCGAAGCGTTCCGCGATTGCTTCGCGCTCGAATGCCAGGCGCTGCGGCGAGTGCGCGACGAGATGGGCCTGACGAACGTCGAGCTGATGGTGCCGTTCGTGCGCACGCTCGACGAAGCCCGGCGCGTGATCGAACTCCTCTCGAGCCACGGTCTCAAGCGAGGAGTGAACGGCCTGCGCATCGTCATGATGTGCGAGCTGCCGGCGAACGCGCTGCTCGCCGACGAGTTCCTCGAGCATTTCGACGGGTTCTCGATCGGGTCCAATGACCTCACGCAGCTCACGCTCGGACTGGATCGCGACTCGGGGCTCGTAGCGGGCATGTTCGACGAGCGCGATCCGGCAGTGCAGGTGCTGCTGCGCATGGCGATCCAAGCCTGCCGTCGCCACGGGAAGTACGTCGGTATCTGCGGCCAGGGGCCGTCCGACTATCCGGATCTCGCCCGCTGGCTCGCGCGGGAAGGGATCGACAGCCTGTCGCTCAACCCGGACACGGTCATCGATACCTGGCTGGAGCTCGCCAAGGCGGCGTAGCAGGAGAACGCGCGCCGCATCGGCGCGTCCCGGTCGCCGAGGTCACGCCTTCACGCGCAGCAGCCGCTGCTTCTCCCGGTTCCATTCGCGCTCCTTTTCCGCTGCGCGCTTGTCGTACTGTTTCTTGCCCCGGGCGAGCGCGATCTCGAGCTTGATGCGCCCCTTCGCATAGTGAAGGTTGAGCGGCACGAGGGTGTACCCGGCGCGCTCCACCTTGCCGATGAGCCGCCGAATTTCCTCCGCGTGGAGGAGCAGCTTGCGGGTCCGGGTAGGGTCGGGCCGGACGTGCGTCGAAGCAGTTGGAAGCGCGCTGACGTGCGCGCCCACCAGGAAGACCTCGCCGCCCTTGAGCACAACGTACGCCTCCTTGAGCTGGACGCGTCCGGCGCGGATCGCCTTGACTTCCCAGCCGTCGAGCGCGAGCCCCGCCTCGTAGCGCTCTTCGATGAAGTAGTCGTGGAACGCTTTGCGGTTTTCGACGATGCTCATCGCCCGGCCGATTCGCTAAACTCACCGGATTGTATTGGAATCGCCGCCGGGCTCCTGCGAATGGTCACCGTCGAACGCCAAGCGCTCGTCGCGTACAGCACTGCCCGCATGTACGCATTGGTGGAGGACGTGGAGTCGTACCCGAAGTTCCTGCCCTGGTGCAGCGGGGCACGGGTGTCGCTCCGGGACGCCCGCCGGACCGTCGCGACGATCCACGTCGCGTATCGCGGCGTGCGCCAGCAGTTCACGACGGAGAACCGGAAACGGGCCGGCGAGCGCATCGAGATGGTCCTCGTCGAGGGCCCGTTCCGAAGCCTACGCGGCGAGTGGCGATTCACGCCGCTTCACCCCACGGCTTGCCGCGTGGAGCTCTCGCTCGCCTATCAGCTCGCCAGCCCCGTGCTCGATCGCCTTGTCGGTCCGGTGTTCAATCACATCGCGGACACGTTCGTCGATGCTTTTGTCCGTCGGGCGGACGCGCTTCACGCGGAGGGTCGCGGGTGAAAATCGAGGTCGTCTACGGGCGCCGCGAGCGTCAGGGGCGCTTTGTGGTCGAAGTGGAGGAGGGGACCACGGTACTCCGGGCAATCGAGCGCAGCGGCGTGCTCGCCGAGTTTCCGGAGATCGATCTCGGCCGCAACCGCGTCGCGGTCTACAGCAAGCTGGTCGCGCTCGACTCGCGGCTCGGGGACGGCGACCGCGTGGAAATCCTCCGGCCCCTCACCGTCGAACCAAGCGCGCCCCGCCGCCGTCGCGCGCGGGACTAGCGCCGGGTCACTTGCAGGTCTGCGCGATCTCGCGCTGGAGGCGCTGGGCCTCCTGCTGCATGCCGTCGTCGTCGAGGAAGACTCGCTCGCCCGTTTCGGTCAACCGCGCGACCCGCGCGCCAGACTGCACGCCGCTGAGCTGCGTCCGCAGCGCACCGCAGGCTTGCTCGTTGAGACGTTTTTCCTCGGCGAGCTTCTCGTCTTTGCGCGACTTTTCTTCGGCTTCCATCCGCCGCTTGCGGAAGTCCTGCTCCTGCTCGGCAGTCGACTTGGGGCCGGTCGCTTTCGCCGCCTCGCCGCCCGACGATGCCGCCGCGCTGCTAGGAGAAATTGTGCTCACCCGACCACCCGTGACTTTTTCCGCTTTCCGCCCATCGGGTGGCGGCCGATCTGAGTACTGCACCCTGCCGTCGGGGCCGATGTACTTGTAGAGTTGCTGCGCGGCGACCGGGATGGCAACCAGGCCGGCCGCGGCGAGCGCGAGGAGGATCGAGACCCGGGGCTTCATGACGTTGTCCTTCAGGCGGGTATTGATCGACCTTAAAGCCTTTGGCAGGACCCGTCAATCGGAGCGACCGAACGGGTGCGACGAATTTACCGGCCGGAGCAGCGCGCGTATAATGCCGCTTTGCGCCGTTCCTTCGGCCATGCGAGTCATCACCAAGGCGCTCACCTTCGACGACGTTCTGCTGGTTCCCGACCACTCGACCGTCCTGCCCGCAGACGTCTCCCTCCGCACCCGGATCTCCCGCAACATCCCGCTCAACATCCCGCTCGTGTCGGCGGCGATGGATACCGTCACCGAGGCGCGCCTCGCGATCGCGATGGCGCAGGAAGGCGGCATCGGGATCATCCACAAGAACCTAGCGCCGAAAGCGCAGGCCGCGGAAGCGCAGAAGGTGAAGCGGTACGAGTCCGGCGTCGTTCGCGACCCGATCACGATTCCTCCGGAGATGACGGTCCGGGAAGTGAAGGCGCTCACGGAGACGCACCGCATCTCGGGCCTGCCGGTGGTCGAGGGCAAACGCGTCGTCGGCATCGTCACCAACCGCGACCTGCGATTCGAGACGCGCCTCGATCAACCCGTCCGCGCGATCATGACTCCGCGCGAGCGGCTCGTCACCGTCCGCGAGGGGGCGAGCCTGGACGAGGCGAAGGCGCTGATGCACAAACACCGGCTGGAGCGCGTGCTGGTCGTGAACGGCGACTCCGAGCTGCGCGGCCTGATGACGGTCAAGGACATTCTCAAGGCGAGCGAGCATCCGAACGCATGCAAGGACGAGCAGGGCAAGCTACGGGTCGGCGCGGCGGTCGGTGTGGGCGAAGGCACCGAGGAGCGCGTCGCGGCGCTGGTTGAAGCCGGCGTCGATCTCCTCGTCGTCGACACCGCGCACGGGCACGCGCAAGGCGTGCTCGACCGGGTGAAATGGATCAAGCGGAAGTTCCCAAAGATCGATGTCGTCGGCGGGAACGTCGCGACGGCGGCGGGGGCTCGGGCGCTCGTCGACCATGGCGCCGACGGCGTCAAGGTCGGAATCGGGCCTGGTTCGATCTGTACGACGCGAGTCGTCGCCGGGGTTGGCGTGCCTCAAGTGACAGCGATCGTCAATGTCGCTGAAGGACTCGCCGGGACGAACGTGCCGATGATCGCGGACGGCGGGATCCGCTACTCCGGCGACATCCCTAAGGCGCTCGCAGCCGGGGCGCACTGCGTCATGATTGGCGGCCTCTTTGCCGGGACGGAGGAGTCGCCCGGGGAGATCGAGCTCTATCAAGGCCGGTCGTACAAGTCCTATCGCGGCATGGGCTCGCTCGCCGCGATGCAGCAGGGCGCCGCCGACCGCTACTTCCAGGATCCGGCGATGCACGCCGACAAGCTCGTGCCCGAAGGCGTGGAGGGCCGCGTGCCCTACAAGGGCTCGGTCGTCGGCGTCATCACCCAGTTGCTCGGGGGCTTGCGGGCGAGCATGGGTTACGTCGGCTGCGCGACCGTCGACCAGCTGCGCACGCGCGCCGAGTTCGTCGAGATCTCCAGCGCCGGCATGCGCGAGTCGCACGTGCACGACGTGCAGATCGTCAAGGAGGCGCCCAATTACACGATCGAGTGATGGGTGAA
>Ga0126369_10003511_pt1 | contig 11330 bp, 9 predicted proteins | sample PanSoiMetaPlot_1_FD_109646 | JGI IMG/M metagenome (GOLD analysis project Ga0126369, IMG submission 109646) | Tropical forest soil microbial communities from Panama - MetaG Plot_1 | ecosystem: Environmental > Terrestrial > Soil > Tropical forest > Bulk soil | place: Panama | collected 2016-02-17
GAGATCGCCGAGCGCCGCCTTGACCTGTGCCAGCACGTTGATCCCGCAGGCGCGTGCCGCTTTTTGGCCGTCCTCGAGTGATACGCCGCTGCCGAGCTTACCTTTGGCGACGAGCTGGCCGCCTGCATCGAGGCAGATCTGACCCGAGACGAACAGCAGCGCGCCGACGCGCACGAATGGAATGTAGTTGGCGACGGGGCTTGCCGGCGTGGGCAGCGCAATGCCGAGTTCGGCAAGCTTTTTGTCGACCGCTCCGGCCATGACGTCCTCCTGCGCGTTCGTCGGATGGCTTGTCTTGGCCGATTGGCCGCGCGCATGCAAGCGTCGCCCGCGCGGGTCGGACGTGTCCGGAGCGCAGTGCTATGGTTGCAGGAGGCGAACGGCATCCCTATGTTGCGCCGCAAGCCGGGCGGAGACGGATTGCAATGACGACCTTGCGCAAGTCCATAGTGGCCGCTCTGCTGGCGACGGCAGCTGTGATTGGCGGTTTTGCCGCGCAGCGCGTAGCGGCGTTGACGTCGGCAAGCGGGCTCGCCTCCCATCGCGCGATCTATGAACTCAAGCTCGCGCACACGCGTGGCAATTCCCCCGCGGTGGCCGCGCGTGGGCGAATCCTCTACGACTTCTCCGGCAATTCCTGCGACGGGTACGCGCTGCAATTCCGTCAGGTCTCGGAACTCGACAACGGGGAGGGCAAGGTTACGCTCAGCGACTTGCGCTCGACCACATGGGAAGACGGCGCGTCGAAGAACTTCATCTTCAAATCGCAGAACTACGTCAATGAGACGCTGATCGATTCCGTCGACGGCCAAGCCGAGCGCCAGCGCGACAAAGTCGCCGTCAGCCTGAAGGAGCCCGCCGCCAAGACGTTCGATGTCCAGGCGGGGACGGTATTCCCGACCGATCACATGCGCCGCATCATCGAGGCCGCGCATGAAGACAAGAATATCCTGGAGCTTCCGGTCTACGACGGATCGGAAAAAGGCGAGAAGGTCTACAACACGCTCACCGTGATCGGCCCCGCGATCGCGCCGAACGAACGGGTGCCGACCGATGCGGCGGCGCGCGAGCCGGCGCTTGCCGCACTCAAGCGTTGGCCGGTCACGGTCAGCTATTTCGATAGAACCGCCAGGGATGACCAGGCGCCGATCTATTCGATCAGATTCGAAGTCTACGAGAACGGCGTCTCGCGCGCGCTGATGCTCGATTACAACGACTTCGCGATCAGCGGCGAGCTGACCTCGATCGAACTGCGCAACAGCACCCCCTGCAAGTGACGGCCGCTAGTGCCGGATGGTCGGCCGCTCTCGCGCGTGATACATTCAAAAATGCTGATCAGCGGATCGCCGACAGCGCCCGTTCGTAATACGACAGGTCCAAATATTTGTCGGGCGGTGGCGCATTGCCGCCCCATTGGTCCTCGATTTCCGCGCGCAGCTTGAGGACGTTCCTGAAACCAGCCATGTCGAGTTGTCCGTCCTTGGCCATCCCTTCAACGGGATCGGTCGCAACGGCATAGGCTTGTGCCGCGATCTGGGGCGTGAGCTTGAGCCTTTCCGCGAGCAGCACAATCGCTTGCTCTTTGTTGGCAGGATCGAGCGCCCAGCGGCGGCCTTCGATCAGCGCGCTGAGGTAGCGCACGAGCGTGTCGCTATTGGCTCTCGCCCAGTCCCGCATGACGACCACACCATCGGATTGATAAGCGCCGATCGCCTTTGCTGTCGCGCCCATGTCCTTCAAGCCCGCGTCGCGGGCAACAAATGTAAACGGCGGATTGAGCACGCCGGCGGCTGCGTTGGCCTTGTCCTTCGTCATGGCCTCGAGCCGCGCGATCGTCGCGCCGACTGGCTTGATCACGTAGTCGCTTTTGTTGAGGCCGTTATCCTTGAGCACCTTGTAGAGCAGCAGGGCAAAGGCGGTATTGGGCGCGTCGACCACGACCGTCTTGCCGCGGAGATCGGTGTAGGCATTGATCTCCGGCTGGACGAAGATGTGATTAAAGCCGTTGTCGCCGCCGGCGACGATGATCGCATCCGCCTTGGCGAGCTCGACCATTGCCACTGAATTGTCGACCCCGGCATGCGCGATCTGATAATCGCCCTTGGCTAACCCCTCCCGCAGAACGGTGGAGTTTGGGGTGTATATCAGTTCGATTGCGAGATGGTGCTTGGCGAATAGGTTTTTGTGTTGGGCCGCATAGATTGAAAAGTTCGAGAGGCCCGGGAAAACGATGACCTTCAAAGCGGTCTGGGCTGGTGCGGCGCTCATCATTCCCACCATTGCGGCGCAGGCGAGGGTGCCGATCATAGTCGTTGGGTCGCATCGTCGGACCTCCCGCTTCGCTTATCGTTGATTGACCGAAGTCTAACACCACCCGCGCGGCTTACGTCCAGCGCGAGCTCACTCGTCCCCGCCGCCCTCGAGGGCCAATCCCTTCACCACGGCTTCTTCGCCGAACCTCTCCCGCAGCTTGTCCATGGCCTGCTCGGCGCCGGCAGTGCGGCGATTGATGAGATCGGCGAAATCGGCGCCATCGGTATCGCACAGACCCGACAACCCAATGCCGATGAGTCGAAACATCGTGCCGTCCGTTTCCCGCGCGAGGAGCTCGCGCCCCACGGCGAAGATGCGCGACGCGAGCTGCGTCGGGTGCGCGAGCGACTGCGCCCGGGTGCGAATGCGGAAATCGGCGCTCTTGAGCTTCAGCGTCACGGTCGAGCCGGCAAGCCCACTGGCTTTGAGCCGCGAGGAGACTTTTTCGGCAAGCCGCCACAGCCGCAGCTCGAGCGGGCGAAAATCGGCGATGTCGCGGTCGAAGGTGGTTTCCGCCGAAATGCTTTTGGCCTCGCGCTCCGCTCGCACCGGGCGGTCGTCGAGCCCGTGTGCCAGCCGAAACAGCCGCACGCCCTCGGCGCCGTAGCGGCGCAGCAAGTCCCTCTCGCCGGCGCGCTGCAAATCGCCGATGCTGCGCAGGCCGTCGCGCAAGAGGCGCTCTTCGGCGATCTTGCCGACGCCGAAGATCACCGTCACCGGTCGCGGCGCCAGGAAAGCGGCTGCCTCGGTGCTGCCGAGCACCGCAAAGCCGCGCGGTTTATCGAGATCGGAGGCGATCTTGGCCAAGAACTTGTTCGCGGAGAGCCCGATCGACACGGTAATGCCGAGTGCGTGCTCCACCTCGGCGGCGAAGCCGGCAAGCGCCTTGGCGGGACACATCCCGTGTAGCCGCGCCGTGCCCGAAAGGTCCATGAAGGCCTCGTCGATGGACACCGGCTCGACCAGCGGCGTGAGCTTGAACATAAGTTCGCGCACCTCGCGCCCCACGCGCGCGTATTTGTCCATGTTCGGCCGCACCACCGTGGCTTGCGGGCATAGCCGCCGCGCCTCGAACATGGGCATGGCCGATCGAACGCCGAACGTCCGCGTGACATAGCAGGCAGTGAGCACGACGCCGCGGTGGCCGCCGCCCACGATCACCGGCTTGTCGGCAAGGCTCGGATCGTCGCGCTTTTCGATGGCGGCATAGAAGGCGTCGCAATCGACGTGAGCGATGGCGAGCGTATCGATGTCCGGATGGCGCAACAGGCGCGGCGAGCCGCAGGCGGAGCAACGGCCGACCTGCTCCGGTAGATCGCGGCGGCAATCGCGGCAGAAGCCCGGCAATCGTCCTCTCGCTTGTTGCGGCATCGCGCCGTGCTGCGACAACGCCTCACGGCGTGTCGCGCTCCCAACGGCGTCCGGCGATGGTACCACGCGCTTCCATGACCGCGCTCGGCGCGATCGAGTTTTCCGCGGCAAAAGCAAGGAGAAGCGGCTCCTCGCCAGCCAAATGATCGAGCACCCCGAGTAGGAATTGCGGCTCGTGGGCGGCCGTGCGGATGGATTCTGGGCCAATTCCGGTGAGCGCCAGGAAACGGCCAAGCCGCTCGGGCTCCTCCGCGATGAAGGCGAGCGCTGCGATGGCGAGCCTTTCCGCTGCTGCCCGTTGATTCTGAGGGCCCATCGACCGGGGCTTGTCTGCCATCGCGATCTCCCAAGCCCGCATGGGCGTGGCGCCGAGACAACCCTGGTTGCGCACTGCAAATCAAGATCGTCCGGCGCGGCCGAGGTCCTCGACGCGCGGCCGGCATCTCGGCTAGGTGAGGCGGCTCGATTCGCACAAGGGAGGCTACTATGCGCCAGGGCCGTCTATCGGTTGCCGGACTGAGCGTCCTGTTCGCAGTAGGGCTGGCGCTGTGGGAGGTCTATTTTTTCTGGTTCGCCGGCTCGTTCAGGAGCCTGGAAGGGACCGTTGGCCTGTTCACACCAGAGCGGCTCGGATTCAACATGGCATGGCTGGTCGCCGTCTATCTGACGTTTCAGCTCATTTCGATTCCCTTCGCGCTGCCCTCGGCCACCGGCCGATTCGTGGGCGTGATCGATGGGATGGCCTCGCTCCTCCCGCTAGCGGTGGTGCTGATCGCGGTTTTCGGCAAGCCGCACCTGATCGGCAGCGGCCCGCGCTGGGAGGCGGCCTTCCTGCTCATTTTCATCACCATGGTCGATCTGTTCGGCGGATATACCTTCAATATCGCGCTCAGTCGCCGCACCATGGACGTCACGCCAGTCACGCCGGCCTGAGGTTCCGATGCGTTTGCGTTTCCGTAACGTCTGGGAACTAGAGCAGACGTCGCCCCGATGGACTCGGTGCGAGCATGGGGCTCGGTCTGCTCCCTCTCCCGCTTGCGGGGGAGGGGTGAGGAGGGGGTACGAAAATGCCTATTAGCCAGCCATCTCCTGCCTCTCGGACGAAGCCGGTCGCGCGCCGGGCGCCTGATCTCGGAACATCGGCAATGTCGAAGACCGTGATGATCGTGGAGGACAACGAGCTCAATATGAAGCTTTTCCGCGATCTATTGGAAGCGCACGGCTATGACACCGTCGCCACGCGCAACGGCATCGAGGCGCTCGATCTCGCCCGCAAGCACCGCCCCGACCTGATTTTGATGGATATTCAATTGCCGGAGGTGTCCGGTCTCGAAGTGACGAAATGGCTCAAGGAGGATCCCGAGCTCAAAGCCATTCCGGTGGTTGCGGTCACCGCATTTGCGATGAAGGGCGATGAAGAGCGCATCCGCGAGGGCGGCTGCGAGGCTTATCTGTCGAAGCCGATCTCCGTGGCCAAATTCATCGAAACCATCCGCCGCTTTCTCGACGCGGCGTGAAATGAATCCGGCTCCTTGCGTGGGAAATTGCTGTTAGCGCGAAGAGTCGTGGCTCGCCCCGCCGTTTAGGCTGACCAAATTCTCTTGCTTATCCACAAGGTAATTTGTTGATTTCCGAGGCGGTTGCGCTAGGTTGCGCAAGGCGGTGGAAGGGACTTCTGGTTTGGGCGAGAAAGCCCGGGCCGCGGGGGCGTTTAGCATCGCCTATCGCTTTGATAACCCTACGGAATGCTCAGGTCCGCCGCATCTCCTGGGTCCGTGGGGTTCGGCCGGTTCGGGGGCGGTAAGAGTGGCCTCCTCATGACGCCGCTCCCGACCGGCCACCTTGCCTGAGGGGCACGGCGCTCTAATTCACAGCCCAATTGAGGAAAATAAGGCCTTGGCTGGACCGCGACACGCTGCGCGGCATCACTTAATTTTGGCTTCGCGGAACTCGACGTGCTTCTTGGCGACGGGGTCGTACTTCTTCTTCACCAGCTTCTCCGTCATCGTGCGCGAATTCTTGCGCGTCACGTAATAGAAACCGGTGTCGGCGCTGGAGACCAGTTTCACTTTGATGGTGGTGGCTTTCGCCATGGCGAACCTCGAGTGCTAATGCGGGCGCAACCTAGCGGCGGTACCAGCAATGTCAATGAGCACGCGCCTCATGTTTCGGTCTAAGCGAGTGAGACACCAGCAACGCGCCGCAAAACTCCGCTCATTCCCGCGCAAGCGGGAATCCAGGCTGAGGTCTGGGTCCCCGCTTTCGCGGGGACGAGCGGGATGCGCGCACTGAGACACGGCTAGTCCTTCACAACATCTCGCGCCGGAACCGGCCGCGCGGCATGCTGTACATGGGGACCGGCAGCTCGTGCGCGAAACCGTCCGCGATGCGCGCGTCGAGCTCTTCCAGCATCACGCCGGTGACCGCCGGCATGTCGAGTTCTTTTGCCTGCGCGAGCGGCATCCAAACCAGTTCAACAAGCTCGGCGTCGGGTCCGGTGACGCCCTCAATGCGGTGCGCGACCGCGCTCGCATCCATGGTGAAGAAGCGCGCGTCGAAGCGGCGCGGCCGCCCCGGCGGGGTGATGGCGCGGCCGATGAAATGCAATGCGCCGAGATCGGGAAGAATCTTCGTCGCGGCAAAGTCGGTCCAAGGGCCGCGCGGGACTTTGTTCGTCGGCTCGCCAGGCACTCCGAGCGCCAGGCCCGTTTCCTCGAATGTCTCGCGGATCGCGGCAAGCGCCAAGGCGCGCGCCTTCGCCGCGCTCGGACGCTGCAGCCGCTTCATCAGATGCGCTTGCGTGTGCGGATGAAGGTCTTGCGCGACCGGCATGCGCCGGTCGGCCGCATCGACGCGGCCGCCGGGAAACACGAACTTTCCGGGCATGAATTTATGGCCGTGGTGGCGCTTGCCCAGAAGAACTTTCGGAATTGGCCTGGCTCGATCGACGAGGATGAGCGTTGCCGCATCCTTGGGCCGGACATAAGGCGACGAGAGATCGCGCTCGACCTCGTTCATGCGCCTGACGAAGCGCTCCATCCGCTCCAGTCGCTCGGAGACCACGTCGCTCATCGATTTCTCGTCCCCGCCCGTCGCTTTGCGCGGTGCGCGCGGGGCGCATGCTCCCGCCGTATATGACCCCGGCCTGCGCCGGTATAGCGGCCCTCGGAGAGAATTTCGAAGCGCAGCGCGCCCGCGACCGGCGCAGCCTCCACCAGCCGCACCGTGACGCGATCGCCGAGGCGATAAGTCTCGCCGCTGCGTGCGCCGATGAGCGCGTGTCGGTCCTCGTGATAGCGAAAATAGTCCGCGCCGATCGTGCGCGCGGGCACGAAGCCGTCGGCCCCGGTGTCGTCGAGCTTGACAAAAAGCCCGGCGCGGGTCGCCCCGGAGATGTGCCCGGCAAAAGTCGCACCGATGCGATCGGCGAGGAAATGCGCGATCAGGCGGTCGAAGGTCTCGCGTTCGGCTTTCATGGCGCGGCGCTCGGCGGCGGAGATTTGCGCGCCAATCTCGCCAAGCGCAGCCGCGTCCTGCTCCTGCGGCAGGCCGCCGTCACCGAGCCGCGACGCGCGAATGAGGCCGCGGTGGACGATGAGGTCGGCATAGCGGCGGATGGGCGAGGTGAAATGCGCGTAGCGGCGCAGGTTCAAGCCGAAATGCCCGTAATTCTCCGCGGCGTATTCGGCCTGCGCCTGCGTGCGCAGCACCACCTCATTGACGAGCTTCTCGACGTCGCGGCCTTTCACCCGCGCAAGGATGCGGTTGAAATGCTCGGCCCGCAACGCACCGCCCTTGGGGAGCGAGATGTCGAGGCTGCGCAGGAACTCGCGTAGCGCATTCACCCGCTCAGGGTCGGGCTCGTCGTGCACGCGGTAAATTAGCGGTACGCGCGCGTGTTCCAGCAACTCCGCCGCCGCGACGTTGGCAAGGATCATGAACTCCTCGATCAGCCGGTGCGCGTCGAGGCGCTCCGGCGTCATGACCCGGTCGACGGTGTTGTGCGCGGTGAGCACGATCTTGCGCTCGGGAAGATCGAGATCGAGCGGCGCGCGTGCATCGCGGGCGTGCTTGAGCGCGCGGTAAGCCAGATAGAGCGGCTCGAGAACGGTGGCGAGCAGTGGCCCGGTGGCTTCATCGGGCCAACCGTCGATGGCCGCCTGCGCCTGTACGTAATTGAGCCGCGCCGCCGAGCGCATGAGCACGCGGTGGAAGCTGTGCGAGCGCTTGCGGCCGTCGGCGCCCACGACGAGCCGCACGGCAAGCGCCGGGCGCTCCTCGCCAGGCCGCAGCGAGCAAAGCTCGTTGGAGATGCGCTCCGGCAGCATCGGCATGACCCGATCGGGGAAATACACCGAATTGCCGCGCATGAGCGCCTCGCGGTCGAGCGCGGAACCGGGCCGCACGTAGTGCGCGACGTCGGCGATGGCGACGCTGATGACGAAACCGCCGGGATTGCTGGGATCGTCATCGCGCGCGGCGTGCACCGCGTCGTCGTGGTCCTTGGCGTCCGCGGGATCGATGGTCACGAGCGGCAGGGCGCGCCAGTCCTCCCGGCCGGCAAGCCGCGCCGGCTTGGCTGCCTCCGCTTCCGCAATTGCCGCGGTGGGGAAGACGTGCGGGATCGAATGGGCGTGAATGGCGATCAAGCTCACGGCGCGCTCGGTCGCGAGCGAGCCGAGTCTTTCCGTCACGCGCGCGCTGGGCGGGCCATAGCCGCTTTGCCGCGCCGCGACCTCGACCGCCACCAGATCGCCATCGCGCGCGCAAGCGGCGCCGGCTGCGGGGATCGCAAGCTCGCGGCCGAGCTCTTTCTTGTCGATCGGCGCAAGCCGCCCGCCGCCGCCCGGCGCGGCGCGGAAAATGCCCAGCACGCGTTGCCGCCTGCGCTCGATGAGCTTGATGACGCGCCCGTTGTGGCGGACCGGATCGTCCGCGTCCGCGCTCTCCTCGAGGCGCAGCAAAGCGCGGTCGCCGATGCCGGCGACCTCGCTCGGACGGGCTCGGCGCGGAATGCGCACGCGGATTTTTGGTGCTGCGCCGCGCTCGGCCTCATCCCATTCCGTCGGCAGCGCGATCAGCTCGCCGTCGGAATCGCGTGCGGTGATGTCGGCGAGCACGACCGCGGGCAATGTGCCGGGATGATGCAGTTTCTTGCGCCGGCGCTCGACCAATCCATTGTCGGCGAGCTCACGCAGCATGCGCTTGAGCGCCGCCCGGTCGGCATTCTTGAGGCCGAAGGCACGCGCGATCTCACGGGTGCCGATCTTGCCGGGCGCTTTGCCGATAAACGCGAGGAGGTCTTCTTTGGAGGGGAATTGAGGCTTGTTATGGGGACGTTTCACGAAAATAAAATCCGCGAGTGAAACTCGCCTATAGGGTGAGATGTGGATACGAGCGATTGATTTCGCCAGTCACTAGCTTTGAAGATCGGTGCGATCAACGCCGATTCGGAAATCTTCCAGCTCTTCGTCACTGGTCCCGCGGTTTGCTCGGCTCCTTTTTCCTCCGCGCGGGCGCCTTGGGAGCCTTCGGTTTTGGCGCAGCTTCGGATGCGGCGCTGCGCGCTTTGGCGGGAGCGCGCGGTTTGCCGCCGCGCGCGCGCCTCGCGTCCAATAGGCCGACGGCCTGTTCCAGCGTGATCGTTTCCGGAGTGAGATCCGCGGGCAGCGTGGCATTGACCCCGTCGTGGGTCGCATAGGGGCCGTAGCGTCCGGTCTTCACCACGATGGGCCCGCCCTTCTCTGGATGATCGCCGAGCGCGCGGCCGCGAGCAGCGCCGCGCCGGCCCTTGTGCTTGGCACGCTTTTCCTCGATCAGCGCCACAGCGCGGTTGAGCCCGATGGTGAGCACGTCCTCGCCTGCCGTGAGATTGGCGTAGGTCTTGCCGTGCTGCACGTAAGGCCCGAAGCGGCCCACGCCGGCGATGATCGGCTCTCCGTCGCCGGGATGTTTTCCGATCTTGCGGGGGAGGGAAAGCAGCCCGAGCGCGCGGTTAAGATCGACGTCGTCTGCGGAAAGTCCTTTGGGTAGGCCCGTGCGCTTGGGTTTCTCGCCTTCGGTTGCTTCCCCGAGCTGGATATAGGGCCCGAAGCGGCCCGAGCGGAGCGTGACTTCGAGCCCGCTCGCCGGATCTTCACCGAGCTTTTTCATCCCGTTTTCAGGGCCGCCGTTGCCGTTGGTTGGCGCGAGCGGGCGCGTATAGCGGCACTCGGGATAATTGCTGCAGCCGATGAAGCCGCCGAACTTGCCGAGCTTGAGCGAGAGCCGGCCGGTCTCACAGCTTGGGCATTTGCGCGGATCGGCGCCGTCCGCGCGCGGCGGAAACAGATGCGGCGCCAGCATCTCGTCGAGTGCGTCGATGACCTGCGCGACACGCAGCTCCTTGATGTCGCCCACGGCGGCGGTGAACTCGCGCCAAAAGTCGCGCAGCAAGTCGCGCCAGGCCATCTCGTTGTTGGAGATGCGATCGAGCTGCTCTTCGAGACCAGCCGTGAAGTCGTATTCGACGTAGCGCGCGAAGAAGCTTTCGAGGAAAGCGGTCAGCACCCGCCCCTTGTCCTCGGGCACGAGTCGCTTTTTCTCGATCCGCACGTAGCCGCGGTCCTTGAGCACCTGGAGGATCGAGGCATAGGTGGAGGGCCGGCCGATGCCGAGCTCTTCCATGCGCTTGACCAGCGATGCTTCCGAATAGCGTGGCGGCGGCTCGGTGAAGTGCTGGCTGGCGTCGATCTTGCGCTTGGCGAGCGTTTCGCCCGCGCTCATCTCCGGAAGGCGGCGTCCGTCTTCGTCGCCGGCGACGTCGTCCTCGCCCTCCTGGTAGAGCGTGAGGAAGCCGTCGAACTTCACCACGGTGCCGGTCGCGCGCAGCTCGATGACCCTCCTGCCGCCACTGATGGCCGGGGAGGCGACCGTAGCGGTGATGTCGGCCGTGGTGCGCTCGAGCTCGGCAGATTCCATTTGGCTCGCCACCATGCGCAGCCAGATCAGCTCGTAGAGCCGCGCCTGATCGTGGTCGAGGAACGATTTCGCCTCGCGTGGGCGGCGCCCGACATCCGTCGGCCGGATCGCCTCGTGCGCCTCTTGCGCATTCTTGGTCCTGGCCTGGTACTGGCGCGCGGACGGCGGCACATAGTCTTTGCCGTAATCGCCCCCGATCAGCCGGCGGGTCGCGGCGAGCGCCTCTTCCGCCACATCGACGCCGTCGGTGCGCATATAGGTGATGAGGCCGATGGTCTCACCATCGATGTCGACCCCCTCGTAGAGCCGTTGCGCGACGCGCATCGTATGCGCGGGCGCAAAGCCGAGCTTGCGGCTCGCTTCCTGCTGCAGGGTCGAGGTGGTGAAGGGAGGGGGCGGGTTGCGCCGCGCCGGCTTGGCCTCGACATTGGCAACGCTGAAACTGGCGCTGTCCAACGCTTGCCTGAAGGCCTCGGCCTCGCTGCCGGAGCCGATGTCGAGGCGCTGAATCTTCTGCCCATCGGCGCCGACAAGACGGGCCTCGAACTCCTCGCCCCGCGGCGTGGCCAGCGTCGCCACCAGCGACCAGTATTCGCGCGGGACGAATTTTTCGATTTCGAGCTCGCGATCGCAGACGAGCCGCAGCGCCACCGACTGCACCCGGCCGGCCGAGCGCGCGCCGGGCA
>Ga0126369_10003512_pt1 | contig 11324 bp, 9 predicted proteins | sample PanSoiMetaPlot_1_FD_109646 | JGI IMG/M metagenome (GOLD analysis project Ga0126369, IMG submission 109646) | Tropical forest soil microbial communities from Panama - MetaG Plot_1 | ecosystem: Environmental > Terrestrial > Soil > Tropical forest > Bulk soil | place: Panama | collected 2016-02-17
CCTCGAGTCATGGCCGGACGAGCGCTTCTGGGAAGAACTTAAGCCGCGGCTTGACGACGAGGCGCGCGAACGGCTGGTCACCGGACCATCGATCGAAAAAAGCATCGCGCCGCTGCGGAGCTTCGTCGCCGAGCCGATGCGGCTCGGCCGCTTGTTTCTTGCCGGCGACGCCGCCCATATCGTGCCGCCGACCGGCGCCAAGGGTCTTAATCTCGCCGCCAGCGACGTACGCTATCTGTCGCGGGCGCTCATCGAACATTACGAGGAGAAATCGGACGTCGGTCTTGACCATTATTCGACCCGGGCGCTGGCGCGAGTGTGGAAGGCGGAGCGCTTCTCATGGTGGATGACCATGACGCTGCACCGAATCTCCGACAACCCGTTCGATCATCAGCTGCAGCTGGCGGAACTCGATTATCTGTTCCGCTCGAAAGCCGCGGCCGCGGCATTTGCCGAGAATTATGTCGGCCTGCCGTATTGAGAGGGCTGGCGAAGGTAGGGCAGGCAAAATCGCTGCGCCGACAGTTATCTGTGTGCATCGCGCGCGAATGATTAGCCTCAATTCGCCTTGGTGCCCGCGAAGTTCACCACCTTGGCCCATTTCTCGGTTTCGGCGGCGATGAATGTCGCGAAATCGCCGGGCGAGCCGCCGCCCGGACCGACGCCCAATTCGGCAAGCCGCTTTTTGACTTCGGGATCGCGCAACGCCGCATTGATCTGCTTGTTGAGAAGATCGATCACGTCAGGCGGCGTATTCCTGGGCGCCGCGATCCCGTACCAGCCGACGGCCTCGAAACCTGGCAGAAACTCACCCATCGCCGGCACGTCGGGCAGGAGTTCCTGCCGCGTCGTGGTCGTCACGGCGAGCGCCCGCAAACCGCCGCTCTTGATGTAGCCGAGCGAGGCCGGCAAGACGCCGAACATGATCTGCATCTGGCCGCTGAGCAGATCCGGGATCGCCAGCGACTCGCCTTGATAGGTCACGCTCACCACCTCGACGCCGGCCATCATCTTGAAAAGCTCGCCGGCGACGTCGAGCGGGGTCCCCTTGCCCGCGGTCGCCATATTAATCTTGCCGGGATTGGCTTTGGCGTACGCGATCAATTCAGGAACCGTCTTGGCGGGCAGCAAGGGATTGGCGACCAGCACGAGCGGGATACCGCCGATCAGCGCGACCGGGGCGATATCGCGGATGAAATTATAGTTAAGGTTCGGGTAAAGCGACGCGTTGATGGCATTTGCCGACATTGCAACGAGCAGCGTGTGACCATCGGGCGTGGCCCGCACGACAAATTCGGTGCCGATGTTGGCGCTGGCGCCCGGCCGGTTCTCGATCACGAACGGCTGCGCCAGGTGTTCAGAAAGCCACTGGCCGAGCAAGCGCGCCACAATGTCGGGCGAGCCGCCGGCGGGAACGGTGACCACGACGTGCACCGGCCGGGTTGGATAGTTCTGCGCGGCCGCCGCGCGCGCGACAAGCGACAGCGCGGCGGCGCCGATCGCGCATCGCCAAATCTGCCGCCGCGAGGTAATCATTCCTAGTCCTCGACTGCTCGATTGGACTTAGGGCTCAGGCTGCAACACGCCGCCGCATCATGCCGAGGAGCCCGCGCGGGAAGAACAGCACCACGAGGATGAAGATGACGCCGACGAAGGACATCCAGTTCACCGTCATGGACGAGATGTAGTCCTGCAGCATCACGAAAACGGCCGCGCCAAGAAGCGGCCCCCAAAATGTGCGCATGCCGCCGATTACCGTCATCACGACGAAATACCCAGACAAGGAATAATGCAGCGTCAGTGGATCGGCGAAATTGTTGAGCAGCGCATAAAGCGTGCCGGCAAGCGCGGTGAAGAAACAGGAGATCGAGAACGACAACCAGATGTGGCGTTCGATCGGAATGCCGAGGAATCGCGCCCGCCGTTCGTTCTCGCGGATTGCCAGCAGCGTCCGGCCGAACGGTGAGCGCAAGATAAAGCCCATCAAACCCACCGCGCCGGCGAAAATCGCCAACAGGAAGTAATAGAAGGTCGTGCCACCGTCGGTGATGTCCAAAACGAGCGGCGGAATTCCGATCGCCTCGCGATGGAAATCGCGCAAGCCGTCGAATCCGCCGGTGACGCTGTTCCAGCTATAAGCGAGGTAGTACCAGAGTTGACCAAACGCGATGGTGCACATCGCGAAATAGACGCCGCGGCGCCGCACGATCAAAAGTCCAAATAAAGTCCCGGCCAATCCGCCGAGCAGAGTACCGGCGGCGATCGCGGCCGGGGTCGAATGCGCCAGATAACGTAAGGTGAGACCCGCGCCATAGGCGCCCAGCCCAAAATAGGCCGCATGCCCGAAGCTCAGCACGCCGGTGAAACCGAGGAGCATATTGAGCCCCATGGCGGCGAGCCCGAAGACCAATACGCGCCCCGCCAGCGCGGTGTAGCCCCCAAGCAGCGGCAACCACAGCGGCGCGCTCAGGAGCGCGGCCCATATCGCGATCAGGATCAGGGTCTTGCGGCTGACGCTGCGAGCCTCGCCAGCGGCGACTACGGCGGTGGTCATGACATCATGCCCTCTTCGCCAATCAGCCCGCGTGGGCGCAACAGCAGCACCGCCATCATGATCGCGTATATGACTGCCTCACTCGCGGCCGGGTAGAACACCGTGGTCAAGGCGGCCGCCATGCCGATCAACAATCCACCAATCAAGGTACCGATCAGGCTGCCGACGCCGCCGACAATGATGGCGATGAAGCTCGGCATCAGGAGGTCGTCACCCATATTCGGATTAAGCCCGATCTGACCGGCAGCAAGAACGCCGCTCAAACCGGCCAACAGGCAGCCGACGGCGAAATTGAGCGTCCGCAGATGCCGCACATTGACCCCGAGCGTCGCCACGGTTTCCAGGTCAAAAGTGCCGGCGCGAATTCGAAGACCGATGCGGGAATAGCGCAGGAAGGCAAACAGCCCGATCACCGTCACGATGACGATCGCCACCATGAAAATGCGGTACCAGGTGATGAAGAACAAAGTTGAGGTAATCGGTTGCGCCAAAACCTCGGGCAGTCCCATCGGCAGGCCGTTCGGCCCCCAGATATACCGCGCGCCGTCTTGCAGTACGAAGGCGAGGCCGAAAGTCAGGAGCAAGCTGTAGACCGGGTCGCGATTGTAAATTCGCCGGATCATAAGCCGCTCGACGACCACGCCGATGAGCGCGGTGAGCAATGGCGAGACCAAGAGCGCGCCCCAATAGCCCAGCACCGGCGACAAGGTGAAAGCGAGATAACCGCCGAGCGCCAGGAAATTGCCGTGCGCGAAATTGATGACGTTACTCAGATTGAGAATCAGCGAAAGCCCCAACGCCATCAGGACGTAGAAGGCGCCGATGATCAGGCCATTCGTGACATTGAACAAAATGACTTGCGCCATTTGCCCCTTGCGCCTCCTTTACGCTCCCTTTGACGTCACGCTTAATCCAATGCCGCCAAGCAACCCCGGCGATCATGGGATTGCTTGGTGGCTTAAACCTCCGCATGAGAGCAAAATTGGCGTGCTCCAGGTCCGAACATCAAGTCGGTTGCACCATCTTACAGCCTGTCTCGGCGACCGGACCGGCTGCTTCTTCGCCGGGAACCAGCGTTGCGACCGTGAACACGTCATCGGCGCCGGATTTGGGAGTGTGCATTTCGCCGACGAAGATGTTCGGCATCAGTTCGTGGTCGCCGGCGCGATAGCGGACGCTGCCCGGCTGTAACGCAACATCCGGCGGCAGTTCCAGGTCTTCCAGCGCCGCCGCGAGCTTCGGCCCGTCGAGGGATTTTGCCTTTTCCGCGGCAAGCCGGACCGAGTGCATGGACACATAACCGAACCAATCGCGCGCCGTCGGCGTCTTCTTCACGGCGGCTCGGTAATCGGCGACGAATTTCACGACCTCGGGCACATTGGGTTGATTCCACCACCATTCCATGTCCCACCAGCCGGTCTGCGCCTCCGGTGGGCAGCCTTTGACGCTTTCCAGTTCAAACAAACCGCCGCCGAGCGCCATCTCCTTCTGCATTCCAAATTGAGTGAACTGCTTCATGCAATTAATCTGCGTCAGGCCGCCCATATTGTTGAGGAGCACGTTGGGCTTGTAGGCCTTGGCCTTGATCAGCGTAGCCGAGAAATCGGTATTGTTGATCGGCAGCATATCGCCGTCGTAACTGCCGCCGGCTTTGGTCAACGCCTTGACGAAGGCCTCCTGCAAGGTGTGGCCATAAGCATAATCGGGCGTAATAAAGAACCACCTCTTGCCGAACCGCTTGACCAGTTCGGGCGTCACCGCATTGGCCTCCATTGAGGTGGTGTTGCAGACGCGGAACACGTTCCATTTGCAATTCGTCCCGGTGATCGGGTCGGTGTGACCTCCCGGCACGATGTGAAACACCTTCTTCTCGTTGGTCACTTGCGACATTGCATAGGCGATGCCGGAGTTCACGTCGCCGAGAATCACATTGACATTGTCGCGGTCGATCAATTTGCGCGTCTTCTGCACGCCGGTGCCGACGTCATTGGCCGAGTCCTCGATGAGAAGCTGAACCGGACGGCCGAGAATGCCGCCATTTTTATTCATTTCGGCTTCGGCATATTTGGCGCCGTCTAGCTCGCTTTGCGCCAAGGCCGAGAGCACGCCGGTAAGCGGATTGACCATGCCGATCTTGACCGGTTCGTCGCCACGCGCGGCGAGGATGAATGGCGCGCCAACGACCTGGCTGGCGCCGAGCGCGAGTCCGGTCTGGATGAAGGTGCGACGGCGTACCGGCTTGGTAATCTTTGGCATCTTCGAGCTCTCCCCTGGTCACACTTATTGGTTCTGTCTCGCAATGCCGTGCGCGGAACTAGAACGGCATTCACGGCGCGCCGTCGCGGTTCGAATCCGGAAGGCACGGCCCCCAACTGAATATCTTCCACCCCGCTTATCGCCGGGTCAAGAACAGCTCCGCTGCCGGAAATTCCGCGCGCGGCAAAGCCGCGGCTACGAAGCAGCTGCGGTTTTCTTCCGCGCCTTGGCCTGTTCGGCGAGAAATCGCGACAGGCGGTTGCGCACCGCGTCAGCTTCGTCCGCTGTCCATTTCCGAAGACCCTCGCCGGTTTTCATGCCGAGCTTGCCGGCTTTGACTTTGTCGCGAAGATAGGGGTGCGGCCCCGCAGTGCGGTCAAGATCGCGGTAAAGCACTTCCGCGACATCGAGTTGAAGGTCCAAGCCGACCAGGTCCGATTGCTCCATTGGCCCGAGCACTGCGGTGCGCGCGCCGAATCCTTCGCGCACGACAGTGTCAATCGTCGCGGCGTCGCAGACGCCGGCCGCGATCAATGCGATGGCTTCGCGTTTCATCGCGTGCTGAAGCCGGTTGCCGACAAAGCCCGGGATATCGCGGCGGATATGCACCGGCACCTTTCCGGCGCAGCGGAGCAGTTGCATGGTTCTCTCCACAACCTCGCCGCTGGTCATTTCGTTTTGAATGACTTCAACCAGCGGCACCAAATGCGGAGGATTCCAGAAATGCGTGCCGATCATCCGCTCACGATGGGTGAGATGCCGACCGATCTCGGTGGACGGAATTGCCGAACTGTTGCTTGCGAATATGGTCGAGGACGCGACCAGCTTTTCGACCGCGGCAAAGATTTCCTGCTTGAGCGGCAGCTTCTCCGGAGCGGCTTCAAAAACCCAGTCTGCGCCGCGCATCGCGGCGTCAAGCGAATCGTGTGCTGAAATCTGGGTCAAGAGCCGCGGATCGTCACCCAGCAATTCGATGACGGCTCGCAAACGCTGCGACAGCGAAGCGCGCACATCGGGAAAAGGTTCAAACACATTGACGTGATGACCGGCAGCAGCAAACAAATAAGCGATGCCGTGGCCCATCAGGCCGCCGCCGCCGACGCCGATTTTTTGTTGCGTGTGTTCGTTCATCTTTTTCCTCGAGCAAATAAACCACCGGAACTGCGCTGACGCTCAAACGTTGAATGAGTAGCATTCAGGTGACCCAACCCGCAGAGGAGGAGAAGGTCATGCCCGCCCTGCTATGGGTCGCATTCTGGTCGTCGCTGATGGCGACTGCCGCCTGCTTCGGTGAGATGTCACGCGCCGTTTCGCTTGACAAGCGTGGGGACGAGGGCGGAGCGGACACGTAGTCCTTTCCATCGAATTCCGCCTTTCGGAAAGGCGCACGGCCGCGGCCGCGCGACCGGTCGGCATGGTTGCCATGCCGTTAATCGCCATTGCCACCTCCCGCCGCCAGCGCGGCTGACGCCGGAAGCCTTTTCGCCGGCCATTCCGGCATTTTGCTTGACATTTTGGTTGGCCATGTTGCGGACCTCGCATCCCGCCGGTATGTATACGCGCGCTTTGGTGCCGGCCCGGTAACGACATGCGGACCGGCGCATTCACATCGGATGGCTTTCACATCGGATGGCTTTAAGTCCGGCGCTCAGTTCGATTGCGTAGCTCGACACCATCGACCGTATACCCATGGCACGCCTTGTGATGAAATTCGGCGGTACCTCGGTCGCCGATCTCGACCGCATCCGCAATGTCGCGCGCCACGTTAAGCGCGAGGTCGACGCCGGCAATGAGGTGGCCGTCGTAGTGTCGGCGATGGCCGGCACCACCGACCAGCTCATTACCTGGTGCGAGGAAGCGCTCCAGCGGCGGCGCATTTTCGACGCGCGTGAATATGACGTCGTCGTCGCCACCGGCGAACAGGTCACCGCTGGACTGCTCGCGATCGTGCTCCAGGACCTCGATGTCGACGCGCGCTCTTGGCAAGGCTGGCAGCTGCCGATCGCAACGACGGAGGTGCACGGCTCGGCGCGAATTCTCGATATCAGCGCGGAGGAATTGGTTCGGCGCTTCGCAGAACGCAAGGAAGTTGCCGTCATCACCGGCTTCCAGGGCATCAACACTCACAGCGGCCGCATCACCACGCTTGGCCGCGGCGGGTCTGACACATCGGCCGTCGCGATTGCGGCGGCGATCCACGCCGATCGCTGCGATATCTACACCGACGTCGACGGCGTCTATACGACCGATCCGCGGGTCGTACCGCGCGCGCGGCGCCTCGACCGGATCGCCTTCGAAGAAATGCTTGAGCTCGCATCGCTTGGCGCCAAAGTCCTGCAAGTGCGTTCGGTCGAACTTGGCATGGTGCACAATGTGCGCATCTTCGTGCGCTCGAGCTTCGATCCGCCGGAAAAAATCAATCCGCACGACAACCCGCCCGGAACGTTGATTTGCGACGAGGGGGAGATCATGGAACAGCATACGGTCACCGGCATCGCCTATTCACGTGATGAGGCGCAAATCTCGGTGCGCGAAGTTCTCGACAAGCCTGGAGTCGCGGCCGCGATTTTCGGACCGCTCGCCGAAGGCAATGTCAACGTCGATATGATCGTTCAGAATGTCTCGGCCGACGGTAAGACAACCGACATCACCTTCACAGTGCCAGCCTCCGATTATCAGCGATCGCTCGATGTAATCGCCAAGGCCAAGGGTGCGATCGGTTACGCCAGGCTCGACGGGGCGACCGATGTCGCCAAGATTTCGGTGATCGGCATCGGTATGCGCAGCCATGCCGGCGTGGCGGCGCAGGCGTTCAAGGCCCTGGCCGAGCGATCCATCAATATCCGCGCCATCACCACGTCCGAGATAAAGTTTTCGCTTTTGATCGACGCGGCCTTCACCGAACTTGCGGTTCGCACGCTGCATTCGCTCTATGGACTCGACAAAGCGGCCTGAACCGGCACGGTTGCGTTGCGGCGCACAATAGCCTGATCCGTCATATCGGTGTCTTTGGCTTGCGATTTGCATGCCGCATTCGATATAGGCTTTAGGACATTCGCTTTCGGACCTGATCCGGGCGAATTCCTCTTTGACGACGACCGGTGCGTCGCGGGCTCCGCTCCGGTCATAGCCCGGCCCGAGGGACCTCTCGCCATGCGTGGCGCGCTTGGTGGTCCGCGCGTGCTGTTGCGTCGGCTTCGCGAAGTCATGGCGGAGCCGGTCAGCGCGCAGGAGCGCCTTGACAAGATCGTGGTGCTGATCGCCGCCAACATGGTTGCGGAGGTCTGCTCCGTCTATGTGCTGCGCGTCGATTCCACCCTCGAGCTCTATGCAACCGAAGGCCTCAATCGCGACGCCGTGCACCGCACCGTCATGCGATCCGACGAGGGGCTGGTCGGTTTAGTCGCCAGTCAAGCCAGCGCGATCAATCTGTCGAATGCGCAAGCGCATCCGGCATTCTCGTACCGGCCGGAAACGGGCGAGGAGATTTATCACTCGTTTCTCGGCGTCCCGATCTTGCGTGCCGGTAATATTTTAGGCGTGCTGGTGGTGCAGAACCGGGCGCGGCGCACCTATTCGGAAGAGGAAGTCGAGGCGCTGCAAACCACGGCGATGGTGCTGGCCGAGATGATCGCCTCGGGCGAGCTCTCGGCCCTGGCGCTGCCCGGCGCCGAGCCTGCAGCGCGCCGTTCGGTTCACGTGAAGGGGTCGGCCCTGAGCGAAGGAATCGCGCTAGGGCATGTCGTGTTGCACGAGCCTCGCGTCGTGGTGACCAATTTCATTGCCGACGACGTGCAGAAGGAATTGGCACATCTGAACTCGGCAGTCGAAAGTCTGCGTACCAGTCTCGACGAAATGCTCGAACACGGCGACGTCGTTGAGGGTGGCGAACATCGCGACGTCTTGGAAGCGTACCGGATGTTCGCCTATGACCGCGGTTGGGTGCACAAGCTCGAAGAGGCGGTGATGACGGGACTCACCGCCGAGGCAGCGGTGGAGCGCGTGCAGTCCGACACGCGGGCGCGGATGCTGCGGCAGACCGATCCGTTCCTGCGCGAGCGATTGCACGACCTCGACGATCTCGCCAATCGCCTGATGCGCCAGCTCACCGGCCGCGATCACGCTCCCTCGCGTGAGAACCTTCCGGAAAACGCGATTCTCGTGGCCCGTTCGATGGGCCCGGCGGCGCTTCTCGACTATGACCGCAAGCGCCTGCGCGGCCTTGTGCTCGAAGAGGGCGGTCCGCATTCGCACGTCACCATCGTCGCGCGCGCGCTGGGCATTCCGGCCGTCGGCGACATCGAGAATGCAACCGGCATGGCCGATCCGGGCGACGCGATCATCGTCGACGGCTCGGCCGGTGACCTTCACATCCGTCCGCTTCCCGACATGGCAGCGGCTTATGCCGAGCGAGTGCGGCTGCGCGCGCGCCGGCAGCAACAATATGCGGCGCTGCGCGACAAGCCCTGCATCACCAGGGACGGACAGGAAATCGCGCTCCTCCTCAATGCCGGCTTGAGCGTCGACCTGCCGCACATCTCCGACACCGGCGCGGGCGGCATCGGCCTGTTCCGCACCGAATTGCAGTTCATGGTCGCGCCGAGCTTCCCGCGCAACAGCGAACAATATGCACTTTATCGCGCGGTACTGGACGCTGCCGGCAGCAAGCCGGTGACTTTCCGCACGCTCGATATCGGGGGGGACAAATTGCTGCCCTATATGCGCAACGTCGAGGAGGAAAACCCGGCGCTGGGCTGGCGCGCGATCCGGCTCGGCCTCGACCGCCCCGGCCTCCTGCGCACGCAATTGCGGGCACTGCTCCGCGCCGGCAGCGGGCGCGCCCTCAAGATCATGTTTCCGATGATCTCCACGGTGGAAGAATTCGATCAGGCCAAGGATCTCGTCGAGCGCGAACTGACGCACCTGCGCCGCCACGGTCATAAACTGCCCGACCAAGTGGAGGTCGGCAGCATGGTTGAAGTGCCGTCGCTGCTCTACCAGCTCGATGAATTGCTCGAGCGGGTTGATTTTCTCTCCATTGGCTCGAACGATTTGGTGCAATTCCTTTACGCGATCGATCGCGGCAATCCGCGGGTCTCGGGACGCTTCGATGCGCTTTCGGCCCCGGTTCTGCGCGCGCTCAAGGACATCGCTGACAAGGCGCGTGAGCACGGCAAGCCGGCGACCGTCTGCGGAGAACTGGCGTCGCAGCCGCTCGGCGCATTGGCGCTCGCCGCCGTCGGCTATCGATCGCTGTCACTCACAGCCTCGGCGGTCGGACCGGTCAAGGCAATGCTGCTGGACCTCGACTGCCGCAAGGCCGCCGCGTTCCTCTGCCCATTGATCGACAAATCCACGGGTGGCACGCCGATTCGCGCGCAACTTGAAAAGTTCGCCGCTGAAGCCGGCCTGCAGATCTAACATTCGGCGCGGCGCAAGATGTTACCCAACCAAAAACTCGATGCCCTTGTCACGCGGCATGCTGCGTTGGAGCGCAATTTATCCGAGGCTCTTCCTGCTGAAACCTATGTGAAATTATCGCGGGAATTTGCCGAGCTCGCTCCCGTGGTCGACGCCGTCCGGTCGTATCGCGCCGCGCGACGCGAACTGGACGACCTCACGGCGCTGATCGCCGACTCGGCGACCGATCCGGAAATGCGCGCGATCGCGGAGGCGGAAAAACCGCAAGTGGAAGCGCGCTGTAGCGAACTCGAACAGGAATTGCGCCTCGCCCTTTTACCCAAAGACGCGATGGATGAGCGCAACGTCATCCTTGAAATCCGTGCTGGGACCGGTGGCGATGAGGCTGCGCTGTTCGCCGGCGATCTGTTCCGGATGTACGAGCGCTATGCCGCCAAGCATGGCTGGAAAGTCGAGATCGTCGCCGCCAGCGAAGGTGCGATGGGCGGCTATAAGGAAATCATTGCCGAGATCCGCGGCCGCGGCGCGTTCGCCCGGCTGAAATTCGAGTCCGGCGTACATCGCGTGCAGCGCGTTCCGGACACAGAAGGCTCAGGACGTATCCATACTTCGACCGCAACGGTTGCGGTGCTGCCGGAGGCGCAAGACCTCGACGTCGCCATCAACGATACCGATCTCAAGATCGACACGCTGCGTTCGAGCGGCGCCGGCGGCCAGCATGTCAACAAGACCGAATCGGCGGTGCGGGTGACGCATATTCCTTCGGGCATCGTCGTCATGATGCAGGAAGACCGTTCGCAGCACCGCAACCGCGCCAAAGCGCTCGCCGTGCTGCGAACCCGGCTTTACGACCTCGAGCGGCAAAAACAGGATGCGGCGCGCGCCGCGGAGCGGCGCGGTCAGGTTGGAACCGGAGATCGCTCGGAGCGCATCCGCACCTACAACTATCCGCAAGGGCGAGTTTCCGATCACCGGATCAATCTGACTCTTTACAAGCTGCCGCAGATTCTCGAAGGCGAAGCACTCGGTGAACTCATCGACGCTTTGGTCGCGGAAAATCAGGCGGCCCAGCTTGCTGCGCAAGATGCGTGAG
>Ga0126369_10003515_pt1 | contig 11314 bp, 14 predicted proteins | sample PanSoiMetaPlot_1_FD_109646 | JGI IMG/M metagenome (GOLD analysis project Ga0126369, IMG submission 109646) | Tropical forest soil microbial communities from Panama - MetaG Plot_1 | ecosystem: Environmental > Terrestrial > Soil > Tropical forest > Bulk soil | place: Panama | collected 2016-02-17
CCCCAGTCGCGCAGGCGGTAGGTCACGGTCGGCCCGCCCAGGACCTTCTCCGCGAGCGTTGCGGCGATGCGCTCCTTCGCCGTCTCGCTCGGCAGCCCGTTGAAGGCCCCCGAGTCCACCAGGCGCCCGGGACCTTCCCAGGCCGCGGTCATGGACGACGGGGTCAGCCGCTCGCCCTCCGGCTGGATCACGACCTGCACCGGGAGCTGATAGGCGCGGGAGAACTCGAAGTCGCGCTGATCGTGCGCCGGGACCGCCATCACCGCGCCCGTGCCATACTCCATGAGGACGAAATTCGCGACGTAGATCGGCAGCCGCGCCCCGGTGAGCGGGTGGCGACAGAAGGCCCCCGTCGCCACTCCCTCCTTCCCGCCCGCGCGCTCCTCGCGGGGCGTTTCCCGCACGCGGCGCGCGAAGGCGGCGACGGCATCCTCGGCGGGCGTGCCCGCAACCAACGTCGCCACCAGCGGATGCTCCACGGCGAGGCTCATGAAGGTCACGCCGAAGACCGTGTCGGGGCGGGTGGTGAAGACGACGACCTCCCCCGCACGGCCCTCGAGCGGAAACCGGATCGTGGCCCCGACGCTGCGGCCGATCCAGTTCCGCTGCATGGTCACGACCCGCTCGGGCCAGCCCGTCAGGCGATCGAGGTCGCGAAGGAGCTCCTCGGCATAGGCGGTGATGCGCAGGAACCACTGCTCGAGCTCGCGCTCGCTGACGACGCCCTCGCAGCGCCAGCAGCGGCCGTCGACGACCTGCTCGTTGGCGAGAACGGTGGCGCAGTGCTCGCACCAGTTGACGATCCCGCGACGCTTGTACGCGAGGTCACGCTCGAGCATGCGGAGGAAGAAGAGCTGCTCCCAGCGATAGTAGCGCGGGTCGCAGGTGGCGAGCTCGCGCTCCCAGTCGTAGGAGAAGCCCAGCCGCTGGAGCTGGCCCCGCATGCGGCCGATGTTGTCGGCCGTCCAACGCGCCGGGTGGATGCGGCGCTGGATGGCGGCGTTCTCGGCCGGCAGGCCGAACGCATCCCAGCCCATAGGATGGAGCACGGCATCGCCCTGCATGCGGCGCTGGCGCGCGATGACGTCGCCGATCGCGTAGTTGCGCACATGCCCCATGTGGATGTCCCCCGAGGGATAGGGGAACATCTCGAGCACGTAGTAGGCAGGCCGCCCGGGCGTCGCGCGCGCCGCGAACGAGCGCTCCTCCACCCACCGTCGCTGCCACTTCGCCTCGACCGCGGCCGGGTCGTAGCGCTCCACCCCCCCCGCGTCCGCCATGCTCACTCCCCGGGCCCGGCGCTGCTCTTGGGTCGCACCACGGTCGCGATGGCGTCGAGCACTCCGTTGACGAAGGCCGCCGAGTCCTCGCTCCCGAAGCGCCGCGCGATCTCGATCGCCTCGTTGATGGTGACCGAGGCGGGAATCTCGGGGCGCGCGAGGAGTTCGAAGGTGGCGAGCCGCAGCAGGTTCAGGTCGACCCGCGACAGGCGCGGCAGGCGCCAGTGCTCGGAGCGTCCGGCGATGAGGGCATCGATCCGCTCGCGGTTCATACGCACCCCGTCGACCAGCTCGCGGGTGAAAGCCTGGACGTCGTCCGGGCCGTGGAGCCGACCCCATTCGGGCTCACTCCCCGCCATGTCGAGCTGGTAGAGCACCTGCAGCGCCTGCTCCCGGGCTTCGCGACGACCGGCCATCGGCTAGTACTTCTGCACCACGCGCAGCACCTGCACCATCTCCAGGGCGGTCACCGCCGCTTCGTAGCCCTTGTTGCCCCGTTCGCCACCGGCCCGTGCCAGCGCCTGCTCGACCGTGTCGGTGGTGAGCACCCCGAAGGCGACGGGGAGATCGTAGCGCCGCGCGACGTCGGCGACTCCTCGCGCCGCCTCCGTGGCCACGAAGTCGAAGTGCGGGGTCTCACCGCGCACCACCGCGCCGAGACAGACGAGGGCGTCGTACCGCCCCGATGCCGCCAGGCGCTGCGCCCCGAGCGGCAGCTCGAAGGACCCCGGCACGACGGCGACGTCGATGGCATCCTCCGCGACGCCGTGGCGGGCGAGCGCGTCGAGCGCGCCCGCCAGCAGGTGCTCGGTCACACTCTGGTTGAAGCGGGCCAGCACGACCCCGATGCGGAGTCCCTCGCCGTTCGGACTGGCTTGCAGGTGGCGCGGCACGGGGGCTCGGCTAGGGCGTGCGCTGGAGCCCGGAGAGCAGGTGGCCGAGCTTGGCCTGCTTGGTGCGCAGGTAGCCGATGTTCCCGGCCCGCGGCTCCGTCTCCAGCGGCGCCCGCGCCACGACGTCGATGCCGTAGCTCTCGAGACCACCGATCTTCTGCGGGTTGTTGGTGAGGAGCCGGACCCGGCGGACGCCGAGGTCGCGCAGGATCTGCGCCCCGATGCCGTAGTCGCGCAGATCCTCGCGGAAGCCGAGCTCGAGATTCGCCTCGACCGTGTCGCGCCCCTGATCCTGGAGCGCGTAGGCACGGATCTTGTTCGCCAGCCCGATCCCCCGGCCCTCCTGATGCAGATAGACGAGCACACCGCGACCGGCCGTGGCGATCAGCGTGAGCGCCTGCTCGAGCTGATCACCGCAATCGCACCGCTCGGAGCCGAAGACGTCACCCGTCAGGCACTCGGAATGCAAACGGACGAGCACGTCTCCGTCCCCCTGCACGTCGCCCAGGACGAGCGCCATGTGCTGGTGGCGATCGACGCTGTTGTCGTAGACGATCGCCCGGAAGGTGGGCCCGCTCTGGATCGGCAGCTCGGCCTCGGCCACCCGCTGGACGAGAGTGTCGGAACGGAGCCGCATGTGGATCACCTCGGTGATCCCCACGCGTGGCAGGTCGTGCACCCTGGCGAGCTCGGCCAGCTCGGCCGGCGTCGCCAGATCGCCGGCCCGACCGAGGACCGCGCAGACCACCGCCGCGGAGCCCAGCCCTGCGAGGCGAGCCAGGTCGCTCGCCGCCTCCGGCAAGCCGGCATGGACGAGCGTGCCCCCCGGGGTCGCCTGGATCGGCGTCATGTGCCCGGGCATCACGAGGTCGGCCGGCTTCGCGTCCGGCGCGACGGCCGCCAGCACGGTGGTGGCGCGATCGGAGGCGCTGATTCCCGTCGACACACCCTGACGCGCCTCGATGGACGCGCCGTACGCCGGCGTCGCGCGTCCTGGAGCGGGCGGGATGAGGGGGATGCCGAGCTGCCGCATCCGCTCGGGCGGGAGCACGAGGCAGACGAGGCCGCGCGCATGCGTGACCAGGAAGTTAATACACGCGGCCGTCATCCGCACCGCGGCGGAGGCGACGACCGCCTCGGGGGGCTCGGCCGCGTCGTCGACGATGAGGACACAGCCGCCTGCTCGCAGCCGCTCGACGCACTCTGCGAGTTGCTCGCCCGCCATGCGAGGCAAACCTATCCCGGCGCCCTGCACGAGGCAAAGGGAGTCGGCTCACGCCCGGGGGTAGCGGACCCGGGCTTCCAGCACGAGGTCCTGGCCGACCCGAGCCACCGCGAGCTGGTCGAGGCGTACCGCCCCCGCGACCCGGCGGACGCCCAGCGGACCGACTGCCGGGACGCCCTCCTCACCGAGCAGCACGGGCGCGAGGAAGAGCACCAGTCGATCGACGGCTCGCGCCCCGAGGGCCTCGCCCGCCACGGTTCCGCCCCCCTCGATGAGAAGACTGGTGAGTCCCCGTGCCCCGAGCGCGCGCAGGAGAGCAGGAAATCGTACGCGGCCGTGTCGAGCGGGCAGGAGAAGCACCTCGACACCGCGCCGGCGGAGCCCTGCCACCGCGGCAGGCTTCGTCCCCACGGGCGCCACCACCCAGGTGGGTGGCCCACCCCTCGCCAGCACCTGCGCGCGACGCGGCAGCGCGAGGCGCGGGCCGACGAGCACGATGCGCACGGGACTTCGGCCGCCGGGCAGCCGGCAGGTGAGCCGCGGATCGTCGGCGCGCACCGTCCCCGCGCCGACCAGCACCGCGTCGGAGATGTCCCGCAGCGCGTGGACCAGACGCCGCGCCGGCGCTCCGGTGATCCACTCGTGCCGTACAGCCCTCCCCACGGCGATGCGCCCGTCGAGCGTCGCAGCCAGCTTGAGGGTCACGAGGGGCCGCTGGCGCAGGATGAGGGAGCGGTAGCCCGCGGTCAGACGCCGCGCCTCGGCGGCCCCGGGTCCGACGACGACCGGAACGCGTGCACGGCGGAGCGCCGCGATCCCCCGTCCGCGCACGCGTGGGTTCGGATCCGGGATCGCCACCACCACACCGCGCAGCCCGACGGGCAGCAGCGCATCGATGCAGGGAGGCGTGCGGCCATGGTGCGTGCAGGGCTCGAGCGTGACGTAGAGCGTGGCACCGTGCGCACGTCGGCCGGCTGCGCGCAGCGCCTCCACCTCGGCATGAGCCGCCCCCGCCCGGGTGTGGTAGCCCTCGCCGACGACCCGCGCGCCACGCACCAGCACTGCTCCCACGGGTGGGTTCGGAAAGGTCCGCCCCAGCCCGCGCGCCGCCAGCTCTAGCGCGCGAGCCATGAAGCGCGCGTCGCCGGTCACGCGCTCCGGCGCTTGGCGCCCCGCCGACCCGACCGGCGACCGCCCCCTGCCCGCCGCTTGGCGATGAGATCCTCCAGCTCGCGCATGAACTCGTGCACGTCGCGGAAGGAGCGGTAGACGGAGGCGAACCGCACGTAGGCGACCGGGTCGAGATCGTGGAGGGCGCTCATCACGCTTTCGCCGAGCGCCCGGCTGGTGATCTCCCGGTCACCAGCCTCCTGGAGCTGGCGTTCAATCAGATCGGCGATCCCCTCGATCGTGTCGACCGAGATCGGCCGCTTCTCGCAGGCGCGCTTGAGGCCGTTGACGATCTTGTTCCGGTCGAAGGGCTCCCGCCGGCCGTCCTTCTTGGCCACCATGGGCAGCGCATCCTCGACGCGCTCGTAGGTCGTGAAGCGCCGGCCGCATCGTTCGCAGTGGCGGCGGCGCCGGATGGCGTCGCCTTCCTTGCCGAGCCGCGAGTCCACGACCCGGTTCTCGAGGTCGTGGCAGAAGGGACAGCGCATCGGCCGCCCGCTCTATCCCAGTCGATGACGGTAGACCGGGAAGCGCGCGCAGAGGTCGCGTACCTCGTCCCCCAGGCGGGCGAGCGCAGCGTCGTCGCCGACCAGCTCGAGCCCGCGGCGGATGAAGTCGGCGATCGTGTCCATCTCCGCACCCTGCATCCCGCGCGAGGTCACGGCGGGCGTGCCGAGGCGTACGCCGCTGGTCACGAAGGGCGGACGCGGATCGTTCGGCACGGCGTTCTTGTTGACGGTGATCCGCGCCTTGCCGAGCGTCTCCTCGGCGAGCTTGCCGGTGAGCTCGGTGCCGCGCAGGTCGAGCATCATGAGGTGGTTGTCGGTCCCGTCCGTGAGGAGGCGGAAGCCGCGCCGCATGAGCCCCTCGGCCAGCGCCTTGGCATTGGCGAGGATCTGCCGCTGGTAGTCACGGAAGGCAGGCGTCGCCGCCTCGTGCAAGGCGACCGCCTTGGCCGCGATGACGTGCATCAGCGGGCCGCCCTGGTTGCCGGGGAACACCGAGCCGTTGATCGCCTTGGCGTAGCGCTCGCGGAACAGGATCATGCCGCCGCGCGGACCGCGCAGCGTCTTGTGGGTGGTAGTGGTGACGAAGTCGGCGTGCGGCACGGGCGAGGGGTGCAGTCCGGCGGCCACCAGGCCGGCGAAGTGCGCCATGTCGGCAAAGACGGTGGCCCCGATCTCGTCGGCGATCGCCCGGAAGGGGGCGAACTCGAGGGCGCGCGGGTACGCAGAGTGACCCACCACGATCATCTTCGGCCGCTCGCGGCGGGCCAGCGCCGCCACCTGCTCCAGATCGAGGCGGCCGTCGGACTCGCGCACGCCGTAGGGCACGACGCGGAAGTACTTGCCGGAGAAGTTGACCGGGCTCCCGTGCGTCAGGTGCCCACCGTGGGCCAGGTTCATGCTGAGGATCGTGGCGCCCATCTCGAGCTGCGAGAAGTAGATGCACATGTTCGCCTGCGACCCGGAATGCGGCTGCACGTTCGCCGCCTCGGCCCCGAACAGCGCCTTGGCGCGGTCGATGGCGAGGGTTTCCACCTCGTCGACGAACTCGCAGCCCCCATAGTAGCGCTTGCCCGGATAGCCCTCGGCGTACTTGTTGGTGAGCACCGAGCCCTGCGCCTCGAGCACCGCCTCGCTCACGATGTTCTCGGAGGCGATCAGCTCCAAGTTGTACTCCTGTCGCTCGGTCTCCCGGCGAATGGCGGCGTGCACCGCGGGATCGGTCCGGGCCAGGGCGGACGGCGAAGCGGAACGCGGATCGCTCATGTGATGATCCTCAGCGGAGGGCGCCGGGCGCGCGGCGCAGGCCGAGCTCGCCCTCGATGGCCGCGATCTTGTCCACCCGGCGCTGATGGCGTCCACCGGCGAAGGGCGTGTCGAGGAAGATGCGCAGCACCTCACGGGCGTGGAACTTCCCCATCATGCCACCCCCGACGACGAGGACGTTGGCGTCGTTGTGCTCGCGCGCCATGCGCGCCCCCAGCGCGTCGGTGACCAGCGCGGCGCGCACGCCCGGAAACTTGTTGGCGACGATCGTCATCCCGATGCCGTTCGTACAGAGGAGCAGGCCACGGTCGGCCTCCCCCCGCGCGACGCGTTCCGCGACGGCCCGCGCATAGTCGGGATAGTCGACCGACGCCTCGCCCGTCGTCCCGAGATCCGTCACCTCCTCACCACGTTCGTGGAGATAGGCGACGAGCACGGCCTTGAGCTCGGTGCCGCCGTGATCCGCGCCTGCGACGATCATGGGATCCCGGGGGCCCGTCCAGTGCTCGCGCGCTGGCGCGCGCTGCGCGCTTCCGATGCCCCCGGACCCCGTCGGCCGGCTCGAGCGCTCTCGCGCTCGGCCTCCGCCGGTTTTGCGGGTGGCTGCGGCTTCATGCTGGCTACTTGTGGCTCTCGATGTAGTTCACCACGTCCTGCACCGTTCGGATCTTCTCCGCTTCCTCATCGGAGATTTCCATGTCGTACTCTTCCTCCAGCGCCATCACCAGCTCGACGATGTCGAGCGAGTCTGCTCCCAGATCCTCGATGAAGGAAGCCTCGGGGCGAACTTCCTCCTCGCCCACACCGAGCTGCTCGCAGATGATCTCCTTCACCCTCTGCTCCACGGTGGATGCCATGACGCTCTCCTCGCTCTCGCGTTGCCGCGCGGGTCACATGAAGAGCCCGCCGTTGACGTGCAGGACGTGCCCGGTGATGTAGCCAGCCTCCGGGGATGCCAGAAAAGCGACCGCGGCGGCAACCTCCTCGGGTCGAGCAACCCGCCCGGCAGGGATGACGTTCGTGTAGAAGGCCCGCTGCTCCTCGCTCAGCGCCGCCGTCATGTCGGTCTCGACGAACCCTGGCGCGACCGCATTCACGGTGATGCCGCGCGACGCGACCTCACGGGCGAGCGATCTGGTGAGCCCCTCGAGGCCCGCCTTGGCAGCGGCATAGGCCACCTGGCCCGCGTTGCCCATCTCCGCCACGACCGAGCTGAGATTGACGATCCGCCCGTATCGCCCGCGGAGCATCACCCGGAGCGCGACCTTGGTACAGTGGAAAGCTCCCGTCAGGTTGACCCGCAGCGCCCGCTCCCACTCCTCCTCCTTGAGGCGTAGGACGAGCGCGTCGGCCGTCGTCCCCGCGTTGTTGACGAGAATATCAAGCCGTCCCGCGCGGTCAACGATGCCCTGCACCCCGGCACGAGCTGCCTCGGGGTCCGCGATGTCGAAGCGGATGCTGGACGCGACGCCCTGCGCCGCTCGCACGAGCTGCACGGTCTCCTCTCCCGCGGCGTCGTTCTCGCGGTAGTTGACGACCACCTCGGCACCGTCGGCGGCGAGCCGCAGCGCGATCGCGCGGCCGATCCCGCGCGACCCACCCGTCACGAGCGCCACCTGACCGTGCAGCACGCCGCTCATCGCCACCCGCCGCTCACGCACACAGCTCGCGCGCCCGGGCGACCCCGTCGACGTCACCGGCCGGCAGGCCCTCGAGCGAGGGGACGATCCGCCGAAGGAGGCCGGTGAGCACCCGTCCTGGCCCCGTCTCGAGCGCCAGGGTTGCACCGAGAGCGCCGAGACCGCGTACCGTCTCCTCCCAGCGCACGGCGGCGGTCATCTGGCGCACCAGGAGACCGCGCATCTCCCCTGCCCCCGTGATCGGGCGTGCCTCGACGCTGGTCCAGACCCGCAGGCGCGGCTCGCGGAACGTGACCCCCCCGAGATAGCGATCGAGCCCCTCGGCCGCCGGCATCATCAGCGGGCAGTGGAACGGCGCGCTGACGGGCAGCCGCTGAGCGCGCGCCTTGTGGGCCGCTGCCAGCGGCAGCAGCCGCTCGACAGCTCGCGCATGTCCGGCAACCACGACCTGTCCGCCGCCGTTCAGATTGGCGGGGCAGAGGACGTCACCGTTCGCTACCTCGGCGCAGAGCGCGGCGACCGCGGCGGCGTCGAGCCCGATGACCGCCGCCATGGCGCCCTCCCCGGGCGGCACGGCCTCCTGCATGAGCCGGCCGCGTTCGCGGACGCCGGCGACCGCGTCCGCGAACGCCAGGGCCCCCGCCGCAACCAGCGCCGTCCACTCGCCCAGGCTGTGCCCGGCGACGGCGAGCGGCTTCAGGCCGATCGTCTCCTCGAGCACGCGGTACGCGGCGATGCTGGCGGTCAGGATCGCCGGCTGCGCATACTCGGTCAGCACGAGCTGCTCCTCGGGGCCCTCGAAGCACAGGCGCGCGAGCGAGATCCCGAGCCGCTCGTCCGCCTCGGCGAACGTCCGGCGGGCCACCGGGAAGGCGTCGGCCAGGTCGCGCCCCATGCCGACCCGCTGCGATCCCTGCCCCGGGAAGAGACAGATCACCGCCGCCTGGCTCACCGGCGTCTCCCAGGGTCTGCGCGGGTCAGACGCGGCCTCAGTCCTGCTCGGTCTCGACGACCTTTCGGCCGCGATACGTCCCGCAGTGCGGGCACGCCCGGTGGCGGACCGTGGCCTCGCCACATTGCGGACAGGCAATCACGTGGGGCGGAACGAGCGCATCGTGTGCGCGACGCTTGTCCCGCTTGCTCGCCGACGTGCGGCGCTTGGGTACGGCCATCGTTTCCTCCTCCGCGTCCGGTCACTTCGCGCGCGTGAGCGCGTGCAGGACGGCGAGCCGCCCGTCGGCCGGTTCCGCCGGGCAGTTGCACGGACCCGCGTTCAAGTTGGCGCCGCAGCGTGAGCAGAGCCCCCGGCACGCCTCGTCGCACAGGGGCCGGGTGGGCAGTGCAAGGATGGCCTGCTCGTGCACGAGCGGCGTCAGGTGGACCTCGTCGCCCTCGTAGTAGCTGAGCGCCATGTCTTCCGCCGACAACGCCGCCGCGTGAGTGCCCGCGGCTGCCTTCGGCATGAGCACGAAGGCAAACGGGTGGTCGAGATCGAAGGCATACTCCTCGAGACAGCGCGCGCAGCTGCCGACCACCCGGCCGTGCAGCGTGCCGTGGAAGAACAGCTCGAGGCCGGCGCGCGAGTGGGTGACGTCGACGTTCAGGCCCGCAGGCAGGCGCCAGTCCTGCATGCCTCCCCGCCCCAGCCGGGTGTTCAGCTCCGCGACGTCCTCGGAGTACGAAAGCTCCGTCGGCGACGCCTTGATGTCGTCGATCGCGATCTTCATGGGCAGCCCGGGCGGAGCGGCCAAAGGTATCGACCGCATGATAGCCCGTCAACGCCCGGGCGCGGAAGGCCACCATCACTCCTCGCGGCCTTCCCGCCGGACACCGAGGTGCTGTTCGAGGCGCCGCACCCGGCGAACGAGCTCGGGTAGACGCGGGAGGGCGGCGCTCACGCGGCGCCAGACCGATACTTCCACGGCTGGAGACCCACCGAACTGCGCCCCCGCGGGAACGTCGCGGTGGAGCCCCGTCTGCGCCGCGACCTGCGCCCCGGCGCCGATCGTGAGGTGGCCGGCCGACCCGACCTGCCCCCCCAGCATGACGCGCGCACCGAGCACCGTGCTGCCCGCGAGGCCGACCTGTCCCGCCAGGAGACACCCGGGTCCGATGCGGCACCCGTGGCCCACCATGACGAGGTTGTCGAGCTTGCTCCCGCGCCCGACGACCGTCGCCCCCAGGGCCGCTCGATCGACGGTGGTGTTGGCGCCGATCTCCACGTCGTCCTCGATCACGACCGTCCCGATGTGGGGAATCTTCCGGTTCCCCTCCGGCAGGGGCAGGAAGCCGAAGCCGTCGGTGCCCAGCACCACCCCGGCGTGGAGCGTGACCCGATTGCCGATCGTGACGCCCTCCCGCACGATCGCGCCGGCGTGCGCGGTGAACCCGTCCCCGATGCGAACGTCGTCGTAGATGGTGACGTTGGGATGGAGCACGGCGTCGCGGCCGATCGTGACGTTGCGGCCGATGACGACGTGAGCTCCGAGCGCGGCACCGGGACCGAGCGTCGTCCCGTCTCCCATGAGAGCCGTGGGATGGGTGCCACGGGCGACGGCCGCCGGAGGATGGAAGAGCTCGATCGCCCGGATGAAGGCCAGATAGGGGTGCGACGTGAGCAGGGCGGGGAGCTCTCCCGGCGGCGCGTCGCGGCCGAGGATGACCGCCGCGGCGCGCGTGGTGGCGAGCTTGGTCGCGGCGCGTGCATCGGCAAGGAAGGTGATGGTCGCCGGTCGCGCGTCGTCGATCGCCGCCACGTCGACGATCTCGACGGCACCGTCACCCCGGAGCTCACAGTCGAGAACGCGGGCGAGATCGGCGAGCCGCATGGACGGCCCTTTAGCGGACCCTCCGCGAGCCGTCCAACGATCGACGAACGTTGTGCAGTCACGCTCGCCTTGCCGCGGCCTGCGTGGTAGGAACCGCCCATGCCGGAGCCCGATTTCGACAAGCGGGGCGGCCTCCTGCCGGCGATCGCCCAAGACGCGGACAGCGGCCAGGTTCTGATGATCGCCTACATGAACCGCGAGGCCTGGCGTCATACGCTCGAGACGGGTCTCGCCACCTACTGGAGCACGTCGCGCAACGAGCTCTGGGTGAAGGGGCGAACGTCGGGCCACGTGCAGCGCGTCCGCGAGGTCCTCGTCGATTGCGACGAGGATGCGGTGCTCCTCAAGGTCGAGCAGGAACGCGGCGTGGCCTGTCACCTCGGCTACGCGAGCTGCTTCTTCCGGCGGGCCGACGGCGGCCCGTGGCGCGTGGTCGCGCCGCGGCTCGAGCCGCCGCAGTCGGGATGAACGTTCTCCAGCTCGGCATCCCGAAGGGCAGCCTCGAG
>Ga0126369_10003516_pt1 | contig 11312 bp, 12 predicted proteins | sample PanSoiMetaPlot_1_FD_109646 | JGI IMG/M metagenome (GOLD analysis project Ga0126369, IMG submission 109646) | Tropical forest soil microbial communities from Panama - MetaG Plot_1 | ecosystem: Environmental > Terrestrial > Soil > Tropical forest > Bulk soil | place: Panama | collected 2016-02-17
CGTGCAGCGCCGGCGGCGTCGCGATCTGCACCAGGTCCGGCCGCTCGCTAGCCAGCATGTCCTTGATATTGGTGTAGCCGGCGGTCACGCCGTACATCTCGCGGAACTGTTCGAGCCGCGGCTGGTCGACGTCCACCGCCGCCACGAGCTGTACCTGGCCGCCGAGCTGACGGATCGCCTCGGCGTGCGAGCGCGCAATCCCGCCCGTGCCAACGATTGCCGTTCTAATCACTGCAAACCTTTTCAGCTTTGAGTGTACCCGCCGCGCGGCGCGTCAGACGTCAGCCCCAGACCTTACTCGCGGTCTCGACGACCACTTCCAGCTTGCGCTTCTGATCGTCCCAGCTGAGCAGGTTGCCCTGCTCCACCGACGCGAAGCCGCATTGCGGACTCACCGCCAGATTCTCCACCGCCACGTATTTCGAGGCCTCGTCGATGCGCCGCAACAGATCGTCCTGGGTCTCCAGGTCGCCCACCTTTGTGGTCACCAACCCGAGCACCACCTGCTTCCCGCGCGGCATGAATCGCAGTGGCTCGAAGCCGCCCGCGCGATCGCTATCGTACTCGAGCAGGAACCGATCGACCTGCAACCCGCCAAACACCTTCTCAGCAATCGGCTCGTAGCCACCGACGGTGTGCCACGCGCTCCGCCCATTGCCGCGACAGATATGCGTCGCCAGCACCACTTTCGATCGATCCAACCCACCTGTAACCGCGTTGTCCATGCGGATGTCTTCGTCCATCGCCTGGTCGGGATCCAGGCCGATCGAGCGCCACGCCGCGCGCCGATCCTCGGGAATGTAGTCGGGCCAGTGTGGATTGTCGATCTGGATGTACATCACGTTTTCAGACTGCAGGCCCTCGACTTCAGCCGCGAGGATGCGCGCGACCTCCTCGGCCAGCTCCCAGCGTGAGCCGTACACGTTGTCGCTGACGCCCGGCTTCCAGCCGCGGCTCACGATGTACGAGGCCGCGGGCAGCGTGATCTTGAACGGTCCCGGCGCACGCTCTTTAAGAAAGGTAAGCTCGTGCTCGGTCAGCCGCTGCTTCTGGCGCAGCTTGTTGCCGACCACCATGCCGGACTGCTGGGGCATCGAAGCCAGCACTTCCCGCAGCTCACCCTGGTGCTGGCGGTCGCCCGCCACCTGCTCGGGTAGACGCCATTCGAACGCGATCGGTACCTGCGCGGCGACGTAGCCGTCGACCGAGCTGATGAAGTCGCCGGCCCAGTTGCTTCGGCGGTACTCCCCGTCAGTGAAGATGTCCAGGCCGACCTCGCGCTGCAGGTCGAAAGCCCGCATGATGGCGCGGTCCTCGACCTCGCGCAGCTGCACGCGGGAAATGGCTTGCTTGGCGTATTGGGCGTGTGCGGCCAGCACTTCAGGTGGACGCAGCAGGCTGCCGACATGATCGGCTCGGAAGGTGGTCGCCGTTGTCGTCGTCATGGGTCGCTTCCTCCAATTACAGCTCGGCCCGCACCAGGCGAGCCGCGCGCACCATCGCCTGCAGCTTGCCCAGCGCCGACTGACGGCTCAGATACTTCATGCCACAGTCGGGCGCCAGCACTAACCGTCGCGCATCGATGTGCCGCAGCGCCGAGCGGATCCGCTCCGCCACAGTGTCGGCCGTTTCGACCTCTTCCGTTCCAAGGTCGAGCACGCCGAGCATCATCGTCTTGTCGCCCATGCAGCGCAGCACGGAGAGATCGAGTTGGGGCTGGGCGGCCTCGATCGAGACCTGTTGCGCCGCGGTCTCCGTCAGCTCCTCGAGATACGCGTACCGCGCCCCGGTCTGCTTGCCGGGCACGATCATGCCGTAGCCGAAGCACGTGTGCAGCACCGTCGGCACAGCGACGCCTTCGAGCGCTCGGTTAATAGCGGGGATGGCAAAGCTGCGCGCCTTGGCGGCGTGCGCCTGCAAGTACGGCTCGTCGATCTGGATGACATCTGCGCCGGCGGCGACCAGGTCATGGATCTCGTCGTTGATGGCCGCGGCGTAGTCCATCGCCAGGCACGCCTCGTCGCCGTAGTAGTCGTCCACTGCCTGCTGGGTCATCGTGAACGGCCCGGGCACTGTGATCTTGATCGGCTTCGCCGTATTGGCTCTGAGGAAGTGGACGTCTCGAACCTCCACCGGCTCGCGCCGCCGAATCGGCCCCACCACACGCGGCACGATGTCGGGGCGGCCACTGCGGCTCAGCCTGTGGCCAGGCGTGTCGAGGTCGACGCCCTCCAGCGCGGTCGCGAAGCGATTGCTATAACTCTCGCGCCGAATCTCACCGTCGGTCACGATGTCGATGCCGACCCGCTCCTGATCGTGGATGGCCACGATCGTAGCGTCGTCCTGTGCCTGCTCCAGGAATGGCTCGGCGATCCGCCACACCTCTCTGGCACGCACCCGTGGCGGCAGGCGTGTGCGCAGTTTGTCGCGATCGACCAGCCAGTCCGGCTGCGGGTAGCTGCCCACCAGCGTGGTCGGCAGCAGAGGCATGTCCTCAGGCACGCGAGTTGGCGACTTCGGACTCCGCCGACGCTGCGCCAGCGCGCCGCGTCTCGATCTGGTCGCACAGCGCCAGCCCGCGCCTCGCCCAGGCAATCTCTGTCTTCGCCCGCGCGATCACGCCTTCCAGCGCGTGCACCTTCATCTGGATGACGTTCTCGTGCTCCTCGACCGGCTGACGGGTCAGCCACTCCTCGACCAGCTCCGCTCGGCGGCCGCGGATGGCATCGTGCCGCGCCTGCCACTGCTCGATGCGCCACTGGTACTGCGCGATGTGCGCCTTGAGCTGTTCGCGCACCGCGTCCAACGGCGCCAGGTCGAAGAAGGCCGCCTTAAGGAACACCGGGTCGCGCTGCGCCGGTAGCGGCATGAAGTCAGTCGCCCAGCGGCGCAGCTCCGCCATACCCGCCTCGGTGACCGCGTATACACGTTTCTGTGCTTTCTGCCCGCGCGGTTTGACCGTTGCCGTCACCAGGCCGGCCGCCTCCATCCGCCGCAGCTCGGGGTAGATCTGGCTCTGCGGCGCAGACCACAGAAAGCCGAGCGTGCCCTGGAAATAGCGCACCAGGTCGTACCCGGTCAGCGGTCGATCCTTGAGCACCCCCAGCAACGCGTGACGCAGGGACACGGCCAGACGAGTATAGATTGCACGCCCGAAAACGGCCGCTACCATAGGTAAACGCGTACCTATAGGGCGCCTCACGTCGCGCTTCTAGCTCAGGTTCAGGGGAGACATCAGATGCTCACGCGCTCGTTCGCACGTACCGTCGCGGTCAGTCTCACCGTCCTGGCGCTCGCCGCGTGCGGTCCGGCTGCCGCCCCACCCGCGCCCGCCCCGACGCCGCCCGCGGCCGCCCAGCCGCCAGCCGCGGCGCCCACCACGGCCGCCGCGCCAGTAGCCACAGCGCAACCAGCGGCAGGGCAGCCCACCGCTGCCAAGCCGTCCGGCAAAGACACGCTGACGATCGTCTTCCAGGCCAATCAGGGCACGCTCGACCCGCACTTCGCGGCGACCAACCAGGAGATGCTGATCATCCGCAACGTGTACAACGCGTTGCTCAAGTACAAGCCCGACAGTGTCGAGCTGACCGGCGACCTGGCGACCAGCTGGGACGTCTCGCCAGACGGTCTGACCTACACGTTCAAGCTGCGTCAGGATGTCGACTGGCAGAAGGGCTTCGGCCACTTCACCGCCAATGACGTCAAAGCCTCGTTCGATCGCGTCAAGAACCCCGAGACCAAGTCCCCGTTCGCGGGCAGCATCTCGATGCTGAAGGAGACCCAGGTCGTCGACGACTATACGGTCAAGATGATCCTGAGCGAGCCGTACGCCGCGTTTCCACATCTGCTGACGAATTACCGCGCCGGCCCCATCGTCAATATGAAGGCGGTCCAGCAGTTCGGTAAGGATTATGACTGGAACCCGATCGGCACCGGTGCGTACCAGTTCGAGAGCGGCGTGCCCAAGCAGGAGGCGATCATCGTCGCCAGCGAGTCGTACAAAGGCACCCCAGCGGCGATCAAGCGCGTGGTCACGCGCACCGTCCCAGACGTGAATGCCCAGGTGGTCGGCCTCGAGAACGGCCAGTACGACATGCTCTACCTGGCGCCAGATGACCCGGTCGTGGTCAAGCGGCTCGAGGACAAGGGGTTCGTCCGCAGCCTTTACAGCCGCAACTTGCCCAGCCAGCTGCTGATGAACGTCACGGTCAAGCCGTTCGATGACCTGCGTGTGCGTCAGGCGATCGCGTATTCGATCGATCGGCAGCAGTACGTCGACCTGGTGTACCCGGGCATCGGCAAGCCGTGGTACTCGCCCGTCCCCGAAGGCTATTCCTACGTCGCGACTGACCTGCCGCGCTACGACAAGGACGTGAACAAAGCCAAGTCGCTCCTCGCCGAGGCCGGCTACCCGAGTGGGCTCGACCTCACCATGAACGTCTACGACGTCCAGAAGACCGCCAGCGACGTGATCGCCGAGCAGCTCAAGCAGGCCGGCATTCGCGTCAAGGAGGAGGTGCTCGATCAGCCGACGTTCATCGCCGCCGTCGTCCAGGACAAGGGCATCAACTTCGCTGTGCACTGCTGCGTGCGCCAGCCGGACCCCGACATCATCCTGTCGGACATGTTCAGCCCCAAGGGTCGTGGCGCGATCTACATCAGCCACGCCGATCTCGAGACCGACCTGGCCGCGGCGCGCAAGGAGCTGGATACGAAGAAGCGCGAGCAGCTGTACGCCGAGCTGCAGAAGAAGATCATCCAGGACGTGCTGCAGATCCCGCTGGCGATGATCCCCGACCGCTCCATGCACGTCAGCTCGCTCAAGGGCATGCCCAAGCTGGAAGCCCTGTGGGGCCTCGACCTTTCGAGGCTCACCAACTGACAGAGTGAAGCGCATCGCGCAGCGCCTGGCGCAACTCGTCCCCACGACGGTCGGTGCGCTGGTGCTGGTGTTCGTGCTCATGCGTGTGCTGCCCGGCGATCCCGCCGCGGCCATGCTCGGCACGAACGCCACACCACAAGCGGTCGCCGATCTGCGCTCCCAGCTCGGCCTGGACAAACCGCTGCTCCAGCAGTTCCTCGATTACGTCCTCGGATTGGGGACGTTGGACCTGGGCCGATCGCTCGCCCTGAGGGCACCCGTCACCAGCCTGCTGTGGCAGGCGCTGCTGCCAACGCTGCTGCTGACCATCAGCGGCACGCTGGTGAGCGTCATCGTCGGCGTGCCGCTCGGCGTTGCCGCGGCGCTCAAAAGAGGCACCTGGATCGACTACACCGCCACGCTGTTGGCGCTGCTGGGTATCTCGATGCCGGTGTTCGTGTGGGGCGTCCTTCTCTTGCTGGCCTTCACCCTGCAGTGGCCGGTGCTGCCGTCAGCGGGCGCCGGCAGCAACCCCCTCGAGGTCGCTCGCGCGCTGATCCTGCCGTCGATCGCCACCGGCTTCTTCCAGGTCGGACTGGTCGCTCGCATCACGCGCTCCAGCCTGCTGTCGATCCTGGCCAACGACTACGTTCGCACCGCGAGGGCGAAGGGATTGGCGCCACCGCAAGTGATCGGCGACCACGCGCTGCGCAACGCGCTGATCCCGGTGCTAACCGTGATCGGCCTCAACTTCGGCACGCTGCTGGGCGGCGCCGTCGTCGCCGAAACCGTGTTCACTCGACCTGGTCTGGGTCGTCTGATCCTGGACGCGATTGCCGCGCGCGACTACCCCGTGATCCAGGGCGTGATGATCGTGTCGGTCGTGTTCGTGGTGCTGCTCAACCTGATCGTCGACCTGCTCTACGGCGTGGCCGACCCGCGCGTGCGCGCATGAGCAGTCGACACCCGGCTGCGCGTGTGGGCTTCTGGGATCCGAGTCGGCGCGTCAGCAGGCGCGATCCGAATCGCCTGGCGCGCCGCCTGACAGCCACAGTCACGGCCAATCCGATCGTCATCGCCAGCGGGGCCTTCATTGTCCTCATCACGGCCCTTGCCGTGTGCGTTCCCCTCCTGCCGCTGCAGGGTCCGACCGAACAATCGGTACTGTTCCGCCTCAAGCCTCCCTCCGCCGAGCACGTGCTGGGCACCGACAGACTCGGCCGCGACATTCTCAGTCGGCTGCTGTGGGGCGCCCGTTTGTCGCTGCTCGTCGGCGTCGGGGTGGTCGCCGTCTCTGCCACTCTCGGCACCATCCTGGGTGTCGTCGCTGGCTACTTCCGCGGCTGGCCCAGCGAGGTGGTCTTGCGGCTGACCGATATCTTGCTGGCGTTCCCGCCGCTGATCCTGGCCATGGTCACCGTCACCATCCTGGGCAACAGCCTGCTCACCGTAGTGCTGGCGATCAGCGTCGGCATCGTGCCGCGCTTCGCGCGGGTCGCGCGGGCGACCATTCTCGCCATTCGCGAGCGGGAGTACGTCGAGGCAGCGCGGGCGCTGGGCGCCTCGACCCCCCGCATCGTCGTTCAGCACGTGCTGCTGAACGCTGTCGATCCGCTAATCGTGCTGTGCACGCTGCTGGTGCCAACCGCGATTCTGACGGAAGCCCTGCTGAGCTTCCTGAACCTTGGCATCACCGAGCCCGAGCCGACCTGGGGCAACATGATCTACAGCGGTCAGCTGGTGCTGCGCGAGGCGACCTGGCTGACTGCCTCCCCCGGCGTGGCCATCGTGCTGACCGTGCTGGCCTTCAACCTGCTCGGCGACGCCATCCGCGATGCCTTCGACCCCGCCGTGCGCGACCTGGGCGCGCCGACACCATCCCTGGATGAATCGCTGCCCACGCCCGCTCCACGTCTCTCCGCCGCGGGGCCCGAGCCCTCGCCGGTGGCCGCCTCCTGAGCGGCGTCAACCTCCTGCTTCGCATCGGGCCGGGGCCGGCCCGCCAGGGGCGACGCGGACCCAGCTCCCAGCGTGATCCGAATGCTGCTATCCACTTCCGAAGACAGGTATGGTGAGCGCGTGACCAGCAGCACCTTGCCGGCGCGCGCGCTGCGCTGGCTCAGTGTCGCCGCAACCATCGGCATGCTGCTGGTGCTGATCATGGGCGCCGCTGTTACCAACACCGGCTCGGCGGAGGGCTGCGGTCGGTCGTGGCCGCTGTGCAACGGCCAGTTCATCCCCGAGTTCACCGTCGCGACGGCGATCGAATACAGCCACCGCGCCGTCAGCGGCATCGAGGGCATGCTGATCCTCGCCCTGGCGGTGGTGATGCTCGCCCGCTGGCGCACCGACCGCGAGGTCGTCATGCTGGCGCCGCTGATGCTTGGCGCGCTGCTGCTGCAGGCGGGCCTGGGAGCCGCGGCGGTGGTGATGCCTCAGTCGCCAGCCGTGCTGGCCTCGCACTTTGGGGTGTCGTTGCTCGCCTTCGCGTCGACCTTCCTGAGCGCCGTCAAAGTGTTCGAGCGCACGCGCCCCGCGGCGCACCACCAGGCCGCACCGCTGCGGTCTCCGCCGCCCGGCACTCGACCACCCAAAGCGCCCACCGGGCTGGCCCCGCCAACCATCGGGGTCACGCTTTACGTCATGCTGGTTGTCTACCTCGGAGCGTATGTTCGCCATGCCGGCGTGAGCCTGGCGTGCGCCGACTGGCCGCTGTGCGATGGCCAGCTCGTCCCGCCGCTGGCGGCCGCAACGGGCATCGTCTTCGCCCATCGCGTCGCCGCCATCGGCGTCATGGTGCTGCTCGCGTGGCTGGCTACGCGGGCGCAAGCAGCCGGGATGGCGCCGCGCATCGCCTGGCTGGCGTTCGGCCTGTCGGTCGCTCAGGCGCTGAGCGGCGCCTTCGTCGTGACCAGCCGACTGAGCCTGTTCAGCACCCTCGGCCATGCCGCGCTCATGGCGCTGCTGTTCGCTGCGCTGGCCTTGCTGCTGCGCCGCGTCCTGACCACTACGGTCTCAACCACGCCGAGCGCGATAGCTACCGCCGAGCCAGGCCCGAGCCCAGTGGGTTACGCGTACGACGAAACCGTCGTCAAGCCAGCCAGCGCGCGAACCCGCGGCTAGCCCCCAGGCGGCGCCTCGCGCGAAACCCCTGGCCGCCCGCCTTCGCGCAGCCGCTGGCACTCGACACACAGTGTCGCCTCCGGCCGCGCAGCCAGACGCTCGGCGGGAATCCGGCGGCCGCAGTCCTGGCACATGCCGTATGTCCCACGCTCACGCGCCCGCAGCGCGTCTTCGACCTGCGCTTGCTCACGCTCGAGCAGGTTTTGCGTCGTCTGCTGCAGCTCGCGCTGGTACATGAAGTCGGCGGTGTCGGCGGGGTGCTGGGAAACCGTGCTCGGCTCGCCCGTGACTTCGCGCTGATCGCCGCCGAAGGCGGACTCGTGCTCCGACTGGCGAAGCGACTCGAGGTCCTGCGCGCGTCGCGCCAATGCGTCGTCAGGTGTATGTGGTTCGGAGGTCATCGCACTATCTTGTGGCCCCATGGTCGCATGTGATGTGCCATGCGCGCCCATGCCGGGCGGAGAACCCATCCAGCGAACCGTGCCACACCCGGACAGGTGCAGGGCGGACGTGCGCGCCACCTGTACGAATCCTGGCCAGGCGCAGCGCAGACCCACGCCGTGCCTGGCGTTTCGTCGCCCCCTAGCGTAGGCTTGAGGAAGAAACCGCACGCCCACAAAAAAATCCATCAGTGAATCGAGGACTACCACATGTTCAAGTTCCTGTTCGGGGTGGCCTTTGGCGCCGCCGTCTACTGGGCCTGGGAGTCATTTGGCCGCGATCTGCTGGGCATGGGCGACCAGGGCGAGACGACGTACGGCGGCTTCAGCAGTCCCTCGATGAGCAGCAGCACGTACAGCTCGACGTCGACGACTCCTTCGTCCTCCTCATCGTCGACGACAGATTCAAGCTCCGCCCCGAGCAGCACCAGCAGCCCCAGCGTGAGCAGCTGATCTACATGCGACAGCGCGCGGTGCGCTGACCGTGTCCGCACGCGAGGCCCGCCGCGCCCTGGGAGCGCTCGTCGGCGGTGACGAAAGCGCGATCGATCTGCCGCGCGCGGCACTGCTGATCGCCGGCGAGGAGTACCCCGACCTCGACCCGGCGCCGTATCTGGCACGCCTGGACCAGCTCGGGCAAACCGTCCGCGAGCGCTTGCACAACCAGGCGGAGCCCGAACGGCAAATCGCGGTCTTGAATGCGCTGCTGTTCGGCGAGGAGGGCTTCCGCGGCAACGGCGCGCACTATTACGACCCGCGCAACAGCTACCTCAACGAGGTGCTCGATCGGCGCCTCGGCATTCCAATCACGCTGGCGCTGGTGTATATCGAAGTCGGTCGGCGCGCCGGCTTGCGGCTCGAAGGCATCGGCCTGCCGTCGCATTTCATCGTCGGTGGCGCCGGCCTGCTGATCGACCCGTTCAACTGTGGTCGACTGCTCAGCCGAGCCGATTGCCAGGAGTTGCTGCGCCAGGCATATGGCGCCTCGGCCGTGCTCGAGCCAAAGCACCTGTTGACCACGCCGCCGCGCCACTTCCTGGCGCGACTGATCGCCAACCTCAAGCTGGCCTACCAGCGCCAGGGTGACTTTTCGCGCGCGGTCCGAGCATCCGAGCAGCTATCAGTGGTATTGCCGACCTCAGCCGAGCTGCGGGAGCGTGGCCTGCTGCGCTACCGCATGGCTGACTTCACGGGCGCCGAGGCCGACCTCAGCCACTACCTCGAGTTCGAGCCCGCCGCGCCCGACGCCGACGCCATCCGCCGCCAGCTCGGCCTGATTCGCCAGTTGCACGAGCGGCGCAATTGAGTGACCGCCAGCCGCTACAGCGCGACCACGGTCGACCACTTCCAGCACCCGCGCAACGTCGGCCGCATGGCCGATGCCGACCGCACAGGCCACGTCGACGACCCCGCGACCGAGACCACGGTTACACTTTATGTCAAGTTTACTGACGGCATCGTCGGTCGGGCGAGCTTTCGCACCTTCGGCTGCAGCGCGTGCATCGCCGCCAGCAGCATCGCCACCGAATTGCTGATCGGGCGCAGCGCGCCGATCAGTGCCGACCAGATCGACCGCGCCCTGGGCGGCTTACCAGACGACAAGCGCTATTGCGCCGAGCTGGTCGCCCGAGCCACCCGGCGCGCGCTCTCCGACTAGCCCGAATTACTCATGGGCATTCGCGAAGGGCCGCTCATGGTGAGCTTGTCGAATCCAGAGCGGCCCGCTCGTCCTTCGACAGGCTCAGGATGAGCGGGCATGAATAATTCGCGCTAGCGCGTCCAGAAGCCGTGCGAGTCGGCCTCGCGGATCAGCCTCAGCTCGTCCCCGCTCGGCGGCGGCGTCGGGCCGCACTCCGGAGCCACTCGGAGTGGCCAGCCCGTCGCGGCTTGCACATCGGCGATGCTGGTGAACGGGTGGTAGGACGCCAGGTAGGCTTCGCCCGATTCGGGATCGAAGCGCAGCATGCCCAGGGTCGTAATGACCGCCGCGGGCCCGCCCCGCACCAGTCCCTGCTCCGTGCGCCACCTGCGCCTGCCACTTCCGTAGCCAGGCGAGGTAATGAAGTCGACGCGTGGCCGCAAGCGCCGCGGCTCATGCTCCATCAACGACACCAGTCGGCTCGCCAGGCAGGCGATATCGGCTCCACCGCCGCTGCCAGGCAGTTGGATTCTCGGTAACTCCGCGGTACCAATGCGGCTGGTGTTGATGTTGCCGAAGCGATCGACCTCAGCGCCGCCGATGAAGCCCAGGTCGACTTCGCCTCGCTGGAGCAGCGCCATCACCTCCAGCAGGCCTGTCGCCCAGGCCGCCCCGAGCACGTTGGGCGCATCGCTCATTGTGTACAGGTCTGCCGGCGGCACCGTGTCGCGCACCAATCCGTTCTCGAAGAGTCCGATCGCCGATGGGGCGTGGGTGCGCTTGGCGAGCCCGAACGCCAGTAGCGGCAGACGCATACCGACGAAGACCAACTCACCATCGGCGATCTCGCGCGCGGCGGCGACGACCATCAGCTCGTGCGGCGTGTAGTCAGTCATGCGTAGTCGACTGGCGCCGCCGGACGCGCCTCTTTCGGACGGATCCCCGCGACGCGCTCAAGCACCACGCTGGGATACGCGGCGCCGGCGACCCATTCGCCTAGCCACTCGAGGAAGCCGGCGCGCTCGCGTGTGCGCTGGTGGTACTCCGAGAACGCCGCGTGGTCGCGTCCGTAGTGGCCCTGAACCGGCGACGGGTAAGCGCCGCCTGGCACGTGCGCGACGGCGGTCACGCGCTGCGGTGGCAGCAGAATGCGATTCGGATCGCTCAGGATGACGTCGCTGGGCACGATCTCCTCGGCGGTCAGAATGACTCGCCGCGCCGCCAGACCCGCTTCGCGCGCCAGGCCCAG
>Ga0126369_10003519_pt1 | contig 11306 bp, 7 predicted proteins | sample PanSoiMetaPlot_1_FD_109646 | JGI IMG/M metagenome (GOLD analysis project Ga0126369, IMG submission 109646) | Tropical forest soil microbial communities from Panama - MetaG Plot_1 | ecosystem: Environmental > Terrestrial > Soil > Tropical forest > Bulk soil | place: Panama | collected 2016-02-17
CGACCATCTGGTTGTTGGGCTGGGACGACTACTCGCCCTACCCGATGGACGCCACGGTAAGAAGCAGTGCACTTCGGCACGGCAACTTCGACTATGTCACCAACTCGGTAACCTGGGATTCGAGTATTTCCGAGCGCACGCTGCCGAATTCGCTTTACCTCAGCCAGGCGCCGGCGTTCTTCAACGCGGGGAGGGGATACATCTGGCCGTGGGTGGACCCTGTTGGCGCAACCAAGCTTTACACGCTTCCTGCGAAGGCGCGCTACGACGCGGGAACGCCCTTTATTCAGCCCTGAACCAGGGTTGAGCCGAAGTCAGTCGGACTGTAGGCTGCGTACATGCGGGCAGGAAGCACCCAAAACAAATTGAGCGGCCACCTTCCTGGTCTCGATGGGGTGCGCGGCCTTGCCATCTTGATGGTGATGGCGATTCACTTTGTCGGCGATTCAACGGCCCACACCTTTGCCCAGCGGCTGGTGGTCAAAGCGGCGGGATTTGGTCTTCTGGGAGTAGACCTCTTCTTTGTATTGTCGGGTTTCCTGATCACCGGCCTTCTGCTCGACGCCAAAGGAGGCCCCCACTATTTCCGAAACTTCTACGCGCGCAGGACGCTGCGGATCTTTCCCCTGTACTACTTCGTCCTGGCGCTGCTCTTTGTCGTTTGGCCGCTCCTTGCCAATCTACCGTTGGGCCTGCAGCAGGCACAAACGCATCAGGCGTGGCTGTGGAGCTACACCACCAACTTTTTCATCGCCGCGAAGTCCTCCTGGGCGGTGCTCACTTACGTAAACCATTTCTGGTCGCTCGCGATCGAAGAGCATTTTTACCTGTTCTGGCCTCTCATCGTCTTCGTCGTTCGCCCAGCGATCCTGGAGCGTATTTGCCTCGCCGTACTGGCCGGGGGGCTTCTGCTTAGGGTGGTACTTTCACTGTCAGGGGTAAGCGAACTTTCCATTTCAGTGCTTACCCCTTGTCGAATCGACACGCTCTGTGTCGGTGGGCTCTTGGCTGCGATCGCGCGCCGCGAGGGCGGGGCCGAACTGCTGATGCGGCGGCCCCTTCAGGCGGCGCTCGTGCTCGGTGCCGTCGTCTTGGCGCTATCGGGCTGGTGCGCCATCGCGAAGATCGGCTTGCCGGTGCTGCACCAGGTCAGGGGAACGCTTTATGCGCTGTTCTTCGGGGCGCTGATGCTGGTCAGCCTGAAGCCTCGGTCGAACCTCATCGCCAGACTTTTTCAGAGCCGGCCGCTAATGTTCTTCGGTAAGTACAGCTACGGTCTGTACGTGTATCACGGCATTTTGACTTGGTACCTCCCGGAGCACGTCGCAGAAGCCCGCCTGGACGCATTGCTGGGGAACCACTGGTTGACGATCGCGTTCAAGGCGGCAATGGGCGTTGGTGCATCGGTGGTGATCGCTGTGCTCAGCTATCAGCTTCTCGAAAAGCGGTTCTTGGCGCTGAAACGATTTTTCGAGGCGCGGGAAGCCCCAGGATCCAAGCTCCCTGTCTCCAACAATCAGCGCATTCGGCCAGGTACTGCCGCTTCATTGGAGGGCGCCGAATAGTGGGGCGGCTGGGATCGCTCTTTTCGTAGAAGTGCCCAGAAGAACTGAACATCGGCCCGGCGGACCAGGCCGAGCGCGACCGAGCAAATCGAAAACGCGATTAAACAGACAGGGATGCCTACGAAGAACGGGAGATGTGGCATCCAACGAAAGAGCAGCAACGTCAGTCCCGCCGACCCGATTGCTCGCGCCATGTCAACCGCGACGTTCACCCCGAGGCTTCCCCGCAGCAGCAGGATCGCCGCCCCAAAGACCACGATTTCGCTCGCCACAAACGCCGCCACCACGCCGATTCCGCCGTTGCCGGTGCGCTGTTGGAAGATTGGGATCAGCACCAGCTCTAGCGCGGTGCTGACCACCACGCTCAACACCTTCGCCACCGCGAGGGCCGTCGCCCGGTCGAGCGCGTATAGGCACACGGCCAGCAAAACGTCGATGAAGAGCAGGAAGAATCCGGGAGCGTATACTTTCAGGATCATCCCGGAAGGACCAAAGTGCCGCTGTCCGTACACGATGGCAATGGCGTCGTCCGCGAAAAGGAAGGTTCCAATTGCGGCCAGCGCACCGAGCCACAGCATCGGCCGCAGTGCCGCTTGAGTCTCCTCTTTGAAGAGGCTCAGATTCCCGGCCGAACGGGAGAGCCGCGGAAATGAGGCGGCGGCCACGATAAGCGCCGGGGCGAGCATCGTCCCGAAAATATTCTTCGCCGCTCCATACCAGCCGACCGCATCCGATGGTGCGAGCTTGGAGATGACTATCGCGTCGAGGTAGGGCTGAAGATTGGCTGCCGCGACGATGGTGAAGACGGCGCCGCCGCCGGCGAGCACCTCGCGAGCGATCTGGCGAGAGTATCGCAATGGGCCAGTGCTGACCCGACGATAGAGCCGGGTCGCTAGGCCGAGCGCTACGATGCCGGCCACAGCCTGCGCCACCAACACGCCGGGAAGCCGGGTGCCGACTGCAAGGGCCGCGAGTGCGAGGGCGAGCAAGGCGATCTTGTTCACCACCGACACCCAGGCATCGAGGCCCATGCGATCCCGGCCGCGGAAAACCATTCCGTAGCTCTGCGCGAGGAAGAAAGGAAGGCTCACGGCAATGAAAGCGACGCAGTACCAGCAGGTGCTCGCGTCGTAACCCAACGCCCAGGCGACCAAACCCGAGGGAATTGCCACCAGCGCTGTGCCGACCACCCGCAGTGTCAGAGCCGTCCCGAGAAGCTCGCTGCCGCGCTCGGGTGCCGATGCCACCTCGCGGATGACGTAGTATTGTTGCCCCCAATCGACGAGCACATAGGCGAAGGCAGAGAACGAGGAGATCAGGAAGTAGACGCCGAACTCCCGGACTCCCAACGTTCGCCCAAGCGCCGCACTAAAGACGATCGCCAATGCGGTCGTCGTCACCTGACCGAGCACGAGGTAGAAGGCGTTTCGCGCGACCGTCCCGCGCCCGCTTGCATTGGCCTGTGGTTGATTCATCGAGGGACGTCTTTCCAGACTTCCAGGGGCGTCCGGCTGTGGGCGTAATCCCTGATCCACGCGACGATTTCACACCGGAACATCGAGACGCCCTTGTGACAGCTTTTGCTTCAGCGTACCACGACCCCGATCTCCTCCGGGGGTATGCGTGCGCGCCTGCCTTTATGCCCGTTGCAAGTGGCGATGAACCGGTGAGTCCGTCTCGACACCGGATTTTTCGCACCGGCCTTCCGTCAGAGGAAGCTCTCCACGAAGGGCGGATTTCGACCGCTATTGGGATTCAAGCACCAACACCCAGTCGCCGTCTCCAGCGCTGTTTGGACCCGGGGGTGCGAAATCGAGAGTTCCGAAATTGGGAAACGGTGAGCCGGCTATCGATACGAACAGTCCCGCGGCCGGATCATACCACCGGGCGTTGGCCGGGCTGCTCATCCTCGACATGTCTACCGTAATCGTACGAAGGCTCGGCATATAGGCCATCGCGAGGGCTCCATCTGGGGTAATGGCTGCGGTCAGATAATCGCTGGCGAGGTTGGTACCCTGATCGGTGAAGGTGCCATAACCCGCAATGACCAGGGTATGCGTCTGATCGGGTACGAGGTCATACCATCGGCGTGGTGCAAACAGATTTATCAAATAGCCAAACTGAAATGCTCCTGGAGTATCGAGGAACGATCTCCACTGAGGGTCAAACGCATAAGTGTATCCGTTACCGTAGAGCTGACCTGCAGCGCCGCTTAGCTGGACGCGGTACTCCTGAAGACGAAGGACCTGTGGAGTGCCAAGCTCCTGTCCTGTAAGGTCGACAAACTCATAATTTGTTTCGACCAGAAAAGTCGGAATGAAGTTGGGACGGTTGTAATCAAAGATTACCTGTGAGTACGTGGGTAAATAAGTATAGGAAGCGTTCAGAGAAATGATCGGAGCCCAACCCGGGTCATCGAGAGAGCCACTCTGTTGATCCAACTCAATGGTATGAATGTGTCGCCAATCATTGTCTTTGATGCCAAGAGCCACCGCCTGAACGAGTGTGTCATCATTGGGGTCAGCCCAAAACTGGAAGTCATTGCCGCTCATCCAGACAATGTTGTCGAAGTTCTGATAGCGAGCCCCTAAGTAGCGTCCGTAGTCACGCGCCCTGCCGACGCCATTGCTGCGCAGCACGTTGAGCCATACCGCTGTGTCAAGTGGATCCAGAAAAACAACTATGTTATGGGAGGCTGCAACGCGAATCATGGCCTCCACGCGAGCGAAATAGGCCTCATTCGGGGTTGACAGGTCTCCCATGACCGTAAACGGATAAATGTTATCGTAGGTGCTACCGTTGGTAAAAATGGTAAGCAGACTGATCCAGAGCGTATTGAAGCCAAAGGCTTGCCGATCTGCCATGAAGAAATCGGCGTCTTGCACCGAGAGCAAACTGATCAGGTACTGTGGAGAATCGCCGCTGATCAAAAAGGGTACGTTGTTTTGGTCCACCAGATATCGCTGATTCGCACTTACTCTCAGAGGAAAGGAAGTAGGATCCGGCTCCGATGCCATCTGCGACCGCGACGGCGTTGATGGGGCACCTGCTGCGTGGACGAGATGGCTGCCCGAAATAGACGGCTGTAGAAGAAGCAGCAAACCAAGAATTCCGCGCATTTGATTGCCCCCCGATTGAAACCCCGCTCGTTTCTCTGCCATCACGGAACACGAAAGTCTACAAACTTCAATGTCACAACACTCGAGAGATCGCGCTCCTTTGCTTAAGGTCCGGGCATAGAACCGGCCCCGCCTTTGGCCTCTTTAGGTAAGTTTCGTACGGGCCGCATGAACTCAACGACCAGGGACCGAAAGCATTGGATCCGAGATTGGATGATCATCGGATTTATCACCCTCGCGCTCGGGGAGATCGTCGCCCGCTTGTTGCAATCCCCGTCCCGGGAAAACTTTATGCCCACCTTCCTTCAGCAGCCCTTGCTGCCTTTTCGTCCCGAAGTCTCGACGGTCCGGCGATCCTTCGAAGCGGCGGCGACTTATACCTACGTTGTGCCAGATGACGAGCTGGGATGGGTGGTTGCCAAGAACGGGAAATACAAGGTCGAGTATGAGTCCAACGCCCAGGGCGTGCGAGCTCCCGCCGACCGCGTCTACACGACCGTTCCGCAGCCAGGCAAAGTGCGGATCGTCGCCGTGGGCGACTCCTTCACGCACTGCGACGAGGTCAAGAACGACGAAACCTGGGAGGCTGCCCTCGAAGGACTTCGCAACGACTTGGAAGTTCTCAACCTGGGGGTTCCCGGATTCGGCACCGATCAGGCGATGATGCGCTATCGCCGGGACGGCGTTCGTTTCCGCCCTCACATCTCCATCCTCGGGATCTGGACCGAGAACATCTGTCGAAACCTGAACATCGTTCGCTACTACCTCAACCCCTTATCCAGTCCGCTGAACAAACCCCGCTTTCTACTCGCCGACGGCGAGCTGAAGCTGATCAATTCCCCGGTGATGCCGAGGGAGGTACTGGCGCAACTGCTTTCGCAGCCCGAGGCGTTCCCGCTGTTGCAGTACGAGTACTGGTACGATCCCATGGAGACTACTCCGCACTTCTACCAGCACTCGGCCCTGCTGCGCGCCGCGCAATCGATCCGCGCCCAGTATCAAAGGAAGATGCGACGCGAGAAACTCTACAGCGGTGCAGATCCGGCCGGCATCGCCGCCACCGTGGCCATCGCCAAACAGTTCGCCAAAGAGGCCGAGGCAGCAGGCTCCAAGCCAATCATCCTCCTGATCCCGATGCGCCATCACCTCGAGGAAAAGAGGCTGTATGCGACCGAGGACGCATTTCCGTTGGGTAGAGCACTGCGGAATGAGCATCTTGAGGTGGTCGACCTCGGTTTTGAGCTCGCAAAAGACGCCTCCTTGGACCTCGACAGGCTGTGGATCCGGCAGGGAGGACACCTCACCCCGGCTGGAAACCTCCGTCTTGCGCAGGAGCTGGAGACGAAGTTACGTCACTGGATCGCGGAAGCAAAGGGACGTTAAGAATCACAAGTTTGCGCGTCTTTGCTCAATGGGTGTATCCGATAAGCCATGCAGAAGGCGATCCTCACCTCGATCCTTGCGCTCACGGTGATCATCCCCACCATCGCCGTCCGCCGGGTGCGCGGTAACCCCCGGCTCGCTCTCAAAAAGGCGATATTTTGGATGCTCCTGGGGATCTGCTTCTACGCGTTGTCTGTGATATTTATCTACCCTAGATTCCTCGGTTGACGGCCGAGGCAAAGCGGCTTTTTTGCAGGCGATCCAGCAGGCCAATGGCAGAGGGAAAGGCATGACGCACAATCTTGCCCAGTTCGGAGTGCACTCACCTTGAGGTATCCGCCCCGCGCCGCGTCCGTCTCACCTACCGAGGCTGCGCCCACCATCGCCGCGAACGTCCACCAACCAAGGCGACGGGTGAGTGCGCTCCCTTGGGTGCTGGTGGCGGGACTGGGACTGGCGTGCCTCACCGCCATTTTCGTCAGCGACGGCAACATCGCAGTGGCGATCACCCCCGTGTTGCTGGCGCTCATCGTCTTCGCCGCGATCAAAGCTCCCTTGCGGCAGTCGATGTTGGTTCTCTCCTTTCTCTGTCTCACCTTGGAGAATCATCCAAGTGAGGACTTCGCCTCTGGTAAATGGCGATCGCCGCTCGCGACCGTGGGCGCACTAATGCTCAACCATTTGAATGTCACCATCCCGGTCAAGGCGCTCCTCTTCTCGGGCGTCGACCTCGCCTTGGTGCTCCTCGCGGGAATCTGGGCGGTTCGCCGGATGTCCGGCTCGACAGTAGACATCCGCGGGCATGTGCCACCCGCTCCTCCGCTTCGCAGAGCCGCGTTGATCTGTTTGGTGGCGATCGTGGTTTTCTGGCTATTCGGGATGTCGCGCGCGGATTTTAGCTTTCAATACTCGCTGTGGCAGGTCCACCGAGTGATCTACCTCCCTTGCGTGTTCTTGTTGTTCTGCGCCGCGCTGCGCGGGCCCGAGGACGCACGGCCATTGGGCATTGCCCTGATCGCCGCCGCCCTGCTGCGCGCTGCAATCGCCATCTACGTGCGGCAGAAGTTCCCCAGCATCGAGGAGGTTCCCCATGCCACCACCCACGCCGATTCGATGCTCTTCGCGGACGCGTTCCTGCTCATTTTGGTGATCTTCTTCGAGCGGCCGATCCCCAAGAATTTCTGGCTGGCGACGGGTACTCTGCCGCTGCTCACCTGGGGGATGGTGGCCAACAACCGACGGCTCGCTTGGATGGAGCTGCTTGTCGGCCTGTTGGTCCTCTACTTCTTAACGCCGATGACGCGTCTGAAACGTCACCTTACCCGAGCTGTGGTGCTCTCAATTCCGCTTCTCGCGCTGTACACCGCCGCCGGGTGGAACCATGCCACGGGCATATTCACTCCGGTACGCACCATCCGATCGATGGTCGATTCGGAGGTCGACACTTCCACGCTGTGGCGCGATTTCGAGAATTTCAATCTCTATTCCACTCTCAAACTTAGCCCGCTGGTGGGAAGCGGATACGGACACGAATATGTCCAGGCAATCCACCTGATCTTAAAAGACATCGACCCGGTGGTACGCTATGCCCCGCACAATTCGATCCTCGGGCTCCTTGCCTTTTTGGGGGTGGTGGGGTTTAGCGCGATCTGGATGATAATGCCCCTGGGCTTCTTCTTCGCGGTGTTGTCGTTCGATGTATCCACCGCCCCTCCTGACCGGACGATTGCGCTCACCGCGATTGGCGTGCTGGTCGTCTACCTGGTGCATTGTTACGGCGACATGGGCTTGGGCACCTGGACGTCTGTTTTTACCGTCGGTCCCGCGCTCGCCTTGATTGCGAAGCAGGCAGTGTCCATTGGAGCGTGGCCCCTGCACCGTCGGGCTCCTCACTAGAGGCTCCACGGCCATGAGCAGGTTTAGAAGATGGGCAAGAGGTTCGCTGCTCTTTCTAACGGCGATCTTTTCGACATCGGGCTGCAAGGAGGGATCGTCCCGATCCGAGCCCTCCCAAGTCAGCGTCACCGTCTCACCGAGCTTGGCGTCGATCACCGCCGCGCAGACCCTCTCGTTCGACGCGAGCGTCTCCGGTGTCAGAGCCGGACAGTCCAGCGGCGTGACTTGGTCGGTGCAGGAGCCGCTTGGCGGAAACGTCAATTCGTCAGGCCGCTACGCGCCAAACTCGACGGGCACTTTTCACGTCGTGGCCACGAGCATGGCCGATACTTCAAAGCAGGACAGTGCCGTCGTGACGGTGGGGGCCCGGGGCGTCATTTCGGTGTTCCTTTTGCCCACCAGTTTGGTAGTGGCACCGGGAGCCAGCTTTACGTTTACAGCTACGGTTAGTGGGACGAGCGAGGGGCAATCGACCAGGGTAGCGTGGTCTGTCCGAGAAGGTGGCAACGGCGGGACCGTGGACGGCTCGGGCAGGTATACCGCGCCGGCCACTGAAGGAATCTACCACCTATTGGCGACGAGTACGGCAGACAACGCCAAAAGCGCGACTGCGACGGTGACTGTTACTCGCTTTACCGCTTTGTCTGCGGACCGCCGCACGGTCTGGAACCCGGGCGTCGTTGGCGGCATCCCAGCGCGCACCAGCCTCTGCGCAACCGTGAATGCATCCACCTATGGCAACGGCACTCAGGATGCCTCCTCCGGCATTCAGAGCGCGCTCGATGCGTGCCCGGAGGGGCAAGTGGTGCAGCTGTCGGCGGGCGTCTTCACCATCAACAACCGTTTCTTGCTCATCAACCGGGGAATCACCCTCCGGGGCGCCGGTGCCAGCAGCACCACGTTGCAGCGCACCAACGGGGCCAGCCCGCACAAATACACTGCTCCAGTAAATGATCCGGTGGTTATCGTGGGTCCGAACCGGTGGCCGCGCTGGGACGACTCAACCTCGCAAAACCTCACTGCGGATGGAGTCAAGGGGACCTACTCGGTGACGGTGGCCAATGGCAGCGGCTTTGCGCAGGGCCAGTTCGTGATGCTCGACGAGGATGGCTACAACACCGGCAGCTGGACCCACCTGCCAAACCGAGCGGGTCATCCCACCGCCGTCAAGATCTGGGCCAGCGACCGCGCCGTCTTCCAGCGGCACAATCCCCCCGAGCAGAACGTGGATGCTCCGTCTCCAGCTTCGGTGACTTGGTTTTCCCGCTCCGACCGGCCGGTGAACGAAATCAAGGAAGTGGCGTCGGTCAGCGGCAACACCATCACTTTTACGACGCCGCTGCACATCAGCTACCGGACCTCGCATACCGCGCAGCTGACTCGCTACACCGGAAACAACGTGCACGTGAAGAAGGCGGGGTTGGAGAGCCTCAAGGTGATTGGCGGAGGCGATGGAAACGTGCACTTCGAGGCCGCCGCCTACTCGTGGATGAAAGATGTGGACGACACCCTCTGGCTGGGTGATGGCGTGGCGATCAACAACTCCTTCCGGATTGAAGTGCGCGGCTCCTATATCCACGACGCCGCGTGGCCGATGCCCGGAGGTGGCGGCTATGCCATCAGCCTCTCGGTTGGCTCGTCGGAAGCGTTGATTGAGGACAACATCGTGCTCAAGGCGAACAAGATGATGGTGGCCCGCTCGTCCGGTACCGCGTCGGTGGTGGCCTACAACTACATGGACGACGGCTTCATCGACAATGTGCAGGGATGGCAAGAGGTAGGGCTCAACGGCAGCCACATGGTGGGCTCGCACCACATACTCTTCGAGGGGAACGAGTCGTTCAACTACGACGCGGACTGCACCCATGGCAACGCCATCTACCACACCGTTTTCCGCAATCACCTGAGCGGCTTTCGTCGCGACTACCCGGAGGATCCGGAAAGCGGAAACGCGCGAGCAGGCTCACTGGAGTATGGGGCGTGGTGGCACTCCTTCATCGGCAATGTGATGGGGACCGAGGGCAAAATGAGCGGATGGGGCTACGAGGATCTTGGTACCCGTGGTGGGCGCATCCCTTGGCGATCGGGGCGCTTCATCTGGAAGCTGGGATATGACCCGGTCCATTGGGAGCAGACGGCGGACCCCATGGTGCATGGCAGCGTGTTGCGACACGGGAACTTCGACTACGTCACGAATTCGGTGCATTGGGATCCGCGCCTTTCCGAACAGTGGATGCCAGCCTCGCTTTATTTGAAGCAGCGACCGTCCTTCTTCGAGCGCGGCAGGGGATATACCTGGCCGTGGGTGGACGCGACCGGGCCGACCAAGCTGCATACGCTTCCCGCCAAGGCGCGCTACGACGCGGGAAAGCCCTTCGTCCAGCCTTGAACGTCCTTTGAGTTCGAAAACGGTCGCGTGCGTAATGGTTCTTGTCTTCGTCGCGCTCGCGGCCGCTGCCATTGCCTGGCCCGTTTGGGTGAAAGGCGGGATCAAGCAGGTGTTGGGATGGCGGGCAGTCTATCAACGTGGCAGGTCGCGCAAGCCTGAACGTCCCTTCGACCACCTCGCTGTTTCGCAGATCGGTTACGCGCCATCGATGCGCAAGCAATTCACGTCGCCGCGCCCTTTCGACTCGTTCCGCGTCGTTCGCGAACAGGACGGCGGACTGGCCTTCAGCGGAGGCGCGCCGGTACGCGGAATGCGGACCCATGACCTGGGCTCCACCGATGCCGTCTGGATTGGAGACTTTTCTGCCCTTGTCGCCCCGGGGCGTTATCGAATCGTCGCAGCTGAGCTCGACAGCTACCCATTCGAGGTGGGCCACGACTTATTTGATGGGCCGCTGCGAGCGGTTCAGCGGGTCTTCTACTTCCAGCGAGCATTCACCCCCATCGAGCGGGTCCACGCGGAGGGTCCCTGGGTCCATCCGAGTGATGCCGCCAAAGCTCCACCGGGCGTGCGTATGGGTTGGCACGATGCAGGAGATTTTTCCATTTACAGCGCTTCCTTGAACACCGCGCTTTTCTGGATGCTCGAGGCTTACAGCGACTTCATGCCGTCTGATGATCACACCAACATCCCCGAGTCGGGTAATGGGGCGCCGGATCTGCTCGACGAGGCACGTTGGGGGCTTGAGTGGCTTCTCTCGGTGCAGAGCGAGTCGGGTGGCTTCGCCAATTCTTCTTGCCAGGGGCCATACGGACCTTACGGAACCAACTCGCCGCAGAGTGTTCCACCCTACCGGGCCGGGGAGGTGGGGACACTGGCAACGGCGCGGGCGGTGGGCAATCTCGCTTATGCTTCTACTCTCTGGCGACGCTTCGATTCCTCCTTCTCCGACCG
>Ga0126369_10003520_pt1 | contig 11304 bp, 7 predicted proteins | sample PanSoiMetaPlot_1_FD_109646 | JGI IMG/M metagenome (GOLD analysis project Ga0126369, IMG submission 109646) | Tropical forest soil microbial communities from Panama - MetaG Plot_1 | ecosystem: Environmental > Terrestrial > Soil > Tropical forest > Bulk soil | place: Panama | collected 2016-02-17
ATTAACGTTTATTCAATGGGTTAGCGTACCATGGCTGAACAACCGAAGATCCGTATCACCGCCGATCTGCCGACCAGGGAAGTGCAGCGCTTCGGTGAGGCCCTAGAGCAGGTCAACCAGAAAGCGCGGGGTATCTTCAACACCCTGCACAACCTCTCGCAGCAGTACCAAAAAGAGGGCTTTCTGGGGGCGGGCGATCAGCGCCAGATGGAGCGGGCGATTGAGTCCTGGCGGCGCCAGCAGGAACTGGCCGGGGCAAATCTCGCGGCGGCGCAGGCGCGGGCGGCGTCTCGCCTCCGACAACTCCAGGCCGCGCAACAGCCCTCGTTTCCCGGCCTGCCTGGGGCACCAGGCCCCTCTCCGCAGGCCATTCAGCGGGCCATGGGCCGCTATCAGCAGGCGACCGGCGTCCAGGCCTACTGGGAAAACTATCTTCAGGGCATGGGCACCCTTGCCGGCGGCTTTGTCCCATTGGGCCAAGGGGCGCCGATTCCCCGTGGGCCGATGACGCCGCTCCAGCAAGCCTATGCAAGACAGTTCGGCGCTCCGCAGACCGCACTCCAGCGTGCCCATGCGCAGATGCAAATGGAACTGGCCGCAGCGCCGCCGGACCCGATGCAGCGCGTGCGCACGGCCAGCGTTGCCGCCATGGCGCGACTCGTTGGTCAGGGGACGCCTCTCCAGCAAGCTCATGCCCTCCAGTTCGGCACGCCTGCCACCCCGCTCCAGGCGGCGCATGCCCAGATGCAGTACCAGCAGGCCGTGGCGGCCCAGGCCGGTCTGGGGCAGGTGCAGACCGCCAGCATTTATGCGCAAATGCTCGGGCAAAGGCCGATACAGGCCGCTTGGAATATGCAATTCGGGACGCCGGTCCCGCTTGGCGGCGTCCAACAGGCCCATGCCCAGATGATGGCGCAGCAACAGGCCGTGAATCAGGCCGGCCTGCAACGAGCACAGCTCATCTCACTCATGTCCCAGATGGGGCCGCAAGGACCGGGTGGCGGCTGGTGGGGCAACCTGTGGGGCGGTGGTGGCGGTGGTGGCGGTGGCGGTGGCGGTGCTGGGGGCGGAGCGCCGCCCTGGATGCGTGGCATCGGCACGCTTGCCAAGGGTGCGACCGCGGCGATCGTTGGCTACGGCGGCTATCAACTGCTGGCGCAATCGATGAAGGAATACGAAACGCGTGAAGTCGGCGTGCTGCGTCTAGGCACCATGCTCAATGAGCAGTACGGGGATATGCGCGAATCGATTATTCAGCTCCGCAAGCAATATAACCTGCTGGCCCAGGATGCCGTACAGGCCATGCGTAGCCTCGGCTACGCCACCGGGGTGGGCGGCATGGCGGGGCTGATGCCGGCCATCGGGTTTGGCGAGGCCTATGGGATGCCGCCACAGGAAGCCATCCGGGCGCAGATTGCCTTCTCCCAACTCAGTACGCGGCGCGTGCCCAATCTGGCTGCTGTGGGGGCGGCGTGGCGTCCCGACATGCCCATGGCGATGGGGCGCTTTATCGAGGAAGCCACCACCGTGGCTGGGACTGGGGGACTCAATGCCATTCCCCTCCCTGAACCCATGTATGGGCGCTATACCGCCCTCACCATGCAGCAGGGCGGACGCATGGAGCAGTTTCCGGGCCAGACCTTTGCCGAACAGGCGCAGAACTGGGCAAGTGCCCACAATCCCATGGCCTCGGCGGTGCACTGGCAAGCCATCGGGCGCCTGATGCGGACGAAACCCATCCTGAAGGTGGGCGACGAAGAAATTGATCTGCGCACGTGGGAGGGGCAGCAGATCGCCCTGCAACAGGGCTGGCAAATCCCCGAAATGCAGGATGCGTCCCTCGCGGTCCTTGGGGACTGGGCCGGCGGCAATGAGTCGCTGCGCACCAATCTCTATTCCAAGGTCTTTGGCCAGACGAACATCTACCGGGCGCGGCGCGAACGCCGGACGCTGGAGGCCGCCGGTGGCGTGCAGGCCGGGCTGGCGGCACAAGCCGCGGCGCCCGAGGCCGATGTCTTCGGACGCTTGGGGCGGCGCTACGAACCTGGTCTGGGGATTCTGCAACGCGAGACCGTGCCAGCCATTATCAGCGAAACGACCGGGCTCAAATTCGTCGAAGACGCGCGCACGGAGTTCGCCAAGAGCATTGGCACGTTGACCACGAAACTGCAAGAGACGGGCAATCTCTTTGACTCGGTCAACACGGGGCTCGGCCAATTGTCCGGGCAAACGAAGGAAGCCGTTGGGGCACTGATCCTCCTCGCGACGGCGGCGCTTGCGGTGTCGAACCCTGCTTTACTCGCGGGCTTGGTGGTTGGTGGCGGGTTCGCCCTTTCGGGCATCGAAGATCAACTGCGTGGCAGGACGCCGCCGCCGTTCGCGGGTGGTCCACAGAATCCCGCCTTCGGGCCAGGCGCCATCCATGGCCCACGCGACTGGTTGACGCACCCCCGCAAAAATGCCCCATGACAGGAGTATACGTATGTTACCAGGACCCATCGAACATCGGTTCAGCATTGAGGGCGAGCCCTACCTGCTCGTGCAATGGGACCGCGGCGGGGATCGTCGCATGAAGGCCGACTTCGCTCTCGCTATCGCCCCAGCCCCTAGTGTGATTGACACCCTTGATGGCCAGAATCTCTGGCGTGAAGCCGTGGCGCGGGAATGCTTGCGCGAGGCGCCCGGGATCTTCTGGGACACACGTCCGCCCGCAGCGGCCCAAAACGGCTTGCCGCCTCGGGTCGTGTCGCTTGACAAGATCCCCATGGCGCTGTGGGACCTGTTTGCGAAGGAGGTGGACGCGTTTCTCGCGCTGATCTTTCCAGCAGCTCCAGCAGAGCCTGGGGGCACACCTGCGCCAGGCGATGCAGACGCGCTGGCAGTGGCGGGTGCTCAAGCTCTTCCCTCAGTGTTTCGGGGTCGGGCGGAGTGAGGACGAGTTGACGGAAACGCAGTGGATGTGGCTCCAGTGCCAGGCGCTCCTGGATGAGGGCGGCCAGCTCTGCGCGGCCTGCGACAGTCTCGGCCACGGCCCCTACTGCACCGCCTGTGGCGTCCGCATGCAGCCCGAAGAGCGCCTGTGTGATCACTGCCATCTGCCCTCGACGGGTGCCTACTGTCAGCACTGCGGGGCACTGCTCCAAAGCGAGGTGGCGGCGGCGATTGACGAAGACCGCTTTGACTGGGACGCGTGGGCCAAGAGCCTAGAGCCGTTTCTGGGCGGCCTGACGGAACAGGAACAACTGCTCATGGCCAGAGGATAAGTGATGCTTCAGCACGGCTCGACGGACTGTCGTGTCTTTATTATCGCGCCCAACGGCACCGTGTTTGGTATGGGGAGTGCCGCCAAGGGACATGCGCCGCTGGAAGCCGGTCTGCTGGCTGCGGAAACCCATAAAGACCTGGCGCAGGCGGTCGGGAGTTTTCAGCTCACCCTGGACGGCATCGAAGATGCGCACGGGCGGCGCTGGGAAGACCGCATTCCCATGCGCTCTCTGGTCTTTATTGCGATGGTGCGCGACGCCGCGCCGGGACTCCCGGACGTGGATCCGACCGTCATGGTCGGGCTCACGGACCATCACGCCGTGCAGGATACGTGGAGCGAAGCGCACCAACGGCGCACGGTCAGTATCAGCGGGCGCGAACTCTCGTGCATTATTCTCGACGCCACGCTGATCTATCATCCCGCACTCGCGGCCCGCGCCTCGGTGGGCCTGGTGACCATCGAGAATATCGCCCAGGGGGTGCTGTCACTGGCGCTGTCGGCCAATCCTGCGCAGATGTCGCGCGGCCGGCCGATGGATATTCTCCGGGTCATCCTGGACATGTTCATCTTTCACGGTGGGAGCGGCAAAGTGCCCGCCGCCTCCGAGAGCAAAACGCCGGTGCTGCAACAACCCGTCATCTCGGTCGATATGCCGGGGATCCAGTTAGACAAGCTGCTGGTGCCACAGTACGACCTCTGGCACATGTTTGATAACGTCACCGTCGATATCGGCCAGTTTCCCGCCCAGGTGAACAGCGTCTGGAATTACCTGCACCTGTGGATTGACCGCAACTTTCAGGAGTTTTTTACGCGGGTGGAAGACGGCGTCGTCAAGATTCACTTTCGGGCCAAGCCATTCAAGCAAGACTATGTGAAGGCCGGCACGCGCTTTGTGCCGAGCGAGGAGACGGTCGGTACGCTCCACACCATCCGCCTCGATCCCGCCGATCTGGTGGCGCAGAGTCGCGAGCGCGATTCGAGCAATGTCTATAATTTTTTCAGCGTGTTGCCACGGGGCCTGCGTGATGATGAAGACGTCTACGCCTTTCGGCAGGGTGTGCTGCCGGCCATCATTCAGGAGGCGGACCATCCGTCCTTTATCGGCAAGTACGGCATCCGGGTCATGGAGGTGCAGAGCCCCTATCTCTCGCAACTGGCACCGATGTCGCCCAAGGGGAGTGCGGGTGCCGTGACCCCGCAGAGTCTCGTGCCGCAGCCCAGTGGCGCCGCGATCTGGGCACCCAAGGCCAATCAATATGCCACCCAGATCGGCCTCATCCCGGCGCACCGACCCTGGTTTGTGGCGATGATTCACAAAGAGTCCAGCTTTAATACCACCCCGGCGCTGACGAACAAGCTCGAAAAGAATGGCTCCTATAGCCAGGGTATTGCCCAGTTCAATACGCAGGGGGCACCCACCAATGTCGGCTTGGTCGATCCGTTCGATCCCGATAATGCCCTGCAGGCGGCGGCCCGCTACTGGCAGAACCTGCGGGCCCAATTCGGCGACGATCCCCGCATTATCGTCGCAGCGTATAACGCCGGGCCGGGCGCAGTCATCGCAGCCCATGGCATTCCCGACGCCTCGGCGGCGCATGTGGCAGCCGTGGAGGCGCTCGTGCCGCGCTATGCCGAGTACGAAGGGAAAGCCACCACGGCCGCTCAAGATGCCAAGAATGCGGACCAGCCTCCCCCACCGGCACCACCGCTCACCACGACTGCGGGTCAGGTCGCGGTGCCGGCCAGCGCCCTGGATCTCATGGGCACGAGCCAGCGCTGGGCCTCCATTCTGCGGGCGTGGTACGAGATGGGGGCGGAACTCTTCGGCGGCCAACTCGTGGTGCGGGGGCACGCCGCGTGGAATGTCGGGCATCGCTTGCTGGCGCGGGATGAGCGTGGCGAGTGGGAGGGCTACATCGAGGGCGTGTCCCATCGCTACGACATCCGTACGGGCCAGTTTCTCACCACCATGCGCTATACCCGCGGCTGGTATCTCTCGGCAGCCATTGCCCAGCAAATCTGGGATGAAGGCCATACCACGGTGGTAAAGACCACTGGGGGGCCACCCAAGCTCAATCCCACTACGGGGACTCCCGAGCCGCCGCCGTCGCCCGTCCCGAGCGGCCCCGCCCCAGGTGTCGTCAATTGGGAACTCTTTTTCAAGAAATTTCCCGAAGAGCTGCCGGCGCCCACCCCGCCCTGGCTCTTCCGGGACAAGTACATGCGTTAGTCGAGGAGTCTGTCATGCGGGAAGCCGGCCTGCCCCTGGTGATGCTGGATATTCACGGCGAACATACCCTCGTGCTGGGCTCCAAAGGGGTCGTGCGCAAGGTGCATCCCGAGCGCAACCGTGTCGATATCGAAACGGAAGATGGCTCGTACTTACGGGAGGTCCTGGTGCAGGGACCGTATTTCCCGGAAGTGCATCAGGATGGGGTGGCGCCCTCGCATGTCACCTACCTGCATATACGGGGGCAGGCGGAAGCCTTTTGCTGGCCCGAGACGCATCGCCGGCTGCTCGCGTCCACCGACATGCTGGCGGATCAGACCGGCACAAGCCAACCGGAGCGGCGCTATTTTCCCCAGCACCACTATATCTTTCGGGTCGGGGATATTACCGTGCGCATCAGCCGCGACAATCGCTTTGTGGTGGAGACCGAGGCGGGCGATTATATCATCCTCGACCGGAAAGCGCGGGAAATCCGGCTGCATGCCCCGAGCGTGTTTCTGGGCACGACCACGGACCAGAATCGCGTGGAATTCCAACAGGATGACTCGTTCAGAGCTTTTAATCCGTTGGTGCTCCTTGGCACAGAGAATGGTGATCGTATCGAGTATCGTGACGGGCAGGAGATCATTCTCCAAGCGCCCATTATCAAGCTCACGGCGACGGGCGAGATCATCCTGGATCCGCCGACCCTCAAATTTGGGAATGAAAATGCGAATGAACCCCTCGTACTAGGCAACGCGTGGTTAGCGCTCTATAACGCCTTTATTACCTTGTTCAACGCGCACGTCCATACCAATGTCCAAACTGGGGGCGGGGTCTCTGGCCCGCCGCAGACGACCTCCCCTGGCATGACATCTGCGCAACTCTCTGATATTGCGTATGTGTCGAAGACGGGACTGTGAGCCATGCCTTTACCCGCCAATCAAGTGCCGATCGATCTCGGGATGCAGACCGCTGCGGAGCCACTCTATCCCAATGGCACGCTCTATGCTGGGATGTTCACTCTGGTCTTCAGGATAAGACGGAAAGGTGATAAGAGATTATTGAAAGAGCACCGATTGATTAATATGCCAGTCAGAATTAGTATAACTACGGAAATCCGCACAGCCCTTTACTACACCAAGGCCGGTCCCGTGGCGGATACTCCACGCGCTGGCGGTGTAGGCATGACGTATTTCACCATTACGGGCCATACCGGAATTGCCGGCGTGCGCCAGCGGGGCCGGGTCGAGGCAGCGCCTTCTCCCACGATCCTCGGACCGCCCCTCTCGCCCCAGAGCAGTCTCGTCGATGGTGCAGCGGCGATTAAAGACCTCCAAGACATCATCTTTCTCTACTTCTTCCCCAAGGGCAAACCGCGCCCCCTCCAGGGGGTGGCGCATCCTCAGGACGTGCAGCTCGAATTTTTCCACATGACGGCGCCCACCTCGGCGCAGGACACGACCGGGCGCGTCGGCTGGATTATCCATCCGCATCGCTCCATGGTGGACATCCAGCAAGAGGCCCCCAAGCCCTTTCTCTATACCTATACGCTCACCTTTGCCTGTCTCGACACGACGACGAAGGCCGTCCCGGATCTCTTTGTACAGAACTTCAGTGATCGCCAGCAGGGGCTCGCCAAGACGCAGGAAGAACTCGCGGCGGCCGCTGCGACCTTGCCCGTGAATCCCAAGGTCTTTCCCTGGATCTCGCTGCCAACGCCGCTGACGGCCCTGCAACAGGCCAGGGCGACCATTCAGGCGGCCACGGCCCAACTCAATACCATTCGCGCCACGGCCTACAAGATGCTCGGGCCGCAGTCGACCCTGCCGGTGATCCAATTCATCCAGCAGGTGCGGGGCCTGAACAGCGCCGTGCGGGACTTTGTGGGCAGTGTGGCGGCGACCATTCGCTTTCCGCTCTATGCCCAGCAGTCCCTCGGCCTGCAAGACATTTTTACCACACCGCAGTATTCCGTCACGACCTTGAAAGCCGCGGCCCAGGACCTGGCGCATGGCTTTACCGTGGCCTCCTGGGCGCAATCTCTCGGGATACCAGGCGCCAGTACCAGCCTGACGTCGGGGGTGAATGACCAGCTCACGCTCGGCCTCAACGGCGAGCCACCCGTCACCCTGACACTCGGCACCCAGACCAGCGGCGCCGCCATCGCCCAGACCATCCAGAGCCAGGTGCAGGCCCTCACGCCGGCGCAGCCGAGCAACGCCTCCGCCTACCGCGATTTTACCTGCACGTTTGATCCGGCTCTGGGGCAATACAGCCTCGTATCGGGTACCCGCCATAGTGATGCCGCACGCGTAGAGGTCGTGGTGAATCCTGACACCGCTCTCACGCCGGGCGATGCCTCGCAAGCGCTAGGCCTGGGGCTCCTCAACGGCGGCCAGGAACAGGCCGGGAGCGCCGCCGCCAACACGGCCATGGCGCTGCTACGCGGCGTCGAAGACGCCTGTACGAATCTCCTGGCCTTTCCCGATTACTTTGCGGACCAGTTAGAGCAGCAAGATGCCCGCCTTGCCGCCCTCGTGCCGACGCGCGTGAACCGGCCACAGATTCACGGCGATCAGCGCCTGGAGCAAACGCGCATCACGCCGGGCGATACGCTCCAGGGCATTGCCGCCCGCGTCAACGTTGAGTGGCAGACCCTCGCGCTGGTCAACCGCCTCACCTATCCCTATATTCTTCAGGAGCCGACGACGCTGGCGCGCGGTCGCACCAGTAGCGCCGATTACTGGACGCTTACTGATGTGATCCAGCACTGGCAGGTGGATGCGTGGCAAGGACAACGCCTCGATATCGTCGCCGGTCCAGGCGCCGGCCAGAGTCGGCGCATTCTGCGCAACACGGCCACCCAGCTCGTCCTCGAACACGCCTGGGCTCTTCCGCCCAACGACACCAGCGATTACGCCATTCGGGCGGCGGATAATCCGGTGTCCTGGACCGGGAGCGTCACGAGTGCGACCACCAATACCGTTACCAATGGCCTGCGCACGGTGGTCCCAGAGAGCCAGATGGGCTACACGATGGTGCTGGCGAGTGGCCCCACAGCAGGCGAGCGGCGTCGCGTCGTGCAGAATGATGCGACGACCTACAACCTTGATCGTCCGTGGACGGTGGTGCCTCCCGCAGGGACCCTCTACGTGCTCCTCGGTCCTGGGGTGACGGTGCTCAGGCAAAAGCTTGTGGGTGATCTGCTCAGTGTGCCGCAGCCCAGCACCGAGACCACGCTCCCCATTCGCAGCCGCTTGCAGGACGTGAGTGCGATTACGGGACAGCAGGTTAGCCTGGAAGAGCAACTGTTTGGGCGGGATGTGCTCATCGCGGATGGCAGTCTCGTCTACGATCCGGCGCTGGGCGATGCGCGTACCATTGCGGGACTTCCGAATCTGCGCCAAGCGCTCATTAGCTATATTAATCTCCCGCTTGCTGAGTTGGAATATCGCCCGGATATTGGCAGCTACGTGGCTGAGGAGTTGGGGCTGATGGCGACGTTGCCCCTCCAGATCCAGGTCCTGGCCAGTGTGGAGCGCACGATTAAACAGGATGCCCGGATTGCGACCATGGATGATGCCCAACTCGCCACGCAGGGCGGTCACACCCTGATTACCTTTCGGGCAACGGCGGTGAATGGCTCAACTGTAGACCGTGTGGTGATCCGATAATGCCCATTACTCTGCGACCGAAGGATGACATCTTAGCGAGCATTATCAGCAGTATTCTGGCTGGCAATGTGGTCACAGACATTAATCCTATCTCCTATAATCGTCAGCTCTGTGAAGGGGTGGCGGCGACGCAGGCAGACCTGGATTATTCCCTCTATACCATGCTTCAGGGCTGGTACATTACCAGCGCGGAAGGGGTGGACCTCGATATCCGGGGCCTCGACGTGGCTGTGGCCCGTGATCCCGGCCAGCAAGCCTCAGACCCGGTGACGTTTACGAAAGAAACGACAGCCATAGATGATATAGTTCTTTCAGCTCCACAGGTGGTCCAGGCCACCCTTGCCGATGGCACGCAGGTGCTGTACCGCTCTGTGGGCGATTATGTCCTGGAGCCGTCGGGGCGCAGCATCAGCGCCCCGAATCCCGGCACGACGCTGACGGGTGACACCAGTACGAACTTGACGGTGAATCTGGACAATGATGGCCCGCAGACGGTTGCACTGGGGAACCAGACCACGGCGACCGGGATTGCCGCGGCGATCCAGGCGGCGGTGCAGGCCCTCACGGCGGCGAATGCCAGCAAGCAACAGGCCTACAATAGCTTCCGTTGTGACTACGCCGTGACCACGCCAGGCGTCTATACGCTGCGCTCCGGGACGGCCGGGCCGAACTCCTCCGTCGTCGTCACCGTGGCAGGCACGGCTGACGCCAGCCAACCCCTCAAATTGGGGCTGGCCAACGGGGGCCAGGAGAGCGTCGGGCAGGGCAGCCTCGACGTGCCCGTGGTGTGTGATCAGATTGGCGTCATCGGCAATGTGGGGACGGGGCAGATCAATACGCTGGTGGGGAATGTGCCGGGCATCGCCAGCGTCGGCAACACGCTGATGTTTGCCAATGGGCGGGAACCCGCCAGTGATGACGCCTACCGGCAAGACATTCAGGTGCAGATCGAGTCCAAGGGGCGCGGCACTCGGCCCTCCGTGGAGACGGCGGTCAGGAATACCCTCGGGTCGGACGGGGCACGGCACGTCATGTCCTCGCAGGTGGTCTACGGGGCCAGCACGATCCAGGTCTACATCAGTGACGGGCGTAGCCTCACGGTCGGGGCGCAGAGCGACGTCATTCAGGACGTACAGGATGAGCTGGACGGGCTCGGGCAAGAGCCGGGCGGCTGGGTCCCTGGGGGAAATGTCGCCGGGGTCGTGGCGGCCACCGTGCTCCCGGTCAATATGGATGTGGACGTCTACGTGGGCAATACGCCGGACCCCACCCGCAGTCAAAGCGCTATTGCCAATGCGCTCTATACGTTCCTGTATCAGTCCAGCGTGGGGCAGGTGGTGACGCTGGTGCAGACGGACAGCGTGATCGCTCAAAGCAGTGTCGAAGTTTTTAATATCGTATATCGTTTACCAACGGCTTTTAGCACTACGCCAGCAGGAACTGTTGGAGGTGGAATTGGGGTCAAACCTATGCCGGGCAAGATAGTAGTAAATGTCCTACGAATATAACCAGAGGACGATGTGATGTTATGTCGTCCTCTGGTTTCAAAAACCAAGCCTAACGAAACGGAGCGTGACATAGCGAAACAGATCACAGCACAGCGTAGCGAACCGTAGCTTAGCAAAACATAGCGTAACTAAGCTCATACCAAAGCAAAGACTAGCCGAACTCAACCCAGCAAAGCCCATACAAGCGTATGCGAACAGGATGAAACGCAGCCGAGCCGAACTTAACTGACCCTGGCTCATAACAAAGCTTAACTCAGCAGAGCTAAACCAAGACTAGCCTATGAACACCCTAACACAACCGAACGCTGCGTAGCACAGCTTGACTTAACCCAGCACAGCTTATGACAAAGCTTAGCCGATCATGGCAAGACGTAACAGAGCTGGAACCTAGCTTGACCCACCCTAGCGAACCGAAACCAAACGAATCCAAGCGTAGCTCATAACAAAGCTTAACACAGCGGATCACGTCACAGCCAAGTCAAGCGAACCTCAGCCAAACACATCCCATCTCACCTCAGCAGAACCAAGCACAGCTCATAACAAAGCCTAGCATAACCCAGCCTAGCCCATCCCAGCAAAACCCATCACAACAGATCGGAGCAAGCCAGACCCGAACTGAGCTGACCAGAGCAAGGCTGAACCAAA
>Ga0126369_10003521_pt1 | contig 11304 bp, 10 predicted proteins | sample PanSoiMetaPlot_1_FD_109646 | JGI IMG/M metagenome (GOLD analysis project Ga0126369, IMG submission 109646) | Tropical forest soil microbial communities from Panama - MetaG Plot_1 | ecosystem: Environmental > Terrestrial > Soil > Tropical forest > Bulk soil | place: Panama | collected 2016-02-17
CGATCGTGCTGCCGTTCACGTCCTTGTCGACGAGCGCGGCCTTCTTCCCCTGGAGCGGCGCCTTGGCCTGCACGAGGAGGACGCTCGTGCCGGCGCCGTCCCGCAGCTCGATGAAGATCCCCTGCCCCGGATCGCCCGCCGCGGCGCCGGGGGTGAACACGAGGGCGAGCTTGGTGAGCGTGTCGCCCACCACCCCCGTCCCGCCCGGCTTCGCGAACTTCGCCTTGCCCGAGGCGTGCGTCAGCACCGGTCCCTTGGGGAGCTTGGTCGCGTCCGGGATCGGGCTCAACGTGCAGACGAGATGCAGGCCGGTGGCCAGATCACCCGGTGAGCCCGGCGGGCCGACGAGGAAGGCCTCGCCCTCGAGGGTGAGCGTGCCGGTGCTGAAATCGAGCGCCCTCCCCTGCGTGGCGTAGACCGTCCCCGTCACCTTGACGGTCTCGATCCCGGTGGTGACGTCGGGCGTGACCGTCACCGTGGAGCCGCCACCGAAGACCGTAATCAGGTTCATCTGCACCGCCGGCAGGAACACGTTGCCGGCGGCGTCGATCGTGCCGGTATAGACCTTCGGCTCGAAGTCGAGCTGGTTGTCGACCACGATCTCGAAGTGGCTGTTCGGGAAGTCGGTCAGGTCGAGGCTGAAGGTGCCCGTGGCCTCGTCGACCGTGGCCGGCAGCGCGAGGCCCGCCACCGCGGGGGTGCCCGCGAGGTCGAGGCTGGGGACGATCACCTCGAGGTCGGAGATCGTGCAGGTGCCCGCCACTGCCGCGCGGGCGCCCGCGAGCCCGAGTCCGAGGACCACCGCCTGGAGCATCCGGGCGCGCATCAGGCTTTCCCGTGCTGCAGCTTCAGGACGTTCTTCTTGACCGTGAGGTTGCGGTTGCGGACGAACTGCACGCCGCTCACCTCCACGGCGACCGTCACGTCGGGGTTGCCGGTATTGAGCGCGCTCAGGTCGAGCCCCTTCCCCACCGCCGTGAACTTGAAGGTCCCGCCGCTGGCCGCTTTCAGCCGGACCATGACCACACCCCCGCCCGTGGTCGATCGGCCGGTGAAGGACTTCTTGTTCCCCTTCACGGTCAGGGTCCGCGAGAGGATCGCCATCTGCTCGCCGGCAGGCGTGGCAACGGTGAACACGATGCCGGTGCTCGGATCGACCGCGGTCGGCGCCCCGCGCAGCACGCCGGTCAGCGCGAAGAACCCCTTGCCGCTGGCGGCGTGTCCCTTGCGTGGCGGCTTCGGGAACTTGACCTGGGCCTTCAGCAGATCGAGGGCCCCCGCCGAGACGACACGCAGGTTCGTGCCGACCGTGGTCCCGACCGTCAGCGTCCGCTGGAACGCGACCAGATCGTTCAGCTGCTGAGGCGTGAGGATGCTCGTCACGCCGTGCTGATCCTTCAGGTTCCGGCCCCGTCCGGCCTCCAGGCAGTCATCGAGCGTCGGATCGCACGGCCGGATGACGTCGAGGAGCGTGTGGGCACTCCCGTCGTGGAGGTAGGGCGCGGTGTTCCAGAGATCGACGAGCACCGGTGTCACGTAGTCGCCGAGGTCGCCTCGCGCCCCCGGGATCGGGATGCGCGGGTTCTGGAAGATGCCGTCTTGCTGCGCGATGGCGAGCGGGTTCATGGCGTCGAACAGGTTCCCCGTGCCGACGTCGTGACGGATGAAGGGGTTGTTGTGGTCCGCCGCGCCCGCCTGCCCGGGGTCGAAGCCCGGGTTCGGCTTCTTGTCGGTGAAGAACTGCTGCCCCGGCGCCGGCCCACCGTTGTGGCAGGACGCACACTGGGTCTGCGGATCGTTGAAGATCTGCCCGCCGCGTTGCGACGCGTCGGTGGGCGCGTTCGGGTTCTCGACGAAATCGGTCAGCGAGTAGACGAAGTCGGCCATGTGGGTGAGGCGGATGCCGACGATCTTGCCGCTCAGGGGCCCGCGGATGTTCCGGTTGGGCGGTCCGAGGTCGGCGTTCACGTCGGCCGGGTCGGTCGAGGTGGCCGGGCTCCGCTGGATGAGCGCGCCTTCGCACGTGTTCAGGTCCTCGGCGGCGTCGCAGTCGCCCGAGCCCTGGAGGCTCCGGAAGGTATGCTCGAAGTCCTCCACCTCGTCGCGGTCGCCGTTCCAGTGCACGGTCTCCATGGGATTGAACCAGCGGTCGCGGTCGGCCTGCGGGACGTTGGGCGGGATCATCGACGGGTTCGCCTTGCAGAAGTTCCCGTCGCCGCAGGCGGCGTCGAAGAAGCACATCTGTGCCGCGTTGTTGCTGCACGTGCCGGGCGAGAAGCCCGGTCGCCCGCGCAGGTCCATGGTGTTCCGCAGCGACGCACCGAACTGCGAGAAGTCCCACGTCCGCCCGTCCTGTCCGCCGAAGTCGGCATGACAGGTGGAACAGGTTACGTAGGAGGCGTCGTGCGAGGTGCTGACTACGCTGCCCGGTGCCTTCTGGTTCTCGGGGTCGGCCGCGTCGTCGAAGCGGGGCGCCGCAGTGCCGAGCCCGACGCCGTTCGGGACGCTCGAGTCACGGGCTGCCGTGTTGAACAGGATCTTCCCGTCGAGGACGCCGACCGGCACCGTGTCGGTGCCGGTGATGGGATTGCTGGCCGTGCTGTACACCGGCTGACCGAGGACGAGCGGGACGCAGTCGCCGCCGCGGATGCAGGGCGGGTTCCCGCCGCAGTCGGCGTCGCTCGTGCACGTGGCGCCGCCCGGATGGTTGCAGAATCCGGTCGCCGCCGGGCAGTCGTTGTTGGTGGAGCAGCTCGGCAGGGCCGGGTTCTTGACGCAGCGGAGGTTGGCGGGGTTACCGCTCCCGTCGAGGGGGGTGGCCGACGCCATCGGCACGACGTTGCGGGCGAGGTAGTTGGCGACGTAGACCGTCTCGCCGTCGGGCGAGAGGCGGACGCCGATCGGCGCCGTCCCGACGCCGTCCGCCACCGCGCGCATCGCCGAGACGCCCGTGTCGAAGTAGAGCTTGCCGTTGAAGTCGACGCCGGTGCGCACGACGGTGTTGCTGGCGTCGACCGGCTCATAGGAGTCGATCGTGACCAGCTGCGACTGCGGCGCCAGCCGGAACGGTCCCTCGGGGGTGATCGGCCGGAGGGCGTCGGGCACGCACGGCTTCGTGTCGTCACCGCCCCCGGGGCCGAAGGCGGAGGGCGGAGCGTAGAGCGTGGTCACGTCCTTGCTGCCGTCGGGCAGCGTCAGGCCCTGGCCCTTCTTCGTGTTGAGGATGTGATAGCTGTTGAACATCACGTCGACGACGTAGGCGATCTTACCGTCGGGCGAGAACTCGATGTCGGTGCCGTGGTTGGCCTCGTCGAAGTCGAGCTTGCCGACCACAGCTCCCGTGGCGGCGTCCAGCTTGTAGATGCCGAAGCGCGTGATGTCGTGGAACGACGCCTTGTAGACGTCGCGGTTCACGCCGCCCTGGGGGAACGCCTTGAACGTGAGCCAGGGGAAGAGGCCGGCGCCCGGCTGGTCCTTGAACGACGCCTCGCGCTTGAAGAGGCCCTTGCTCAGGTTGTTCTCCTGGGTGCCGCCGATCCACACCTGACCCGCCACCTCGGGCGGCGCGCCGTCCGGCATGAGGGCGATGGCGGAGACGAGGTTGAGCGGTCCCTGGCCCGAGTTCTGCGTCTCGCACGTCGTCGTGTCGGGCGCGACCGCGAAGACCTGCAGCACCGACTTGTTGCCGAGGTCGACGACGCTCACGTGCGCGTTGTTGTCGGGTTCCTCGCTGAGGAAGTGCGTCACGTAGGCCTTGGTGCCGTCGCTGGTGATCGCGACGCCGCGCGCATTCGGCCAGGCAAGCGCGACGCGGGCGATGGTCGTCAGTCCCGGATCGAGGATGACGAGCTGGCTCGAGCCCTGGCAGGTGACCACCACTTGGTCGCCGGCCGGCGTGGCCGCGACGCCATACGGGTTGCACCCGGGGCCGAGGTTCGCCTGCACGAGGTTGCCGAGGTCGGCCTGGTCGCGCCGGGACACCGTGTCGGACTTCTGGTCCGCGGTGAAGACGTGGGTGGCGTCGAGCGCCAAGGTCCGCGGATACCTGCCGACCGGCTGCTCGTGCGTCAGCGTACCGACGTGCATGACGCTGAACTCGAGCCGGCTCAGCGTGTTGGCGTCGGGGTTGACGACGAACACGTGCCCGTCGGCGGCGACCCCGAGGGGGCTCGAGCGGGTCGGCGCGGCGGCGGCCGGTGCCGCGACGGCAGTGACGAGCGCGACAATGACAGCGAAGAAAAGATGCGTGCTCACGACGGAGCTCCTTCCCGGCCAGCGGCGGCCAACCCGTGCATCACGAAATCGCGTGCCGCGGCGGCGCGTTCGGCGATCGTCGCGGGAGCGAGCGGGTCATGACTCCACAGGTGCCGCAGCAGCGGCACGATCATGAAGTAGAAGAGGGTGATACCTCCCACGTTGACGAGAACGTGCATCGGGTCACCGGGACGGAAGTTCCCGCCGGCCATGTTGCGCGCCACTTCCTCGCTGCTCTTCTCGAACAGCGGTCGGAGGTACTCGGTGGTGAGCTCCTCGAGGTGCCGCCCGCCATCCATGATCTCGCGCAGCCACACCCGCAGCGCGGGCAGGTTCGCGGCCGCCAGCTGCGTCACACCCTCGATCGCGTTGGCGAGCCCGACCGGGCCCGGGAGGCCACGGAACTGCTCATGCACGGCCACCATCCCCGTGATCGTGCGGACGAGGACCGCGCGGTACACCGCGTCCTTGGTCGGGAAGTAATAGAAGAGCATGCGCTTCCCGATGCCGGCGCGGGCCGCGATCTCGCGCGTGGTCGCCCCCGCGTAGCCGGCGGATGCGAAGAGTTCCTGGGCGGCGTCGAGGATTCGCGTGCGGACGTCGTCGCCGTCAGCCTGCGCACGCATGACGTGGCGGATTGCTTCCAAGAGCCCGTACCGATCGGTACAGCGCTCTACAGGCTTCGGCTTCGAGGTGTCAACAAGAAAGCGTAGGCACGGCAGGGGAGAATCTTGCCGCACTGCGCCGAAGAGTGGACCCGGGTCAGTTCTGGATCCAGGGCCAGTCGCCGCCGGCGTTGCAGGGGCCGGGGATCCCGATGCGGCGCGAGCTGAAGCTCGGGCTCGTCACCGTCACCCCGGAGAAGCCATCGTCGTCTCCCACGATCACCGCCAGGGGGACGCACACCGGATCCTGGATGTTGAGGCGCGAGAGGTCGGCGCCGATCAGCGTGAAGCGGAGCCGGTAGGTGCCATCGGGCTGCGGCCAGATCCGCATGCTGCGCACGCCCCGCTGAACGGTCTTCGGCGCGCGGTAGGCGAACACCCTGCCCCCATGGAGGGCGGTGAGGCTACCGGGCTCGAGCCGGAAGCTGTCCTCGCCGAGGGCCACCAGCACCGGCTCCTGGGAGGGGAAGATGCCGTCCGAGTCCGCGACCGGCTGGAAGGTCCAGCGATTCACCTTGAGCTTCACCTGACCGGTGGTCCGGTTGAGGGTGCCGCTGGCAGGCCGGTTCACGTCGAGCGTGCCGTGGAAGATCGGCACCGCGCTCGTCGAGATCTGCGCCGCCGCCCGGCTGGCAAGGACGGCCGCGAGCGCCACCACCAGCGCACGCCGTGGCGACATATGCCGCGTATCTTACCGACAGCCGCGGCGCCGCCGCAATCCGTAGGGACGATGCGGGAGTCGCCCGCTCAGTCGGCGACGGCGCGGGGCCCGTCGTCGAAGGCGCAGTTCAGCGACCCGGCCCGGCACATGAGAGTCTCGATCTGCTCGGGCCCGGCGGCCGCCTGGCAGGAGGCCGCGGGCTCCGACTCGGTGCGCAGCCCCCGTTGGGTTGCGGGGCCCGGGGTACCGACCTCGACGCTCTCGAAGAGGACGAGCGACGTGAGCGCGATGGCGAAGAGGAATCTCATGTGGCCTCCTGCGTTGCCTGCCGCCGCTAGCACCCGCCGTTCCAGCGCGTCCCCTTGCGCACCGCGCAAGCCGTGGCCCGTCGATGCGGGATCTCGCGGCGAGCGCCGTCACCCGGGTGACATCGTGTGTCGGGGGCGCGCCACTCGGAGGGCGTCGGCGCTCCCGTGATCCCCGGCGGGAGGGAGGCGACAGAGGGCCGCAAAGCGGCTAAGCGGAGGCGAGACGCAAGGAGGTCGGCATGGGTCTCAGCGCCAAGACGTGTACCCCCTGTCGCGGCGGCATCCCGCCTCTCGGCCGCTCCGCGGCCGAGAAGCTACTCGCCGAGGTGCCGGGCTGGACGCTCGACGGGGACGCCACCCATCTCGAGCGGGCGTTCAAGTTTCCCGACTTCGCCGCGGCGCTCGCCTTCGTCAACCGGGTGGGCGAGGTGGCCGAGGCAGAGGGCCACCACCCCGATCTGAGCTTCGGCTGGGGTTACTGTCGGGTCGTCTGGCAGACGCACAAGATCAAGGGTCTGCACGAGAACGACTTCATCATGGCCGCCAAGGTGAACGGCCTCGAACGGTAGCGCGCGGGTCTCAGCGACGGGACCTGCGCGCTGGCGAGAGGCGGCGACCGGATTCGAACCGGTGCATGGAGGTTTTGCAGACCTCTCCCTTAGCCACTTGGGTACGCCGCCGTCGGATCGGATAGTGGCGTGCGGTGCCGGTACGTGTCAACGCAACGGCCGGTCGGGAGCGGGCTAGCGTGGTACGCCCCCGGGCGGCGGGGCTGGTGTGCCCGGCGTACCGGCGGACGCGTCGGTGGCCTGCTTGCGCTTCTCTTCCTTCTTCTGCCGCTTCTCGAGCGCCTTCATGCGGCGCTCGGCTTCGCGCCGCTCGCGTACGTTGCTCTTGAAAGCCCGTCCGCCTGCCATGCGATCACCTCCCGGTCGAGATCTCGCGCCACGTGCCGTGGACCGGCAATCGAGCGACCCTAGCCTTGGGTCTGCGGAACGTCAAGGCGCCGCAGCGCGTGGACGCGTTGCGCGCGGGAACCGTTGCGCTTTCGTCCTCGTCGGCCGGCACGAACTGGAACTCGCCGGTGAAGCGGTTGACGACGAAGTCGTGGCCGGGCGCGTAGAGACCACCGCGCACGAACGCGGCCAGCAATAGCAACACCCCCAGTAGCAACGCAGCTCTGACACCCATTCGAGTCCGTCTCCTTTCGCGCCGCGCGCACGCAGCGCGCGCTTCATGGGCCGGCACGATGCCGTGCCCCTCCTTCAAGTCTCGAGCGTGCGGACGCTCGCCTCCCAGTTGCGGCCGTCGAACGGCTCGATGGGGAGCGTGGCCAGCTCCACGCCGTCCAGACAGCGCACGTTGACGTCGATGTGGTCGGGGTGGGAGCGCGGCACGTAGAAGCTCGCGACTCCGCAGTGGCGACAGAAGTGGTGGGCCGCCACGCCCGTACCGAAGCGATAGGTGGTGAGGTCACCCGTCCCCGTCAGCAGCCGGAAACGATCGGGCGGGACGATCAGGTGCAGGTATCCCTTGCGCGTGCAGATCGAGCAGTTGCACTCGATCACCCGCGCGAGATCGCCTTGCACCTCGAACCGGACGCGACCACAGTGACATCCGCCGGTGTAGGTCCGCACGTCGCGCGCGATGCTAGTCAACGCCCGCGGGGGCCGCAACCGGTTCGTGCTAGAGTGTGGGCGTGTCGACCGCCGCCCCACGCGTCGTGGTCCTGGGCGCGGGCTTCGCCGGCCTCCGCGCCGTGCGTCGCCTGGGACGCGCGGGCGTCGCCACGCTCTGGGTCGACGCGCGCAACTACCACTGCTTCCTGCCGCTTCTCTACCAGGTGGCGACCGCCGGCCTCGAGCCGCAGGAGATCGCCTATCCGGCGCGGAGCATCCTCCGCCACCTGCCGGTGGTCGAGTTCCGGCTGGCACGCGTCACGGGCGCGCACACGACGGCGCAGGAGCTCACGACCGCGGACGGCGAGCCCATCCCGTACGACTACCTGATCGTGGCGACGGGTGGCGCGGCGGAGGACTTCGGCATCCCGGGCGCGCGCGACGCGAGCTTCCGCCTCTACGACCTCGAGGACGCGCGCGCGCTGCGCAACCACGTGCTCCGCGTCTGCGAGCGCGCCACGATCGCGGCCTCGTTGGACGACCGGGGAGCGCTGCTCACGATCGTCGTCGTGGGCGGGGGGGCCACCGGCGTCGAGACGGCCGGCGCCCTCGCCGAGTTCCGCCGCCACGTGCTCCCGCGCGACTACCACGCCTTCGACGCGACGGCCATGCGCATCGTCCTGGTCGAGGCCGGGCCCGAGCTCCTGCCGCCCTTCCCTCCCGCGTTGCGGAGCCGGGCGCGGCGCGACCTGGAGGCGTTCGGCGTCGACGTCCGCACCGGCGCTCGCGTGTCGCGCGTCACGCCGACCGCGGTCGAGCTCGCGGACGGCGAGACGATCCGGACGTACACGGCCATCTGGGCGGCGGGCATCCGTGCGGCGCCGGTGGCGGGCCAGCTCGGATTCCCGACGGGGCGGAGCGGGCGGCTGCTCGCCGAGCCGACCCTCCAGGTGCCGGGCCAGGCGCGCGTCTTCGCGGCGGGAGACGTCGCGCTGGTTTCGGGTCAGGAACGGCTGCCGCAGGTGGCGCAGGTGGCGATCCAGCAGGGAGAGCACGCCGCCGAGAACGTGATCCGCCTGCTCGGCGGTGCGCCTCCGCTCGCCTTCCGGTGCCGCGACAAGGGATCGCTCGCCACCATCGGGCGGAGCCGCGCCGTGGCCACCATTCGCGGCTTCGCCTTCGCGGGGCATCTCGCCTGGTGGCTCTGGCTGGTGGTCCACCTCGTGATGCTGATCGGCTTCCGCAACCGCCTCGTGGTGCTGGTCAACTGGGCGTGGAACTACTTCACCTACGACCGCGGGCTGCGCGCGATCGTCGGCAGCGAGCCGGATACCGGCGAGGACGCCCAGCGGCAGCGCGCGGCGGGCGGGTCCGGATAGCGACCTCCGAGACCCGCCCTGGCGCCGCGGTCCGCGAGTTGCGGGGGGTGGATTTGAACCACCGACCTCGAGGTTATGAGCCTCGCGAGCTACCGGACTGCTCCACCCCGCGACACGACGATGAGCGACAGCCAAGTAGCCGGCGCGTCGTCAGTTTGTCAAGTTCGCCTCCGCTGGCAACGCGCAGCGGCACTCTGCCCTTCACCCCTCACCGTGCGAGAACCGTGCGATTCGAGCCCGAAGCCCGCACCGCGTCCGGTTCCGTCCGCGGGTCGGGCCGAAGGCACGCGCGCTTCCCGACCGTCTCGGAAATCAGGGAAAGCAGATTCCCGCTCCGCGCGACGGGGTGGTGCGAGCCCAGCCGCCGCAGTTACCGTCGGAAGCGGACTGAATCGGTCGCCGAGGTATTGACCGTGCTCTGGATCGGGGCCGGGGACGGTTCCCGATAGCATTGCGGTGGGCCCTCGGTTGGTGAGACGTACCGCCCGGGAGACCTCGTGGCGATCGTCACCCAGTCGCAGGCCGCATCAAGGCTGGCACCGGAGCCGGCCGAGAGCTCCCCCGGCTACGCCCGCTACGTCCTCGGACTCCTGGTCCTCGTCTACGTCGTCAACTTCGTGGATCGACAAATCCTCGTGATCTTGTTGCACCCGATCAAGCAAGACCTCGGCGTCTCCGACACGGCAATGGGCTTCTTGACCGGGTTCGCTTTTTCGCTGTTCTACGCCGTGGCTGGCATTCCGATCGCGCGCTGGGCGGATACCGGACAACGGCGTACCGTCATCGCGCTCGGGCTCGCAGTATGGAGCGCGATGACCGCCGCCTCGGGCCTGGCGCGGAGCTTCACCCAGCTGGCGCTGGCGCGCGTGGGGGTCGGGATCGGCGAGGCGGCCGGTAGCCCACCGGCTCACTCGCTGATCTCCGACTACTTTCCGCCGGCGCGACGTGCCACCGCGCTCGCCATCTACTCGGCCGGGCTCTACGTCGGTTACATGGTCGGCTACCTGCTCGGAGGTTGGATCAACGAATTCTTTGGATGGCGCTCCGCCTTCTTCGTGGTCGGGCTACCGGGTCTCCTGCTGGCGCTGGTCGTCCGCCTGACGCTGCGCGAGCCGCCGCGTGGCCCGGTCGTTGCAGACGAAGTCGATTCGGCTCATGACGTCCTGCGCTTCATCTGGCGTCGGCGCTCGCTACGTCATCTCGTGCTCGCCGGGGCGACCCATGCCTTCGTCACCTACGGCAGCTCGGCTTGGTCCCCCACATTCCTGATCCGGGTTCACGGCATGCGGACGGGAGAGATCGGGACCTGGCTAGGTCTGATCGCCGGTGTTGCGGGCGGCGCCGGGGCGGTCCTGGGTGGCGTGCTCTGCGATCGTCTTGCGGCCAGGGACGCGCGCTGGCACGCCTGGCTGGTCGCCATCGCGGTCACTGCGGGCCTGCCGTTCTCCCTTTGCTTCCAGCTCTGGCCCGCGCCGCATCCTGCACTGCTCTGGAACATCCCGGCGGTGTTCTTCAGCTCGTTCTGGCTGGGGCCCACCGTGGCAATGATCCAGGGCCTGGTGAAACCGCGGATGCGCGCGATGGCGTCGGCGATCCTTCTCTTCGCCATCAGCCTGATCGGGCTCGGCGTGGGCCCTCAGGCGATCGGGATACTGAACGATCTGCTCGCCCCCAGGCTGGGCGCGCACGCCGTCCGCTACTCGCTCGTGGTTTTCGGCTTCGTCAACCTCTGGTCGGCCGCGCACTATCTGATGGCAGCACGGACGCTACGCGCCGACCTGCGAGAGACGTGACGATGACCGCGGCGACCGTCCTCAGAGGCGGTATCGTTCGTGAAGCACGCACGTGCTCGTGACGAACAGGAGCACGGGGAAGACCCGGTCGCGCGTCGCCTGGTCCTGAATCGTGGGCACGGTGTCGAGCAGCGCCAGCACCGCGTGCCGGTCGAAGAAGGGCACGCGCGCCAGGGCCTGCCCGCGGAGCGCGTCCTGCACGAGCTCGAAGAGGCCGCCCTTGAGCACGATGGGCGCCATGAAGGGATGCTTCTGGCGGCGGTAGACGGTGTCGGTAACGAAAGGACGCGCCGCCTGGCGGAGCACGTACTTCTCGGTGGTACCATGGATCTTCATGTCGATCGGCATGGCCACCACCGCCTCCACCAGATGGTGGTCGAGAAAGGGCGTGCGACCCTCGATGGAGTGCGCCATTTCCATGCGGTCGCCGAGGAAGTTGAGGAGCTTGTTCGGGAAGACGGTCTTTGCCCAGAGGTACATCGACTGGTAGAGCGCGGCGCGCCCGCGCATCTGCCCCGCGACGTCCAGGCGGTTCAGCAGGACACGGAAGGGGTCGCGCCCAGCGAACTCGGCCTTGAAATCGGGGGCGAGCAGCGTCTGCACACGCGCCCCGCGGGCGGCGAAC
>Ga0126369_10003523_pt1 | contig 11295 bp, 12 predicted proteins | sample PanSoiMetaPlot_1_FD_109646 | JGI IMG/M metagenome (GOLD analysis project Ga0126369, IMG submission 109646) | Tropical forest soil microbial communities from Panama - MetaG Plot_1 | ecosystem: Environmental > Terrestrial > Soil > Tropical forest > Bulk soil | place: Panama | collected 2016-02-17
AGCGACGACACATCCTTCAGGTGCTTGAACGCTGCGGTGGAAATCGCAAGGAGACAGCGAGAGTCCTGGGAGTGGCTGGGAATACTCTCTGGCGGAAACTGCGCGCGTATGGCCTGATGGCTAAACAAAATGTTCCGCCTGGGTGATGCCAGCTCTGAAGGCGTCTTGCGATTGAGGATTTGGTGACCAACCTCGGATTTGCTCGAATAGCAGTCGTCATCGGAATTGGAGTCGGCGTGGCGGCGCTGGTTGCGGTGGCCGCGTCTTACAAGCTCAGCACGCGCCAGACACCGCCGGGTCAACCTCCACTCGTTTACCTCAACAACCAAAACGTCGAAGAGCTTCGCGCCGCGTTCAATGCCGCGGTCGATCAGACTCGCGTCCTAGCAATGGTCTCCCCGACCTGACCTGTCTGTGTGCGGGGGGCCTCCGCACTCGGAGAAGTACTGAAGAAAGTCGGTGGCCGGCCCGTGCGCGTATTCGTCGTCTGGGAGTCGGTTCTATGGACAGATTTCGCTCCGCCGACATCGAAGATTCTCTCTCTCATTTCTGACTCAAGGGCAGCTCAGTACTGGGACAAGGACCTCGTTCTGTCGGCGAAGGCCGACTCTCTCGGCGATACAAGTCGCGGGGAAGCCACTGCTGGAAAAAAGGCAGTCGTCTGGGACGTGGCGGCCATCTTCCCGCCAGGCGCGCGCTGGGACGCCAACTTTCCTAGTCCTACGTTTGCTTCCAGACCAGTCATTGCGCGAATCAATGAGGTTCAGCGGCGACTGTCCGAACTGAACTCGCAGAGCGCAAAAGAGTAGGCTACGCGATCCGCGCCCACCGCGAGCAGTGATCTGCCCCTATGAAAGGCCTTGGGGTGGCAAAGTTAAGACGGAACCCTCGACGCCGAATCAGCGGTTGAAGTCTAGGCGCACGTTCGCCCCCAATACTTCGGTCTTCTCTGGCTGCACCCGTCGATGAAAAAACAACATCGTCTTGCCGCGCCTTCACAGCACTGCGCTGCGAATTTTCGCCTACCACTGGTTGGCGGCGTGGGGCCGAGCTTCAATCCTAGCCAGGGCGGGTAAATCTGGGCCTTCTCAGAGCGGTGCAGGCAGCACTGGGGCAACATGGCGATTTTGACGAAATAAATCGTTGCGATTTCAGCTGCTTACATGCCCAGGGCGGGACTCGAACCCGCACGCCTTGCGGCGCCACCCCCTCAAGATGGTGTGTCTACCAGTTCCACCACCTGGGCTTGCTCTCATACTGCTGAGCCGACCCCGTCTCGTCAATGCGTGGCCCCTACTTGGGCACGCTCGGTGCCGCGCCGCCATCGGCCGGGCTCGCCGACTCCATCGGGGCTCCTCCATCGGCGGCAAGAGGCGCTGCCTTCCCCTTCTTCCCCTTGCTCGACACGGCGTCAGGACCCCCCGCGACCGAGGCGCGGGTCCCCACGAAAGACAGCCCGAGCGAAGTGATGAAGAAGAGCATCGCGCACACCGCTGTCAGCTTGCTCAAGAAGGTGACCGCGCCCCGACCTCCGAACGCGCTGGTGGCCGCGCCTCCCCCCAGAGCAGCGCCCATTCCCGCGTCCTTGCCGGGCTGGAGCAAGATCACGAAGATCATGAAAACGCACAAAAAAATGTGCACCACGGTGAAGAAGGTCAGCATCCGATTCCGTCCAAAAAAAGAGGGGGCACCATGTCAAATTTCGCGGGCGGCCTCAACTCGCGGCGCGAACGATCGCCGAAAATTCGGAGGCCTTGAGGCTGGCCCCGCCCACCAGGGCGCCGTCGACATCCGGCTGGGCGAGCAACTCCGCCGCGTTGTCCGCCTTCACCGATCCGCCGTACTGAATCCGGATCCGTTCCCCGACTTCGCGTCCGAAAACCATCACCAATTCCTCGCGAATGTGCGCGTGAACTTCCTGCGCCTGCTCGCTGGTCGCGTTCCGCCCCGTTCCAATCGCCCACACCGGCTCATAGGCGATGATGAAGTGTTCCGCCTGCACCGGGGTAAAGCCATTCACGGCCGCGAACAACTGCCGGCTGACCACGGCGAGCGTCTGCTTCGCTTCCCGCTCCGCAAGCGTTTCACCCACGCACAGGATCGGGATCATTCGCGCCGCGACCACCGCCCGTGCGCGCTTGTTTACCGTCTCGTCCGTCTCGCCAAAGTACTGGCGGCGTTCCGAATGGCCCAAAATGACGCACCGGCATCCGACGGCCTGGAGCATTGGCGCCGAGACTTCTCCGGTGTAAGCGCCCGACGGAGCCCAATGGCAGTTCTGCGCCGCGAGCCGAAGATCCGACTCCTCGAGCACCTTCGCGACCGCCTGCAGCGCCGGATATGCGGGGGCCAGGACGATCTCCACCCGCTCGCGCAGGCCAACCAAATCGCCGCGCAATTCCCCAGCCAGATCCACCGCCTCGGGAACCGTCTTGTTCATCTTCCAGTTGCCGGCGATCACTGGAAGCCTTTTCTCGCGCAACATGGCTTTGGGCTCCTAGCTCTCTAGGGCGACGAGTCCGGGCAGTGGACGCCCTTCGAGAAACTCCAGCGACGCCCCACCGCCGGTCGACACATGAGAAACCTGATCCGCAAATCCCATCTGGTGAATCGCCGCGGCGCTGTCCCCTCCCCCGACGACGGTGATGGCCTTGCGGTTCGCCGCCATGGCGCGGCCGACCTCTCGAGTGCCCTCCGCGTACCGCTCGTCCTCGAACAGTCCCATCGGACCATTCCAGAAGACCGTCTTGGCGCGAGCGATCTGCTGTCGAAACATCGCCCGAGTCTTTGGGCCGATGTCCAGGCCCATCAGCTCGCGTGGCAGGGCCCGATCGTTCACCTCGCGCGGAGCGCTCTCTTTCGAGGTCGAGGTGCTGGCCACATGATCCACCGGAAGGAGGAAACTCTTTTTCAGGCGCTCCGCCGCCTCCAGCGCTTTGCGCGCAACGGGAAGCTTGTCCTCCTCGACGCGACTCTTGCCCACCTCCATGCCCTGGGCTTTGAGAAAGGTGTAGGCCATCGCGCCGCCGACCAGCAGCGCGTCCACTTTGGGAAGCAGGTTTTCGATCACCTTGATCTTGTCGGACACCTTGGCGCCCCCGAGGATGGCCACGAACGGCGAGTCCGGGTCCCGGAGGATCTTCCCGAGGAAGTTGAGCTCCTTCTTCATCAGCAAGCCGGCGGCTTTCTCCTTGGTGTAGGCGACCATCCCCACGGTCGAGGCGTGCGCCCGATGCGCGGTCCCAAAAGCATCGTTGACGTAGACCGGAGCCAGCGAAGCCAACGCCTTAGAGAATTCGGGATCGTTGGCTTCCTCTTCTTTGTGAAAGCGAAGGTTCTCCAGCATCAGGATTTGCCCCGACTGGAGATCCGCGGCCAATTTTTTGACCCCATCCCCCACGCAGTCATCGGCGAGGATCACGGTGTCCTCTCTTCCAAGCAGCTCGGAGAGCCGCTTCGCCACTGGCTCCAACGACAGCTTCGGATCCACGCCCTTGGGACGGCCGAGGTGAGATCCCAAAACGAGCCGCGCCTTGTTTTTTCGCGCAAGCTCGATGGTGGGGAGTGCCCCGCGGATCCGCGAGTCGTCAGACACCGCGCCGGAATCGTCCAGCGGCACATTGAAGTCGACGCGGATGAACACCCTCTTGTCCGCGAGCGTAAGCTCGTCCACGTAGCGAATCATCGCAACGCCTGCCGCTTAGAAGCCCTTGGAGGCGATGTACTTCGCGACGTCGACCATCCGGTTCGAAAAGCCCCACTCGTTGTCGTACCAGGCCATCACCTTCACCAAGTTCCCATCCATGACCAGGGTATCCAACGAGTCGAGGATCGCCGAGTGCGGATTGCCGTTGTAGTCGACCGAGACCGTAGGCGACTCCTCGTACTGGAGAATCCCCTTCAGAGATCCCTCGGCCGCGCGCCGATAGGCGCCGTTGACCTCCTCCACGGTGGTGTTCTTGTTGGCCACTACCGTCAGATCCACCAGCGAGACGTTCGGCGTCGGAACCCGGATCGCCAACCCGTGCATCTTGCCTTTGAGCGGTGGCAACACTTCGCCGATCGCCTTGGCCGCGCCGGTCGAGGTGGGAATCATCGACATCGCCGCGGCGCGGGCGCGGCGCAGATCCTCGTGGGTCAGATCCAGGATTCGCTGATCGTTGGTGTAGCTGTGGATGGTGGTCATCAAACCCTTGACGATTCCAACCGAGTCCAACAGCACCTTGGCGGTCGGCGCGAGGCAGTTGGTGGTGCATGAGGCGGCAGAGATGATCTGGTGGTTTTTGGGATCGTACTGGTCGTGGTTGATGCCGTAGGCCAAGGTGATATCCGGCTGCTTGGCGGGCGCGGAAATCAGCACCTTCTTGGCCCCTGCGGAGAGGTGCTTTTGCGCGGAAGCTCGGTCGGTGAAGCGGCCGCTGCACTCCAGCACCACATCCACGCCGAGGGCTTTCCACGGCAGCGCGGCCGGATCCTTCTCGGCGGTGACTTGAATCTGCTTGCCGTCGATCACCAGCCCCTTCTCGGTCGCGCTCACCTTGCCAGGAAAAGTCCGGTGCACGGAGTCGTACTTGAACAGGTGCGCCAGCGCCGACGGCTTATCGATGTCGTTGACCGCGACCACTTCCAGGCTCTCGCCCCGAGCCAGCGCCGCGCGCATGATGCAGCGACCGATCCGGCCGAACCCGTTGATTGCAAATCTCACCGCCATTGTACTCTCCTTTATCTCTGGGCGGCCGAAAGTAGGCGCCGTAATTTCAGGAGTCAACGCCGCTCCAGGCAGCGCTTCTACGACATCGTATGGCAGTTAAAAGCATGATAGCTCTTAGGCAATGACTCCTCTCGGAGCCCGCCGAATCGATCCTCCGCCGCCGTACCCAAAGCGCCAGGGGACGGGCTTTTTCCAATCCTTCGTTCACGCCTGGAGCGGACTGATTCATGCGGTGATGCACCAGCGCAACATGCGCATTCACATACTCGCCGGCATTCTGGTCGGCCTGGTGGGAATGGGCATTCCGCTCGGCTTGGCGGAAAAGGTGACTTTGATCTTTTGCGTGCTGCTGATTTTTTTTGCGGAGATTTTGAACAGCGCGCTCGAGCAGCTGGTGGACTTGGCGGTGGAGCAGCTTCACGAAAAGGCTCGGCTCGCCAAGGACGCGGCCGCGGCCGGTGTGCTGGTCTTGGCGATCGGGACGGTAGTGATCTTCGCCGCGCTCATGGTCCCCAACTGGCAGACGGTAACCTCGCATACCGAGCAAATTGAGCGGCAGGTGTTGCTCGGCATTCCGCTGACGGTGTGCGCTGGCGTGCTGATGGCGCCGGGTCAACGCGGATGGTGGATGGACGCGGGACTGTTCGCACTCGGGTGCGCATTGCTGTTCGCGCTCGCGAAGCGCTCAGAAAGCTTGGTGTTCACCGCGATGACGATGGGATTGCTGATCGTCGCCGGCGAGGCGGCGAGGAAACGAAGGAGCGGACGGAGGAAGATCGCGCTTAGAAGGGACGTGCCGGTGGAGGCTGCACTTCCTCAGCGGAAGGAGCCATCTTTTCCGAGTCGCGCAGGTCAACCGTGACGAGCTCGATGAGCTCGGTGGCAATCTCGATGATTTGATTGGGCGTGTACCCGCCCGAACGGAGCTGATTGAAAAAGGTGCGCGCCAGGATCCGGGTGCCCTTTCGATCAGTACTCATCTATTGGGACCTCCATGGTGGTGTTCCCAGTGGCTGGCTGTGTACAACACCTGTGCCAGAATCGAATTTTCTGGCGAACCAAGGAATTCCAGGCACTTGTCCTATCGGTTACATCAGCCCTCGTCTCCCTGGATGCGAATAGGCATTCACAGCCCAGAAGGCCAGTCCCCTCTGGCGACGGCGATAGGGCGGTGCGTAGCCCGCTACGCAGGCTTGGGAGTAAAGCGTGTGAGATTTCAGCGACTTACATCTCACTGTCCGTGTGCCAAATCGGGGGGTTGCCGCACCCGCCGGGCCGGCGTTCCATGAGGTATCGCATTCACAACGTGAGCCTCTGGTTGGACGAGGCAACGGAGCTGCTGGCCAAGCGCGCGGCGCAGAAGCTGCGAGTGAACGCCAACCAGCTCAAGGCTGTTCGGGTGGTGCGCTCGGTGTTGGACGCGCGCAAGAAGGGCAGCCCGCGGCACATCTACTCGCTGGAGGTCGAGCTCGAAGGCGCCGGGGAGACGGGCGCGCTACCCCCGGACGTCAGCGAAGTCCCTCCGCCGCAGCCCGAACCTACGCCGGTGCGGCCACCCTCGCAGAAACCCGTCATCGTGGGCACCGGTCCCGCCGGGCTCTTTTGCGCGCTGGGTCTTCTGGAGCGCGGGGTGACGAGCATCCTGGTGGATCGGGGGAAACCGGTGGTGGCCCGCCGCAAGGACGTGGCGCAACTGATGCGAGACGGCAGCCTCAATTCCGAGAGCAACATGAATTTTGGAGAGGGCGGCGCTGGCGCCTACACCGACGGCAAGCTGTCGACACGAATCAGCCATCCGTTGGTGCACACCGTCATCGAGACGTTCGCGCGTTTTGGAGCACCCGATCACATCCTCGTCGAGGGTAAGCCGCACATCGGTTCGGATCTTCTGCCCGGGGCCGTTGAGAGGTTGCGCAAGGAGCTGACCGCGCGCGGCTGCGAAGTTCATTTCGAGAGGCGGGTCGAGAATCTGCTCTACGACGGTGGCCGAGTCTCGGGCGTGGCGTTCTCGGATGGGACGGAACTCGAAAGCGATCGGGTCATTTTGGCGCCGGGCAATTCCGCGCGCGAGCTGTTCGAGCGTTTCGCCGCCGAAGGACGGGTGAGCATCGAGCCCAAGCCGTTCGCGATCGGATTTCGCGCCGAGCACCCTCAGGAGCTGATCAACCGAATCCAGTACGGCGCCGCGGCGAAGAGCGGCAAACTTCCGCCTGCGGATTACAAGCTCGCAGAGAATCTCGACGTCGGAGGGCGGCTTCGCGGCATTTACACGTTCTGCATGTGCCCGGGCGGCGTGGTGGTCCCGACGCCGACCGAGCCGGGGCTGCAATGCACCAACGGGATGAGCAATTCGCGCCGCAACGCGAAATTTGCGAATGCGGGAATCGTGGTCTCGGTGTCGGTGGATGACTTTGCGCGCGCCGGATTCGCGGGCCCGCTTGCCGGGTTGCAGTTTCAGAGGCACTGGGAAAAGCAGGCCTACGAGCTGGGGGAAGGGCGCTACCATGCCCCGGCGCAATCGATCTCGGACTACCTCGCCTGCCGGATGAAGAAGCCCCCGGGAGGGACGACGTACAGGCCTGGTCTCACCGATGCCGATTTGAACCGGCTTTTCCCAGAGGAGTTGACCACTTCTCTCAAAGCAGCGATTCGCCGATTTGATCGTAAAATGCGTGGGTTTATCTGCGACGAAGGGACTTTGATTGGCATCGAGAGCCGAACCAGTTCTCCGGTGCGGGTGACGCGCGGCGATGATTTTCAATCCGTTTCGTTGGCAGGCCTCTACCCGTCGGGCGAAGGGTGTGGGTACGCAGGCGGGATTGTCTCCTCGGCGATCGACGGCTTGCGGATTGCGGCCCAAATTGCGTCCGAATTGGCATAGGGTGCGGTCGAAGATGAAGTTTCGAGTGCGAAACCCCGATGGGGAGCTGAAGTTCGACAGCTTTGGGGCGGTCGAGCAAGCGTGGTTGCAGGGCCTCGTTGGGCCGGAGGATGAGATCCTGGAAGAGGGGGCCACTAAGTGGAGGAAGGCGAAGACGTTTCCATTGCTGGCTCAGGCGCGCAGGCACGGCGACGCGGTTTGGGGCGGTACCCAGGCGCTGTGGATTTTCACCACCATCGCGCTCGGCTCTTTCGCTCTTTACACGATGGTGAAGGGCCGCTGGTGGATTGCTCTGCTACTCGCGGTAGCGCTCTGCCTGATACTAAGCCGGGTCACGTATCACGCTTTCACCCGGAATAAGCCACATCAGCTTTAGGAGTTGCCGCACGATGGCCTACGCTACTGTCAAAGGTGTTCGCCACAACGTCCGCGTGGTCCAGGACCTCGCCGCGAACTGGTCCGTCGAGGTGTATCCGGCTCCGCGCGACGGGGAAATCAAACGCTCCGAGCCATTCAAGAATTGGCCGGTTCCGTTGTGCATCAAGCTCAATGCTGACACTCGAGCCGACGCGCTGGTGACCGGCCTCGAGCTGATGAAGAAGTCGGGGAAGATCGATGATTACCACGTGGAGGAATCGGAGCGCCCCGCGCCTCCACCCCCTCCTGCGGCGAAGGCTGCACCGGCCCCCGCGGCGAAACCGCCCGCAGCACCCAAGCCGGCTGCGCAAAAGCCAGTGGCCCCAAGCGCCGGCGCGGCGCCGAACCCGGCAGCTGCACCAAACCCTGACGGCGCGTCCAAGCCCCCTGTCGTGAACGCCGAGTCGGCGCCGAAGCCCCCCTCCGCGGGAGGTGACGGCACTCCGAACCCCGAATCGGCCAAACCCGAGGCCAAAGCCAAAGCCGAGCCATGAACCCCAGCGAAACAGGACCGGAAACAAGCCCAGCCGCTCCACCAGCGCCTCAAACATCTGAAGTTGCGCCCGCTGCTGAGAGTCATGAGTCCGAACGCGTCGAGAAAGTGCGGAAAATCTACGTCCGGGATCTTCAGGCGAAGGAGCGGATTCAAACGGTCTTCCTGGTGACCAAAAAAACCAGACAGGTTAGCCGAAACGGAAAGCCGTTTTTGGTTCTGACCCTGAGCGATCGAACCGGAGACGTCGACGCGCGAATCTTCGATCGGGCCGAGGAATTCGAATCCAAGTTCCTGCAAAACGATTACCTGCTGGTGGTAGGTCAGGTCATCTCGTTTCACGGCAAGCCCCAGGTGGTGATCGAAACCTTGGATCGGCTCGAGCCCGAGCCGATCGATCCGAAGGAGTTCGTCGCGCCCGCGGCCGTCGAGGACTCGAAAGGGTCGGTACTGCAAATCAAGGAACTGGTGGAGCGGGTACAGGATCCGCACGTGCGAGCGCTGTTGCAGGCCTTCCTCGAGGACCACCAGGTCAGCGAGGGACTCAAGCACGCCCCGGCCGCCAAAGGGATTCACCACGCCTACAAGGGTGGATTGGCGGATCACATCCTTTCGGTGATGAAGCTGGCGCACCGGATGGCGGATCACTATCCGATGGCGGATCGGGATCTTCTCGTCGCTGGAGCGATGCTCCATGACATCGGCAAGGTGACCGAGCTCTCGTACGAAAAGAATTTCGAGTACACGGACGAGGGGAAACTGGTGGGTCACCTGGTGATGACGGCGCAGAAGATTCGAGAGAAGGCCGCGCGGATTCCCCACTTTCCGCCGCTGCTCGAGCACCACATCACTCACCTTGTGCTCGCGCACCATGGCCATCTGGAATTTGGATCTCCCAAGCTGCCGATGACGCTTGAGGCATTGATCGTTCACATCATCGACCATCTGGATTCGCGGATCGCCTCGTGGCTGGAGCTGATGGCCAAGGATCCAAACGAAAAGTGGGCCGACGCGACGAGGCTCTACGACCGACAACTGTGGAAGGGGCCAGCGCCGACGCACCGAGGCAGAAGCCCACTCAACGGGCGCGGGGCTCGGAGGAAAGAAGGAGCCGAGCGACGCCGATTTCGAGTCTTCACCCCGTCCGCGGCGGGAGCAGAAGGTGGCTCGACCGCACCCAGCAAGACTGAAGAACCTCGCGAGCGGAAAGCGGCTTCGGAAACCGCTCCGGCCCTCTCATTCAGGCCACTCAACGAGCTGACCGAGCAGTTGTCCGCTCAAAGCAAGCCAGAGAATTCACCCCAGGCCGAGCCCCAAGAGCCGCCCCAAAGCGAGTCGGCGGCGCCGAACGCACCGAAGGCTCAGTCCTAGCGCCGCCTTTGTCCGGCGAGTCAAAAAAGCGCGAGGAGCGCGAACAGCCGGCAGGTCGCCGAAACGAAGTGTGCAAGCCACGGGACGGTGGTTGACGACGGCCGTGCCGCGGAAGGACACGAAAGCACCAGAATGGTGATTCTGCCTCTCGGGCGGCAAGGCAGAATGTTTATTCTGCCGGTCGATTCTTTTTTTGGCGGGTAGCCGGCCTTTGCGGCCTTAACCTCGCGAAAGGCCGATTCTCTGGATAGCCGCCCTCGCCTTGGTGCTCGCGTCACCAAAAAGGACGACGTGCTTAGAACAGAATGCTCGTTCTGCCCGCGGAATTCAGCGGCGACATTCGGGGTCGAGATCGGGAGATGGCGTCGAGGCAGCACTGAGCGGCGGAGGCAACCACCTCTTCCGACAAGCGACACTTTCCGCGACGATGAAGCTTGAGCAGCTGCAACAATGCGCCCCAGACCAGAGCGGTGAGAACGATCGGCGGTTCCTCTTTAGCAATGCGTGCTCGACTCAGTAGATCTATCCCCTCTATGAGCAATCGTGGAGCGTCCGGCGGTTCGAGCTCCTCGTCACTGCGGAATCGCTCCTCGTAGCGTTCCAGAAACTGCATTGCCTCTGGATATTCGATCGCAAACTTCACACCGTAAGGACGCATCATCCGGCGGAGGCTCTGCAACGAACGCGTCGCGCTCGAGCAAGAGATCCTCATAGAGGACCCGCACCAGCTTGTCCTTGCTTTCAAAGTATCTATAAAAGGTGTCCAGGGTCACACCTGCTTCACGGACGATTTCGGCGATGGTGGTGGCTTCATGGCCTGCGGAAGCCAAGAGCTTCATCGCGGCCCGGAGAATCGCAATGCGGTTGGGAGCGTGGAACAGCATCGACGCTCCTGGTTGCGAATCCCGTGCCCATGCGGAGCAGGCAGAATGTTCGTTCTGCTCTTCAGCGGCCTGATCGCAGCACACCCTCCCAGAGCTATGTCTCGAATCCGAGATCTCGCTCCAGGTCGGCGGACGCCCGCGCGGCCAGCTTGCACGTTAAGAGCCGACTGCTTCCAGGGCTTGAATCCTCAACCGGAATACCCTTTGCGCGTTGCGCGCGGTCGTCAGCGCAACTTGCTCGACGGGCAATCCTTTGAGCTCCGCGACCTTGCCGGCCACTTCGGCCACGAACGCGGGCTCGTTCTTCTTGCCTCGATGTGGAATCGGGGCCAGGAACGGGCTGTCGGTCTCCACCATCTGCCGCTCCAACGGAATGAACCGCACCGCCTCCTGCAGCGCTTGGGCATTCTTGTAGGTGACGATGCCGGAAACCGAGATCTGCAACCCCAGATCCAGGTAGCGCCGCGCCGCCTCGGTATCGCCCGTGAAGCAATGAATCACTCCATCGCGAATCTGCTCGCCTTCGAGAACGCGGTGA
>Ga0126369_10003524_pt1 | contig 11294 bp, 7 predicted proteins | sample PanSoiMetaPlot_1_FD_109646 | JGI IMG/M metagenome (GOLD analysis project Ga0126369, IMG submission 109646) | Tropical forest soil microbial communities from Panama - MetaG Plot_1 | ecosystem: Environmental > Terrestrial > Soil > Tropical forest > Bulk soil | place: Panama | collected 2016-02-17
CGGTGTGTTCCCGTCGCGCGAGAGGACGAAGAACTCGGTGAGGTGGATGTGGACCGGATGCACCCAGCCGCCGGGCGACTTGAGCTCCCAGATCTCGGCGGTGTTGCGGTGCGGCTTGGCGCTGATGCGGTTCTCGTCGAAGAAGTCGCCGTTGACGACCCAGGCGCCATCCGAGCGCTCGAACTCGAATGTCCGCTTCACCGTGACCCCCGGGAGCAACTGCTCCGGGCCTTCCGTGACCAGGCGCAGCGTGTCCGGTACCTGGCTCGGATCGGCCGCATCCCGGCTCACGATGAACTTGAGAATCGGGGTGCCCGGCGAGACGAGGCCATCCGGCTTGCGGCCGGTCGTCTGCTGCAGGCGGTTCACGAGGAAGATCTCTTCCCCGAGCCTGGCGTGCGAGAAGTCGATGACCACCTCCACCCGTTCCGCCGAGTCGATGCGGAAGCTCTTCACCGTGACCGGATGCTGCAGGAGGTGGCTGTCGGTCCCGATCGCCGTGAAGGACTGCCCGTTGCTCATGAAGAACTCGTAGAGGCGCGCGTTAGAGCCGTTCAGGAACCGGAAGCGATACTTCCGGCGGGCCACCCGGAAGAACGGCTGGATGACGCCGTTCACCAGGAACTTGTCTCCTAGGAACCCGTTGTGGTCGAAGGTGTCGTAGACGAGGAAGCCGTTCTGATCGAAGAGCTTGTCCTGCACCACGAGCGGGACGTCGAATTCCCGGAAGGGCTCGCCACTCGGGAGGGTCGTCATCCGCCCCGGCAGGCGGAGTGCATTCGGGTTGGGGTCCTCCTCGCCCAGCAGCGAGTCGATCGCATCGAAATTGAGGAAGAAGCCCGCGAGCCCGCGGTAGACGTTGGGGCCGGTGATGTCGATCGCGTGGTCGTGGTACCAGAGCGTCGAGTGCTCGTTCTGCACCTGCAGGTCGTCTGCCTCGTTGGGATAGAAGTAGTCTCGCGACTGGCCCGAGCAGAAGGTGTCGATCGGGTAGCCGTCGTCTTCGGGGAACTGGAAGCCCCCGTGGCGATGGATCGCGGTGATCGGCTCGCCGATGCCGACCGGATCGTTCTCCGGCAGGTCGTTCACGAAGCGGACGATGAACGGGACCCCGCTCTCGGCGAGGAAGGTCGGGCCGGGCGACATCCCCTGATAGCCCCAGATCACGTTGGGCGGGAGCTGCGGGTGGAAGGAGTGCGCTCTCGCCTGCTCGTGGAGGAGGAAGAACCGTGTGCCGGCCGGCACCACCCGGGGCCCGTGGACGTGGAAGGCGGTCGAGCCGTCCACGTTCACGCAGTCGGCGGGATCGGGTTGCGTGGCAAAGGGTGCCACCGGCTGCGCGATGGGCGCAATGGGCAGCTCGACGAGGAAGGGTGTGGTGCTCGGGCTCGATGGCAGGTCGGAGCTTCCGCCGTCTGCCAGCAGTCGTCCCCCTGGCAGGAGCGCCATGCCTCCGACCCCGATTCCCAGCTTCATGAGATCTCGTCGCGTCAGTCGCATGATATGCCTCGTAAGTTGAGGGAAAGGTATCCTGTCCAGGCACACCTAACCGCGACTGCCGGGTAGATGTCAACCAACCGGGGAAGGTATATTTATTTACGCAGGGCGTCGACGCGCGAGGCGCATGCACCGGCGCGCCCCAGCCGGGGCCTCAGGCCCAGGACCGGAATCCCTCGAGGAGGCGGAACCCCTTGAGGAAGCGGTCGAAGTAGGGCGCGAGCGGGCTCTCGAGGAAGGGGAAGGCCTCGGTCACGTCGACGCGGACCATGTAGTGCTCCCGGATCTCCGTGCGTTGGCTGGCATAGGAGAAGACGACGTCCACCAGGCGTCGCGCGCCGTGTTCCGGCAGCCGGATGCTGATCCCGGTGAGCAGGCTGCTGCGCGCAAAGCAGTCGGCCACGTTGGCGTAGACCGCCGTCGAGTGCGCCATGAGGTAGTTGAGGGCCCGGTGTTCGTCCTCCGTGCCGCGGTTGTTCGGCATCTGCTCGATCGTCTTGAAGAGCTGCTCCGCCGCGGCGTGACAGCCGTGGACCGAACGCAAGGGGCGCGGCAGCGCCTGGATCAGGGCCCGCACGTCGAGCGTGTTGAGCTGCTCGACGGCGACCCGGGCCAGGGAGCGCGACTCGATCTCCGGCACGGAGAGGGCAGAGCACCGGCCGATGACGACGTCGACCTCGGTCGGCCGCCGGGTGGACCGGAATCGACCGATGAGGGCGTCGAAATCGGCCACGGAGGCCAGCTGGAGGAGATAACGGGGGGCCCCCTGACTCATCAGCACCCAGCAGAGCTGGCGGAGAAGGTGACGATTCTCCTCTTCGGACAGCAGGCTCAGCGTCTGCTGACCATTCAGGTTCTCGCCGTTGGCGCGACGCAGCGCTTCCACCACCGCCGCCGCGACCGTCGCATTGGGAAAGCGGGGCTCGATGTGCCCGAGCGCGTAGACGAACGCCGGTGTCTCGGCTTCGGCCGCAGTGAGGTATCCCAGGCTCGGCGACGGGAGGTTCATGACGGGGACGCGAGTCCTATCGCGCGACGGACTAACGCGACGACCGCCAGAGTGTCAACGACTTTTCTATGTGGACCAGCAGCGAGAGTGCTATTGCAGGTGCAATAGATGCGACGCCGCTCGCGCCGCATGGCGCAAGGCGGCGCGAATCACACCTGGGGGAGGGGGCTCCCTCGGGAAGGTGGGCGCGCGGCGGGCCGCTTCAGGCCGGGGCCCAGTTCCCGTGGAATCCGTAGGGGACGCGATGTGGCAGCCGGATGCGGGCCACGGGCTCGCCCGCGATGTCGGCGGCGGCGAGGAGGAGGAAGTCGCTCGCGTTCCGCTCGTGGTCGTAGGCGAGGACGAGGACGTACCCGTCGTCCTCGGCAGCGTTCGGGTGACGCGGGGCGAAGAGCGGCTCGCCGACGCCGTTGGGGGCGCCGAAGCGGCGCACCGTCGTCGTCCCGCGCTCGAGGTCGTAGCGCCGCACGTCGTTGAACTGGGGGAGCCCGCCGTTCGCCTGCGCCGAGGCGCGGGCGGCGACGTAGCCGAAGCGGTGCTTGCGTCCGAGGCGACGCTCGTCGACGCGCGGGAACTCGGCCCCCACGTCGTCGAGAGGTGTCGAGCTGACCCGGCCGGTGTCGAGGTCGATGCGCCAGCGGTGCATGCGGGCCTCGTTGTCGCCGCGGTAGGCGGGATCACGCGCCACCTGCGGGGTCATGAAGTCGAGCCGCCCGTAGCGGGCGACGTCGAGGATGATGGCGTTCCCCTCCTCGTAGGCGTTCATGGGGTGGAAGACGTAGCAAGGATCGGTGTCGAACCAGCGCACGTCCGCGTTGCCGCCGTTGCGCGGCATGACGCCGAGCCGCGTGCCCCGCTCCGGCTCCCACGAGAACACGCCGCCGCGGGCGGCGACGTTCTCGAAGCTGAAGACGAGCGGGCAGAGGAGGAAGATCACGTGGTCGCGGGTGATGGCGAAGTCGTGCATCATCGATGGCCAGGCGACGTCGATGACCTCGCTCCGCACCAGCACGCCGCGCCGGTCGGCGACGTGGTACTGGAGGTAGGGCGGCATGGGCGAGTAGCCGAAGAAGAGCAGCTCGCCCGTCTCCGGGTCGATCTTGGGGTGGGCGGTCATGGGCCCCATCAGGCGCCCTCCGAAGTCGTACTCGGCGAGCGTGGCGAGCGTTCCTGCCGCGAGCTCGGTCGGGAGCGCCGCCTCCATGAGCGCGAGGAGCTTGCCGGCGTGCCACACGATGTTGGTGTTGCCCGTGTTCTTGAAGGTGGGCATCTCCGTCGGCTTGAGCTCGAGGAGGCCGGGATAGAGGGCGCGGCCGGCGGCCCGCTCCTCGACCAGCCCGCGGCTCTCGACGTAGCGGTTCCGGTACGAGGCCCGGCCCTCCCGCAGGGTGATCGCATGGATCATCCCGTCGCCGTCGAACCAGTGGTAGCGGCCCATCGGCTCGTACGCCGGGTTCGGACCGTTCCGGTAGTAGGTGCCGTTCAGGTCGCGCGGGATCTCCCCCAGCACCTCGAGATCGTGGGCCTCGCCTTCCAGGCGCCAGGGGGCGAAGTTCCCCTGCAGGAAGGGGTTCAGGTCGGATTCGCGGGTCGTCATGAAGAGCCCTCCGAGCCCCGAGGCGACGCCGAGCGGGCGCGTCGTGGAAACGGGGCAGGCCGAGTGAGTTGCGTGATCATGGCGTCCCGCACGAGCCGCGCGGCGGGTGCGCCGGGCTGCCAGAATCCGGCGATGGTGAGCGAGGTGACGCCGTGCACGGCGCACCAGAAGGCGGCGGTGGCGTCCTCGATGGGGACGCGCAGCCGGCCGACGGCGGCGATCGCCGCCACCCTTCGGCGGAGCCCGTCGTAGGAGGCGAGCGCGGTCGGGGTGGGGTGGGCGCGGCGGCGCGAGAACATGAGTCGATAGTGGGTCGGGTGCGCGAGCCCGTAGTCGACGTACCGATCGAACCCCGAGCGCAGCGCCTCGACCGGATCGGCCGGCGCCGGACGGGCCCGGAGCGTCCGGTCGAACTCGACGAAGCAGGCGTCGACCACCCGGTCGATCAGCGCGGCCTTGTCGCCGAAGTGATGGTAGATGGTGGGGGCGGTGACGCCGGCGCGCGCGCACACCTCCCGAATGGAGAGCGCTTCTTCCCCCCGCGCCGCCAGGATCGCCTCGGTGGCCTCGAGGATGGCGCGGCGGGTGCTCTCCGACTCGCGCTCGCGGAGACCGACGCTGCTCTGTCGGATGGCCACTGCGCGCCCTATAGCGGTGTTATAGGGGATGTGTCAAGCCCCTATATCAGCGCTACACGATGGCGCGTATCAGGAGATGACCCCGGCTTCTTTCCAGCGCCCGATGTCGTCCCAGGTGCAGCCGAGCTCGAGCAGCACCTCCTCGGTCTGCGCGCCCGCATCCTGCGCCGGGCGCTTGACGGTGGGCGGTGCACCGCCGAACTGGACCGGGTTCGCGCACACGCGCACCGTTCCCTCAGGCGCTGGCGAGTCGAGCAGATAGCCGTTCGCCTGCACCTGGGGATCGTCGGCGAGCTCCATCGGATTCTGCAACGGGCCCCAGATGCACTCGGACGCGCGCAGGATCTCCGCCCACTCCGCGCGCGGGCGGGTCGCGAAGTGGCGCTCGAGCTCCTCCCGCATCTCCTGGCGGTGTGTCTGGCGCGCCTCCGGCGTCGGGAAGCGCTCGAGCAGATCGCGGCGGCCCACGGTCTCGGCGAAGTGCGGCCAGAAGCGTTCCGACTGCAGCATCATCAGGACGATCGACTTCCCGTCGCCGCACCGGTAGTTGCCGACCAGGGGATTCGGGATGACGGGCATCTCCGCCGCGGTGGGCAGCATGTTGCCGTACATGAGCGCCGCGGTGATGTCGGGCGACAACACCCACATGGCGGTGCCGAGCAGCGAGACGTCGATCTCGATGCCCTCGCCGCTGCGCTCCCGCCTGAAGAGCGCGGCCGCGACGCCCCCCGCGAGACACATGCCGCCGATGAAGTCGCCGAAGGCGGGGCGCTGGCCCACGTACTGCCCGGGCGCCGACAGCCGGTCGGCCACGCCGCCGCGCGCCCAGAACGACACGCCGTCGTAGCCACCCCGGCGCGCGTCGGGACCGCGCGCGCCCTGGCCGTGTCCCTTCGCGTAGACCAGGCGCGGATTGACCTTGCGGAGGTCGTCGAAGGTGATGCGCAGGCGTTCGCGCGCGTCGGGGAGGAAGTTGGTGAGGAACACGTCGGCGCGGGCCACCAGCCGGCAGAGGAGCTCGCGCCCGGCGTCGTGGGCGAGGTCGATCCCGACGCTCCGCTTGTGCCGGCCGATCTGCTCGACGATGAAGTTGCGCCCCGAAGCTCCCGGGATGAGCCCCCCGGTGATGAGCCCCCGGATCGGATCGCCGACGCGCGGGTGCTCGACCTTGATCACCTCCGCGCCCCAGTCTCCCAGGGCAGCGCCGGCCGAGGGGACGAAGCCCCAGTCCGCGACCTCGACCACCCGGACGCCGTCCAGTACGGTTGCCATGGGCCGAGACTAGGAGGCTCCGGCCCGCACGGTCAAGGTGATCCCGGAACGCCGGTGGAGCGTCCCGTGCGCTCCGTGCTATGCGGCCGGAATGAGCGAGGGCGACGCCTGGAATCACAACAACTACTGCGTCCCCCCCGAGCACGTGGCCCGCCTCTGCGAGACGATCGAGGCGCTCTTCCCCTGGTCGCTCATCGTCCGGAAGCCCGGGCTGGTCGGCTATCGCCTGGGCGACGATCTGAACCGGGGGGCGCTCTACCTCCGTCCGGCGCGTGCGGCCGGGACGCTGCACGAGACCCTGGCGCGACTCCGGCAGGAGCGGCCCGACGTCGAGCAGGCATTCCGGGGGCTCGAGGCGGAGGATGCCGATATCGCCGACCACCAGGGAATCCGCGTCGCGAGTCCGGAGGAGTGGGAGCAGCGGGTCGCGCGGGCGACGGAGCTGTCACGGACGCGTCCCGACCTCCGCGTGACGGTCGTCCGCGTCGAGCGTCCGGGTGATCCGGGCGTGCTCACCGACTACCTCTATCAGGCGTGGATCCGGCTCGCGCTCCTGGGGCCGCTGCGCAACACCTTCGAGCTGCAGGCCCTCGACCCGACGAAGCGCGTGATGCGGTAGCCACGCCCGCCCGCTGGCGTTCAGTTGTCGGGGGCACCCTCCGCGATCCACTTGATGATCAGGTCCAGCTCGCCGGTCGACAGGGGCGGACCGCCGTTCGGCATCGGAACCCCCGTGAAGCACGGGCCGGCGCCCTGGAGTTTGGTGATCAGGTAGCTCCCGGCGGGCGCACCCGGCGCGACGCGCTCGACCGCCGGACATTCGACACTCGGGAAGCCGACGAGATCCATGTAGGAACGTCGCGCCCGCATGAGGCTGAGCCCTGCCTGGGGGAAGGGGCCGCTGTGGCAGAGGGGGAGAGCGCAGCGCGTCGTGAAGATCGGCTGGACCTCGGTGCCGAAGCTGACGGTCCTGCCGAGCAAGGTGGAGGTCGTGGTCGTCGAGGGTGTGACCGGAGTCGTCGTGCTGGAGGACGTGCTACCCGCGATCGTCGTCATCGTCGTGACGGTCGTGGTCGTCGAGGGGGTGGCCGGAGTCGTCGTACTGGAGGACGTACTGCCCGCGATCGTCGTCATCGTCGTAACGGTCGTGGTCGTCGTGGTGATGATTCCCGGGTTGGTGAGCGTCGCCACGACGACGGTGGTGAAGCCCTCGATCGATGCCTCGAGGGTCGCCTCGCCCGTGATCGCGCACCCGCTCTTGCCCTCCGCGGTGCGGAGCTCGCGGGCGAAGTGGACGGCGGTCGCATCGAGGCACGCCGTCGCAACCGGGGCGCCGATGCGGAGCGCCTGTGCGTGGCAGTCGAGCCGGCGCGCCGCGGTGGTCCCGACGCTCGCGAGCTCGGCTGCCGTACACCGCCGTCCTCCGTGATCGCTGCCCGACGGGACGGAATGGACGACTGCGGATACGAAGCCGTCGACCAGCGTCGCGACGGTGGGCCCGTCGTTGCTCGACGGACAGTCGCCGACTCGCTGGGCCCGCGCGAACCTGGCAAGGAGCTTGGTATCGGCTCGGGCGAAGCAGCGCGGCGCGAGTGGGACGCCCGTGCGGGCGGCCTTGGACTGGCACCGGAGCTTGGCGGCGGCGTCGATGCCGGCGGCCCTCGTCTTCTGCGACACGCAGGGTACACGGGCGGCGGTCGATGCCGGCCGGATGGCGGCGACCAAGAGGACGGCGACGAAGAGGCGGCGCATCGCGGATGGAGATTCCCGCCCCTTGCCGGCGCCGTCAAACGGGGAGTAGAGGGGCCGCATGGCCGCCCCGCTCGCCCACCTCCGCGTCGTCGAGGTGGCCGACCTGCGCGGGGCGCTGGCGGGCCGCATCCTGGCCGACCTCGGGGCCGACGTCATCAAGGTGGAGCCCCCCTGCCTGGACGCGGGCCGGCTCCGGCCGCCGTTTGCGGGAAGCGTCGCCGCTCCCGATCGCTCTCTGCCCTTCCTCTACCGGAACGCTGGCAAGCGCGGGGCGGTGATCGACCTGCACGATGCGGACGGCTGGCGGCGCTTCTGCGACCTCTGCGCACACGCCGACATCCTGATCGAGAACCTCGGCCCCGACGAGCAGCATGCGCACGGCCTCGCCCCCGCCGAGGTGGCCGAGCGGCATCCGCATCTCGTGCAGGTCGCGATCGCCGACTTCGGGCTCTCGGGACCGCGCGCGAGCTGGCGCGCGGAGGCGTTGCCCGCCTTTGCTGCCTCCGGGGCGCTCTACGCCTCGGGCTTTCCCGACCTGCCGCCGTGCTGGGTGCCGGGCTACCTCGCGCACGACTGCGCGGCCATCTTCGCGGTGGCCGGTGCGCTCGCGGCCGTCCTCGACCGCGCGCGTCACGGTCGTGGGCAGCTGGTCGAGGTCTCGGTGCAGGAGGCGGCGCTCAACGGCCTCAACCCCTGGTCGATCCCGCTCGCCGACTACGCGCGCCTCTATCCGATGTTGCCCACCGCCCCGCGCCGGAACGCGGATGGCGCCTACCACATCCTCCCCACGGCCGACGGCTACGTGCGCGTGCTGCCCGGGTCGCCCCGGCAATGGAAGGCGTTCGTCGGGCTGGTCGGGAACGAGGATGCGCTGGGCGGGCCGGAGTGGGACCATCCGCTGTTCCGGCTGGTGAACGGCGACGTCGTCCGTCTGCTGGCGACCGAGGCGTTCCGCGAGCGGCGGCGCGACGAGGTGCTGGCCGACGCCCACCGCCGCGACGTGCCCATGGTCCCGGTCAACACGCCTGACGACTTCGTGCGCGAGGAGCAGACCCGCGTGCGCGGCTACTTCCGCACGACCGGCTTCCCGCAGCTCGGTGCGGCGCCCTTCGCGCCGTCGCCGTTTAACTTCTCGCTCACCCCGGCGGTGCTGGCCCGGCCGGCCCCGGCACCCGGTGGAGACGACGGCGCCGACTTCGCGGAGCGCGACGCGCCGTCGGCCCGCGGGGGAGGCGGCGATCCGATCCTCACCGGCCTCCGCGTCATCGACCTCGGCGTGGGCGCGGTGGGTCCGGAGATCGCCGGGCTCCTCGCAGACCTCGGCGCCGAGGTGATCAAGATCGAGTCGCGGAAGAACCTGGATTTCCTCCGGCGCCTCACCGTGGAATCCGACACGCCGAACCGAGCCTGGACCTTCAACTTCGAATCCAAGGGCCAGAAGAGCGTCTGCCTGGATCTCTCGATGGCGCGCGGGCGCGAACTCGCGCTCGAGCTCTGCGCCACGGCCGACGTCGTCGTGGAGAACAACCGCGGCGGTGTGGTGCGCACCTGGGGGCTCGACTACGCGGATGTGCGCCGCGTGCGGCCCGACGTCATCTACATCGCCTCGCAGGGATTTGGACGCGGCGGGCCGCTGGGTGAGGCCTCCGCCTTCGGACCTCTCAACTCGACCTTCGCGGGCGCGAACTGGCTCTGGAATCATGCCGACGCGCCCTATCCGGGCGGCTCGGCCCTGAACCATCCCGATCACATCGCGAGCAAGCTGGGCGGCGTCGCGGTGCTCGCCGCACTCGAGCACCGCCGGCGGACCGGGCAGGGCCAGTTCATCGAGATGGCGCAGACCGAGGCCGCCGCGTACTTGCTGGGCGAATTCTACCTCGAGGGACCGGCCACGGGTCGCCCGCCCCGGCCGACCGGTAACGCGGTCGACTACGCCGTCCCCCACGGCGTGTATCCCTGTGCGGGCGACGATCGATGGGTCGCCATCGCGGTCGTGGGTGACGAGATGTGGTCGCACCTCTGCGCCTGTCTCGGCTGGGCTCCGGAAGCCGGCCTCGCCACGCTGGCGGGTCGTCTGGCGGCGCGGACCGCCCTCGACACGCGCCTGGCGGCATGGACCCGGGACCGCACGCCCGAGGAGGCGGCCGCGACGCTGCAAGCCGCGGGCATCTCGGCCATGGTCGTGCAGAATCCGGACGATCAGCGCGCCGATCCCCACCTCGCCGCGCGCGGCGCCATCGTGACCGACGTCCATCCCGAGATCGGGCCCGAGCGGCAGATCGGTAACCCGATCCGGATGAGCGTGACACCGCTCGTCCCGCCGCGTCCCGCTCCTCTCCTCGGCGAGCACACCGAGGAGGTGCTGACCCGCCTCCTCGGCCTCGGCCGCGACGCCGTCGCGCGGCTCGTCGAGGAGGGGGTCTGCCGCTGACGATCCGCGATCGGGCGGCGAGCGACGAGCTCACGCTCGTGAAGTTTCGATGCGTGCGGAGCGGGGGCGGACCGTCTCGCAGACCTCGATCCTCGCGCGCCAGGGCCTGGGCGCCCGCGGCGGGAACGCCAGCGTGAAGCTGTCGCCGTCGAGGCTCAGGTTGGGGTTGTAGGCGGGATCGTTCGCCAACGACCCGTCCCAGCGCCGGCGCATGTGCTCGACCGTGCTCTCCAGTTGCTGCCGCTTCGGCGGCGTATCCTCGTACGCGGTGGCCGACGCGTGGTGATAGAGCTCGGCGTAGGGGGTCCAGAGGTTGCGATAGCCGCGCGCGCGGATGCGGAGGCAGAGGTCGACGTCGTGGTAGGCGGTCGAGAGAGTCTCGTCGAAGCCGTTCACCTCTTCGAAGACCTCGCGGCGGACCACCAGACATGCCGCCGTGACCGCCGACAGGGTCTGCGACAGGAGCGCGCGACCCATCTGGCCCGCGTAACCCCGGGGGCGGAAAGCGTGGGCGTGGGCCGCGACGCCGTGCGCCCCGAGCCCGAGAACGACGCCGGCGTGATGGATCGTGTCGTTGGGGTAGTAGAGCATCGCGCCCACGGCGCCGACCTCCCGGCGGCAGGCCTGGCTCACCATCTCCTCGAGCCAGTTCACCGACGTCGCCTCGACGTCGTCGTCGAGGAAGGCCAGCACCTGGCCCCGGGCATGGCGTGCGCCGAGGTTGTTGATCGCCGAGGAGCTGAACGGGGCGTCGTCGCGCAGGACGGTCACGTCGGGCTCGTTCGCCAGCTCCGCGAGGTAGGCCTGCGTCGCGGGCTCCATGCTCCGGTTGTCGATGACGACGAGCTCGAGGCGCGGATAGACGGTGCGCTCCCGCAGGCTCGCGAGGGATCGCCGGAGCAGCGCGAGGCGATCGCGGGTGGGGAGAATGACGCTCACCAGGGGCGCCGGCTCGGGGAGCGGGTAGCGGATCCTCCAGCCGTGCGCGGCGGCGGGCAGGATCTCGACCCGCTCGCCCCGCCGCGCGAAGTGCGCGGCCAGCGTGCGGTGCTGGGCCGCGCTCACGTACGATTTCTCGTCGATCGCCAGCGCGGTCGA
>Ga0126369_10003526_pt1 | contig 11293 bp, 11 predicted proteins | sample PanSoiMetaPlot_1_FD_109646 | JGI IMG/M metagenome (GOLD analysis project Ga0126369, IMG submission 109646) | Tropical forest soil microbial communities from Panama - MetaG Plot_1 | ecosystem: Environmental > Terrestrial > Soil > Tropical forest > Bulk soil | place: Panama | collected 2016-02-17
CGCCCGCCTCCTTGGCCGCGAGCGCGAACTCGATCAGGAAGCCTTCGTCGGTACGCGAGCCGTCCTCGGCGTTCACCCCGATCGTCTCGGCGCCACCGTCCCTGGCCGTCGCCACCGCGGCGGCCATCTCCTTAATGATCGCCTCGCGATCCAGCTTGCCGCGGAACTTGTGCGCGATCATCTGGTCCGAGGTGGAGATCGACACGTTGTAGTGGCGCAGGCCGAGCGGCAGCGAGGGCTCCACATCGGCCGTGATCGCGCGGCACCAGCCGGACAGCCGCAACGGCCCGAACGCGCCCGCCTCGGCGAGCGCCACGTTGGCGCGGACGTAGGGCACCTCGTGGAACAGGTACGGGAAGCCCATCTCGGATTGGGCCACGCCGAGCTTGGCCAGGTAGAAGTTGACCATGGTCTTGCCGAACTTGGACAGGCCGGTCCGGGCCGTCTGCACCCCATCGCGGTTGGTGACGTCAAGGAAATGAACCACTGGCATGGCACGCCTCCGCCGGCTCGCCCAGGAATTAAACTCCATCGATAGTGTACTGGCGCGTCAATGTTGATAATAATCAACTAGAGGTGGCGGAGGAGGTGGTCGAGTGGCTGAGCTGACCCACTGGATCGGGGCGGCGGAGGCGGCGCGCAGGATGGGAATCAAGCAGGCCAGCCTGTACTCCTATGTCAGCCGGGGCGTGCTCACCCGTCGCAAGTCCGCCACGGGCCGCACCAGCCTGTTCAGCGCGGCGGAGGTGGACGCGCTCGCCAGGCGCGGCAAGCCGCGCCGCACAGGCGGCCGTCCCGAGCTGGTGATCGAGACCGCGCTGACCGAGATCTCCGGTGACCGGCTGCGCTACCGCGGGGCCGATGCGACCGGGCTGGCCGCCAGACGGAGCCTGGAAGAGGTGGCCGGCCTGCTGTGGACGGGAACCCTCGGCGACGTCGGCCCACCATGGCACGCTACCTCGGAGGCGATCGCGGCCGGCTCGGCCGCCCAATCCGCGCTCCCGCCGGGCACGCTGCCGCTCGAGCGGCTGCAGGTGATCGTTCCGGCGCTGGCAGCGGCAGATCCGCTGCGGCTGCACCTGGACCGGCCCGCGGTCATCGCGGCAGGCAAGGCGGTGATCGCGGGCATGGTGGACTGCTTGCCCGCCGCGGCCGGTCCGATGGGGGACAGCATCGCCGACCGGCTGGCCGCCAGGCTGTGCCATCGAGCGCCAGCTCGCGCGATGGCTGGAGCGCTGCGCGCCGCTCTTGTGCTGCTTGCTGACCACGAGCTCGCCGCATCGACGCTGGCGGCGCGGGTAGCCGCCTCGGTGCGGGCCGACCCCTACGCCGTGGTCGCCACCGGGCTGGGCGCGGTCGGCGGCTCACTGCACGGCGGCGCGAGCCTGGGCGCGGAGGTCATGCTGAGATCAGCGGCCGCGCCCGGCGACGCGGCGAAGGTGGTGGGCGACCTGCTGCGGCGGGGCGAGCGGGTCCCCGGGTTCGGGCACTTCGTGTACCAGAGCAGCGACCCGAGGTGCGTCCTGCTCCTGAAGCTTGTCCGCCGTGCGGCCCCGAGATCGCGGCGGCTGGCCGTGGCCGACGCCGTCGTGGCCGAGGCGGCGAGGCGGGCGTTGCCCGCGCCGAACATCGAGTTCGCGCTCGCCGCCCTGACGACGACGGCGGACATGATCCCGGGAGCCAGCGAGGCCGTGTTCGCCGTCGCCAGGTCGGTCGGCTGGATCGCGCACGCGATCGAGGAGTACAACCGCGACGTGCCGATCCGCCCCCGGGGGGTCTACACGGGTCCGGCAGCGGCGCCGGTCACGTGATTTAGTTCACGCACGGGATCCCGCGCCGGCCGATGGCCGTGACCGCACCGCCCTGGGGGCCGGTGGTCGGTATCACCGTGGGCGACGGGCTCGGGCTCGATGACGGTTGGAGGTTGGGCACCGTCGCGCCCGCGCCGAGCAGGATCCGCACGTGGCTGGCCGGAACCGATGCGCTGGGCCTCGCCGTCACGCCGAACAGCCTGGCGATCTTCCTGGCGCTCGGCTCGGCACCGGCTCCGAACCACACGGCGGTCGTCGGCCTGCTCGCGGTGTTGCCCGTCTTGCCGGCCAGGTATCCGCCACGGACGAGTGCCGCGCGGACTTGCGCGGCGAGGTGGTAGACGCTGGTGCCGTTATAGACGTCGACCGTCGCGGGCGGTCCGGCCGGCGTGGCGTGGTGGTGGTGCGTGGACCCCGCCCGGGCTCCTGGCGGCGGGTAGAACGCGGCGTGCACGATCGTCTGGATCTGGTGCACGTCGACGAGGTTGACGTCCTGAACGGGAGTGCCCCAGGTCCCGTAACTCTGGATGGGCAGTGTCCGGAACAGGAGGTGGCCGCTGGTCAGGTACTTCATCTGGGTGGCGAAGTCCAGCAGGTTCCAGCCAGCGTCGGTGATCACGTACCGCCTGGCGACCCCGAGCAGCCCGGACACCTTGGACAGGTCCGTCAGGACGCCCTGGCGACGCAACTTGTAGATCACTGCGTCGATGAAGGCCTGCTGGCGGTGAGTGCGGTCCAGGTCACCATTGAGCAGGCCGTGGCGCTGCCGGACGAAGGCGAGCGCCTGCTGCGCGTCCAGGTGCTGGTACCCGGCATGGAAATTTGCCCCGGAGTACGAGTCATGGACGGCGTGCTTGAGGCAGACCTCGACGCCGCCGAGCACCTTGGCGAGCTCCCAGAAGCCCGCCAGGTTGACCTCGGCGAAGTGGTCGATGCGCACCCCAGTGAGCTTCTCGACGGTTTTCACCGCCGCCCGCCGGCCGGCCTCGTTGCCGAGGAACGCCAGCCGGCTCTGGCTCATGTTCGGATACTTCTGGCGGAGCAGGCCTTCCTCGTAGTACATGCTGATGCCGTAGGCGTCGTCGATCTTGCCCTGCTGCTGCGGGCCCACCGTGCCCGCATAGTTGACCAAGTCGTCCCGGGGGATGGAGAAGCCGACCGCCCGCCGACCGCCGGCCGGTATGTGGATGAGGATCAGCGTGTTCGTGGCGTTGCCGCCCACGCCCTGGTACAAGACGCCGCGTCTGGTGCCCGCGTGCAAGTGCCGCAGGATGGTCCAGGGCAGAACGTTGCCGTTCCAGTCGGTGCGGCTTTCCAGGCCCATGAGCAGGATGTTCTGCGGGCCGATCGACGGGCCGCTGGCGATCGCATGCGAGCTGCCGATGCTGCTCACGTCCCGCACCACGACGTAGGCGAAACCGCTCGCCACCAAAGTCGCGGCCGCCGCGATGCAGGTCAGCGTGTATCCTGCGATCCTGGCCAGGGGACGCCGTCTCACCTGCACCCTCCTCCGCATCGCATCGCGCCGGCAGCTTGGTCAAGGTTACCGGTCGACCTTGGGCTACCTGGCCGAACGGCTAGCCTGGGGGCGAATGGGACGGACGACGAGCCTGCGGAGCCTGAGGCGTTATGCCAGACGAGTGGGAATACCGAACGCGAGGGCTCCCGCCTGGCACCGCGAGTCGCACCGAGCGTGAAGGTTCCCGGCATCGCGCGGACGATGCCCGGCGCGGCGAAACGCGGGACGCTTTCTCCGGCTACTTCCGCGACGAGGGCGAACGGGACTCGTACCGCGGCCGCGACCCGAACCGCGACCGGGACTCGTATCGCGGCCGCGACCCGAACCGCGACCGGGACCCGTACCGCGGCGGGGACCAGAACCGTGGCAAGGATCAGAACCGCGGCGGATCTCGCGCCCGAATCGACACGCGCCGCGATGCCCGGCCATCCAACTATGACGCCCGGCCGGACGCCTGGCCGGGGCAGCCACCGCCCGGGGCGAGGCGGCGGCCGCCCGCCAGGAGTTCCGGCCGCTGGGGCTCGATGCCGTTCAGGGACGGCGTCACGATCATGATCGCCAGCGCGCTGCTCGGCATCATCGCCACGATGGTGGCAGGTGGCCAGCCGGGCGCGCTGCTCGGGCTGATTGTGATCGCCGGCGCTGTCGCCGCCAGCACAGCCGTACCGCCACGCGCGAGCTACCTCTTCATTCCCTTGCCCTCGCTCACCTACCTGGTGTCGGCCATGCTGGCCGGGGTCCTGGGCGGGGCCAGCGCAGGTACGTCGCGCACGGCGCTGGCGCTCGCCGCGCTGCAGTGGCTCGCCCACGGATTCGTGTGGATGGTCGCAGCGACCCTGGCGGCGGGGATCATCGCCGGGATCCGACTGTTTCGCGAGGTGCAGGGCCGCCGATAACTACTGGGCGGGAATGCCGGCCGCCGCCGGTGCCTTTTCCTTGCGTGAAGCCGAAACGAAGGATCTGACATGTCAGTGCGCCGCTTGAACCACGCAGTTCTTTATGTTCGCGACGTAGCCGAGTCCGTTGGCTTCTACCGGGACGTCTTCGGCTTCGAGGTGCGCAACGAGATTCCTGGCCAGGCCGCCTTCCTGCGGGCGCAGGGATCGGCCAACGACCACGATCTCGGGCTGTTCGCGATGCCTGGCGGCGCCGCCCCGGCCACCCCGTACCTCGGCCTATACCACCTGGCGTGGGAAGTCGGCACGCTAGGCGAGCTAGCCGAGGTCAGGGCCAAGCTGACGGCGCGGCGGGCGCTGGTGGGGGCCAGCGACCACCGGGTCTCGAAATCTCTGTACGCCAAGGACCCGAGCGGCATCGAGTTCGAGGTGATGTGGCGGGTGCCCGCTGAGCACTGGGAGGCGGAGGCGGCAAGCGGCGCCATGATCGGCCCGCTCGATCTTGAGGCCGAGATCGCCCGGTGGGGCAGCGGCCAGCAGACCGGCGCGGCGGCCGGCTCGATCACCTGACCCTTAACCGCCGCTCGGTGCCGGTGCCGCGCCCCGGCTCACTAGGTCGCGGTACAGTGCCGCCGTTTGCGCGGCGATCGCCGCCCAGCTGAACTCCGCGGCAACCCGGGCCCGGCCGCGCTGACCCATGAGCCGGGCCCGCGGGGGGTCGGCGATCAGCGACCCGATCGCGTCAGCCAGAACAGCCGGGTCGCCGGGAGGCACGAGCACTCCAGTCTGCCAGTCAGCGACGACCTCGGGGATGCCGCCGACCCGGGAGGCCACGACCGCCGCGCCGCAGGCCATTGCCTCCAGGTTGACGATGCCGAGCGGCTCGTACAGGGACGGGCAGACGAACACGGTGGCGTGGCTCAGAATCTGGATGACGTCGGGCCTGGGCAGCATCCGGGATATCCAGAGGACTCCCGTTCGGCTTGCGCGCAGGTGATCCACGAGGCCAGTGACCTCGGCCTCGAGTTCGGGGGTATCGGCCTGCCCGGCGCACAGCACCAGCTGCACCGCCGGATCGAGCCGCTCGGCGGCGTGCAAGAGCACAGGCAGGCCCTTCTGCCTGGTGATCCGGCCGACGAACACCACGCTGGGCCGGTCCGCTGCGATCCCGTGGGCCTCGAGCGCCGTGGTCCGCTGATCGGGCGCGTACTCGTCGGTATCAATGCCGTTCCTGATCACGTGCACGCGGTCGGCGGGAACCGCCGGGTAGGTCGCGAGGACGTCCGAGCGCATTCCGGCGGACACCGCGACGATCGCGGCCGCCGACTCCGCGGCGACGCGCTCGCACCACGAGGACAACGCGTAGCCGCCCCCGAGCTGCTCGGCCTTCCACGGCCGCAACGGCTCTAGCGAGTGCACGGTCATGACGTGCGGGATGCCGTGCAGCAACGCGGTCAGATGGCCAGCCAGGTTGGCGTACCAGGTGTGGGAGTGCACGATGTCGGCTGTGCCGATCGCGCCGGCCATGGACAGGTCGGCGGAGAGCACGCCGAGGGCGCTGTTGACGCCCGCGAGCAGGTCCCAGGGCCGGTGCGCGATCGCGTCCGGCCTCTCGGCGCCCTGGCAATGGACAGTGAGGTCTACCAGGTCGCGTAGCTCGCGGGCCAGGTACTCGACGTGGACCCCGGCCCCGCCGTACACCTCGGGCGGGTACTCCCGAGTCAGCAGCGCCACGCGGACCCGGTCGGTGGCCACGGTGCTTGCCGGGCGCGACTCCGTCACGACGCGATCACTTTCTGGCCCTTACCAACCACGGTCACGCCGCCGGGCGATACCACGAAACCTCTGGCCCGGTCATGCTCCTTGTCGACGCCGACGACAGCACCATCGGGCACCTCGATGTTCTTGTCCAGGATCGCGTTCTCGACCACGGCGTTGCGGCCGATCCTGGTGTTGTGCATGACCACCGCCCGCTCGACGCGCGACCAGCTGTTGACCCGGACGCCGGGCGAAAGCACCGAGTCGCGGACGAGGCCGCCAGAGACGATGACGCCATTGCTGACCACGCTGTTGATCGCGTGCCCCACGCGGTCCCCGCTGTCGTGCACGAACTTGGCGGGCGGCTGGGACGGGACGTACGTGAGGATCGGCCACTGGTCGTTGTAGAGGTTGAAGATGGGGTGCACCGCGCACAGGTCCAGGTGGGCCTCGAAGTAAGAGTCGAGGGTTCCCACATCGCGCCAGTAACCCGCGTCGCGCGGGTCGGCCCCTGGCACCTCGTTGTCGAGGAAGTTGTAGGCCTGCGCGCGGCCGGCCTTGACCAGCGAGGGCACTATGTCGCCGCCCATGTCATGGGCACTGGCGTCCTCGGCGGCGTCCGCGCGCAGCGCCTCCACGAGCACGTCGGTGGTGAACACGTAGTTGCCCATCGACGCATAGGCCAGGTCAGGGTGACTGGGCAGGGCGGGCGGGTCGGCTGGCTTCTCGAGGAACGCCTCGATGCTGCGGCCGTCGGGCCCGGTCTTGATCACCCCAAAGCCACTGGCCTCATCGCGCGGCACCGGGATCGCCGCGACGGTCACTCCGGCGCCTGCCTCGCGGTGCTGGTCCACCATCTGCATCATGTCCATCCGGTACACGTGGTCCGCGCCGAAGACCGCCACGAAGTCGGGGCCGTCGTCGTAGATCAGGTTCAGCGACTGGTAAATCGCGTCGGCCGAGCCGGTATACCAGTGCGGGCCGAGCCGCTGCTGCGCCGGGACCGGCGTGACGTAGTTGCCAAGCAGGCTGGACAGCCGCCACGTGGTGGTGATGTGCCGGTCCAGGCTGTGGCTCTTGTACTGGGTCAGCACGCAGATGCGGCGGCAACCGGCGTTCACCAGGTTCGACAACGCGAAGTCGATCAGCCGGTACAGGCCTCCGAACGGCACGGCTGGCTTGGCGCGGTCGGCGGTGAGCGGAGCCAGGCGCTTACCCGCTCCGCCCGCCAGCACGATTGCCAGGACCCGAGGCTCGGCCATCTCGTCCTCCCTGCGCGAAATCAGCAGTCCACGACTGACAGTCTGATCCGCCGACGGCGAGACTAACCAGAGACCCGCGATCTCGGCCAGGCTAGGCGGAGGCCGGCCGGGTCACCCGCAACTTCGACTGCGGATGGCCGGTTGCCTCCCAGTCCGGCAGGTAGGTGGCCTGGAGGCCGTGCTTGGCCGCGAGCGCCACGAGCGTCTCGGTCCGGAAGTAGAAGTCCTCGTACAGCACATGGTGCTCGGCGCCCTCGGTCCGGTCGAAGGTGAAGTCGAAGAATCCGTCGGGCGCCATGACCCGGCCGACATGGGCCAGGCATTCGTCGATGACCTCAAGCGGAGAGTGCGAGAACACGCTGTGCGCGTGCACGAAGTCGAACGCCTGGTCCGGCAGGAAGGCCAGCTTCAGGTCCTTCACCAGGGTCAGATGCGGCAGCTTGGCCCGCAGGTCGTAGGCGGCCACAGTGTCCTGCGCAGAGATCAGGATGTCCGGCGAGATGTCGATCCCGTAATAGTGCCCCGGATCGAGATAGTCGATGAAGAGCCTGCCCGCACGCAGGTTGCCGCAGCCGATCTCCAGCATCTGCATGTCGGGCTTAAGCCCGTGGCTCGTCGCGAAGTCGAACTGGAGTTGCCCGATCTGCAGCCAGGACTCGTGCGAGTGGCTGCCGACGGCACCCTCGCGGCTGCGGCCGGCGTCGGAGCGCATCACCGCGCGGTAGTAGCTCACGTGGTCGGGCGAGCGTAGCCGCAGCCACGCGTCTCGCGAACGCCGCTTCAGATAGCCAGCCACACGGCCCGGATGGGCGACCGCATAGCGGACCTTGAACGTGAGCTTCGACCTGTCCTTCGCGTGCACGCGATCAGCCTAGGGCCAGGCGCGCGCCGCTTAGCCGACGGGTTCGCCGCGTCGGCGGGCCTGGCCGGTCGCCAGCCTGATGGCGAGCACCCGGGCCGCCGCGACCGCCGCCGCGATCAGGACCGCCCAGGTCACCGCCTCGCCAAGGGCGACGTCGGCATCCTCGGGCTTTTCCGGCGGCTTGCGGCCGGTGACCTTGGTCCAGGCGAAGCCGATCACCTTGCGGGCGACGAACGAGCCACCCGCGCCCGCAAGAGCGGTAACGGCACGCCCGCCGATTCCGCCGCCTTTATTTGACATGTGACTCCTCATGCGCTTCGTATGGCCCGGTGGCGGCAGCCGACCTGGCCTTGACGATGGCCGCGGCCAGCTCGGCCGGCCGCCTGCTTGCGATCAGCCAGTACGGCTGGCTAGCTGGCCGCCCCGCGACCTCGACATAGACCGATTCTGGCAGGTACGGCCTGCTGAGCAGGAAGGCGGCCGGGTCAGCGCGCGGGCCGCGCAGGGCGGCGGCCTGCTCGCGGCTCAAGGCGGTGACCTCCCCGGTGCGCGCGAGCGGCAGCCGGGCCGATCCGGCCCGCAGCTCGGTGGCGGTCACCTCGATCGTGACGGCACCCCAGGCGAACAGCGCCGCCACGCAGGCGGCACCCATGGTGAGGTAGACAGCGAGGGCGACGGCTAGGCTCAGGCCTGCCAGCAGCAGCGAGCTGGCCACCATGGTGCCGAGCAGCGCCGGGCCCACCATGATGGCCAGCCACCAGGCGGCAGGTACGCCGAGTCGTTCCCGGTAGGCGGGCACAAGTCCACGGTAGTTGGTTACATGGGGGGATGAGCACGGACGGTGGGTCGGAAAGGCACGTGGGGCGTCGTACCCGCGGGCTGGCCACCAGGCTCCGCGCGGCAGCCATGACTGACCGCTGGCGCGGCGAGCCCGCGGACGGAGTTCTGCACGAGGAAAGCGCACCAGGCCCGCCGTCGCGGCTCGCGCGGCTCGCCGATCTGTCTTCACTTGGCGTCCCGCGCCCGTTGCTCCGGGCCGCCGCCTGGTCGGCCTGCCTCCTGCTCGTCGCCGCCGTCGGTTACCTCGCCTTCCATGCGGCGCAGGCGCTCCGGCTGCTCGTGCTGCCGCTCATCGCCGCGCTCTTGCTGACCGCATTGCTGCAGCCGCTGACCGCGCGGCTGCGCCGGGTCGGCCTGCCCGCCTTGGCGGCCACCTGGTTGACGCTGCTCGCCGCCGTGGGCGTGCTCGCCGGGATCGGGATGCTGATCGCCAACCGCGTGCAGGCCGACTACCCGCGCCTGGCCGCCGAGGTGCAGCACACCGTCAACCAGGTGCGGCAGTACCTGGCCGGGCCGCCCTTCCGGCTCAACGGGTCGCGCCTGAACGATCTGTACAGCAGGCTGCTGAGCTACCTGGCCCAGCACAAGACGCTGGTAATCGGCACCGTGCTGACCGGCGGCCAGTACTTCATCGAGGTGCTCACCGGCCTGGTGCTCACCATCTTCATCACGTTCTTCCTGCTCAAGGACGGTCACCGGATCTGGACCTGGATGACGAGCGGCTTCGGCCCTGTGTTTCGCACGAAGGTGCGGCTGGCCGGCGATGCAGCCTGGCATGCGCTGGTCAGCTACGTACGCGGGACTACCGCGGTCGCGGCGATCCACGCCCTGGTGATTGGGTTCGCATTGTGGCTGCTCGGCGTGCCGCTCCTGGTGCCGCTTGTCATCCTGGTGTTCCTCGCCGCCTACATCCCGCTGATCGGGATCCTCGTCGTCGGCGCGCTTGCGATCCTCGTCACGCTGGCGACGAGGGGCTGGCCCGCAGCGGTCATCTTGCTGGTGGTCTTCTTGGCCGAGAACCAGCTCGAGAGCCACCTGCTGCAACCGCTGGTGGTGGGTCGCGTCGTGCGGTTGCACCCGCTGGCGATCATCGTGGTGCTGGCCGTGGGCGGGATCGTGGCCGGGGTCCCCGGTGCCATCGTGGCCGTGCCGACCGTCGCCGTGATCACTTCAGCCTGGCCGTACTTGCGCGGCGGTCACGGGCCGCCGGACGAGGGCCGCGAGCGCGAGGAGGATGAGCCGACCATGGGCGGGGCGACCTGAGATGACGGGAACCGAAGCCGCGCCAGCGGTGCCGCACGGCGACCTAGCCGGGTCCGAACGCGTCGACGTGCTGATCAAGCGGATCGACATGGAGCTGCCCGTGCCCAGCCGCTCGCATCCCGGCGATGCGGGGGTGGACCTGTATGCGGCATGCGACGTGGAGCTCGGCCCCGGCGAGCGGGCAGTTGTCCCGACCGGGATCGCGATCGCGCTGCCGGACGGCTACGCGGGCTTCGTGCACCCCCGTTCCGGCCTCGCCGCCCGGCACGGCGTCACGATCGTGAACGCGCCAGGGACAGTGGACGCGGGGTACCGTGGTGAGATCAGGGTGACGCTGCTCAACACCGATCCGAGCAGCGCGGTCCGCTTCAACCGCGGGGACCGGATCGCCCAGCTGGTGATCCAGCGGGTGGCGGCGCCTTGCTTCCACGAGGTGACGGCGCTCCCGGGGTCCGCCAGGGGCGACGGGGGGTTCGGGTCTACCGGCGGCCATCGCGGCGATGGCCGGTGAGGGGAGCTTACGGTGTTGCGACGACGCCGTCGCGGAGACGGCGATCCGGCAGGGCCGGCCGATCACGGTACGGCTGCGTGGGCCATGCGGGCACAGGGCCCGTGGGACGTCGCGGACGACCTTCCCGCGGGTGAGCGGATTGACTGCGGCAGCCTGCTGATCCCGGTGCGGGAGGAATTCGACGTCCAGATCAACGTCGCTGAGGAGCTAGGGGCCTGGGTCGCCATCGTGCACGGCGAGTCCGGTATGCAGCTCCAGGCGTTCGCGGCGCCGCGCAGCGGCGGCCTGTGGGAGGACGTCAGGGGGGAAATTGCGGCGAACATCGCCGAGGCTGGCGGTAGCAGCCAGGAGGTGGCCGGGCCGAACGGGCCCGAGCTGCATGCCAGCGTGCCCGGTGGTGACCCGACGGCGCCTGGAACCGAGCTGGTCCCAGTCAGGTTCATCGGGGTCGATGGGCCGCGATGGTTCCTGCGGGCGGTGGTGAGCGGTCCAGCGGCGGCCAATCCCGACCTCGGCGCCGCGTTCGAGGAGATACTCACCGACGTCGTCGTGGTCCGCGGTGATCATCCGC
>Ga0126369_10003527_pt1 | contig 11292 bp, 12 predicted proteins | sample PanSoiMetaPlot_1_FD_109646 | JGI IMG/M metagenome (GOLD analysis project Ga0126369, IMG submission 109646) | Tropical forest soil microbial communities from Panama - MetaG Plot_1 | ecosystem: Environmental > Terrestrial > Soil > Tropical forest > Bulk soil | place: Panama | collected 2016-02-17
ATTGCATAGACATAACCCAATTACTGGAACCCTGACTTATGCACTCATGGGCGCCGACGCAAATCAGGATTTGGTTTCAATGGCCGCATTTTTTTCCCAGGTCTGTGAAAGGGCGGGCTGAACTGCTCGTGGACGACAGGCTGCGACCGCCCCCGCAGCAGTGGCGGGATTCACCAACCCCTGTTACAACGCACGCGAATTAGGTTGGAGACGCCGCACATGCGTAAGGCAGCGGTAAAGCGCACTACCGACGAAACCGATATCGCGGTCGCGATTGATCTTGATGGCGGCGGAGTTGCCTCTGTCTCGACCGGAATCGGCTTCCTTGACCATATGCTCGATCTGCTTGCCCGGCACTCTCGGATCGATATCGCTGTCAAGGCCGCCGGTGACCTGCATGTCGACCATCACCATATCACTGAAGATATTGGAATCGCGCTCGGACAAGCGGTGAAACAGGCTCTTGGCGATATGAGAGGCATCACTCGTTATGCGGATGTGCATGTGCCTATGGATGAGACGTTGACCCGTGTCGCCATCGACGTATCGGGGCGCCCCTTCCTGGTGTTCCGGGTGGCGTTCGGTCGCGACAAGATTGGAACCTTCGATACCCAGTTGGTTAACGAATGGTTTCAGGCTTTCGCCATGAATGCCGCCATCACGCTTCACGTCGAGACCCTTTATGGAATCAACGATCATCATATATCGGAGTCGTGTTTCAAAGGGCTTGCACGGGCGCTGCGGGCGGCGGTCGCGATTGACCTGCGGGCCAAGGATGAGGTGCCATCAACCAAAGGTTCGTTGGGGGGCTGACGACATACCAGCCTTTGCAATGCCAACTTGATAAAAAGGCGAATTCGGGACTCGGGCCACCGGGAACGGTCGTTTGCTGGGTGATGCTTTCTGAGTAATCTGCCAGTCAGGGGAAAGATAAAGTAATGCCAGCTTTTGCTGTATTGCAACCGCCGGAGCGCCATCGCAGCGCCGGCGGGCACACCGACCGGTTCATCTTCTTACGTGAAAGGTTCAGCTTGGGAGCTTTTGTGTTCGGTCCCTTATGGATGATCTGGCGACGCTTGTGGGTCGTATTGATCATCTATCTGGTTGTCGCTGGATTGATCACATATGGTCTGCAAGCTGTAGGTATCGGCGGGCTCACGATTGCCCTCATTTTCGGATTCATCCAGTTGTTAATCGGTCTTGAGGCCACCACCCTGCAGCGTTGGACTCGTGTCAGACATGGATGGCGCGATTGCGATGTTGTGATCGCCGATGACCTTGAGATGGCTGAACGGCGTTTTTTCGATAGTCGTGTGGGCCTCCCTTCATCCACCGGTCCCGCCTCCATGTCCTCCATGTCGGCATCCGCGCTGTTGCCGGCTACTCAGGTTGGGATATCTGGACCCGACGTGATCGGGCTGTTTCCCGAGCCCGGAGGCGGGCGGTGAGTGTCGCCATCATCGACTATGGGTCCGGCAATCTGCATTCCGCCGCCAAGGCGTTTGAACGGGCGGCGCGGGAGAGCGGTACCTTGCAACCCATTACCGTGACCAGTGACCCCGCTGAGGTACGAAATGCGGATCGGATCGTGCTACCGGGAGTCGGCGCTTTTGCGGATTGCCGGCGCGGCCTCGATGACGTGACCGGTATGATAGAAGCTCTGAACGAGGTGGTCTTCAGGAACGGCAGGCCCTTTCTCGGTATCTGCGTCGGCATGCAACTCATGGCCGACCGCGGCCGCGAATACGTAACAACCGAAGGAATGGGCTGGATCCCGGGTGAAGTCTGCCGCATCAGCCCCCATGATCCGGCGCTCAAAATCCCACATATGGGCTGGAATACACTCGAAGCCCATCGGCCACATCCTCTACTTCACGGCATTCCGTTGGGACCTGCAGGCCTGCATGCTTATTTCGTTCATAGCTATCATCTGGAGGTCGCGGACCCCTCCGACCTGGTGGCGGATTCCGACTATGGTGGGCCGGTCACAGCCCTGGTGGGACGTGACAATTATGCCGGTACGCAATTCCACCCAGAAAAGAGCCAGAAGCTGGGACTTGCCTTGATTACAAATTTTCTCAAGTGGAAGCCTTGATATGTTCAATTGTTCCCGCGAATGAATGATGAAGGGCAAGAGACTTGATCCTTTTTCCCGCGATCGATCTCAAGGATGGCCTATGTGTACGCCTGGAGCAGGGCGACATGGGGCGTGCCACCGTATTCAACCGGGACGCGGCTGCCCAGGCCTTAGGCTTCGAGGCGGAAGGGTTTGAATATCTGCACGTGGTCGATCTCGATGGCGCTTTCGCCGGTCGTCCGGTCAATACCAGTGCGATCGAGCGGATTCTCGAAAGCGTGTCGCTTCCGGTGCAACTCGGAGGCGGCATTCGCGATATGGCGACGATTAAGGCGTGGCTCGAAATGGGCGTAGACCGCGTCATCATTGGAACAGCGGCAGTCGAAGACCCCAACTTGGTAAAGCAGGCGGCGCGCGCTTGGCCGAACCGCGTTGCTGTGGGGCTTGATGCGCGCGACGGCCGTGTGGCTGTCCAAGGCTGGGCCGAGACTTCCGATTTATCGGCGCTTGAAATTGCGCTTCGGTTCGAGGATGCGGGCGTGGCCGCGATCATTCATACGGATATTACCCGCGACGGCCTGCTCAAGGGCCTCAATCTCGAGGCCACCGTGGCGCTGGCTGATGCAGTTACCATCCCGGTGATCGCATCGGGCGGCCTTGCGTCCATGGAGGATATCCGCCAACTGCTGCTGCCGCGGGCAAAAAGGCTCGCCGGTGCCATCGCGGGCCGCGCACTCTATGACGGCCGGCTCAATGCCACGGAGGCGTTGCGACTGATCCGCAACGCCCGCGTACAGTGAGTGTCAGGTGCTCAAGGTTCGCATCATTCCCTGCCTCGATGTCAAAGATGGGCGCGTGGTCAAGGGCATTAATTTTATCAATTTGCGCGATGCTGGCGATCCGGTCGAGGCCGCTATGGCATACGATACGGCCGGTGCTGACGAATTGTGCTTTCTCGACATCACCGCAAGCCACGAGAACCGCGGCATCATCCTTGACGTCGTGCGAAGGACCGCGCAAGCGTGCTTCATGCCACTGACGGTGGGCGGTGGTGTCCGCACCATAGCCGACATTCGTGCACTTTTGCAGTCGGGCGCCGACAAAGTCTCCATCAACACGGCGGCTGTCAACCGGCGCGGATTCGTCAAGGAAGCAGCGGAAAAATTCGGCGACCAATGCATCGTCGTGGCGATCGATGCCAGGAAGGTATCAAAGCCCGGGGAGCTGGATCGTTGGGCAATTTTCACCCATGGCGGCCGCAAGCCTACCGGGCTGGATGCGGTCGATTATGCCCAGGAAGTCGCTGCGCTGGGCGCTGGGGAAATCCTGCTCACGTCGATGGACCGCGACGGCACCCGCCAGGGCTTCGATATCGGGCTGACCCGGGCGGTCGCGGATGCTGTGTTGGTGCCGGTGATCGCGTCGGGCGGTGTCGGCAATCTCGAACATTTGATCGCCGGCGTGCGGGATGGGCATGCGGCGGCGGTTTTGGCAGCATCCATCTTTCACTTCGGCGAATACACCATTTCCGACGCAAAGCAGCATATGGCAGCGGCCGGATTGGCGATGCGCCTGAGGATATGACTCTCTATCGGTCTGCGACGCTGGTGATATTGGGTGGCTTATGGATCAATTCTCCATCTACGATTTGGAGCGTCGTATCGATGAGCGCGCGATCGCAAGCGCCGAGGTGTCCTACACGCGCAAATTGCTTGATCGGGGCGTGGCGCAATGCGCCAAAAAGCTGGGCGAGGAGGCGGTCGAACTTATGCTCGCATCGGTTGGCGAGAGCCGCGAGCGGCTGATCGAGGAGACCGCCGATCTGGTCTATCATCTGTTGGTGGTACTCAAGGCCCGCGACATCAAGCTGGCCGAGGTCGAAGCCGTGCTCGGCGTCCGTACTCGCCAGACCGGCCTTGCGGAAAAGGCCTCGCGCAAGGGCGGGTAACGCGGCACGGTTTTTGGGCTGGCGAGCCCCGCAAAATGGATTCTGATGATGGAGCAGCGTACCGAGGACCGGCTTTCACCGTATCACGTCTTTTCGCGTGCCGAATGGGCAGCACTGCGTGAAGACACGCCGATGACGCTCACCCCAGACGAAGTGGTACGGTTGCGCTCGTTGCATGATCGCTTGGACATTGCCGAGATTGAAGAGATTTATCTCCCCCTATCGCGTCTGTTGTCTCTCTACGTCGCCGCAACCCAGAGGTTGTTTCTCGCCCAACAGCGTTTTCTCTCAACAGAGGAGGCCAAGACGCCCTATGTTATTGGCGTCGCCGGTTCGGTTGCGGTCGGCAAGTCCACCACCGCCCGCGTACTGCAAGCTCTGCTGGCGCGTTGGCCCAACGTGCCCAAGGTCGACCTCGTCACCACCGACGGCTTCCTTTATCCCAATGCGGTGCTGGAACGCGATCGGCTGATGGAACGCAAGGGCTTTCCGGAAAGTTACGATCTGCCTGCGCTGTTACATTTCCTCTACGACATCAAAGCCGGGCGCCGGCCGGTACGGGCCCCGGTTTATTCGCATCTGGTTTATGACGTGATGCCCAACGGCTGGCTTGAAATCGATCGGCCGGACATTCTCATCGTCGAAGGTTTGAATGTACTGCAGACCAGCCGTCTTCCCAGGGATGGAAAAGCGATTCCATTCGTGTCCGATTTCTTCGACTTTTCGATCTATCTCGATGCCAATGAAGACCTGCTGATGCAATGGTATGTGGAGCGTTTTCTGGCATTGCGGGAGACTGCGTTTCGCGACCCGAAGTCCTACTTCCACCGCTACTCAAGGCTCAGCGACCCTGAGGCCAGCACAACAGCAACTTCGATCTGGAAGCGTATCAATCTCGTCAATCTGCATGAAAATATCCTTCCCACGCGGCAGCGTGCCGATCTCATTCTTGAAAAGCAGGAAACCCATATGGTTCAGCAGGTGGCGCTGCGCAAGCTGTGAACTTTCTTCGCATCAAGCTGCGTGCCGCTCGGCGCCCGGACCGAAATGGGCGACATAGCGCGATTTTATCGCTGATACCGGCAGGATGATCAGCACGTCGGTGGTGCCGAACTGGCGGTCGACCACGGCGCCGTCGGCGACGAACGCGCCAAGTCGCAGATAGCCCTTGATCAAGGGTGGCAGAAGCTGCAACGCCGCCTTGGGGGCAATCTCTGCTTTCGGCATGCGATTGAGCTCAAGGTAACGGTGCGGCAGCGCCGCGGTGCGCCAGGGTTCGGGGGCACGTGCATAATGATGAAGAAACGACAGCGGTAATGCCAGACAATCCGGATCGGTGCCATCAAGGCTCGCGCACCCGATCATAACGTCAATGCGATGCTCCAATATATAAGTCCAGATGCCATGCCATAACAATTCTACAGTGCGTTTATTGCGGTAATACGGTTGCACGCAGGAGCGGCCGAGTTCGAGAAACTTCAAATCACGGTGGCGCCCCACCAAAGACCCGACGTCGAATTCGCCCGCACTGTAAAAGCCGCCCGTGCGCTCGGCGACGTCCTGACGCAACAATCGATAGGTGCCCACGATAGCGGCTGATTTTCGTAGCTTCGGTGCTGCATGGTCGACCACCAGCAGATGGTCGCACACGGCGTCGAAGAGATCGATATCGCGCCGCGCAAAGTATGCCCTCGTGTCCGCCACGGCGGACATTTCCTTGTAGAACACATCGTATCGCAGCTTCTGTGCCCGGCGGATTTCTGCTGATGTGCTGGCCAGCCGTACCTCGAGCGCGCCAAGTCGTCCCAAGGTCACAGGACGCTTCATGGTGCGGTCGGTAACGCGAAACCCGCTATAGGCCTTGAATACCGGAACCAATTTGCCTGCAAGACGCAATGATGCGTTGAGCCGGCCGATCGGCTGGCCCGGGACTTTGACGCGGGAAACCATGGCGACTTGTCGTCCCCGTTTCGCTTATCTCGCAGAGATGCGCGATTCCACCGTCGCGTTCGCGACTCACTGCACCCATTAGGGTACCAATAAACAGAAGGCCTGCACAGAATTATGACAAGGTCGAAGGCCTGGGGGTTCACCAAGCGCTGTCATGCCGCCCGGCGGGCCTCGTCGGTGAGCGCCCGGTAGGCCAGGGCTTCGGCCAGGTGAACGCGGCGCACCCCATCCGCGTCGTCGAGGTCAGCCAGGGTGCGAGCAACCCGCAAGACGCGGTGATAGGGTCTCTCCGAGCCGGTGACCCCCGGGGCCTTCTTGGGCAGGGCGATTTGAATAGTGGCCCCTGCTGCTAAGCCGCGGCGCAGCGGCGGGCGAACGCGGGCACCTTGCCACCACGCGGCTTCGTCAGGAAGCGGTTCGGCGTGGTGATTGGAGAGCCCCTTGCACCGCCTCCGGGTCGCGAGCGATCACCGTGAGATAGGCGCGTGCGGACTGATCGGGTTGGGCGGCGCCCTGTTCCCAATCGCGCAAAGTGCCGAGCGGAATATGAAACCGTTCGGCGAACTGTTCCTGGGTCAGGCCAAGCGCACGGCGAATAACTTTCACCTGAGGCGTCCGTTTCATGCGGCGGAAATCGTCTGGGCCCAGCGGCTGTGCATCGGGATCACTTAATGCGGCCGCATGGCACTCTTGCGGCGTCATGGCGTCGAAGCGGCTCCAGCCGTACTTCGCCCGCTTACTTTTGATCTTTGTGGCATTGCCTTTGCTCACGCGGTTCGGCTCCTCGGGCCGAGATGATCCGGATGTTGTCGCCCCTCATGGTATATGAGACGAACAATAACCGACCGTCCACTAGGCCGATAATGACAAATCGCTGTTCGCCGTAATCGGCGCGGTCGTCGAGTTGATCAACCGCAAAAGGGTCGGTGAAAACCTCGCGTGCCTTATCGAAGCTGACACCGTGCTTGGCGAAGTTCGCAGCAGCTTTCCTATTATCCCATCAAACTCACTGTTAGCCATGAAGAGTACTGCTTAACAGTAGTGACGTCAAAGATTCGAGCTGTAAGCGGGTCGACCACCACATCACGCGGCCCGGCGGGCCTCGTCGGTGAGCGCCCGGTAGGCCAGGGCTTCGGCCAGGTGCACCCGGCGCACCCCATCCGCGCCGTCGAGGTCAGCCAGGGTGCGAGCAACCCGCAAGACGCGGTGATAACCACGCGCCGAAAGGCGCATGGCGTCGGAGGCTTCACGCAGCAGCGCGAGCCCGCCAGCGTCGGGCTTGACGATCGATTCCAACACGGCGCTGCTGACTTGCGCATTGGTGCGCACCGCAAGGCCAAGCGCACCGTAACGCTCGGCCTGTAGGGCGCGGGCGCGGGCAACGCGGGCGCGAACCTGGGCACTTCCTTCCGCCGGCGGCGGCAGGATCAGGTCGGCGGCGGTGACGGCCGGCACCTCGATGTGCAGGTCGACGCGGTCGAGCAGCGGGCCCGACAGCCGCGATTGATAATTAGCGGCGCAGTGCTGATTGGCGCCGCGCTTGCACGAAAAGTCCGGCTCTGTGGCGCGCCCGCAACGGCATGGGTTCATGGCGGCGACCAGCATGAAACGGGCCGGGTAGGTGACGCGGTGGTTGGCGCGGGAAATCGCGATCTCGCCGGTCTCCAACGGCTGGCGCAGCGAATCGAGCACACGGGCGTCGAACTCCGGCAATTCGTCGAGAAACAGGACGCCGTTATGGGAGAGCGATATCTCCCCCGGCTTTGCCCGCAGCCCGCCGCCGACCAGCGCCGGCATGCTGGCGGAGTGATGCGGCGCGCGAAACGGGCGCCGGTTGGTGAGGGCACCGCCGACAATCTCACCCGCCACGGAGGCGATCATGGAAACTTCGAGAAGCTCCGCTGGCGACAGCGGCGGCAGGATCGACGGCAGGCGCGCGGCCAGCATCGACTTGCCGGCGCCGGGCGGGCCCACCATCAGGAGATTGTGCCCGCCTGCGGCGGCGATTTCCAAGGCCCGTTTGGCGCTTTCCTGGCCCTTGATGTCGACCAGATCGGGCATCGTCTCGTCAGTCTCCTCGCGCACCTTCGGCACGGGCCGCGACAGCACCTGCGTGCCCTTGAAGTGATTGGCAAGCTGGATCAGCGAGCCGGCCGCGATGATCTCCATCTCGGGGCTTGCCCAGGCCGCCTCCGGTCCGCAGCTCGCCGGGCAGATCAGGGCCTCGCCGCGCCCGTTGGCGCCGATCGCAGCCGGCAGCACACCTGCGATCGGCGCCAACGAACCGTCGAGGCCAAGTTCGCCCAGGACCGTGTATCCGCTGAGGGCGTCATGTGGGATGGCGCCGATCGCTGCCATCAGGCCGAGCGCAATCGGAAGGTCATAATGGCTGCCTTCCTTGGGGAGGTCAGCCGGGGCCAGATTGACGGTGATGCGCCGGGCCGGCAAGGCAAGGCCCGAGGCCATCATCGCGGAGCGGACCCGCTCACGGGCCTCCGAAACCGCCTTGTCGGGCAAGCCGACCACGTTAAACGCCGGCAGACCGGGCGCCACTTGCACCTGGACATCGACCGCGCGGGCTTCAATCCCCTCAAATGCCACCGTGGATACACGCTGGACCATAGGCTCCCCCAGTTGTTGAAAAACTATACCCGGAATACCGAGGCACCACAAGAACAATTGCAGAACAAAACGACTCGCGTTAATCTTCACGCGATGGCTTGAGACGGGTTCCAGGGCAACGCTGGTTCCACGGAACGAGAGAGGGGCATCATGGTCGACCTACAGTCTGTCGAAATCGAGCTGCAAAATGCCCGCCAGGCTCGCATCAATGCAGAGCTGGCCTGCTGCGATATCGAGGAATTGACCGAAGAAATCCGGCAATCCCATCACGCTTTCATGCGGCTGATATCAGAGCGGCGCAGCTTCAGGCTGCACTGACCTGATCCTACCAGTGTCATTGCCCGGCTTGACCGGGCAATCCAGTAACCCCGTCAGTGTTTACTGGGTCGCCCGGTCAAGCCGGGCGATGACAGCAGAGCGGGTGTCCCAACCAGCCCCGGCGTCAGCGTTTATCGGCGAGCTTTGCCTCGATTCGATCCCAGATCGCCGCGGCGATGTCGGGGCCGCCGAGGCGCTTGATGGCGCGAATGCCGGTCGGCGAAGTGACGTTGATCTCGGTGAGATAGCCGTCGATCACGTCAATGCCGGTAAACATGAGCCCGCGCACGCGTAGCGCCGGTCCGAGCCGTTCGCAGATCATCCGCTCGCGATCGGTCAAGTCTGCAGCCTTTGCGGCTCCCCCCCGTACCATGTTGGAGCGCAGATCGTCGGCCTGCGGCACGCGGTTCACGGCGCCGGCGAACTCGCCATCGACCAAAATAATGCGTTTATCGCCCTGTTTCACCGCGGGCAAATATTTCTGCACCACCCAAGGCTCCCGGAACGTGGCCGCAAACAGATCGCAAAGCGAACCGAAATTCACGTCGCCGGCCATCACGGCGAACACCGCCGCGCCGCCGTGGCCATACAGCGGTTTCATCACGATATCGCAATGCTTGGCGCGAAATGCCTTGATCTCCACGAGATCGCGAGTGATCAGCGTCGGCGGCATCAGATCGGGAAATTCGGTGACGAACATCTTCTCGGGCGCATTACGCACATGGGCCGGGTCGTTGATGACCAGCGTCCTCGGATGCACCCGCTCCAAGAGGTGGGTGGCGGAGATATAGGCGAGATCGAACGGCGGATCCTGCCGCATCAGGATGACGTCGAATGCCGAGAGCGCACTGCGCCGTGCTTCACCAAGCGTGAAATAGTCGCGCTCGTCATCGCGCACCGTCAGCGGCTGCACAGTCGCGTACGCCTCGCCATCGACGAGCGCCATTTGGACGGGCGTGTAATAAGAAATCTCATATTGCCGTGTCTGAGCTTCCAGGAGCAGTGCAAAGGTTGAATCGCCGCGGATGTTGATTCGTTCTATCGGGTCCATCTGAACGGCGACGTCAAGGCGCCTGCGGTTTGTCATATGCGCGTTCCGATCGGGTTGAACATCATACGCGGAAAGAGGGGCAAAAGTCGTGGCAGCTGACTCGTCATCGCCGGGCTTGTCCCGGCGATCTCGATCAGGAGGGCAAAGCGCGTCGATTATCGGGATGGCCGAGACAAGCCCGGCCATGACCAAATAGGAACCGCCAAGGGTTTTGCCTTTGTTACCATACGCGGGCTAAGCCCACGCATCTATCTGACTCGCAAGATGTGTTTTTCTTTCGATGGCTCGCCGGGTCAAGCCTGCACAGCATCGGCGTAAAGGATTTCCACATAGCCGATGAGGCCGCACGTGGGCTGCACGCGCCGAGACAAACGACTGCGCAAAACAAAAACGGCCGCCCGGCATGAGCCAGGCGGCCAGCAGGCAGAGTTTGGCATCGGTCAGATGGCGTTCTTCGCCATCTGGTCGGCGATGTATTCGGCCTGGCGGATCGCCAGCGTGACGATCGTAAGGGTGGGGTTCTCGGCGCCGCCGGTGGTGAACTGGCTGCCGTCCGAGATGAACAGGTTGTTCACGTCGTGGGCCTGGCCGAACTTGTTGCACACGCCGTCGCGCGGATTGGCCGACATGCGGCAGGTACCGAGATTGTGCGTCGAGGGGTAAGGCGGCGTCGGGAACGTTCGCGTGGCGCCGACAGCCTCGTAGACCGCCGAGCCTGCCTTGTGGGCATGCCGGCGCATGGCCACGTCGTTTGGATGGTCGTCGAAATGAACGCTGGCGACCGGCAAACCCCATTTGTCCTTGGTGGTCGTGTCGAGCGTGATGCGGTTGCCCTCTTGCGGCATATCTTCGCCGACCAGCCACATGCCGGCCATGTTCTCGTAGGCGTCGAGCGCCGTGGTAAATTCCCGACCCCACGCTCCCGGATCGAGGAATGCCGCCATGAAGGGCAGGCCGAGCGACAGCGTTTCCATCTCGTAGCCGCCGACAAAGCCGCGCTTGGCATCGTGCCTGGCTTCGTCGCTAATGATCCCCGCCATGGTGGTGCCGCGCCACATGCGTACCGGCCGGTCAAACACCGCGTAGACCGAAGCGGTCATATGGCGCATGTAGTTGCGACCGACCTGGCCGGAAGAGTTGGCGAGTCCGTTGGGATACTTGGCTGATTCGGAGAGCAGCAGCAGCCGCGGCGTCTCGATTGAGTTGCCGGCGACACAGACCACGCGCGCCTTCTGCCGCTGCTGCTGGCCGTCCTTGTCGAAATAGACGACGCCGGTCACCTTGCCGGCCGCGTCGTGCTCGATCTTCGCCACGTGCGATTCCGGC
>Ga0126369_10003528_pt1 | contig 11291 bp, 12 predicted proteins | sample PanSoiMetaPlot_1_FD_109646 | JGI IMG/M metagenome (GOLD analysis project Ga0126369, IMG submission 109646) | Tropical forest soil microbial communities from Panama - MetaG Plot_1 | ecosystem: Environmental > Terrestrial > Soil > Tropical forest > Bulk soil | place: Panama | collected 2016-02-17
AAATCTGCGTCGGCGGGCATGGGCTCTTCCTTGAGGATCACAACCCGTTTCGGGATGGCGACCGGGGCTAGCAGTTTTCCACTCGAGAACAGATTCCGCCGCGTTGCCGCGTTGGCCTGCATAGTTGCAACGGGAGCCGGTGGCGGAGGAGGCGGCGGTGGGGGCCCCACGAGCAGTGTACGAGTGTAGTTCTGGAGATCCAGAGCATCGGTATGCCACAGAGGTAGAAGCACGGCGGTACCAATCAGCACAGCATGAAGCAGCAACGTGCCGAGGGCGTCTGCGAACCGTGAGCCTGACCGTATCCGATGTCTTTCGAGCAGTGCGTCACCTAGTTTGGCCTCCGTGGGCTTTGCAGCGGGGCAGCCAGTTTCGGGTTTGGATTTGACCGGGATGTACGCTTCGCACGAACAAGTTGAGCCGCTAGTTTGGGCCTCCACATCAGGCAAAAGAACCGACGTGCTCGGCATGGCGCCCTCCTGTTTTGGGTTGCTACCAAGACAGACAATGAGCCTCCACATTGCCTCCCGCAGTGACTTTCACCACCTATTTCGGTGACATGGGTCACGTCTGACGATAGACCTAGTTGAAAAAGGAATGGCCCGGAGCACTCTCGGCTCCGGGCCATTGGAAGCAAACACGCCTTACGCGGCGATCTGCTTTGTATAGGGCGTTGTCGCTTTGACTTCAATCTTGCGCGGCAACGCAATCGCGGCAACGGGTGCTGCGATCTCCAGCACGCCGTTCACGAACTCCGCGCTGATCTTCTCCGTGTTCACGCCCTCGGGCAGTTCCAACACCCGCTCGAACTTCCCGTATGCGAACTCCTCATGGAGGGCTTCTTGCTCCTTCGTCTCACGGGTGTACTTCCGCTCGCCGCCAATGGTCAGCAGATTCCCTTGCACATGAATCTGGACTTCCTTCGGCTCGATTCCCGGCAGAGAAACCTTGCAGACATACTTCTTCGTTTCCTTGTCCACATAGGCCTCGACCGGCGGAACAAAATTGAACATCGGCCAAGGAGCAACTTCCTCCTTCCCCCACGGCTTCGAGGTCAGCATCCGGTTGAAGATCTTGTCGAACTCACGACGGAAATCGAAGAGGTCCTCAAAAAACGGCTCACGCAAAAACAGTTTGTTCATAAATCCTCCTCACTTTGTCGAAACCCTTGTTGTAACTTTTTCGAGGCGGCGATGGGTCCCCAGCCTGTCTGGCCCTGAAGGGCCAGTGCGTCGTACTCCTGGGCGCTCCGTCTACGCTTGGTGCCCAATCGCCGCCTCTAAGGAGGGCAGAGTCGTCGCTCACGGTCGGCCTCTCGGCGCTCATTCATGCCGCGAGGCGGAGTCCTTTTCCGGTCGGTGTCTGTCAGTCCCCGCCGGGTTCCTAGCTCCTTCCCGTCTGCTTTCTGCCCGTCACGCTCGTTTCTTAAATCTTCATCCGGTTCTTTTCAGTGACCCGTGTTACCGCTCGACGTGCTCGCTGTCACGGGGCTTCTCAACCGCGAACGGTGAGCACGGGGCACTTCGCTTTGGCCGCGATGTTATAGGCGATCGTCATCGGCGCATGACCAGCGAACGTCTTTCGGGCCTTGGTACCCATAATGATCAGGTCGGCTCTCGTGTCGCGCGCCTCTTCGAGAATTTCCTCGATCACCGTCCCAAAAGCCACTCGAAACGTGACGTTGCACCAGTTTTCGATCTCTTGCGGCATGAACCGACGCATCTTCTGAATGTTGACTTTGCGCACCTGCTCGATCTGCTCTTCAGTGTGCAAACCGATCTCTTCAACCACGTGCAGCAGGGTCAGGCGCGCGCCGTGCTCCTGTGCCAAAGAGAACGCATACTGCGCTGCCCGCTCGGCGCCGGGGCCATAGTCGGTCGCGAAGAGGATGTTCTGCAGTTCCACCTCATACGGCACGCGCGCCTCGTTGCGCGGCCCCACGGTCAATACCGGGCAACCAGCTTGGCGAAAAACTTCTTCGGCAACCGAACCGAGGATCATCTTTTTGAACTGGCCCCGGCCGTGCGTGCCGATCACGACCAGATCGATTCCGTATTCCTTGATTAGACTCTCTACCGTCGGCCACAAGCTGCCCTCGTACAGCAGGACTTCATGCGGAATACCGCGCAACTTGCCGGAGACTAAAATATCAGCGATGCTTTGTTCGGCGGCCTGACGGAGATTCTGATAAGTCGCTTCGGCCAGGCTGGGTTCCGCAAGCTGATAGGAATCCGGGCTAATGATGTGCGTCAAATAAATCCGCGCATCATATCGCCGGGCCACCGCCGAAGCATATTCCAGAGCTTGTTCAGACACCTTGGAGAAATCAGTCATCAGCATGATCCTGGTGACCGATATCTTCGTGTTGCCTTGCATTTCTTTCCGCAAATTCTGGGTTGGTTGCATCAGTGGAGTAGTCATAAATCCCTCCTTCGCCCCCTCGAAGTGCGTCCTGGTCGACCAGTCGCCACGAGGCACGTCCTTGATAGTCCCCATGTCGCTTTGAAGGCGGTGACACAGGTCACAGAACCCCGTGACTACTGGCACGGCAATCCGGCATCGCTCGGCTTACGGTTGTTTCTGTGTGAGCTTCCTATTGCGGCTGAAAATGCAGTGGGAGCCGAGGAGTTGAATATGACACCGACGATTTATCTCCTCATCGTGATTGCTCTTGCGGTTTTCGTGGCAGCCGTGGCCGTTTGGCTCACAGACGCTGCGCGTGTGTTCTTCCGGTATCGAGGCAGGATGTTGTTCAGTTGTCCCGAAACTCGCAGAGCTACTTGTGTGAGAGTCGCGGCTGCTGCTGCGGCTCGCAGTTCCTTGACTGGCCGCCCCAAAATGCACTTGAGCGAATGTTCTCGTTGGCCACAGCGCCAGAACTGCGGTCAGAAGTGTCTCGGCCAGCTTGGAGCCGACCCACAAGACTGTCTGGTGTGGACCATAGTCTCCGACTGGTATAGGGGCAGGACTTGCGCATACTGCCACAAACCCTTTCTGGAGCTGCATTGGCACGACCACAGGCCCGCATTGGTGGGCCCTGAGGGAAAGACCATGGAGTGGAGCGACGTTGCTCCCGAGAATCTGCCGGAGCTCTTTGAAACCAACCTGCCGGTTTGCTGGAGTTGCCATATCGCCGAGACTTTCCGGCGAGAACGTCCCGAAAGGGTGGTGGACCGTCCGGGCAATCGCGGACCGATGGGAGAGTTTCTCGCGGATCACAACAAACACGAGCCGGACGTCAGCTTAACGGCGCCGAATTGAGCCTTGAATGTTCCGCGTTTTTCAGAAGGAGGATTTGACGAGGGGATGACGCCTCCGGAGCTGCTGCTCGCCTCTTTAAGCCATCCAATGACCTCAGCCCGTCTCTACCAGCGAATTTGCGATACGCCATAGAAACTGCGAAGGATCTGATTCGGCAACTCTGTCAAACTTTTTCACCAGAGCCTCGCCCTGATCACCCAGCCGAGTGACGTACGTCACTTCGGGGAGGGTCGTTCCGCGCTAGGCTTTGAATGATGGTTGGCGAAAACCATAGGGGAACCGATGTTCAATTACCCGCTGAAAGGGGGCCGGCGACGAAGCGACTTGGAGTATTAAAAAGGCTTTCTGGATGGGCTGCTCCAACGCCCATCGCCCTTTTGGCTTCGGCCACAATTCTCCTGCATCTTGTTCTTCGCTATTTCGCCGATGTTCCCCGCATCGTGTGGCAAGCGCCCCTAATTGTCGTCCTGATTGCGGGGGGCTTGCCGCTCGTCATGCGTTTGACGCGGAAGTTGGTTCAACGCGAATTCGGATCGGATCACCTCGCGGGAGTGTCCATTATCACTTCCGCGATCTTAGGCGAATACCTGGTCGGTGTAATCGTAATCCTCATGCTTTCCGGAGGCACGGCACTTGAAGAATTCGCCAGCCGGAGAGCATCCTCCGTGCTCGATGCCCTCGCGCGGCGAATGCCACAAGTAGCTCACCGAAGAATGGGCCAAGGCGTTTCCGACGTGAAACTCGAAGAGATCGCGGCGGGGGACATCCTGGTGGTTTTTCCGCACGAGACCTGCCCTGTGGATGGTGTGGTCGTCGAAGGGCACGGAAAAATGAATGAGGCGTACCTGACAGGGGAGCCCTTCGAGATCGAGAAGATGCCGGGGTCGCAGGTAATTTCCGGCGCAATCAACGGGGACGTGGTGCTATACATTCGCGCTGAAAAACTAGCGGTGGATTCTCGCTTTGCGCGAATTATGTGTGTCATGCAAGACGCAGAGCAGCGACGGCCTCACATTCGGCGACTAGCTGACCGATTGGGTGCCTGGTATACGCCTGTGGCTCTCGCCTTGGGCGCACTTGCCTGGGCCTTTACGGGTGAGCCGCATCGTTTTCTCAGCGTTCTCGTGGTCGCAACACCATGCCCCCTGCTCATCGCCATTCCCGTTGCGGTGATCGGCGCAATCTCCTTATCGGCGCGGCGCGGCATCATTATCCGGAATCCTGCTGTTCTCGAACAGATTGATCGCTGTCGGACGCTTATTTTCGACAAGACCGGGACACTGACCTACGGCAAACCCTCCCTGTCTGAGATCCTCTGCGCTTCAGGATTTGACGAAGACGGGGTTCTGCAACTTACCGCCAGTCTGGAGCGCTACTCCAAGCATCCGCTCTCAAACGCCATTCTGGAAGTGGCTCGCAAACACAATTTGCCGTTCGAGACGGTCTCAGAAATCAGCGAACGTCCAGGCGAAGGATTGCGAGGAACCATTGGTCGGCAGCGGGTTTGGATCACCAGCCGCAATAAGATCTTGGGGCGAGAGCTCGAATTACCACCGGTGACCTCTGGACTGGAATGCTTGGTCTTTGTCGACGATATATACGCGGCTGCCTTTCGCTTTCACGATGCACCTCGCACCGATAGTCGAACATTCATCAGTCACCTACGACCACGCCATGCTGTAAATCGAGTCTTGCTTGTCTCCGGCGACCGCGACCAGGAAGTGCGGCGCCTTGCTGAACAAGTGGGAATCAGAGAAGTCCACTCCGCAAAAACCCCAGAGGAGAAGGTCATCATCACTCGTCATGAAGCAAAGCAGGCTCCCACCCTGTTTCTGGGCGATGGCATGAACGATGCGCCCGCGATGCAGGCAGCGACTGTTGGTGTCGCTTTCGGCGTACAGAGCGACGTCACTTCCGAGGTTGCCGATGCGGTGATCCTGGAGACTTCTTTAGCCCGCGTGGATGAACTTATCCATATCGCGCGACGCATGCGTCACGTGGCTTTGCAGTCCGCCATTGGAGGAATGGGTTTGAGCATGCTCGGAATGTTCGCTGCGGCACTCGGCTACCTACCGGCCATCGGAGGAGCCGTCGCGCAGGAAATCATCGATCTCGCCGCAGTTCTGAATGCCGTACGCGTTGCGATACCGCCCCGCTTCCTCACGGATTTCTGACAGGAACTACCAATGAATTCACAGAAATGGCTGTATGCCGGTGGCCGCCCGAAGTGGCTGGCAACGATACTCAACCGCTGCTTCGCTACAATCCACGCGCTCGGGATTAATGACCGGCAAGCCTCTCCAACCCGAGCGCGACTGACGGTGTGGGGCCGCATCCTCCTCTTTCTTTTGTTCTTCATCGGGTTTGGCGCGGTCGCTGGCGGCGTGGGCGTGATGAAGGAGATGCTGCCGTTTCCCGAAGTGTGGTTGCAGGGCACTCCTTTTCATGGCTACTTCTATCCCGGGTTGATTCTATGCCTGGTCGTGGGGAGCAGCCAATTTGCGGCCGCTTTTATCCTCTTGTGGCGCAGCTCCATTGGCAACGTGGCTTCGCTCATTGCCGGGCTGGTGCTCGCTGGATGGATGGTTGGAGAGCTTAGACTGATAGGTTTTCAAGCGCCGATACAGGGTTGCTTTGTCGCCATAGGCATGGTCGAAGTTGGTCTTTCTTTTGCGCGTCTGCGCCGCACTCATTCGCGGACCCCGAGATGCGGGGCAAGCCATCCTACGGGCCTGAGAACCTAATGCGTCGGCCCATTCGTCCTACCGCCAAACGTGGTGGCATTAACAAGCTGATTGGCTGGCACACGTTCCGGCATGGCTCTGCAACTCATCTGAAGGCAAACGGCGAAGACCTGAAGGTCTCTCCTTCGTAACGTAAACGGCAGGCAATCGAACTATGGTAGAGTGAGCGACCACAAAGCTAAATCAGCAATGTCGCGGAGCGGCGCTGATGAGCACGGGGCTTGAGATTCGCTGTTACGACTATGTGAATCACCCCTATGAGAAGGTGCGCGACGTGCTGAAGCGAGAGGCACTCAGTGTTTTCCAGGCCGCAACAAAGACGGCCGCTTCGCGGGCCCAGTCAGTAGCCGCCGAACTGCATGTAGGCCTCGGGGGTATCAGCGTTAAGGCCGATATCAGCATTTCTGTCAAAGAGATCGAAGAGCAGGCGAGGGATGCGATGTCGGGTCCCACTACGCGATTGCGGCTTGAGTGGGAAGCTGCGACGGCTCCGGCCTTGTTCCCGCTCATGAAGGCCGAGCTTTCTGTTTACCCTCTGACGACCACCGAAACGCAGCTGGACTTTTTGGGCCTTTACGAACCACCCTTCAGCGCCCTGGGAAGAGCCATGAATGCGGTTGCCGGGCATCGCATCGCGGAGGCGTCTGTGCATCGTTTCATCAACGAGGTCGCGGAATATCTCCGGAAGGCACTCGCCACTACTCGCCAGTGATGGGTTGAAATTCCGCGTCCGGAAGGGGGCGGATCTCCGGGTTGTGCATTAGCACACGCGCACAAGCGTTCCAACGCAGAATGGCGTCGTCGTTTCCGTGCGGCCGGAGCGTTTCAGCTCGTTCGTAGTGCTTCATGGCCTCCCGCAACGCGTGGTACGCATTCGCATGGCTGCAAAGCTCGTGGTGGTTAAGGTGCGCGTGCCCCTGTCGTTCCCACATTAGGCCGGTATAATAGGCGCGCTCGTACTCGCCCTCGATGCGGAGAAGCACCTCTTCTGCCGATTTCATCGCCAGGCCATGGTCAAACTGATCAGTTCGCGCCAGCAGCAGCGAAATAACTGCCTCTTGATGGGAAGGCGAAACCGCCAGAATGTCTAAGCAAATGCTTTCGGCGAGGCTGGGTTCGTTAAGGAGCCGATAGCGTTCAGCTTTTTCCAGAGCCTTCGGAACAGCTTCTTCTGCGATGGATTTCAGATCAAAGTGCATAAGTACCTCCTACTGGGCGCTGCCGCTGAAGACGCGAAACAGCTTCGTTATCGGATCGAAGAATCGGTCTACCACGCGCTCCTTCAAAGGAATGATGGCATTATCAGTGATGGTAATGCTCTCGGGGCAGACCTTGGTGCAACACTTTGTGATGTTGCATAACCCGATGCCGTACTGCTTTCGAAGAGCTGGTATGCGATCCGCGTCGTCGATCGGATTCATTTCGAGAGCGGCGGTGTAAACGAAAAAGCGCGGGCCGATAAACTGGTCGTGCATGTGATGGTCGCGCAACACGTGGCAGACGTCCTGGCACAGAAAGCACTCGATGCATTTGCGGAATTCCTGAACGCGGTCCGCATCCTTCTGCGCCATGCGCCAGGTCCCGTCGGGCGCGTCGGGAAGGCGGGGTTTGAATTCGGTGATGCTCTTTTTCACGCCGTAATTCCACGACACATCGGTGACCAAATCTTTGACGTGGGGAAAGGCCTTCATCGGTTCGATGGTCACGGGCTTTTCCAGCGGAAGGGAGTTCAGGCGCGTCATGCACATGAGCTTGGGCATCCCATTAATTTCCGCAGAGCACGATCCGCACTTGCCGGCCTTGCAGTTCCATCGTACGGCGAGATTGTTGGCCTGCTCGGCCTGAATCCGGTGAACGGCGTCGAGCACCACCATTCCCGAAGATACTTCGGCGGTGTAGTCCTCAAACTTTCCGGCGCCTTTTTCACCGCGCCATATTCGGAACGTCGCCGTGGCCATTACTTCATCCCCTCGATGATCTGCTTAAGGTCCATCGGCATCTCCGGAATCGGCTCCCGCCGGATTTGCATGTCGCCGCCAGGGCCCTTGTGCACAACAATGTTGAGCGAGCCGAACTCGTCGTCCCTGGCGGGAAAATCATCGCGGAAATGCGCTCCCCGGCTTTCTTTTCGCTCGAGACCGGCTCGAGTCACCATTTCGGAAACGGTGAGCAGGTTGTTCAGATCAATAGCCGTATGCCACCCCGGATTGTATTCGCGATTGCCGCTGACGCCCACACGCTCCGCACGCGCCTTGAACTCCCCAATACGTTCAAGGGCCAGCACCATTTCCTTTTCCTGACGTACGATGCCAACCAGATCCTGCATCATGTCCTGCAAATCGTGCTGAACCGCATAAGGCCCCTCGCCGCCATCGCGTTCGAACGGCGCCAGCGCCTGTTTTTCCGCCGCGGCAACTTCACCGGTATGGACGGCGCCGAGCGCGCGCTGCTTGGCATAGGAAGCGGCGTATTGGCCCGCCCGTTTCCCAAAAACCAGCAAGTCCGAAAGTGAATTCCCGCCGAGCCTGTTAGCCCCGTGCAGCCCCGCGCCGCACTCTCCTGCGGCGAACAGGCCAGGAACATCCGACATTTGCGAATCAGGGTCAACGCGCACGCCGCCCATCATGTAATGCGTCGTGGGACCAACTTCCATGGCTTCCACGGTGATGTCAATGTCCGCGAGTTGTTTGAACTGGTGATACATGCTTGGAAGTTTTTTCTTGATGTGCTCCGCAGCGTTCGGAATGCGATCCTTAATCCAGGCGATGTCCAGGAACACGCCGCCATGCGGGCTGCCGCGCCCTTCCCGTACCTCTCGCCGGATGCAGCGGGCCACGTGATCGCGGGTAAGCAGTTCCGGCGGGCGCCGCGCGTTCTTGTCTCCTTGGGTGTACCGCCAGCCCTCTTCCTCCGTCTCCGAAGTTTGCTTTGCGTAGGCCGCTGGAATGTCGTCAAACATAAACCGGCGGCCGTCCTTGTTCCGCAGCACGCCTCCTTCACCGCGCACTCCTTCGGTGACCAGAATGCCGCGCACGCTTGGGGGCCAGATCATTCCCGTAGGATGGAATTGCACGAACTCCATGTCCATCAACGACGCTCCTGCGTGGTAGGCCAGAGCATGCCCGTCACCGGTGTACTCCCAACTGTTGCTGGTAATTCTATAGGCGCGGCCGATCCCGCCGGTGGCCAGCACAACGGCCTTGGCGCGGAACAGGTGAAATCGTCCGCGCTCCCGGTCGTACCCGAATGCACCTGCGATGCGGTCGCCATCCTTCAACAGCGACACGACGGTGTATTCCATGAAGATGTCGATCCCGAGATGGACATCGCGATCCTGGAGCGTGCGGATCATCTCGAGACCCGTGCGATCGCCCACATGCGCCAGCCGTGGATAGCGATGGCCACCGAAATTCCGTTGCAGGATGCGCCCATCCGGGGTGCGATCGAAAACTGCGCCCCAAGCTTCCAACTCTCGCACGCACGCAGGCGCCTCTTTGGCGTGCAATTCAGCCATGCGCCAACTGTTGAGATATTGGCCGCCACGCATGGTGTCGGCAAAATGAACGCGCCAGGAATCGCGATCGTCGACATTGGCGAGCGCGGCGGCGATGCCACCCTCCGCCATCACCGTATGAGCCTTGCCAAGCAGCGACTTGGTGATGACCGCGACTTTGACACCGGCAGTGGAGGCTTCGGCCGCCGCGCGCAAACCGGCGCCGCCCGCCCCGATAATCAAAACGTCGTGCTCATGAGTCACCGGCTCAGCCACTACAGAATCCTCCAGTCGGTCCAGATACCCAGCGAGCACAGACGGACGTACAAATCCGCAAATCCGACCATGAATAGGCTGAGCCAGGCGAATAACATGTGGCGCCGGTTGAAACAGCTCACGCAGTCATAGGCGTAGTTTCCTGTGGGCCGGGCGGAAGAACGGTCCCGAAATCCTCCAATGAGGTGCCGCAAAGAGTGGCAACCGAACGTGTAGCAACTCAGCAAAACCGTGTTCGCCAGCAAAACCAGCGTGCCCACGCCAATTCCAAAGTGGCCGTCAAACCAAAGCGCATTCCACACGTCATGGGAAAGCAAAACCAGGAAAATCAGCGCGAGATACAGGAAATAGCGATGAGCGTTTTGCGAAACGAGAGGAAAAGAGCCTTCGCCCAGATAAGTCTTGCGCGGTTCTCCCACGGTGCAGGACGGAGGGTCGGCCCAAAACGCTTTGTAGTAGGCCCCGCGGTAGTAGTAGCAAGTCACGCGGAAACCGCCCGGCGCCCACAAAATCAGCATCGCGGCGGTAACCCATGCCGGAATCCACACCGGCCGCAGGCCGAACCACGATCGCACAGGATCCCCAAACAACTCCGGCGAATAGAAAGGAGAAAGGTACGGACCGAAGCGATAGTGGTTACCCTGCAGAGCGGCCCAAGTGGAGTAAACAATGAAGGTGGACAAACCTAGGAAAACAGCGAGCGGCTGGATCCACCAAGTGTCGCGACGCGATGTATGAGCGAACTGCGAACGCACCAAGGGAACATCAACCGGAGCCATCCGAGTTCTCCTTACATTTCGGCTTTACTCACCCGCGATACGCAGGGCCTGATCAGTAGGAAGAGCTTTCCCCGCGCTGTCGAACTATTCTGGCTGCGCAAACCTGATATGGTTGTTTGCTGTTTGCAACCGGGGCCACCCCCAAGCAGAAGCTCGCTGAGTCAAAAGCGGTAAGTATCACGATGGAATTGGCGTGTCAATTAAATGTCCTCGTCGGCCTCGTCGGGCCGAGTAAGAGAGGGTGAGTGGCCGGAGAACGGATGACTGATTCGGTTTCGTAGGTCCTGTTTCAAGGGCCTTCGAGTACCCAAGTTGCCGGTAACGCCGGTGGTTTCAATGGCTCGACGCCGCAACCATAATGAATAACGCTTTGCCTCGGACCTGAATCTTACCTGCAATCAGAACATCTACTCCGGTTGCATGGCCGCCTCGACTTCCGTCCTTTCGAAAAAATTACTACCCGGGAGCCGCTCTTTATGGAGCTGTTTACCGCGGAACATGTCGATGAAGCGTTCGAAAGCCTCTCTGTCCTTCCAACAGTCGAAAACCAAAGGCGGTCTGCCAACCGCCGTGGGCAAGGGTGTGTCGGCACCAACGTCGCTAATGAACGCGTTCAACCAGACATGACTGAGAGTGCATCAGAATGCGTGCAAGCTTCTGCGACCGGAGGAGGTGCAAAGAAGGTTGCATCCGCAACAGATCTAGACTCTGCCTCCCTCCTGGACGGGTAGAATGAAC
>Ga0126369_10003529_pt1 | contig 11290 bp, 5 predicted proteins | sample PanSoiMetaPlot_1_FD_109646 | JGI IMG/M metagenome (GOLD analysis project Ga0126369, IMG submission 109646) | Tropical forest soil microbial communities from Panama - MetaG Plot_1 | ecosystem: Environmental > Terrestrial > Soil > Tropical forest > Bulk soil | place: Panama | collected 2016-02-17
AACTACATCCACGCGCTGAACAAAGGCATTCTGAAAGTGATGTCCAAGATGGGCATCTCGACGCTTCAGAGCTACTGCGGCGCGCAGATTTTCGAGGCGGTCGGTCTCGATCGCGCGTTCATCGATCAGCACTTCACGTGGACGGCCTCCCGGATCGGCGGCGTCGGCATCGACGTCGTCGCCGACGAAGTGCTCAAGCGTCACGCTGCGGCGTTTCCATCGCGCGGCGGCAGCTCGCGCGATCTGCAGAGCGGCGGCGAGTACCAGTGGCGGCGCGACGGGGAGTACCACCTGTTCAACCCGGACACCGTCTTCAAGCTGCAGCACGCGACGCGCAGCGGACAGTACGAAGTGTTCAAGGAGTACACGCGCCTCGTCGACGATCAGAACAAGCGCCAGGCGACGCTGCGCGGCCTGCTCGAACTCGTGTCCGACCGGCCGCCCGTTCCAATCGACGAGGTCGAGCCGGTCGAGCGCATCGTGAAGCGCTTCGCCACCGGCGCGATGTCGTACGGATCGATCAGCCAGGAGGCGCACGAGACGCTGGCGATCGCGATGAACCGGATCGGCGGCAAGTCGAACACGGGCGAGGGTGGCGAAGATCCGGCGCGGCAGGTGCGCGACGCGAACGGCGACTGGCGCCGGAGCGCGATCAAGCAGGTGGCCTCGGCGCGCTTCGGCGTCACGAGCGAATACCTCGTCAACGCCGAGGATCTCCAGATCAAGATGGCGCAGGGCGCCAAGCCGGGCGAGGGCGGACAGCTGCCGGGACACAAAGTCTATCCATGGATTGCGAAGGTCCGCTATGCCACGCCCGGCGTAGGGTTGATTTCACCGCCGCCGCACCACGACATCTACTCCATCGAGGATCTCGCCGAGCTGATCTACGACCTGAAGAACGCGAATCCGCAGGCGCGCATCTCGGTCAAGCTCGTCGCGGTCTCCGGCGTGGGCACGATCGCCGCCGGCGTCGCGAAGGCGCACGCCGACGTGATTCTGATTTCTGGCCACGACGGCGGCACCGGCGCGTCGCCGCTCACGAGCATCAAGCACGGCGGCGTGCCGTGGGAGCTCGGCCTCGCCGAAACGCAGCAGGTGCTGCTGATGAACAGGCTGCGGGACCGTGTGATCGTGCAGGTCGACGGCCAGATCAAGACGGGACGCGACGTCGTCGTCGCCGCGCTGATGGGCGCGGAGGAGTTCGGGTTCGCGACCGCGCCGCTCGTCGTCTCGGGCTGCGTGATGATGCGCGTCTGCCATCTCAACACGTGTCCGGTCGGCATCGCGACGCAGGATCCGGAGCTGCGCAAGCAGTTCTCGGGCAAGCCCGAGTTCGTGATCACCTTCTTCCGTTTCATCGCCGAAGAAGTGCGCGAGCACATGGCGCGGCTCGGGTTCCGCACGATGGACGAGATGATCGGCCGCGTGGAGTGCCTGAAAGCCCGCGATGCGATCGATCACTGGAAGGCCAAGGGGCTCGACTACTCGGCGATCCTCCACGCGCCGAGGCTCGCGCCGGGCGCTGCGCGCCGGAAGATGCGAGCGCAGGATCATCGGCTCGAGCAGGCGATGGACAACGAGTTGATCGTGGCGTGCGCGTCCGCGCTCGCAGGACAGGGGCCGGTAGTCCTCAGGCGGCCGATCGCCAACGTGCATCGTGCCGTCGGTACGATGCTCGGCTACGAGGTCACGAAACGATGGGGCGGCGCGGGTCTGCCGAACGACACGATCACGGTGCGGTTCACCGGCGCGGCCGGGCAGAGCTTCGGCGCGTTCCTCCCGCGCGGCATCACGCTGGCGCTCGAAGGCGACGCGAACGACTACGTCGGCAAGGGGCTCTCCGGCGGACGGATCGTCATGGCGCCGCCTCGCGACGCCACGTTCGCCGCCGAGGACAACGTGATCGCGGGCAATGTCTCGCTGTACGGCGCGACCGGCGGCGAAGCATACATCCGCGGCATCGCCGGCGAGCGCTTCGCCGTCAGAAACTCGGGCGCGACGGCCGTCGTCGAGGGTGTCGGCGATCACGGCTGTGAATACATGACGGGCGGACGCGTCGTGGTTCTCGGCAGGACCGGGCGAAACTTCGCCGCCGGAATGAGCGGCGGCATCGCCTACGTGCTGAACCCGACGCACGAGTTCGAGCGGCGCTGCAATCCCGAACTCGTGGACCTCGAGCCGCTCGATCGCGACGATCTCGCGTTCGTTCGCGATCTGATCGTGCGCCACGTGGAGCTGACCGGCAGCCTGCTCGGCGCCAGGCTCCTGGACCAGTGGACGTCGACGTCGCTGCAGTTCACGAAGATCATGCCGCGCGACTACAGGCGCGCGCTGGCGAGCAGCCCGACGGCGCCGGTCGAGGCCGAACCGATGCTGCAGGCGGCGCATGGGTAAGATCACCGGCTTTCTCGAGATCCAGCGCCAGAAACCGCCGTCGCGCCCGATCGCCGAGCGCGTGCACGACTGGCGCGAGGTCCCGCTGCCGTACGAACCGTCGGCGCTCAAGGATCAAACGGCGCGCTGCATGGACTGCGGGATTCCGTTCTGCCCTCAGGGCTGCCCGCTCGGCAACCTGATTCCCGACTGGAACGACCTCGTCTATCGAGACCGGTGGCGTGCCGCCATCGATCGTCTGCATGCGACGAACAACTTTCCCGAGTTCACTGGCCGGTTGTGTCCTGCGCCGTGTGAGGGATCGTGCGTGCTCGGCATCAACAGCGCGCCCGTGACGATCAAGTCGGCGGAAGCGGCGATCATCGAGCGCGCGTTCGGCGAAGGCTGGGTCGTCGCGCAGTCGCCATCCTCGCGCACCGGCAAGCGCGTCGCGATCGTCGGGTCCGGCCCATCGGGGCTCGCGGCGGCCGACCAGTTGAATCGCGCGGGCCATGCGGTCACTGTCTTCGAGCGGGCGGATCGCCCCGGCGGCCTGCTCCGCTACGGCATTCCGGAATTCAAGCTCGAGAAGCGCTGGCTGGAACGCCGCCTCGCGCTGATGCGCGAGGAAGGGGTGACCTTTCGCACGCAGTGCCACGTCGGCGTGAACGTGGATCCGCGAGCGCTCAAGCGCGATTTCGAGGCGATCGTGCTGGCCGGCGGCTCCACGATTCCGCGCGATTTGAAGGTGCCCGGACGCGAGCTCGACGGCATCCACTTCGCAATGGAATATCTGACGGCACAGAACCGCGCGTGCGAGGGCGATCCGGTCAACGTGATCAGCGCGCGCGACAAGCACGTGATCATCATCGGCGGCGGCGACACCGGGGCCGACTGTCTCGGCACCGCGCATCGCCAAGGCGCGCGCAGCGTTCGTCAACTCGAACTGCTGCAGCGTCCGCCGGATACGCGCGCGCCGCAGAATCCGTGGCCGACGTGGCCGAACATTTTCCGCGTGTCGTCGGCTCACGAGGAAGGCGGGGAGCGTCACTACGCGGTTGCGACGGACAGATTCTCGGGTACACCCGATGGACGCGTCGCACGGCTGCACGCGACATACGTCGACACGAAGATTCCGGCGGAGTTCGACGCCGACCTCGTGCTGCTCGCGATGGGATTCCTCGGACCGGAACCGCACGGCGTCGTCCATGGCCTCGGCATCGCGCTGACGGCGCGCGGCACGGTCGCACGCAACGCGGACTGGATGACGAACGTGCCGGGTGTCTTCGCGACCGGCGACATGCAGCGCGGCCAGTCGCTCATCGTCTGGGCGATCGCCGACGGCCGGAGCTGTGCGCGTGGCGTCGACGCGTACCTCATGGGCAGCTCGTCGCTGCCCGCACCCGTGGCATAGTCGGACGCTCAGGATGTCGACCTCGATCGTCGGCGTGGAAACCGCGCGAGAGGAGCTGTCCGCGGCGGCCGCACACGGTCAGGGTGGACGCGCGGCGCTTCAGCGCTTCTCGGACTCGATCGACGATCTGCTGAAGCGGCTGTTCGCCGACGCCCCCGCCGCGACGAGCAGTCTCATCGTCGCGCTCGGCGGCTACGGCCGGCGGCAGCTCTGCCTGCAGTCGGACGTCGACGTCCTCCTGCTGTTCGACGGCCCGATCGGGCCCGCCGAGGAAGGACGCGTGCGCGCGATCCTGCACCCGCTGTGGGACCTGCGTTTCTCGGTCGGCCATCAGATCCGGCAGATGGACGACTTCGCCGAGCTCGAGATCGACAACCCTGAATTCCTGCTGGCGCTGCTCGACGCGCGCGCGGTCGCCGGCGACGCGGCGCTGCTGGATCGCATCGCGGCGCGGGTCAGCACGCCGGCCGCTCACGCGCGGATTCTCGACGCGCTGAAGCGCCTGATCGGCGAACGGCACGCGCGATTCAACGACACGTTCTATCAGCTCGAACCCGACATCAAGGACGCGCCCGGCGCTCTTCGCGACCTCTGGGCCGCGCGAACGATCGCGGCGATGACCGATCCCGCCCTGCTCGATCGCGGTCCGACCGACTCGCCTCGTCTCGGCGACGCCGAGGAGTTTCTGCTGCGCCTGCGATCGATCCTGCATCTCGAACACAAACGGAACAACAACGTGCTGAGTCACGAGATTCAGGAGCGTGCCGCGGAGCGGATGGGTTACACGGGCGCGCCGCGCCAGCAGGTCGAGCGCCTGATGGGCGATTACTTTCGGCACGCGCGAGCGGTCAGCCGATCGCTGCGGTGGGTGCGGCAGAATGCGCCCGTTCCGGTGGCGGCGAATCTCGTGCAGTCGCGCGACGGTGTTCGATTCGTCGATGCCGACCGAGCTCGCACACATCCCGAGCGCTGGCTGTCGCTGTTCCAGGCCGCGCTCGACGCGGGCACCTCCGTCGCCGACGAGTCGCTGACGTGGATTCAACAGCGCGTGGATCGCTACCGGCCCGAGGAATTCTTTCCGACGTCCGCGGAGCAGACGGCGCTGCTGATGTTTCTGAGGCCGCGCGCGGGATTGTACGAACGGCTGTCCGAGATGCACGACTGCGGACTGCTCGGGCAAATGTTTCCCGAGTTCCAGGCGATCTTCTGCCGCGTCGTGCGCGACTTCTATCACAAGTACACCGTCGACGAGCACACGCTGCTGACGATTCGAGGCCTCGAGCGCCTCGCGACACGCGCCGTCAAGGGCCGCGAGCGGTTCAGCACGCTGCTCAACGATCTTGCGCATCCGGAACTGCTCGTGTTGTCACTCCTCTTCCACGACGTCGGCAAATGGCGCGACGAGCACCACGCGGACGAAAGCGTGCGGATGGCGATGGAGATGATGGAGCGCGTGCAGATGCCGGAGGAGTCGAGAGCGCTCGTCGAGTTTCTGATTCGGCATCACACGAAGATGTCGCTGCTCGCCTTCCGCCGCGATACCGAGGATCCGGAGATCGTCCGCCAGCTGGCCGATCTCGTCGGCATCGAGGAGCGGTTGAAGATGCTCTGCCTGCTCACGCTCGTCGACATCGAGGCGGTCAGCCCGGGCACGCTGACGCCGTGGCGCGAAGAGCTGCTCTGGCGGCTGTACGTGGATACCTACAATCGCCTGACTCTCGAGTACGCCGACGAGCGCATCGAGCACGACGAGTCTGGCCTGCAGGCGCTCGTGGCCGGCCGACCGGACGACGTCACCGACGCGGAGATCGCACGATTCGCCGAGGGCATGCCCCGCCGGTATCTGCGGCTCTTCCCTTACGTCGAGATCTATCGTCACGTGCGGCTGTCGCGCGACATCCGCCCCGACGACGTCCACGCCAATCTGGAGCGGAAGGATTCGCTGTGGGAATTGACGGTGGTCACGCTCGACAAGCCGTTCCTGTTCTCCAACATCTGCGGCGCGCTCTCCTCGTTCAGCATGGACATCGCACGGGGCCATGCAATGACGAATCCAAACGGCCTGGTGCTCGACGTCTTCCAGTTCACCGACCAGGAGCGTTTCCTGGAGCTCAACGCGACCGGCAAGGATCAGCTCCTCACGATCCTCGACGCAGTCATCTCCGGTGCGACGGCCGTGACGGAGCGCCTGCGCGCCCGAGAGCAGAGCGTTCTGCACCGGCGGCGGCCCGGCGTGACATCGACGCCGCCGGTGATTCACGCCGACAACCAGTCGTCCCGCCGGTATACGATCCTCGACCTGGTTGCGGACAACGCCCTCGGCCTGCTGCACCGCGTCAGCCGCGTGATCTCACAACACGGGTGCGACGTCGACCTCGTGCTGATTTCGACGGAGGGCCAGAAGGCGATCGACGTCTTTCACATCACCAAGGCGGGTACGAAGCTGAGCGACGCGGCGATCGCCGGGCTGACCACCGATCTTCACCACATGCTGGAGGCGTGAGATGAAGCTGATCAAGGCCATCGTGCGCCCCAACAAGGTCGACGATGTGAAGGAAGCGCTGGGGCGCGTGAGCCTCTCGGGGATGACGGTGACCGAAGTCCGCGGCCACGGCAAGCAGAAGGGCCACACGGCGATTTATCGTGGCAAGGAGTACGACGTCAGCCTGCTGCCAAAAATGGAAATCGAGGTCGTCGTCCCCGACGAGCTCGTCGACGACGCGGTAGCCGCGATCATCCAGGCGGCGCGGACCGGCGAAATCGGCGACGGCCGTGTGTTCGTGATTCCGGTCGAGCAGAGCTATCGCATCCGCACCGGCGAACGGAGTGACCTGTGAACGTGACCGTCCTTGCGCTGCTCGGCGCCGCGGGGCAGATCGATCTCGCGAAGCTCGATCAACGACTGACCGCCGCGCAATCCTCGGCTGACAACGCCTGGATGCTCGTGAGCGCAGCGCTCGTTCTGATGATGACGGGACCCGGACTCGCGCTGTTCTACGGCGGGCTCGTCCGTCAGAAGAACACGCTGGCGATCATGATGCAGAGCTTCGCGCTCATGGCGCTCATCACCGTGATGTGGGGGCTCGTCGGCTACAGCCTGTGCTTCGGCGAAGGGACGCCCATCATCGGCGGGTTCGGTCACGTGCTGCTCCGCGGCGTCGGCGTCGATCCGAACGCCGACTACGCGGGCACGATCCCGCAGCTGACGTTCATGGTGTATCAGCTGATGTTCGCGATCATCACGCCTGCGCTCATCACCGGCGCGACGGCGGAGCGGATGACATTCAGCGGCACCGTCGTCTTCATGGCGCTCTGGTCGCTCTTCGTGTACGCGCCGCTCGCGCACATGGTCTGGGGCAAAGGCGGGCTGCTGAACGCAACGCTCGGCGGCAGGTTCCCGACACTCGACTTCGCCGGCGGAACGGTCGTCCATATCTCGTCCGGCGTGTCGGCGCTCGTGTGCTCGCTCTATCTTGGGAAACGCACCGGCTACCCGAAGGAGCCGATGCCGCCGCACAGCCTCGTCCTGAGCTTCATCGGCGCCTGCCTCCTGTGGGTCGGCTGGTTCGGCTTCAACGCCGGCAGCGCACTCGCGTCGAACGGGCTCGCCACGAGCGCGTTCGTCGCCACCCACTTCGCCGCCGCCGCGGCGACGATCGGCTGGCTCGCGGCCGAATGGGTCACACGCGGACGGCCGAGCGCGCTGGGCGCGATCTCCGGCGCCGTCGCGGGGCTCGTAGCCATCACGCCCGCATCGGGCTTCGTGACGCCGCTGCCGGCGATGCTCATCGGGCTCGCTGCAGGCGTCGGCTGCTTCCTGATGGTCACGTTCATCAAAGGGCGGTTCGGATACGACGATGCGCTCGACGCCTTCGGCGTGCACGGCGCCGGCGGGACGATCGGCGCGCTGCTGACGGGCGTGTTCGCAACGCGAGTCGTTAATCCCGTGTTTCACGATCCGCAGGGCCGGCCGCTGCCCGTCGGGTGGCTCGACGGCAACCTGTCGCAGATTGGGTATCAGATCGTCGGCATCGCGATGGCGTGGATCCTCGCGCTCGTCGGCAGCATCGTGCTGCTGAAGATCACGGACCTCGTCGTGGGCCTCCGAGCGACCGAGGAACAGGAGATCGAAGGCCTCGATCTCACCGAGCACGGCGAGGAGGCGTACAACCTGGAGATGTAACGATCAGCGGAGCCGCACCTCCCAGACTCCGCGACCGTAGCTCGACGCGCGCAGAAAGCTGCCGTCGTCCGGGATGTAGAGATCCGAGAAGTCCGCCTGCGGCAATCCGTTGCCGAAGCGGCTCCACGACACTCCGCCGTCCGTCGTGCGATACACGCCGATCACGTTCGCGACGTAGACCGTGTTGCCAGACGGATCGATCGGATCGGTCAGGATCTTCCGCAGCGGCAAACGCGGAAGACCGCCGTCGGCCGTGTGCCACGTCTGCCCGGCATCGATCGACTTCACGACGTGATTCCGCGCGGGGTTCGTGCTTTGCGAGCCGACATAGATGACGTGGTCGGACGCCCAGTTCGAGGCGACGTTGATCCCGCCGTAGCCGGGCGCCGGCCCGGTTCCAATGAGCTGCTTGACGGTCCAGGTCGCCCCTCCGTTCACGCTGATCGCCACGAACCCGCCTCCGGCCGTCGCGATGATCCGATTCGCATCGACCGGACTGACCGAGAGCCCGTGCTGCCCTTGAAAGAGCCGGCCAGCCGGAATTCCGATGTTGACGCCCCGTCGCCCGATGACACTCCAGAGCCCCGCTCCGTCGATCGTTCGATAGATCCGCGTCCCCGTATACGTGAAGAACTCGAGGCCGCTGGGATCGGCGGCCCCGGTCGGGGTCGTCAGCGGCGTGAAGAACGACGACTCGCTCCGCACGATCCCGTTGAACGCGCGCTCGAACTTGGTCTGAACGTTTGGCGGGTTGTTCACGACGCGATAGAGACCGGAGAAGTACAAGGAGCCGATGCTGACGGCGTTGTTGGCCTGACTCCATCCCGTGCCGAACCCGTCTCCTCCGATGACGCCGTCATACGTCGTCGTGTTTGGAAGGCCGTACAAGGTGCCGTTGTCCTGCAATCCAATCATCAGCTCGCTGGTGTGCGTGGCGTTGACCGACATCGCGTAGATCTGATGCGTTGTCAACCCGCGGTTCTTGGTGTCGTCCCACGTGTGTCCACCGTCTGTGCTGACGAAGAGACCGCCATCGCTGCCGAACATCAGCGTCGGCCGCTTGCCGATGACGGCGAACGCCATGCAGTGAAAATCGGCGTGGACGTACGGCAGGTTGCCAACGACCGCTGCGGGCCCGCGCAGCGGCACCCACGTGGTCGTGAGCAGCCAGGTGTTCCCTCCGTCCATCGTTCCGGCCGAAGCCAATTGGCCGCCGAGGTAGACGGTATTGCGCGTCGCGTCGGTGGGATCGACCAGAACCGCCTGGTTGTAGAAGGCCTGACCACCCATCAAGTTCATGTCCTGCTGAAACGGATCGAAGTTGCCCGGGTGCTTGCCGGCCAGTCCTATCGCCGTCCAGTTGAGGCCTCCGTCAATCGACCGGAACAGATCGAGCTGCGCTTCATCGAACGTCGTCGCCGCGTACGCATACACGACGGCATCGCCGGGTATGCCCACGCCCAGCGTCGTTCGTCCCGCGCCGGTGTAGACGTTCCCGCCATTTGGAATGGCGGCCCACGTCACGCCGTGATCGACGGAGTAGTTCAGTGTGGCCACGCCTGTGGCGTTGGACTCCGCGACGGCGAGCCAGCCGGCGCTCGTGCGTGCGAGGCTCCAGACCGACGAACCGGCAAAGCCTCCGACGGACGCAAAGCTGGCGCCGCCATTTGCCGATCGGAACAGACCATTGTTCGTGCCCACCAGGACGATATCAACGTTCCCAGACGTATCGACCTTCAGATCCATCGTCACCGATGCCGCGAGCTGAACGGCTGGTCCCCACGTGTCGCCCCCGTCGGTCGAGCGCACGACCGCTCCGCCGAAGAAGCTGTCGAACGGATCGCCGGTTCCCAGGTATATCGTCTGCGGGCTCTTCCCCAACGCGCCCGAGCCGATGCCGTCGGTTCCAATCGAATCGGACTTGGGAGACCACGAGAGCTGCGGCTGCGAGAAGTTCGTCGTCTTCCAGAGCCCTCCCGTCGCGGCGATGACATACACGGTGTCGGGATTGGCTGGATCGACCAGGATCGCATTCAGCCGTCCGCTGTTGATCTGCGGATTCGGCGGGGTGCCGTTCTGCCAGTGGTTTTCGGTGACTGGTCCGAGTTGAACCCACGTGGGAGCGCCGGGCGCGCCGGCGCCGCCGGGCAGTTGCTGGAGATCGCGCTGCCGGCTCGTCTCGGCTTCCTGACTCATCGCCTGCACGAAAGGCAGGGCGGTCGGCCCGCCGAGAAGCTGCCACGCCGCCGCGATTCTTGCTTCCGGTCCGACGTCGGGATCCTCGGTTCCTCCGTTCGTCACGAAATCAAATGTGAACGGGCTGGTATAGATCGTGTCGTCGGGCTCGGCCGGACTCGGCGGCGGCCAGAAAAGCGGGGCTGTTCCTGAGGCGACTGCTCCCGCTGCGACGCAGATGAACGCCACTGCCGCCACACGAGCTGTGCGAGGAAACGTTGGCATGTTGACCTCCGACCGCGCGGGACGATACGCCCCTTCCCGCGGCGTTGCAAGGCAAAAAATCGCAACACAGCACGAGCGGCGTAGTCGCGTGGGACCCCTGATTGCGGTCGAAACCGGAATGCCGCGATCACAAATTGTGGACGAGGAGATCGCGATACGAGATCAGCTCGATGCCTTCGGCATCGATCGCCGCACGCACTCTGGAGTCGCAGAGCACCTGTACCTCGCGTTCGCGCTCGTCGACGTACATCCCGAGTGCGTCGCCTCGCAGGCCGGGGTGGCATCCGAGCTCCGCCGTCCCGGCGGGCAACGCCGTCATTATGGCCGTCAAGCGCTCGACGCTGATCACTCCGTCGAGCGCATCTCCATACCCAGTCTGTCCATAGAACTCCCCGTGATACGAGACGCCGTCGCTCACGGCTCGACAGGGCACGCCGAGCCGATCGCTCATGCTGGCTACGAGCGCGTCGACCGGCTCGTGCTGGTGAACGTGCTGATGCGAGTCGATGTGGGTCGGATCGCGTCGGACCAGCCGCCGGAACAGCTCCACCTGCCGGGCGATCTCCGCCTCGATCGCCGCCGCGTCGTCCAGCGGCACGACTTGATAGAGCGGCCGCCACTCGCCGGCGTGACACACCCATTCGCCGAGATCGAGGTGAAGGCCCACGCTCAGCACAGATCTCTTGCGAGCGTACTCCGCTGCCGCCGCCGCCCACGGCCACAGCACCATCAGGCTGGCGCTGGTGACGACTCCCTGCTCATGGCACCGAATGATGCCGTCGTTGATGCCCTCTGACTGACCGAAGTCGTCCGCATTGACGATCAGCCGTCGCGTCCCGGCTCCGCGGGCAGGCGCGTTC
>Ga0126369_10003530_pt1 | contig 11290 bp, 11 predicted proteins | sample PanSoiMetaPlot_1_FD_109646 | JGI IMG/M metagenome (GOLD analysis project Ga0126369, IMG submission 109646) | Tropical forest soil microbial communities from Panama - MetaG Plot_1 | ecosystem: Environmental > Terrestrial > Soil > Tropical forest > Bulk soil | place: Panama | collected 2016-02-17
ATTCGCCTGTGGCATCACACGCATTGCTTCGTGCACTGGCGATCCTCGCGTGTATCGGGTTGGCTGCGCGGCCCGCAGGCGCGCGCATGGCCGATCCGCAACGAGGCGCGGCCCAAGCTGGCGCACCCACCACCACGGAGCTCGCGGCCCGATTTCGACGCGCGCACGACGCGCAGTCGCTCGATGACCTGCGCCGCCTCGTGTACTGGGGCCGTGCAACGGAGGACCTGCGAAAATCGTTCGAGCGGATCGCGTCGGGAGATTTCGGGAAGGCGATCACGCGCGCCGTCGTGGAGGCTGTGGCCCCCGGCGAGGTCCTCGAGTACTCCCAGAACGGGATTACGTACAAGCCGACGCTGCCGCCAACGGGCCGCTTGAAGGTCGCGTTCGCTTCCGCCGGATTGGTGCGCAACGAAACGACCGCGTACCTCGTCGGCCGTTCGAACGACACGTACTACCTGCTCCTCGCGGAACCGTCGCGATAGCCGGAACTCCGAACCTGGACGCCCTATAATCGCGCTCATGAAGCGGATCGTCCTGCTTGTGCTCTTTTCATGCACTCCCGTCCACGCGCAGACGAACAGTCATGAGCGGTCCGCGCGCGACGTCTTGAAGCAGTTGATCGAAATCAACACGACGGACACACCCGCGGGCAACGTGACGAAGGCCGCCGACGCGATGGCCGAGCGGCTCAGGGCGGCCGGGTTTCCCGCGGCCGACATGCAGGTGATCGGACCGCACCCGAAGAAGCACAACCTCGTGCTCCGCTGGCGCGGGACCGGTCCGCGAAGGCCGCTTCTCCTCCTGGCGCATCTGGACGTCGTCGAAGCCAAGCGTGAAGACTGGTCGTTCGATCCGTTCACGTTTCGCGAAGAGGGCGGTTGGTTCTACGGCCGCGGCACGAGCGACGACAAGGCGATGGCTGCGCAGTTCGTCGCGAACCTGATTCGGTTGAAGGAAGAAGGCTTCAAGCCGGATCGCGATCTGATCCTGGCGCTGACCGCGGACGAGGAAGGCGGCACCTTCAACGGCGTCGACTGGCTGGTGAGGAACCACAAGGATCTCATCGACGCCGAGTTCGCGATCAACGAGGGCGGCGGCGGCAACATGCGCAAAGGCAAATACCTGACCAATGAGGTGCAGGCCAGCGAGAAGGTCTTCCAGAATTTCCGTCTCGAATCGATAAACCCCGGCGGCCACAGCTCACTGCCGACGAAGGACAACGCGATCTATCACTTGGCAGAAGGGCTGGCGCGCCTGGCGAAGTTCGATTTCCCGGTCCAACTCAATGAGGTGACGCGCGCCTATTTCCTGAAGTCCGCGGAGGTGGAGTCCGATCCGAAGACCGCCGCCGACATGCGCGCGGTCGCGAGGACGCCGACCGACCAAGCCGCGGCCGCGCGGCTCTCGGCGCAGCTGCCGTACTGGAACTCGATGATGCGGACGACGTGCGTCGCGACGATGCTGGCGGGCGGGCACGCGACCAACGCGCTGCCGCAGCTTGCGAGCGCGAACGTGAACTGCCGCATCCTGCCGGGCGTCCCGCCCAGCTCAGTACAGGGCAAGCTCGTTGAGGTCCTCGCGGATCCGAAGATCAAGGTGTCGTTGGTCGGCGACGCGACGCCGAGCAAGCCGTCGCCGCTCCGGCCGGACGTGATGAACGTCGTCGAATCGCTCACGAAGGAGATGTTTCCCGGCGCGGTGGTCGTGCCGGTGATGAGCACCGGCGCCACCGACGGCCTCTACCTGCGCAACGGCGAGATCGCCACCTACGGCATCGACGGCACGTTCGGCGACATCGACGACGTCCGCGCGCACGGCAAGGACGAGCGCGTCGGCATGAAGCAGTTCTTCGAGGGCCTCGAGTTTCAATATCGCCTGATAAAGTCGCTGTCGAGTCTGAAGTAGGAAGTCTGAAGTCTGCGTTGTCCGACTTCAAACTTCGGACTTCAGACTTGCACCAGCCGCACCTGAACCTCCTCGCCGACGACGCGCGTCTCGTGGCGCGTGACGCCGACGGCCGGATCCTGCACGAGCGTGCCGCTGGTGAGGTCGTACTGCCAGCCGTGCCAGGGGCACGTCACGATGCAACCGGATACGAGGCCGTCCGACAGCGGACCGCCGCGGTGCAGGCACACGTTGTCGAGCGCGTGATACTGGCCGTTGAGGTTGAAGATGCCGACCCAGCGATCGTTGACGGTCACCTGCTTCCCGCTGCCCGATGGGATGTCGCCGATGCGCGCGACGGTGACGAAGTCGATCACTTCTTCCCGTCCGTGACGACTTTGCCGCCCTCGCTGACCCACTGATTCCAGCCGCCGCGCAGGGCGCGCACGCTCTTCACGCCGCGCTCCCTGAGCATGAGCGCCGCACGGGCGCTCGTGAATTCGTCCCGTCAGGCGCAGTAGGCGACGACCGGCTTCTTCGACTCGATGAGTTGCTTGACCAGCGGCTCGTACTCCTCGGGCCACGTGAGCCGGCCCTCGAGCGGCAGAAACAGCGCGCCGGCCATGTGGCCCGCGTTGAACTCGTCGGGATTCCGTGTGTCGACGACGACGACGTTCTTCGCCGCGACGAGCTTCTTGAACTCCTGCATCGAAATGCGCGGCGCGTCGATTGCGTCGGCGCTCTGCCCGCCCTGAGCGAGCTGCGGATCGCGCGAGTCGAAGGGCCCGCGCTGAGCGGCCGCGACCGTTGCGAGAAAGATGACCACTGTGGCAAGCGCGGCGGCTGTTCGCATGCATCTAATATATCGCCATGCCCAGGGGGTCGATTCGCGCCCGCCCTCCAGCCGGCGGCGCGACCGTCCCCGCAATCGGCCGCGACGCCGACGTCCTGGCCGCGCACCTCGAGGACGCGGCGCATTCTCCCGGCGGATTCGCGTCGGGCCTCGCCGCGCCGTCGACAGAAGGCGAAGTGGCCGGGCTCGTGCGCGCGGCAGCGACCATCCTGCCGATCGGCGCGCAGTCGTCGCTGACAGGCGGCGCGACGCCGCGAGGCGACGTGATCCTCAGCACCTCACGCCTCAACCGAATCGTGTCGATCGGCGCCGACTGGGTCCGCGCGCAGGCCGGCGTCACGCTCGTCGACTTGGACGCGGCACTCGCACGCGCCGGCAAGAGTTATCCGCCGGTGCCGACCTTCACGGGCGCGTTCGTCGGCGGCATTGTCGCGACCAATGCGGCCGGAGCCGCGACGTTCAAGTACGGCACCACGCGCGACTGGGTGCGCGCGCTGACGGTCGTACTGCCGGACGGCGACGTGATCGATCTCGAGCGCGGAACAGTTTTCGCGACGGACGAGGGGATTGTCGAGATCGCGTTGACCGACCGCGTCGCCGTGATCGAGATGCCTCGATATCGCATGCCGCGCGTGCCGAAAGTCTCCGCGGGGTACTTTTCCGAGCCGCGCATGGACCTGATTGATCTGTTCATCGGATCGGAAGGCACGCTCGGCGTGATCACCGAGGTGACGCTGCGGGTGCTGGCCGAGCGGCCCGCACGCTGCCTCGCGTTCGTGACGCTAGACGATGTGGACACGGCGCTCGGGATTGTTGCAGCGCTGCGCATCGCGCGGGGCTTCAGCGTGTCGGCCATCGAGCACATGGACGCCCGCTGCCTGGCCGTTCTTCGAGAGGACGGCGCCGATCGCGCGGCCGGCGTCACGATTCCGGCCGGCGCGCGGATCGCTCTGCTCGTCACGCTCGAGTTGCCCGCAACGACGACGACGGCACAAGCGTTCGACGAGATCGGGCGTGCGCGCGAGGCCGACGTGCCCGATACTCCGCTCGTTCGATTCTGCCGCATGCTGGACGAAGCCGGCGTGCTCGATCGGGTCGAGGTTGCCGTGCCGGGCGACCAGGCGCGCGAGCAGCAACTGCTCTCGCTGCGCGAGGCGGTGCCGGCGGGTGTGAACGCACGCGTCAGGCGGGCGAAGCTGAAGGTCGATCCGCGGATCGCCAAGACCGCCGCCGACATGATCGTGCCGTTCGAGCGGCTCGGCGAGCTGCTGACGATCTACGACGCCGCGTTCCGCCGCCGCGGTCTCGACGCGGCCGTCTGGGGACATATCTCCGACGGGAACCTGCACCCGAACGTCATCCCGCGATCGATGGCCGACGTCGAGTCCGGCCGCGAGGCCATCCTCGCCTTCGGCCGGGAGGTGCTGCGGCTCGGCGGATCGCCGCTCGCCGAACACGGCGTCGGACGCAATCCGACGAAACAGCAGCTGCTGCTCGACATGTACGGCGAAGAAGGCATCGATCAGATGCGAGCGGTCAAACGCGCGCTCGATCCCGAGTGGAAGATGTCGCCGGGGGTGCTGTTTCCGACGCTCCCCTGAAAGCTCGCGCTCCCCCGGTCGCTACGCGACCAGAACCGCGACACCTACCAGCGCGAGGCCGGCGAGCACGAGCCACACGGAGAGCTGCCCGGCGGCTCCCGACGAGACCGGCTTGTCCGGCGCCGAGATTGCGTCGCGCACGTCGAGCTGGCCCGTGACGCGCGACTGACCGGTGAACGACGTCGCCGCGGCGGCAGCAAGCAGAAGCCACCCGGCACCGAGTGCGAATCGCGCGCCTCCCGGCGGCACGCGCGAAACCAGGAACAACGTTGCGATCCAGATCGTCACGGCCGACGCGGCGATGAGACGCAGCCGCCCGATCTCCCGATCGCCGGCCTGCCGCCTCAGCTCCAGCCGCAGCGCGCGGTCGGCCCGCTCGCGTTCCGCGGCCGCCTGATCGCGCTCGAACTCGATGCGGCGCGCATCGCGGTCGAACGCTTCCTTGAGCGCGGCCACCACGACGCCTGCGAGCCGAGTCTCGAGACCGCCCGGCGCGCGGCCGCCGGTTTCCAGCAGCTGCTGTTGCTGCTGCGCGTCGGCCATTGTCCGGATCTTTCGGCTCCGCACAATGTCGGTGACTCCAATCACCGCGTCGAGGATCTGCAACCAGGGGACAGGCATGGCGTGTGACTTCCGACTTGTGCTAACGGCTCGAGAGCCAGCGATCCCGGAACGCGCGCTGCGCCGCTGTGGGTTCGACGGCGACGACCTCGATGTGCGGGTCCTCGCCGAGCACGACCGTCGTCGTCTTCGGCACGCCCGTGCGATCCTTGAAGACGATCGAGATGCGGTCGCCGGGCTTGTGACGTTGCAGAACGGTTGCCAGATCGTTCGCGCCTGCGATCGCCCGCCCGTCCGCCTGCTGCAGCTCGTCGTCTTCATCGATGCCACTGGCGTAGATCGGCCAGGTCGGCGACATGAGATTGGCGACACGCGCGCCGCCGCGCGATTCCAGGCGGACGTCGCCGATCCATGCATGTCCGGGACTGCGCCTGCGGACCTCGAGCCCCGCGCGCGACAGCAGCCGCGCGTAGTCGGCTATGCCGTGCCCCTGGATGTAGCGCGCAAAGAAGTCGCGCGCGAACGCAGGGTCGCCGCTCACCTCTCCGAGCGTCGACTCGGCGTCGGCGATCGTATACGGATGGTCGACATAGCCCTCGCGGCTGCCGCCGGCCTTGCCGTACTTCCGCCACATCGCGCGCATGAAGTCGTCGAGCGAGACGCGTCCATCGCTCCGATCACGAAGCGACAGATCCAGGGCGAGCGCGATCGCGCCGCCCTGCGGATAATACGAGATCACGCTGACCGAGAAGTTCGTACGCTCGAACGTGCGGCCGCCGTCGGTGAACGGCGCCATGCGGCTCATTTCTTCAGCCGTCCGCATCAGGTGGCCCGGAGCGGATGCCGATTCGATCAGGCCGGCGAATTCCCGCGTTGACGAACCGAGATCGACCAGCTGCGCGCGCTGCATGACGAGCGGGCCGTAGTACTGCGTGAAGCCTTCGGCCAGCCACAACGCGCCCGACGGGTTCGCGCGGTCGAAGTCGAACGGCTCGAGGTCCTTCGGCCGGATGCGCTCGACGTTCCAGCAGTGAAAGAACTCGTGCGCGACCGTGTCGAGCAGCTCGGCGCGGCCGCCGGCAATCGAGGACGGCGCCGTCATCACCGTGCTGTTCCGGTGCTCCATGCCGTCGCCGTCCGCGTACGGCAAATAGTCTGCGAGAAACGTGTAGGAGCCGGGCTCGTAGTCGGGGTACTCGCCGTAGATCGCGCCTTCCTGCCGCACGATCTTCTCGACGTCCTTCACGAAGCCGTCGAGGTCGGCGTCCGTGCCGGCCTGGTGAAGCGCGAAGCGGAAGGTGTGCCGATCGACGGTGAACTGCCGCAGCGCGACCGGACCAAACTCCGCCGGGCTGTCCATCAGGTACTGCAGATTCGGCGCGGTGAACTCGAGCGGTCCCGCTGCATGCAGCTGCGTCGCGACGGTCCACGTCGTGCGTGCGGGCTGCTCGAACACGACGGTGATCGGTCGATCGTCGAGGCCGTGCGCCCACATGATCGCCGCCGGCATGTTGATGTGCGCGTGCGTCTCGTCGACGGCGAGATACGTACCGTCAAGACGATCGCCGAACACCTTGTACTTCACCGTCACGCTCGCGCCGTGCGACGGCACATTCCAGCCGTACGGATCCGGCCGCGTCGTGCTCAACGCGGCGCCGTCGGCGCCGAACGCGTGGACGTCGTAGACGTTCTTGGCGAAGTCGTGGAGCGAGTAGCGCCCCGGCGACGAGCGGCTCATCCGAAGTTCGAGCCCCGCCGGCCCGAGGTCCGGGAACGTCGCCTCGACCTGCATCCAGCGATGCTGCGGTTCGGGAAACGAGAACCGGTAGCGAATCGGCGCTGCGGCATCGAAGCGGATCGTCGTCGCGACGAAAATGGCGAGAAGGAAAACGCCGCGTGCCATCAGCCCTGTGCCCTCTGCCCTCAGCCCTGATGCGCCGCTGTCTGTGTCAGCAGCGGCTTCAGGTAAGGCCAGATGTTCTCGGCGATGGCGCGTGCGCCCGCCTCGTTGGGATGCGCGTGATCGGGCTGCATCAGATCGCGGTTGCCGATCACGTTCATCAGGATGAAGGGCACGAGAGGCACTTCGTAGCGACGGCCAATCTCGTCGAACGCCTTGTGGAACGACACGGTGTAGTCCCAGCCATGGATCGGCAGCGCCTCCATCCGGCAGACCAGCACCGTGATGCCGCGCGCCTGCGCCTTCTCGACGATGCGGCTGAGGTTCTCTCGCAGTTGATCGACTGCAACACCGCGGAGGCCGTCATTCGCGCCGAGCTCGACGATGAGGATCCGGACGTTGGAATCGAGCACACCCTCGTATCGCCGCAGCGCGCGCGTCGATGTGTCGCCCGACACGGCCGCGTTCACCATCTCGTACTCGAAGCCCTCGTCGTCCAGTTTGTGCTGAAGAATCGCGGGAAATGCCTTGTCGACGCCGATGCCGCGGCCGGAGGCCAGGCTGTCGCCGAGCACGACGATGCGCGGGCGCGGAGCGGTGGCGCGGGGGACGGATGAGACAGCTAACGCCGACACGAGCGCCAGGATCGTGATGCCAGGAATCATCTATTCAATTCTAAGCGCAATGATGGGATCGACCTTCGTCGCACGCCGTGCCGGAATCAATGTGGCGATTGCGCCTGCGCCCGCAAGCAGCCCCGACACGCTGACGAACACGATCGGGTCGAGCGGGCCGACAGCGTACAGCAGCCCCGCGATCACGCGCGTCGCCGCGACCGACGCCACCAACCCGCACGTCGTTCCGGCCGCGATCATCAGCAGGCTGCGTCCCATCACGAGCCGCAGCGTCGCCCCAGCGTCGGCGCCGAGCGCCATCCGCAGGCCGAGCTCGCGCGTCCGCTGCGCGACCGTGTACGACACGACGCCGTAGATCCCGACGACGGCGAGCAGCAGCGCCGACACGGCGAACGCGCCGAGCAGCACCATGCTTATCCGCGGCAGGAACACGGACCGCGACACGACGTCCACCATCGCGCTCGCGTCGTAGATCGGCTGCTCGGCATCGATTGCCAGTACCTCGCGCCGGACGGCTTCGACGAACGGCTTGGGATCGGATGCCGTTCGCACGATCAGCGCCATGCCGTTCAGCGGCTGCTGCCACGCGGGCATGAAAATCTCCGCGCGCGGCTCGCTGTCGAGGCCGTAGTGCTTCACGTCGCCGACGATGCCGACAACTTTCGCGGCGCCGTGCGGGTTCTTGACGACTTTCCCGATCGCATCCTCTCCATCGAAATACCGCCGCGCCATCGTCTCGTTGATGACCATGGCGCCGGGCATGCCCGGCAGATCGCGCTCGTCGATCGTCCGCCCGTTGCGCAGCACGATCTTCATCGTCTCGAAGTAGCCCGGCGTGGCCATTCGGATGTCGGCGCGCGGCTCTTCGCCGTTGGCCGGCGACGCTTTGCCCTCGATCGTGAACGGCAATGCAAAGTCGATCCCGACCGGATACATCGGCAGAGCACTGACGCCGGCGGCAGACTGCACGCCGGGGAGCGCGGCGATTCGACGCACGGCCTCCTTGTAGAACCGAGTGCGATCGACCGGCGTTCGATACTTCGCCTGCGGCAGATAGATCTGCACCGCGAGCAGGTTGCGCGGCTCGAACCCGGGCGACACGCGCATCAGCTCGGCGAAGCTGCGAGTCATCAGCCCGGCGCCGACGAGGAGCAGCAGCGCGAGCGCGACCTCGACGACGACGAGCGCGCCGAGCAGCCGCACGCCGGAGCCGCTCGTCGTCGAGGCAAACGCGCTGGCCGTGTCGCGCAGGCCCGTTCGCGATGCATGAAGCGCCGGCAGCAGTCCGGAGACGACGGCGACGGCGATCGACGCGAACAGAGCAAAGACGAGGACGCCGGCGTCCAGACGCACGTCCTGCATGCGCGGCAGGCTGCCCTCCGGCAGCGAGTGAACGAACCGGACGCCGCCCCACGCCACGAGCAGGCCGAGCGCGCCGCCGGTCGTTGACAGAATCAGACTCTCGACCAGCACCTGCCGCACGAGTTGCCAGCGCCCGGCGCCGAGCGCCGCCCGGACGGCGAGCTCCGTTCGCCGCGACGAGAGGCGCGCGAGGATCAGGTTCGCGACGTTGGCGCACACGATCAGCAGCAGGAAGCCGACGGCCGCCGTGATCAACATCAGCGCCGGCTTCACCGTCGTCACCAGCTGCTGCTGCGCGGCGATCACGCGCGCGCCCCACCCGGTGTTGCTGTCCGGATACGTCGTTGCCAGGCGGGACGCGATCACCGTCATCTCGCGCTGCGCCTGTTCCTCGGAGACGCCGTCGGCGAGGCGGCCGACGACGCTGAGCGAACGCGCCTTGCGCGAGCGTCCGTGCGCGTCGTTGGGCTCGAAGCTGAGCGGCGTCCAGACGTCGATGCGGCCGCTCGGCGGGAAGTCGAATTCCGCCGTCATGACGCCGACGACGGTGTACGGCTGCGCATCGAGCTGAATCGTGCGGCCGATGACGCCCGGCGAGCCGCCGAAGTGGCGCTGCCAGAACGCCCGGCTCAGAATCGCGACGCGGTCGTTGCCGGTGCGGCCTTCCTCTTCGGTGAACGTGCGGCCGAGCATCGCGCCCACGCCGAGCGTGGTGAAGAGATTCGGCGTCGCGCGGACGCTCGGCACGTTCAGCGGCGCATCGGAGCCGGCGAACGCGTAACGGAGCATACGGAACGCCGCGAGCGACGGAATCGCGCGCGACTGCTCTTTCCAGTCTCCATAGGTGAGCGGCGCGACGAGATCGGGATTGCCGTCGGGATTCTGCTCGGTCAACACGACGAGCCGCCCGGGATCGCGATACGGCAGCTGATTCAGCAGCACCGCCTTGATGACGCTGAAGATGGCGGTGTTCGCGCCGATGCCGAGCACCAGCGTGAGGAGCGCGACGACCGTGAACGTCGGCTGCCGGACGAGCGACCGGACCCCGTACCGCACGTCGCCGAGGAAGACGCTCATGACGACGAGCTTACCCGGTCCGCCGGGCCATCGCGCACAGGAATTCGAACATCAGATTCGAGGCGAGCACCGCCGTGATCTGGCCCGGGCCGTCGAAGAGCGGCGCCACCTCCACCACGTCGCCGCCGACCAGCTGCAGCCCCGCGAGCCCCCGAACCAGCAGCTGCGCCTCGTGGCTCGTCAGGCCGCCGACTTCGGGTGTGCCGGTTCCGGGAGCAAAGGCGGGATCGACCGCGTCGATGTCGAACGTCGTGTAGGCCGGACCGCTGATCACGCGGCGGATTTCTTCGACGACCCAGGCGACGCCGCGCGCCTTCACCTGATCGATGTCGACCATCGTGATGCCGTGCTCGCGGTGGAACTGAAAGTCGTCTTCGCCGTACATGGGGCCGCGGATGCCGACCTGAACGAAGCGCCGGCCGTCGATGATCTTCTCCTCGATCGCGCGACGGAACGGCGTGCCGTGGAAGTACTTGCCGCCGAAGTACTCGTCCCACGTGTCGATGTGCGCGTCGAACTGCACGAGGGCGAGCGGACCGTGGCGCTTCGCGAGCGCTCGAAGGATCGGCAGCGAGATCGAATGGTCGCCGCCCGCAACGATGGGCCGCGCGCCGCCGGCAGCGATGGCCGCGATGCGGGTCTCGATGGCGTCGTAGGCCTTCTCGATGCTGACGGGCGGCGCGTCGACATCGCCGACGTCCGCGACGTTCAGGCGGTCGAACGGCGCGACCTTCTGGAAATAGCTGTACGAACGAATCAGCGACGACTGCGCGCGAATCTCGCGCGGACCGAGCCGCGCGCCGGGGCGGTACGACGTGCCGCCGTCGTACGGCACGCCGACGATCGCGACGTCGAGCCCGCGTGGATCGTCGACGTGCGGGAGCCGCATGAACGTTGCCGGCTGCGCGAAACGCGGCGACTGAAACGACGCGCGCGGTTGATGCGTCATGGCGCCGATTGTATAGTGGCGGCACTCTTCATGGCGCATCGCGGACGGCTGCACCACGGTCTGAGCACCGTCGAGTACTTCACGTTCGGCTTCGGCACGATGATCGGCGTCGGCTGGCTCGTCCTGATGGACGACTGGCTGAAGCGCGGCGGGCCCGCGGGCGGCATCCTCGGGTACCTCGTCGGCGGCCTGCTGCTCTTTCCAGTCGCGCACACCTACGGCCGGCTCGTTCAGCGCATCCAGGACGCAGGCGCCGAGATCGCGTACACCGAAGGCGTCATGCCGCCCCTCGTCAGCTTCGCCGCCGGCTGGACGATGGTGCTCTCGTACGCGATCGTGTGCCCGTGGGAGGCGGTTGCGACGGGCAATCTGCTGGCGCGCGTGTTCCCGTCGCTGAACTCGTATCAGCTCTACGCCATCGACGGCAGCCCCATCTTCGCGCCGCGGCTCGCCGTGGGTCTCGCG
>Ga0126369_10003531_pt1 | contig 11288 bp, 9 predicted proteins | sample PanSoiMetaPlot_1_FD_109646 | JGI IMG/M metagenome (GOLD analysis project Ga0126369, IMG submission 109646) | Tropical forest soil microbial communities from Panama - MetaG Plot_1 | ecosystem: Environmental > Terrestrial > Soil > Tropical forest > Bulk soil | place: Panama | collected 2016-02-17
ACTCAATCCCTATGATTTTCGGGTTCAATACCGACGTAAAGCACGGTGACACGATCTATCACGTGCAGAGTGAGGCGCGTGAAGGGGAGCTTTTGCTCCAAACCCAGGTATTCGTCCGCGGACGCTGCATCGGGAAGAAGGCGACTTCCTACGCAAGCAAAGCGGCCGAAGCTCAATTTGGCGACGCGCAGAAGGAGCAACAACTTCGCGAGCAGCATCGCTTGGTGCTGGATGCCATCCGCGAAGGCAAACTGGAGAGCGTTTTCGATCGTCCGGAGCCTGAAGCGCTCGCCGCGGTGAAGGAGTTGGAAGTGCAATGGCTCAACTCCGAATCAGTGGTCGCGGAGAACAACTTGACAATGCAGTTGCGCGTCACAGAGGGTGGGACAGCTGCTTCCGGCGCACGGCTGACATTCCGCTTCGCGCGTCCAGGAGCCGCACCGTTCTACACGCAGGCGGTGGCAGACTCCGGAGGCGCCGCCGAGATCAAGATCGAAGTCGAAGAAGCTCAGCTACCGGACTCTTCTCTGCTGGTACAGGCCAACTTCGAAGGGCGCACCGCGACAAGAAAGTTTGTCCTGCGCAAGACTGAGTAAATGGAGGAGCGGACGCATTCGTCCGCTCCCGGCCCGAAGCGCCGGTAGCGAGACTCGACTCTCGCAGCGGCCGCCTATTCCCCGGGGCTTTGAATCGCGTTACATTTGGATACGGTCCATGAAACTCCAAATCAACGGGGAAGTTCGAGAATTTGCAATTGTGTCCGTCCCATTCACACTGGCGATCCTGATTGAAAACCTGGGCATGAAGGCCGACCGCGTGGCCGTCGAACTGAACCGCGACATCGCGCCCCGCGATAGTTGGTCTGAAACTCCGCTCAAAGATGGCGATCAATTGGAGATCGTTCATTTTGTCGGCGGTGGTTCGTGAGCTGAGGCGTGATGTTGCTGGTCACCCAAGCTAACCCGCGCTAAGATACCGGCGTTGTCCAGTTCGATGGAGACGATAGAATGTTCGAAGGACTGTTTCAGCCGTTTCACCTACTAGTCATCCTATTCATTACTGTCATGAGTTATGGTGCTCCATTTCTCGCCGGATTCTATTTAGGCCGCTACGTGGAATTGAAGAAGTCCAAGAAATCCTAGCCCGCAAGCACCGCGCAGGAACTCTCTTAGTCACTAACTCCTTCATTTCTTTGCTTGATCCACAGCCCACCATGCCTAAAATGGCTGAAACATTTTGCATCATTTTTGTTTTAAACATATTTAAGACGAAATGGCAGAACGCTTCACATCACAACAAGTAATTCAGTCGACAGGGATCACCGCCCGTCAGTTGCAGTGGTGGGACGAACGCGGCGTCGTAAAACCCGATCGGGAGGGGCACCGCCGCCTTTACTCGATGAATCAACTGAGCGAAATTGCGGTCATCTGCCAGTTGCGTCGCAAAGGATTCTCGCTGCAAGGCGTCCGCAAGGTCATGCGTTTTCTCGACCGTGAATTTCGGCAAAGGCCTGGGAGAAATCGTCAACCAGGAGTCCGAATTGCATCTCTTGACCGATGGAAAGCGTCTTTATCTTGAGACTTCTGCTAAGCAGATTGTCGACATTTTGAAGAACTCGAATCAGCCCATTATCGGCGTGTGCCTGAGTGATGCCGTGCGGCAGGTTCGAGCCGGTATAACAGCGGCAAAGGCAAGTACCTCAGTAACTTCGCGGGATTACCTGAAGCGTGCTAGAAAGGCTTCGTAGGGCTTTTTAGGTCCGAGCATAAACAGGGAGGAACACATGGTCGGTGAACTGGATGTCCTGAACGAATGGATTCCGGAACAGATGCAGCCTGGTACCGTCTTTGTGCTCGAAAACGCCGGTGAGATTGGCGAAAAGGAAGATCCCTACTGGGCTGTGCTGTCATGTCCGTCCTGCGGCATGCTGGGCCTAATCACGCGCAAACAGATCAACGGATTGTTGCCGGTAATCTGTGGCTCTGAGAGTTGCTCGGCGCAGTTCTTTATCCGCGACAGCGAAGTTGTGGTGCGCAAGCCGTTCTAGCTTTGTGTGGTGCGGGCGCCCCCGCCCGCGAAAAAGTCGACTTAGTTTGTCTAATTTCATTTTCTCATCTGTACATCTACCTCTTACCTCTTTAGTTCCGTCAAACTCACCGGCACCTGTTCGACGATTTCAATGTCGAAACCTTCGAGGGCCGCGACTTTCTTCGGGCGGTTCGTCAGCAGGCGGATGCGTCGCAGGTTTAGATCCGAAAGGATCTGGGCGCCGATGCCGATCTCGCGCTGGATATGCTTTTCTGTGTCGTAGAGCGACGGAAGCGAACGACCTCCGTGAAATTTGAGTGCAGTGCGTTCGCCGACTTTTTCGATGGAGAATCCTTGCGATGTCTGGTGCAGGTAGATCAATGCACCTAGGCCTTCGCTCGCGATGCGGCGCAGGGAGCCTTCAAGCGTGGCGTGGCACTCGCAGCCGGTGGCGCCGAAAACGTCGCCCATCAGGCAGTGGGCATGCATGCGGACCAGTACCGGAACGTCGCTGTGTTCGATGTCGCCGCGAACCAAGGCCACGTGTGACTCGCCGCCGTCGACTTCACTCGAGTAAGCGATCAGGCGAAATTCTCCGAAGCGTGTGTCGATGAGCGCTTCGCCTACACGATTGATGTAACGCTCGTGCGCCATGCGGTAGCGAATGAGTTCGGCGACGGTGAGCATCTTCATGTTGTGCTCGCGGCAGAACCCGATCAGATCGGGAACGCGAGCCATGCTGCCGTCGTCTTTCATGATTTCGCAAATGATTCCTGCGGGGATCATGCCTGCGAGACGCGCGAGATCGACCGAGGCTTCGGTCTGTCCGGCGCGGACGAGGACTCCGCCTTTGCGTGCGCGGAGAGGGAAGACGTGTCCGGGGCGGGCGAGATCGGATGGTTTCGTTGCTGGATCAATCGCGACCTGAATCGTGCGCGAGCGGTCGAAGGCCGAGATACCGGTGGTCACTCCCTGACGGGCGTCGATAGCTTCGCAGAATGCGGTGCCGTACTGCGATGTATTCTCCGCCGTCATCGGACCGATGTTGAGATGCTCGAGCCGCTCCTCTGTCATGGCGAGGCAGACTAGGCCGCGTCCATGCTTGGCCATGAAGTTGATAGCCTCAGGCGTGACCTTTTCAGCGGCGAGGGTGAGGTCGCCTTCGTTTTCGCGGTCTTCGTCGTCGACGACGATGATCATGCGTCCGGCGCGGATTTCTTCGATCGCGTCTGGAACATCGGTGAATGGCGGTTGGGGGCTCATAGTGCGAATTCTAGCAAGCTCGTCGATTTTGTTTTGTCACATGATTGTCGCGACTTGCTGAGCGAATTGGAGGTCAAGGGGCATTTCGCCATGATTTTTCGCTTCGGATGGCAAATTAATCATTCCATTATACTTAAATGAATTTGGTGCGCACGTATGCTCGCAAAATCTTGAATTCAAATGGCTTACTCGTAAAATACTCCAGAATATGGAGTTAGCATTAAGCCCACGCTTTGCAGATCTCGTTCGTTTATCGTAAACTATTGATTCTATTACGGTTGATTTCGATGCTTTTGAGGACGGCTTGTAAAATATTGAATCCGAATAGGTTATCGGTAAAATATTGATAAATAATAGCTTAGACGTGATTTGGCAGGCGGCCGCCGGAGAGAGCGCGTCATTGTTGAGACTACCCGTTTTGTGAGCTGGAAGACGCACGGTCCCACTATGCGCCGTCCACATTCTCAGTCAAGGTTACACGTCACAAGTTCGGGGATAATTTTCAGGGAAGCTGTGGAAAAGTGATGGGAGCATAAGGACCACTGATTTCTGGGCTCAGCTTGACCCTGAAGAAGAAACACCCTGCATGCCCTCGCGATTCCCGCCCTTGCAAAACACGCAAGAGCGTGGCACCCATTCCGGTGGTGCTATCCGCGAAACTAAAAGCCTGGGCCCCCTCACCTTTAGCCATGCGTTTCTTGATAACCTCGAAAAATGCCAGGGAGAGTAGCCGTTGCCTCCGATTATTAACGTCCAAAATATCTCGAAAGCATTTGGAGCGAAGCCACTCTTCGAGGATGTGTCTTTTACTGTTTCGGGGACTGACCGAATTGGGCTGATCGGCCCCAACGGCTCAGGGAAATCTACACTGCTGCGAATTCTAGCCGGGACGGAACGACCAGATAGCGGCGATGTGGCAGTACGAAAGCGCCTACAACTCAGCTACGTCGAACAGGATTCGAGGTTTGTCGCGGGAGCGAGCATCCGGAATGTCGTCGAGCGAGCGATCGAACGCTCGCTTACGCCCGACGCCCAAGGGGGCGCCCACTTCGCAGAGACGTTGGGCCGGGCGGGTTTTGAGGATATCGAACTGGAGGCGGCCAAATTGTCAGGAGGCTGGCAAAAGCGCCTGGCGATCGTCGAGGCGCTGGTTCAGACACCCGATGTCTTGTTGCTCGATGAGCCTACGAATCATCTTGACCTCGGCGGAATCGAATGGCTCGAGGATCTACTTCGCCAGGCGAAGTTTGCCTGCGTGGTCGTAAGCCACGACCGGTACTTTCTCGAAAATGTTGCAACCGACATGGCAGAGCTTAGCCGAGTGTACCCAGAGGGCCTGCTGCGCGTGCACGGAACCTACAGCGAATTCTTGCAGAAAAAAGAAGAGTTCCTTCATGCTCAATCGAAGCGGCAGGAGGCATTGGAAAACCTGGTTCACTCCGAAATTGAGTGGCTTCGGCGTGGAGCCAAAGCCCGCACACGAAAATCCAAAGCCCGCATCGATAAAGCCGGCGAGCTGATCAGCGAACTAGCTGACCTGAATGCCAGAACTCGCAGTTCCACCGCGCAAATTGATTTCTCCGCCACCGATCGAAAGACCAAGCGGTTGATCGAGTTGCAGGATGTCGCTTGCGAAGTTGGGAATAGAACATTGTTCGAAGGGCTGAACTTCATCGTCTCCGCGGGAATGCGGGTCGGTGTAGTAGGACCCAATGGCAGCGGCAAGACAACGCTATTGCGGATGCTGCTTGGCGACGTGGCTCCAAAGAGCGGCGAGATTCGGCGCGCTGACTGGCTGCGCACGGTATATTTCGACCAGAGTCGCCAACTCGATCTGAGCTTGACTCTGCGTCGCGCCCTCGCTCCTGAAGGAGACTCAGTCCTATATCAGGATCGCGTTGTTCACGTCGCATCCTGGGCCGCCAAATTCCTGTTCAGCGGCGAACAACTGGACCAACCAGTCGAGCGGCTTTCCGGAGGCGAACGCGCGCGGGTGCTGATTGCTCAACTCATGCTGCAGCCAGCGGACATTCTTTTGCTGGATGAACCCACCAACGACCTCGACATCCCCACTCTTGAAATCCTCGAAGAGAGCCTGCTCGAATTCCGTGGTTCTCTCGTCCTGGTCACGCATGATCGCTATCTCTTGGATCGAGTATCTACCGTCGTACTTGGCCTCGATGGTGACAGCGGAGCGGAAAGCTTTGGGGATTATGGTCAATGGGAAACGTGGCAGGCAGAGCGCAGGCGGGCCCGGAACGAGAGCACGGCATCGTCGCCGCCTGCTTCAAGTTCCCCTGCTCCGGTACAAGCACGGACGAAGCTCTCCTACCTCGAGGCACGCGAATATGCCGGCATTGAGGAGCGTATTACAGAGGCGGAGCAGAGACTACAAAGCAAGCGTGCCGCACTCGAAGATCCCACAATTGCCAGCGACGGACCCAAGCTCGTTGCCGCTCAAGCTGAAATGGACGCGGCACAAAAGGATCTGGACACGCTTTATACGCGTTGGGCGGAGTTGCAAGAGAAAGCAGAGAGTTTGTCCCCCCGGTGAGTCAGATGAAATTCCACTGAACTCAGACTGTGATCGTCCAGGCATGCACCGTTTCTGTCGCTTCTTAGGAGCTTGCCATGTTTTCGGGCTTGGACGGCAGGGTTTGCGCCGTGGGCTGCATTCTTTCGCCGCTTTGCGGCTGAACTAGAAAAACCCGTCACCATACGATCGAGACGGCTCAGTGTTCATGGCAGCGCGATGCGACTCGCTCGTTGGAGGGATTGGTCGGGTGTTCAAGATGGAGAGCGCCATGAGTTGGGTAGGGATCCTTCGACTGCGCCGATGCTTCGCCTTGCGAAGCATCGGCTACGCTCAGGATGACAGATCACGAGGACGGATTAGGGTGACAGGTCAGGATGACCGATATAGGCGGCCACGATCCTTTCATCTGTCCGAAGTGATTCACCTTCAGATTAAGAATCTGCAGCTAATGACGTAGCCAACAAGCGACTGCCCAGTGTTCGTGTCCATATGCTTCCGAGGGGCAGACAGCAGGCATAAATCCAACAAACGGCTAACTGGCTGTTCGCTTTCGAACATCCAAGCCCCGACGGTGGACATCTTCGATCTCTTTTGATTTCACGGGCGATCCCCTTGTTATGTGCCGTCAATGAGTTACGGTTTACAGGAGATTGGTCACAGTCTTGCGACTGAGAGGCTAACTGTGACGTTTCGCCATGGCATTGGTTTGCATACTTGATGTGGCTGTGGAAGGGGAAAGGTCGAACCTGAGATGAATGGCTTCGTACAAGATCTTCGATATGCGCTGCGGCAGCTGCGCAAGAACCGGGGTTTCACGATCATCGCCGTGCTTACTCTCGCGCTCGGAATCGGGGCGAACTCTGCCATCTTTAGCGTCGTTAACGGAGTCTTGCTCAACCCGTTGCCGTTCCCCAACGCGTCGCGCATCGTCTCGATGTTTCAGGACAAGCCGAATTTTCCGCAAGGATCGATCTCTTATCCCAATCTCCTCGATTGGCAACGCGAGAATCGAACGTTTGAGGCGATTGCCGGATATCGCTGGGGCGACGGCACCATCACCGGGATGGGCCAAGCGGAAAACGTGCACTCCCAGCGCGTTTCTGCAACATTCTTTCCGATCCTCGGAGTGAGTCCGATTCTGGGGCGCAACTTCGTTCCGGAGGAGGATCAGCGCGGTGCCGGTGCCAGCGTCATGATCTCGGAAGGCTTGTGGAAGAGAAAGTTTGCCTCGAACCCGAACATCGTCGGGAAACAGATCATTGTGGCCGGCCATGTAAGAACGATAGTGGGCGTCATTCCCGCATCGTTTCACCTGCAAATTCAGAATTTCAGGACTGCCGACATTTACGAGCCCCTTGGCAACGATTTTGATCCTGCGTTCTACCAGCGGGATTCGTTCTGGGGCACGGATGCGATTGCGCTTCTCAAACCTGGGGTCACGATTGAACAGGCTCAAGCCGACATGAAGGGCGTCAACGCAGGTCTGGCCTCTGCCTATCCCGATATCAACGCACACATCAAGTCGACCATTGTTACTCTGAAAGAAGAAATCGTCGGCGACGCACGGCGCATGTTGCTGGTGCTGCTTGGCGCTGTGGGATTCGTTCTACTGATCGCGTGCGTGAACGTGGCCAATCTGCTTTTGGCGCGTTCCATGGCTCGGCGGAGAGAATTTTCGGTTCGAATCGCGCTCGGAGCCGGGCAAAAACGCCTTGTTCGCCAACTCCTGACTGAGGCTGTTTTGCTTGCGCTATTGGGAGGAGGATTGGGACTTCTTCTCGCCAAGCTGGGAACTCCTTTGGCGATCGCGGCCGTTTCGAGCGGCTCTTATGGCCCAACCATACCACGTGCTGAGCAGATCGGGCTGGACGCGCGCGTTGTGTTGTTCACATTTTTGATTTCAGTTCTAACCGGAGTTGCTTTTGGTCTGGTGCCGGGATGGCAAGCCTCTCGTGCCAACGTCAATGAAACGCTGAAAAGCGCCACCCGGACAAGTTCAGGCCACCACTCGAGAGCGCAAGGATTGCTGGTCATCGGAGAGATGGCGATGGCGCTGGTGCTCCTGGTGGGTGCCGGCTTAATGATTCGTACGCTGATGCAATTGCGGGAAACGAATCCGGGATTCGATGCTCACAATGTTCTTTACTTCAACCTGACGCCACCTCCTTCTCTTGCGGACCGATCTCCGGATGCAATCCGCGCCGCGTTTCGTCAATATGACTCTACTGTCCGTGGAGTGCCGGGAGTGGAGTCGGTGTCGTTGCACGCTGGTGCGACCCTCATGGAATCTGACAGCGAAAAGTACTTCATCACCGAGGGGCAACAACCAACATCGCGGCAGGCTGACTTACCCTGGGCGCTCGACTACATCGTGGAACCGGAATATTTCAAGGCTATGCGGATTTCACTGATGCATGGCCGCCTTCTGACGGAAGATGACAATGAACATTCCGCACGCGTCGCGGTGATCGACAACAGCTTTGCGCAAGAATACTTTGCCGGCCAGGACCCGATCGGGAAACACATCAGCATTTTCGACTTTGACTTCAATGCCAACGAACGGACCTGGATTCCTCTCACCATCGTGGGCGTGGTAGGGCATGCCAGTCAGTTTGGACTCGCCCGCGATATGACCGAAGCGCTGCACGCCCAGCTCTATCGGCCGGTTATGCAAAGCACCGATCGCAGTCTGAAAGATGATGCGACGGGAATGGACGTATTCGTGCGCTTCGGATCGTCTCTCAACGGTGAGGCAGTTTTCCAGGCGATTCGTAAGCAGTTGACGGCGCGCGATGCGGACATAATCGTGTCAGGCAACGACGATGAAGAGAATGTTGTGGCTCGATCGATCGCGAGCCAGCGCTTTTCGCTCATGCTGCTGGGAACCTTTGCAGCAGTTGCTCTGTTGTTGGCTGGTATTGGAATTTACGGTGTGCTTTCTTACCTGGTCGGGCAGCGTACAAGGGAAATCGGTGTGCGCATGGCGTTGGGAGCGCGACGTCTCGACGTCTTACGTTTGGTGGTGAATGACGGGGCTCGCATGACACTGATTGGCGCCGCGATTGGTTTCTTTGTCGCCTTTGGCCTGACCCGGCTGATGTCGAGTTTGTTGTTTGGAGTCGAGGCTACTGATCCCGTTACTTTTGCGGCCGTTGGGATCCTGCTGTGCGGCATTGCACTCATTGCGTCTTATCTGCCCGCTCGGCGGGCGTCGAAGGTCGATCCGATGGCGGCGTTGCGATATGAGTAAACGCTCATCCGCAAGGATCTGATGCAGCTGGACGGTCCACGTTTTTTAACCTTTGATGTAATCCATCTTGGTGTCTCCTGATGGCCTGCGCTCTTTTGCAGGCCGGGAAACCTATGCAGTTCCCGGGCCGTATGAGCACTGCAAAGAGAATTGCATAGGTCCTCCGGCGCCAAAAAGCGGCGCCATCAGGGTGACAAGGGCGGATGGTATACAGCAATTCCTAAAATCGATCGTAAAACTGTTCTTATCGCGCTAGTGTTCGTCGGCGGACCATCCGAGTTGGGTGTAGCCGCGGCGGTCGGTGCCGCGGAGGGTGAGGCGGAGGCCGCGCTCGGCGTTGACGCGCAGCGTGGCGCTCCAGTCGACAGCATACGCGCTGATCACGGCGTTACCTCCACCCGGGAGATCGTAGATAATGCGTCCATTTTGGTAGACGCAGTCGCCCACCGGACGCATGGCTCCCGACTTCATGACGAACACTGAGACGCCGGCGGGGACCCCCGCGCCGGGACTCGATGATTCGGGCACGTAGAGCGCGCTCGAGTTTTCCGGAGAGTCGACTGCCGTCTGATCGTTCAAAGGGAGATCGGGAGTGGCCGGCTTGGGTGCTTCACGCCAAGGTTCGGGCGTGTATACACACGGCGGTTGTCCAAAGTAATGCCATCCCGGCCCGAAGGTGCGTGCGCAAGGGGGAAGTCGCATGTTGCTGGAGGGGTATTCTCGAATCGCGGGCTGACGCAGTTGCAGCTGAGGCTCAGCCTCGCGGAAGGACTGTGGCCGAAGAGTCGGCTGGCGTCCATAGGTCTGCGCGACCGTGGGGATCTGCACGTCGTCCAAAAGCCGCAAGCTGAGAGAGGTCTCACCTTTCAGCTTGGGGCGCGGGCCGCGCGCTGGTAAGGAGACGACTTTCCAAGGCCAAAGGGGCGGGAGTATCCACTCGGCGACGTCGCGCTTGGCGTGTCCTTTGCCATCGATCTTGCCTTCGCGGTCGACTTTGTAGCCGCGGACGGCGATGATCTTGGCATTCACCGGAAAGTCGCCGCTGGGCAGCCCCATGCGGTCGAACTGCAATTTCAAATTCCCTTTGCCAAAAAAATGGCCGGGATCTTTGGCGGATTCCAGGTGCCCGACCAGATAGCTGCCTCGGGGAAAAACCTGCTCGCCGAATTCGGTGACTTCACGCAAATGACAGAGCACAGGATCGCCAGTTTCAACGGTAGCGGTAGAAAAGTTTGGTTCGTTAAGAACGCACTGCAGAATCGTGCCCGCAGGCAAAACGACATCCCGCGCGCTGGCGGCAGTGCTCAAAGTGAAGACGGCGACAATTCCCAGCGCAAATATCGCTAGGCTGGTGCAAACCCTGGACATCATGGACTCACCTCTCACCGGAAACCCGCAACCGACGACCGCTGTGAGAAGTGCCAGCCCCGGCCTAAAGGATTTGCGGCTGTGCCATTAATACTTTCTTGGTGTTGGACTGAACACTGTAAAAAGTACTGGAAGGGATCGGAGGACCGCGCTGCGAGCGGCATTTCATTTGTTTATCGGGATGAAATGGGTACTGTCAAAATTAACAGTGAGAAAAAAGATGAAGCAGAATTGACCGATGATTTAGTCACCGCAATAAACGACGGAACGACCAGACCAGACGAAAACATAATCCCGGTGGTCGACGGTGACGTAGTAGCGGACGGTGCCTTTGATGTGGCAGCCATCGATGGAGCAGAGGACCGGGGATTCACGAGGATCTTTGGTGACGAAGGAGATCGTGACAGCCGTTTTCGGACGCACGGTGAAGACTTGGGGCGATGATGCGGCTGTGAAGAGGGCGTCGCTTGGTGCGAACCGGGTTTTAAAACAGCTGAGCTTGTTCAAATCCCAGATCTCTTTGCGATCGCGGCTGCTCGGGTCGCGGGCAGGATTAATTGCAAGGGGAAGGGTTACGTGTCCGTCGACGCTGGCGCCGCCATATCGGACTGAAACGTTGGATTCGCTATTGTTCGCGACGGTCGTAACGTAGTTGAGGAGTTTGCCCGCCTGATCGGGGCTGACTTTCTCGTATCCCAAACGTGAGCTAACTTCGATTCCTCCATAGCTCAGCTTGTGAATCTCATTTCCGGTGAGTGGGTCGTGAAGGGTGGACGCCACGTCATGGGCAGGAGCGTTTTCGTCCCAGATCAGGGCGCTTTTGGTCTGAGTCTTGAATGTTGG
>Ga0126369_10003532_pt1 | contig 11288 bp, 10 predicted proteins | sample PanSoiMetaPlot_1_FD_109646 | JGI IMG/M metagenome (GOLD analysis project Ga0126369, IMG submission 109646) | Tropical forest soil microbial communities from Panama - MetaG Plot_1 | ecosystem: Environmental > Terrestrial > Soil > Tropical forest > Bulk soil | place: Panama | collected 2016-02-17
CCCCCCGCCTGCGGTGGCTGCCAGAAGACCGCCTGGCAGCCGGCTAGCTGCTGGCCCTGGTGGCGAGGTACTCCCGGGTCCGCTCGACGGCGCCGTCCCCAGCGTCGAACGGTGTCGCCAGGAATGTCGTGACGCCCGCGTAGGAAGCGAGGCCCGGTCATTCATGCCAGTCTTGCCGCCCGCGAGCCCCTGGCGCCGCGCGGGGGGTACGTGCTGCGGAACGCGCGCACGAAGACGTCCGGGACCGTGCCGCACCTCCGGCCCGCTCGACCTGCATTCACCGGAGTGCCGGCAGGCGATGATTCGCGAGACCTGCTGTGCAGCCGCTGTGCAGGAACCCGCTGCCACACGCCGTTTCCAGAGAGGGCACATTCCCCCGGTGGAGAGCGCCAAGTCCGCGAGCCGGCTACGCTGCTGACACTGAGCGTGTCACTCCGTTTCCCGCCGTCTCCCCCTCGATCTACCTTAAAAGGCAGATGCTCTACCGACTGAGCTAACGGCTCGTAGGTGGGATTGCGCGGACTTACACGCATCGCTCTCGCGTGGCAAGGCGAGGCTGCGCGGCAGCTGGAAGGACGTCGCCTTCCGCCACTCTGTTACGCGCATTCTCGCCCGTTGCCGTCCGTCGCCTTTGCATCACCGGCGTACTACCGCCATGCGCCTCCCCCACGTGTGGCTGACTGCTGGACCTTGACGCCGGTCGTTCCATATCAGCCACGCGTTGAGATTGTCGCTCACGGTTGGGCTCATCGCGCCTGCTCAGGCTGCGTGCTCAGCTGCGGCTCGATTCGCGCGGCCTCGACTGAGCGACTGCCAGACCGCCCATAAGATGAGCAGGCACATGACGATGATCAGGACCGATAGATTCAGGAGTACAAACACGACTCCCTCCATCCACGGGGCCGCTCCCTCAGGCATCGCCCCCCCATGCACCGTGAACATCGCGCGGGCGCTCCAGAAGGCGGCGAGCTGAGCGCCGAGCCAGTTGGCGTAGAGGCCAACCAACGCGCACCACCTCGCTGCCGTCACCACCCGTCCGGACCCGAGCGATGGCCATATCGCCGCGAGTCCAAACAGCAGGGCGCCCTGCAGCACGCCTATCGTGTGGGCGCTCAGGGCGGCGCGCGGCGCCCTAGCGAGAACCGTCGTGAATCCAGAAACGAGGCCCAGGATCGTCATGATCGCGGCGTGCGCTATCAATGCGCGGTCGGCCGAGGGATCAGGGATTCGCGATTCGTCCATGAGCTGCCCCCTTGTCCACCGCTGTACTTCTTCGGGACCTCCGCCATCGCGATCCACCCCTCCGCCCACCTGGCCACGGTCGTAAGGGTGTCGTCAACCTGGAGGCTCACGTATCACCGGAGCGTGCGGGCGAGCTGGCCCTTGCGAATGCCGTCGGCGTAGGCGAAGGCGAAGGCGAAGACGTCCCGGTCCCGCCTCTCCGGAGCCTCAGCGAAGACCCGTAGAGTCACCAGTGTAGAAGCGGTGGCCGCGGCTGCCGACGTGCCGACCGCGCCCGCTTCCGCGCGCGGATCGCGCGTAGGTGGTCCTGTGGCAGCCAGCATTCGCGTGCCAGGAGGGGCACTGCCCATGTGGCGCGCCCGGCACGTTCGGCGATCAGATGACGGGCTGATCGTGGAATTGACGCTTCGGCACGCTGGCTGCTCTCGGCGCCATGCTAATTTTTCAACGCCTGGCCCTGACGCTCGGGCTTCTGCTGTCCGGTGTGCTGCCGGTGGAGGCGGGAGATCTCTACGCGCGTGCCGGCGTCGCACGCGTCTCCGCCTCGCCGAACGAACGGGCGAGCTACGGAGCGCGGGGCGCCACGGGCCCCGACCGCTTCGCGCGGGAAATGCGGATGGTGGGACGGGTCGTCGGCATCGATCCGACGTTGCTCCGCGCCGTCGTCATGCAGGAGTCGAGCGGCAACCCCGCCGCGCTCAGCGAGGCCGGCGCCATCGGGCTCACGCAGCTGATGCCGATAGCCATCCGGCAGTACGCCGGCGAAGCGACGCGGCTCCTCGGCCGTCCGGTCGACGCGCGCGCCGCGCTCGATAACCTCCTCATGGGGGCGCTCTACTACCGGGACGCGCTGCGGCGGACGGGTGGCGACGTGGAAGCTGCGGCGCGCCTGTATCATGGCGGGCCGAACCTCGCGCTCCACGGCCCGCGCACGATGGCGTACGGCCGGGCCGTCGCCTGGCGCTACCGGCTGATGACCGGCTCGTCGGCACGCCCCGAGGCGTGAGCCGGAGCGCGGCTCACCCGCCTCAGGTCGTAGGGATGCGTCGCATCTCGCCGGCGCGCCCTGGGGCGGGTCTTCCGGGCGATCAACGGCTCCCGAACGCGACCATCGCCGCGGCGTAGAGGTACGCGTGCTCCCACACATGGGGCACGTCGTTCTCGGACCAGTAATCTGGGGTGACACCGTCGCCGTTCAGATCGAGATCCACACGGGCGTAGAACTCGCCCACGTGATGCGTGTCCGGCGTGGGGAGCTCCCGGACGAAGAAGCGGACGGCCTCCTGGACCTCGGCGAGTCCCGTCGGATCCCCGAGGGCACGGACGAGGTATGCGCGCGCGAGCAGCGATTCCGCATTGTAAGCACCGCCCGTGGCGCTCCGTGCGAGGATCGGGTCGATGAACTGCTCCTTCAGGTACTGCGCATGAGAGAGGATGCGCGGATCGCTCGGTGTCAGGAAGGCCGTGGGCCAGATGAGCCAGCCCGGACGTGCGCCGACGAAGTGCGGGGGCGGGCCGGGTACGAGGAAGTTGTCGAGCATCGCCTGCCCGAGCTCCGCCTCGCGCGTCTGCCAGCTCGTCACCTCGGCCGCGTCGAAGCCACAGTCCGGGGCCACCGCGACCGCGCTCTCGAGCGCCAGGAGCACGCTTTCCGCGCCCTCGAGTCCCTGCGTGAGATCTTGATTGTCGTCCTCGCTGGCGAGGCACTGCAGGTTGTTCGTCGCGTCCTTGCAGACGGCAAGGTTCACCGCACCGCGCTCGATGGCAGGACACACGTCGTCCAGGTAGGCTGCCCGCATCGCGGGGTCGGCGAGGTACTGCGCGTGGCTCGCCATGGTCCAGACCCCGAGGGCCGCTTCGTCGATCTCGAAGGAGAAGGGTGCGCCGGGGAGGGCTGCGGCCGGATCGGCGAAGTAGTTCATCTCGAAGGTACCCGGCGGCACGCAGTCGGGATAGCTCCGCGCAGCCGGGTCACTCGGGCAGACGAAATCGTAGAGGAACGACCACGGACTGAACTCCCGCCGCTGCACACGGGCATAGAAGCGATTGTGCCGGCTGACGAGGTCCGGGTAGCCCGCGAGGTCGAGCGCGTAGTTGATGAAGGAGCCATCCCGCGGCCAATCGAAACCGTAGGGCGGCTGTGTGGCGACGCTCGCCACGATGGCTCCGCTCGCGTTGTCGGTCGCGGTACGGGTCGCGATGAGCGCCCGCCGCGCGAAGCCGCGGATGGACGGGTCGTCGGTGTCGGGCAGGTGGGCGGGACGGAGGAAGTCGCTCCACCAGCTCTCCGTCGCGGCCTGCTGCTGGTCGACCCTCCCGGCTCGTACCTCGCGGAGCGCACCGTATGCCCCGTCGCGCGTGCCGCCGACCGCGACGTAAAACGTCGCCGTCGCCATCCGGCGGCGGAAGCGGAGCCGCTGCACGAGGGCAGCGTTGGCCTGACACGCGGCGATGGGTGAGCGCGCGAGCTTCCCGTCGGTCGCGTCGCTGAAGGCGTTCTCCGCCCGGTAGACCCAGCCGTTCGCGCTCCGGCAGGCTCCGAGGGGACCGGCGGGATCCGCGACCAGCCGGTTGCAGGCCAGCCCCGCCCGCGCGAGATCCGCGGAATCCGGCCCGAGCTGGCTCGCGAGCTGCTCGACGAATGCGCTCTGGTGGGCGCAGATCGGCGCGTCATCGAAACCCGCCTGGTAGCCATCGTCACGCGGGGCGGCGCCGAGCGCGAGGTAGACGCCCGGCTCCGTGAGGCCGCTCACCAGACTATCGACCGCGCGCTGCAGCCCCCGGCGAGTCCGCGGCGGTGCGGCGAGGAGCGGGTTCAGGAGCGAGAAGTCGTGCGGGAAGGCCGCAGCACTGGCGGGCAGGAAATGGAGAAGCGCCCCCTCCCGTCGATCGTAGACGACGGCGAAGTCGTTCTCGAAGTCCAGCGCCCAGTCGCTCACGGGCGAGAACGCCGCCCGTGTGAGGGTGGGTGAGAAATTGGCGTAGAAGACGAAGCGGGCGCTCTGCACCGGAGACCCGCGCTCCCGCTCGACCGCGTAGCTGTTCACGAGGACGTCACGGTCCGGGAGGATGAAGTTCGTGGCCGTCACCCTGAGGCCGAGCGTTGCGTTGGTCATTTCCGTCACGAGAACGTCCGACGTTTCGGCGCTGTAGTGCTGGGTGTGGGTCCACCCGTCGTCCCGCAGCCAGGTGAAGCCCCGCTTCCTGGCCGTCCGGTACGCGATCCCACCGAATGCGCCCATGTCGTCGAGCGCCCCGAAGTGAGGCTGGAGCCGGGCGTCCGCGGCGTTGCTCGAGAGGTAGGCGATCTGATCGTAGAAGCTCGGCCCCGGCCACTTGAGGCCGGTCACCTCGCCGCAGCGGGAGAGCGTCGCCGTCAGGTTGCCGCTACCGAGGGCGGCGTTCACGTTGCTCGCTCCGAGCATGAGCTCGCCGAAGGGATTCGCGGTTGCCGGGGCGACCGGGAGCTCGGGGCACGGGTCGGCGGCTCGCGCCGCGAGAAGGGTCACGACGAGCGACAGGAGCATCCGACCGCGCATCGGCCCACCCTTAGCATCGAGACCGTCGCGGCCTCCACATCCGTACCACCCCATCTGGCACCGGCCGGACACCCGGGGCATGATCGACGGCATGAACCAGCGCCAGCTCGGCCGCAGGGGACCCGTCGTGTCCGCCATCGGACTCGGGTGCATGGGAATGTCGGAGTTCTATGGAGCGAGCGACGAGAAGGAATCGATCGCGACCATCCATCGCGCGCTCGATCTCGGGGTCACGCTACTCGACACCGCCGACATGTACGGGCCGTACACGAACGAGGAGCTCGTCGGCCGCGCGATCCGGGGCCGGCGAGACGAGGTCGTGCTGGCCACCAAGTTCGGGATCGTGCGCGCCGACGATCGCACCGTCCGCACCATTGACGGACGGCCCGAGTACGCCCGGTCGGCGTGCGACGGGAGTCTCCGGCGGCTCGGCGTCGAGACGATCGACCTCTACTACCTGCACCGCGTGGCCCCCACGACGCCGATCGAGGAGACGGTGGGGGCGATGGCGGAGCTCGTGCGGCAGGGGAAGGTGCGCTGGATCGGCCTCTCGGAGGTGGGACCCGAGACGCTGCGTCGGGCACACGCGGTCCACCCGGTGGCCGCCGTGCAGAGCGAGTACTCGCTGTGGAGCCGCGATCCGGAGGAGGATGGCGTCCTCGCCGCCTGCCGGGAGCTCGGGATCGGTTTCGTCGCCTATAGCCCCCTCGGGCGAGGCTTCCTCACCGGGCAGCTGCGGCGCTTCGAAGACCTCGCCCCCGAAGACTACCGCCGCTTCTCGCCGCGGTTCCAGGGGGAGAACTTCGCGCGCAACCTCGACCTGGTAGGGCACGTCGAGGAGGTGGCTGCGCGTAAGGGGTGCCGCCCCTCGCAGCTCGCGCTGGCCTGGGTCCTGGCGCAGGGCGAGGACATCGTGCCGATTCCCGGCACGAAGCGCCGGACGTACCTCGAGGAGAACGTCGCCGCGCTCGGGGTAGAGCTCACGGGGGACGAGCTGGCCCGTATCGACGCCCTCATGCCACACGGGATCGCTTCGGGACCGCGCTATCCCGAGGAGATGATGCGTCGGGTCGGGCGCTAGGCGGGAGTACCGAGCTCCCCCGCCCGACCGTCGAGTGAATGGCGGTCGGCGTCACGCGGACGCCGCTCCCGAGGTGGCGTGAGGTCGCCTGCCTCGCTCCCGGCAAGCAGGCCTCACACGCACGCGCAGACGACTGTGCGGCCGGGCGACACGCGCCCCGACGGCAGGGCTGGCATCGCGGTTGCTGAGAGATCTCCCTGGGGTCCGGGCAGGGGTGTGCGAGTGATGATGCTGGCGGGGGAGAAGCGGCGGATCATCGTGGTCCTCCGCTGGGTGATGGCGATTGCGCTCTCCTATCTCGTGATCTTCAGCGCGCGGGATCCGGGGGGCTGGCGGGCCGGCCTCTGCATCGCCCTGCTCCTCGCCTCGAACCTCGCGCTCATGCGCCTCCCGGAGACGGCCTTTCACCACCCCGCCTTCGACCCCGTCCTGGTCGCGACCGACACGGCGCTCATCACGTCCGCCCTCTGGATCTGCGGCAGTGCAGGGGCGGACTTCTTCTTCGTGTTCTTCTTCGTGGTCTTCCTCTCCGCGCTCGGCGGGCGGCTCGAGCTGACGGCGCTCGGGGCCGCGCTCGCCGCCGTCGCCTACCTCTCGGTCCTCCCCGCGGGGACGGCCTGGACCCCGGCGGCGCTGCTGCGCGTCCCGTTCTTCTTCGTGACCGCGCTCAGCTATGGCTACCTGGCCTCCGGCGCCCGCGACGCGGAGGGTCGCGCCCGGGCGGCCGAGCACGTGATCGCCCTGAAGACGGCCTTCCTCGGCACCGTGTCGCACGAGATGCGGAGCCCGCTCAGCGTCATCCTCGGCTACACCGACATGCTCCAGGACGGCGTCTTCGGCGCGACGACACCGGGCCACCGGGAAGCCATCGGGCAGATCCATGCCCACGCCTTCGAGCTCCTCGCGCTCGTCGATCGGACGCTCAACGCTTCGCGGATCGAGTCCGGCGCGATGGCGCTGCACGTCGAGGAGTTCAACATCGAGAAGCTCCTCGACGAGGTGCGGCTGGCGGTGGCACCGTACGAGAAGACCCCCGTTCGTCTCCTCTTCGCGACCGACAAGGGCATCCCGCCCCTCGTCACCGACCGCCTCAAGCTGAAGGAGATTCTCGTCAACCTGGTGACCAATGCGCTCAAGTACACGGCCGAGGGCGCCGTCGTGGTCGACGTCCGCTGGCCGATGGAGAACGGGGTGCTCGAGGTGGCGGTCGAGGACACCGGCATGGGCATCGCTCCCGAGCACCGCGCGGAGATCTTCGGGCTCTACACCCGCACGCCCGAGGCGGAAGCCGGCTGCCTGCCCGGGGTCGGCCTCGGGCTCTTCATCGTCCGGCGCCTCATCGACGTCCTGCAGGGAGAGATCCGGGTGGAGAGCGAGCCGGGGAAGGGCTCGACGTTCGCCGTCCGCATCCCGCGACGCCTCGAAACCCCCTCAGCCCTCCCGGCCTGACCTCACCTTCAGGCGCGGCGCAGCTCGATCCCCTGGGCCCGCGAGAGATCGACGAGGTGCCGGCGGATCGCGTTCTGCGCCGGCTCCTGCTCGCCGAACTCCCGCAGCCACACCGTGAGCGTGAACATCAGCCCCTGCTCGTCGAACCCCGGGATGAGCAGCACCGAGGGCGGGGGCGCGGCGAGGAGACCGGCAACGTCCGGCTCCGCACGCCGCGCGGCCTCGAGGAGCAGGTGCTCGACCCGCTCGACGTCCGAGCCGTAGGGGACCGTCACGCGGAGCTGGAGCGCGGTCTGCGAGTCCGGGAGATCGAAGTTCGTGATGATCGTCTTCAGGAGCCGTTCGTTGGGGACGACGACGGTGTTGTTCTCGAAGGTGCGCAGGCGAGTCGACCGCCAGCCGATGGCGCTCACCCTCCCCTCCCCGCCGGCGTCGAGCCGCACGTAGTCGCCCACCCGGAAGGGGCGATCGGCCTGCAGGTAGATGCCGGCGAAGAAGTTGCTGAGCGTGTCCTGGAGCGCGAGCGCGACCGCCAGGCTGCCCACCCCGAGCGTCGTGATGAGCGCCGTGACCCGCACCCCGAGGTTGTCGAGCAGAACGGCGAGGCTGACGACGAGGAGTGTCACCCGCGCCATCGTGAGCAGCAGCGGCGCCGCGCGACGGCCCGGATCGGTGCGGCGCGTGGTGCGGGCGATGAGCGCGAGGATGACCTGCGAGAGGAGGTAGAGCGTGAGCCCCAGCGTCGTCGCCGAAAGGAGACGGGCGACGGCCATACGCAGGTTGCGGGGCAGATTGAGCGCGTTCAGGGCGAGGTGCAGCGCTCCCACGAGCAGGACCGGGACGAGATACCGCTGAACGAGCGGCAAGGCGGCGTCTTCGGGCGCGATGCCACGACGCGCGGCCCAGACGCTCAGGGCGCGCTGCAGCAGGCTCGCCACGAGGAGCGCGCACGCCACGACGCCGAGCACCACGGCGAGCAGTTGACCCAACAGGGGCCACGTGAGGTCGGCACCGATCAGCTTGATCACGGCGCCGGCATTCTAGCAGGCTCAGGACAGCACTCCAGCAGCTGCGATGGCACCGCGCAGCGCACAGTAACGACGCCTGGGTGACGGCCGTGGCGTTCATGACACGCTGCCGGCGACACCCCCCCGCTGCCGCTGGTGGATCCGCTGGCACGCTGGTCGCACCAAGCGCCTCGAGACCGCTTTGTAAGGAGGAGGATGCAATGCGGAGTTCCCGATTCTTGATCGCGGTGGTAGCTCTTCTCGCAGTGCCTGCCGGCACGTACGCGAAGAAGCCCACTCCGATGCCCTGCCCCGACGACGTGGCGGCGGCGTTCGCCGCGGCGTGCCCGTGCGACGGCCAGAAGCAATCGGACGGCTCCACCCTGCCCTACCGCAACCACGGCAAGTACATGAGCTGCGTCGTCCACTTCCGCAACGAGCTGCGGAAGTCCGACTGCCTGACCAGGGATGCGCGGCTCACGATCGCCCGCTGCGCAGCACGCTCCACCTGCGGCAAGGAGGGCAGCGTCGTCTGCTGTCAGACCGCCGCTGGAACCTGCAACGACGCGACCCCGGGAAACGGCGTGGCGGAAGGCGTGTGCAGCAACGACATCGAGCATGCCTGCGACACCGACGCCGACTGCGTCACGACCCGAGCCCACATCACGCACGACGAGGCCACGTGCCTGAACGCGGGCGGCACGTCAGCGGGTAGCGGGAGCGTCTGCACCGCCTGCACGACGACCAGCACGAGCACCAGCACCACCAGCACCACCAGCGTCACGACCACGACCACACCCGCCCCGTAAGCGCATCTCCTCACCGCCGCCATCGTCCCGTCATTCGGGACAGGCCTTCCGCGCTGCGCGCGGGCAATGTACCACTCGCACGCGGAAGGCCGGCGGCCGTGCTGTCCGGCCGGTGCGCGCGCTCGTCGGCGCGTCAGGCCGCGACGCCGATCAGCCGCTCGAGCTTCTGCCGGACGAGGTCGGGATCGACGACGGGCTTGGCCAGGTAGTCATCGCAGCCGATGGCGAGCGCCTTCTGCTCGTCGCCGGCCATCGCCTGCGCCGTCAGCGCGATGATGCGGATCGTCTCCCCGCCGTCCATCTCGCGGATGCGCTTGGTGGCCTCCCAGCCGTCCATGACCGGCATCTTCAGATCCATGAAGATGAGATCCGGACGCTCCACCTTGACCGCCTCGATCGCCTGCTGGCCATTCGCCGCCTCGCGGATGTCGAACCGCCCGATCTTGCGGAGACGATAGACGAGAATACGGCGGTTGTCCTCGTTGTCCTCGACCACCAGGATCTTCTTCAGCATGAACGACGTCCTCCGGGCCCACCGCCACGCGTTGCCGCGATTGGCAACGCCCTCGCCGCACCCTTCGTCGAAGGCGCTTGCGCTCACCCCCGAGTATGAGGACCAGCATCCGCACTCTCAAACATTCCCGCGCGTCAACAAGTTGACTTGCAGCAACCCATCGGCTTAGGTCGATCGCATGGCCGTCCGGACTCGCTTCGCGCCCAGTCCGACCGGTCATCTTCACATCGGCGGCGCGCGCACCGCGCTCTTCAGCTACCTGTTCGCGCGACACCATGGCGGGCGCTTTGTGCTCCGCATCGAGGACACGGACCGCGAGCGGTCCACCCCCGAATCGATCCAGGCGATCGTCGAGAGCCTCACCTGGCTCGGGCTCACCTGGGACGAAGGTCCCTACTTCCAGAGCGAGCGCCCCGATCTCTACCGTGCCCGCGTCGAGGAGCTCCTCGCAGCCGGCCATCTCTACCGCTGCTTCTGCACGCCCGACGAGCTCGAAGCACGCCGGCAGGCAGCGCTCGCCGCGGGTCGGCGGCCAGCCTACGACCGCACCTGCCGCGAGCGCCCGCGAGCCCCTGCCGAAGGCGCGCCCTTCACGCTCCGCTTCCGCACTCCGCTCGACGGCGAAACGCCGGTCGGCGACCTGGTGAAGGGGCCGGTCGTGTTCCAGAACGCCGAGCTCGACGACTTCATCGTCGTGCGCTCGGACGGCTCACCCGTGTTCAACTTCTGCAACGTGGTCGACGATCTCGACATGCAGATCACGCACGTGATCCGCGGCGACGATCTGCTCGCCAGCACCCCGCGGCAGATCCTCCTCTACCGAGCCCTCGGCGCCACCCCGCCCGCCTTCGCGCACGTGCCGCAGATCCTCGGCGTCGACAAGACCCGTCTCTCGAAGCGCCACGGGGCGACGTCGGTACTCGCCTACCGCGAGCTCGGGTATCTCCCGGATGCCCTCGTCAACTACCTGGCCCGTCTCGGATGGTCACACGGGGATCAGGAGCTCTTCACCCGCACCGAGCTCATCACCCACTTCTCGCTCGAGAACGTCGGCAAGGCGGCGGGGGTATTCAATCCCGAGAAGATCCTGTGGGTCAACTTCCAGTACCTGAAGGCGATGCCGGTGACCGAGCTGGCGGAGCAGGTCGTCCCCTTCCTGGAGCGGGCGGGGCTGCCGGTGCCGGCCGATCGCGCCTGGCTCGCGCGCATCCTCGAGACGCTCCACGACCGTGCCAAGACGCTCGTCGAGCTGGCCGAGTTCACGCGCTTCTACCTGGAGGAGGTCGAGCCCACGTCCGCCGCGGCACGCCACCTCCGCCCCGAGATCGCCCCCGCGCTCGACGAGCTGGTCGCGCGCCTGACCGCGCTCACGCCCTGGGACGCAACCACCATCGAAGCGGCGTTCCAGGCGACGATCGCCACTCACCATCTGAAGCTCGGCGCGCTCGCCCAGCCGGTGCGGGTGGCCGTCACCGGCGGCACGGTGAGCCCGGGCATCTACGAGGTGCTCGACGTCCTCGGCCGCGAGCGCTCGCTCGCGCGACTGCGCGCGGCCCGCGCGCGCCTCGACGGCGGCGTCGCGCGCGCGCGACCTTGACTCCCCGGATCTGTTCGAGTACTTCCCCCACCGTTCGCGCCGTTGAGGAG
>Ga0126369_10003533_pt1 | contig 11288 bp, 9 predicted proteins | sample PanSoiMetaPlot_1_FD_109646 | JGI IMG/M metagenome (GOLD analysis project Ga0126369, IMG submission 109646) | Tropical forest soil microbial communities from Panama - MetaG Plot_1 | ecosystem: Environmental > Terrestrial > Soil > Tropical forest > Bulk soil | place: Panama | collected 2016-02-17
CGCTGGCTCGACTCCAGCAGCCGCTGGTTCAGCTCGTTCAGGTATTCGGCCACGCGCGGCTCGGCCATGCGCGCCCGGAGGTCGGGGGGAACGAAGCGGAACGTGGCGATGCTGAGCGCCTGCGTCACCAGCTCCAGCTCGGGTGTCGCCCGCACCGCGTCGGCCATGGCGCGCGAGAGCCGGATGTCGTCTCCGATCATGCGCCGGTAGCCGGCCGCACCCGCCTGGCGCAGCCCGAGCCACACCTTGAGCGCACGGAACCCGCGCGAGTTCTGCGGCCCGTACTCGACGTAGTTCACGCCCTGCTCCTCGAGCCGGTAGTAGGGCGGAACGTAGGAGAAGGCGCCGCGCAGCTTCTCCGCGTCGCGCACCAGCGCGCAGCCCGCCTCGAGCGGAGCGTAGAGCCACTTGTGCGGGTCCACCGCCACCGAGTCCGCGAGCGACATCCCACGCAGCTCGGGCGGAGCCTCATCGGTCGCGGCGGCCAGCGCCCCGTACGCGCCGTCCACGTGAAACCACAGGTCCCGCTCGCGGCACAGCGCCGCGATCGCGCCGAGCGGGTCCACCACGCCGGTGCTGACCGAGCCGGCCGTCCCCACCACCATCAGCGGATGATCGCCGGCGGCGCGGTCGGCGTCGATGCGGGCTTCCAGCGCCTTCATGTCCATGCGGAGCCCGGCATCCACCGGGATCCAGCGGAGCGCGTCGGTGCCGAGCCCGGCCAGGTCCACCGCCTTCTGGATCCAGGTGTGGGTCTCGGCCGACGCGTAGACGCGGAGCGCCCCGCTCCCGGCGGGTGCCACACCCTGCTCGCGCACGTTCCACGGCGTCCTGGCCGCGCGCGCCGCCCAGAAGCACACCATGTTCGCCATGTTGCCGCCGCTCACCAGCAGGCCGCCGGTGTCGGCCGGGTAGCCGATCAGCTCGGCAATCCAGCGCACCGTCTCGCGCTCGATCTCGGTCGCGGCGGGCGAGAGCGGCCAGCCGCCCAGGTTGGCGTTGAGCGCCGCGGCCACGAACTCGGCGAGGATCCCGATCGGCGCGGGGGAGGAGGTAATGTAGCCGAAGAAGCGCGGGTGGCCGTTGAACACCGAATGCTCGAACAGTCGCCGCGTCGTCTCTTCGAGCAAGGGCCCGGCGGGGACGCCCTGCTCGGGGAGCGGGCCGCCCAACCCGAGCGCCTGGCGCACCACGGCCGGGTATTCGCCGCGCGCCACCGGGCGCTGGGGCAGGGCGCTCAGGAGCTCGGCGAGCTGATCCACGAGACGGTGGCCCAGGGCGCGGAACTTGTCCGCGTCCATGGCGAGCGGAACGTTTCGATCCGCGACCTCAGGCTCTCCGGCGACCTCGTTATGGTCGTTCATGGAGCGGGACTCTAGCACGCTCCGATGGCTGCGTGGCGATCGCGCCCGCCCCATGTCCGCCGTTGGGTTCCGGTCCGTCAGTCGTTGGTCACCGTGTGGATCGACAGGTTGGAGACGTTCACCCAGCGCACGTAGCCGCCGGGCTTGATGTGGGCGTTCGCGGGCGAGAACGTGAACCCGTTGCCGGGACCGATCTGCACCGCCAGCGAATCCGCGCCGCTTGCGTCGACCTGCACCGTGCCGGTCATGCCCATGGCCCGATGCGGGATGCAGTGGTAGCCGAACGTGCCCGCGGTGGCGAACGTGAACTTCGCCGACTGGCCGATTGCGAACGGCCCGAGATTGAACGTCGTCCCGCCGCCACCACCGCCACCGCCGCCGCCGCCGTAGGGGGATGTGGGTGAGGAGCTGTTGCAGGCGCCTCCGCCCATGGCAACGAACAGCAGGGCGAGGCCGAGGATCCAGCCCGCGCGATTTCGACCAAGGTTCTTCATGTCGTTCACTCCTGTCGGCCGGGACGCTCCTTGGGACGCCCGTGACGCGCAAGCGGTGCGCCTCCCGGCCCCACCGGGCGTCGGGAACGCTGTGCCGATCGTCCACACCCAGACGTCGGTTGGGGTAGATTGGGGGGATGCCGTCGCACCCGGGTCGGAATCCCGCCACGGCGACCGCTCTGCTGGCCGTCGCCCTGCTGCTGCCATCGGGGAGGGCCGCGGCATCGGGCGCGGGCGACGAGCGTCCGGTCATCACCTCCCACGAGCTTCGCCTCGCGGCGGGCCCCCTGCGCTACACCGCCGAGGCCGGCCGGATCGCGCTCATGGACTCGGCGCGCGGGACCCCTCGCGGGTTCATCTTCTACGTCGCCTACCGCGTGGACGTCCGTCGCACCGTGCGGCCGGTCACGTTCGTGTGGAACGGGGGGCCGGGCGCCAACTCGCTTCGGCTCCATCTCGAAGGGCTCGGGCCCCGGCGCGTGGCGGGCTCCCGCACGGTGGACAACGACGCCACGCTGCTGGGTGCGACCGACCTGGTGTTCGTGGACCCGATCGGCACCGGCTTCAGCCGTGCGGCGACCGCCGCCGACGGGGCGCGGTTCTACAGCACGACGGGAGACCTCGAAGCCACGGCGGAGTTCGTGAGCCGGTGGCGCGCGCAGCACAAGGCCGCACAGGCCCCGGTCTACCTCGCGGGCGAGAGTTACGGCTCGTGGCGCGCCGCGGCGGTGGCCGAGCGTCTGGGGCTCGGCGGAGAACCGGTCGCGGGCATCATCCTGATCTCGGGCGGCTGCCCGGTCGGGCCTCTTCAGCCGCCCGAGACGATCACGGCGCTCCGCGTGCCGGCCTGGGCGGCGACCGCCCTCTACCACGGGGTGCTCGACGGAGGCGCCACGGCGAAGCGCGACTCGATCCTCGCGTCGGCGGAGCGCTGGGCGAGCGGGCGCTACGCTCCGGCCCTGACGCGGCTCGCGGCGCTCACGCCCGCCGAGCGCGACACGATCGCATGGGAGCTGGGGCGGAGGATCGGGATCGTGCCCGACTCGATCCCGCGCGGGACGCTGGCGCTCACGCTGCGACAGTACCGGGAGTCACTGCTGCGCGGGCACGGAGCGCCGCTCAACCTCTTCGACATGCGGCTTACGGGCGCCACACCACCGCTTCCGTCCGAACCGATCCTGCGTTACCTGCGCGACGAGCTCGGCGTCCGCATCGCGCTCCCGTACCGCGACCTCGAGCCCGACTCCACGGCCGGATACCGGGTCGGCTCGATCAACCAGAACTGGAACTACGACACGGCGAGCCCGGCCGACATGGCCGCGGCGGCCACGGGCGACGGTCCGCCGGGCGCCCGACCCTGGGTGCTGGGCGCGCTGGAGCACAATCCCGGGCTCCGCGTCTTCGTCGCCGCCGCCCGCTACGACTCGTTCGGCCGCTGCTCGGCCAATGAAGACCTCGCCACACGCCTCCCGGCCGAGATCGCCGGCCGGTTCACGTTCCGCTGCTACGAGAGCGGGCACATGATCGGCGGCGACGACGAGGCCCGCCCGAAGCTCGCCGCGGATCTGAGCGCGTTCCTCACCGGCCGCTAGATCGGCGGTTCCCAACCGCGGCCGGTTGCGCGAGAATGCGGGGCGCCGAGTCGTTCCCGAACCCAGGAGGCAGCCATGTCACCGTCAGTGGTCACCGGATTGCGTGAGGAAAGGGTCGAGGGCGCCGCGGGACAGCTGTTCATCCGATCCTGGCGACCGGCCGGGACGGCGCGCGCCGCGGTCATGATCGTGCCCGGCTTCAACTCGCACAGCGGCTATTACTCCTGGGTGGCGGAACAGCTCGTCGCCAGGGATCTCGCGGTCTACGCCGTGGACCTGCGCGGCCGCGGCCGGTCGGACGGCGAGCGCTTCTACGTCCGGGAGATGTCGGACTACGCCTCGGATGTTGCGACGCTGGCGGCGATCGTGCGCGAACGCGAGCCCGGGCTCCCGGTGTTCCTGCTCGGCCACAGTGCCGGCGGGGTGGCGGCCTGCACGTACGCGCTCGAGCACCAGGCGGAGCTGGCCGGGCTCATCTGCGAGAGCTTCGCCTTCCAGGTGCCGGCGCCGGACTTCGCCCTCGCCGTGTTCAAGGGCTTGAGCCACGTGGCGCCGCATGCCCACATCCTCAAGCTCAACAACCGGGACTTCTCCCGCGACCCGAAGATCGTCGAAGCGATGAACCAGGATCCGCTGATCGCGAACGAGACGCAGCCGACCCAGACCCTGGCGGCCATGGTGCGCGCCGACGAGCGGCTCAAGAAGGAGTTCCCGCAGCTGCGGCTGCCGGTGCTGATCCTCCACGGCACCGCGGACAAGGCCACGAAGCCCTCCGGCAGCCAGTTCTTCTACGACACCACCGGCTCGAGCGACAAGACGCTCAAGCTCTACGACGGGCACTTCCACGACATGCTCAACGACGTGGGGCGCGAAAAGGTCATGGCCGACATCCAGGAATGGATCGTGGCGCGCCTCGGCCGCTAGCGCCACGCCCGGGAGGGAGAGCGGAAGGAAGGGAGACCGGCGTTTTCGAAGCGCCGGCCTCAGCTCTCTTCTTCGATGATCACCGGGTCGTTCTGGTCCACGGTCAGCGCGCCATCCACCGGGATCTGGTGGCCGGAGCGGCGCGCCTTGGTCTCGAGGTAGAAGCGGTTCCACTCGGTGGCCGGGATCACGTGCGGAATCCGGCCGTTCACCTTCGTGCCGAGCTTCTCCAGCTCCTGGACCTTCTTCGGATTGTTGGTCATGAGCCGGATCGAGCCCACGTTGAGGCTCGCCAGCATGTGGGCGGCGATCTCGTAGTCGCGCTCGTCGTCGCGGAACCCCAGCGCCACGTTGGCATCCACGGTGTCCAGCCCCTGGTCCTGGAGCGCGTAGGCCCTGACCTTGTTGATGAGCCCGATCCCGCGGCCTTCCTGCCGCATGTAGAGCACCAGGCCCCGCTCCTGGGCGCCGATCTTGTGCATCGCGACCTCGAGCTGATCGCGGCAGTCGCAGCGCAGCGACCCCATCACGTCCCCGGTCAGGCACTCGGAGTGGAGCCGGGTCGGGACATCCTCGAAGCCCATCACCGCGCCGTGCACCATGGCGATGTGCTCCTTCTGGTCGCGGTTGTTCCAGAACGCCACGATCTGGAAGCCGCCGAAACGGCTGGGCAGCTGGGCCACCGCCGCCACCCGCACGCAGATGTGATGGGGGCCGAGGCCGTCGCAGTCGTGGTCCTTGTCGCGCTCGACCAGATCTTCGAGCGTCTCGACCCGAGGGAACTTTCCGCAGGGCTGTGCCATGTGTTCACGATACCACGCCCGGCGAGCATGGCCGGGGGCATCGGCGAACGTCGCGTCGGGACCCGGGCCGATGAGGAACGGCCGCGGCGAGCCTAGCGCGGGGCGGCGGCGGTGGCCGGGCCGCCGGGGAGGTACTCGAACGCGCCGATGTCGAAGCCGGCGCCCTGGGGCCGGGCGGTGCCGGCGAAGTCGAACCCCGGCGCCGCGCTGGCCGAGCCGGCATCGATCGCCGGCGATCCTGCGCGCAGGCGCAGGTCGAAGGCGCCGGCGTTCGCGAACAACGGATCGACGCCCCACAGGTTGTGGTCGGCGACGACCACCGTCCCGGTCTCGACGCTCCAGTCGCCATAGGCGTTCCGGTAGCCGATGTTGTTGCGGGCCACGAAGCCGCTGGAGCGGGTCGACGGCCAGTTGAAGCGCACGCCGTAGGCGTTGTTCAGGAACGAGGTGTTGTTGATGACCGTGATGTTGGTCGCGTTGCCCGAGCCGGAAGGATGCGCGTAGACGAGCACGCCCATCTTGGCGCCGTGGATCAGGTTGTTCATCACGCGGAGGTTGAGCAGGCTCCCGCGGCCCTCGTCACCCAGCTCGATCCCGCTGCCATCGGTGATGTTGGCGACATGGTTGCCGACGATGTCGATGTTCTCGACGCCCCCGGGGCCGATCGCGACGCCGGCGGCGTCCATGTAGATCGCCACCTTCTGGATGTCGTGCACGTAGTTGCCCGAGATCTCCCCTCCGAACACGCCCTCCTTGAAGTCGATGCCTTCCTTGACGGATTCGGTGACCTCGTTGTTGCGAAGGGTGATGTGGTTGACGCCGTTCGCGGCGGTGATGCACTCGTCGTAGCCGCCGTTACAGGCGAGCCGCACCAGGTTGTTCTCGACCACGATGTTGAAGAGGTGCTGGTAGTCGGTGGGGTCCTGGCTGAACGGCACGCCCCAGACGCCGATCCCCGAGGAGTAGGTGTCGTAGGTTTCGTTTCCGGAGAGCGTGATGTCGGTGCCCGGCCCCTCGACCGAGAACCCGCGCGGCGGCGAGGATGCGGTGGTGACCCCAGTGACCTTGAGCCCGCGCACCACGATGTAGCTCTTCCCGGTGATGCGGAACACCGCGCCGGGAATGATCACCAGCCGCTCGTCGCCCGGGTAGGCCGCGAACGTGATCGGCTTCCCGGGGGTCCCGGTGTTCGCCACCGCCACCCGACCGCTCTCGTTCTCGGGGTAGGTGCCGCGGCGAATGAGCACCGTCTCTCCGGCCTTCGCGGTCTTGACCGCGTGCAGGATCGTCCGCCACGGGAGCGCGGCGCTCCCCGGGCCGGCATCGCTCGCCGCCGGATTCGCGTTGTCGACGTAGCGCGTCGTGCCGCCGCCGCTGCCGCCCAAGTCGGTGATCGGCGCGGGTCGGATGACGTCGCCCGACTGCGCGTGGGCGGTCCCGGCGGCCAGCGCCAGGAAGAGCGCGCACCCGGCGAGTCGCGTGCGGGCACGCGCATGCGAGAGGGAGGCGGAGGTAACGGGGCCCCTCGGGGCCGGACGGGTGGCGTGGACCAATGCGGTCTCCTCCGGCGGCGGATGGATGCGTTCGCTCAGGCAGGCTTCGTGCCGGGCCACGACGGTACGCGGGCCGCGAATTCCCCCCGATCGAACGACCCCGCAGGCAGTCGCGGGCCTGGTCGCGATCAGACTGCCCGCTTCCGCCGTGCAGAATGCCCGCATGCGCCCGCGAGCCCTCCATATATATAGCTGCGGCCCCTGAGGTAGATTCCGGCGATGGGCCCCCCGACCAAGGTCTACGACCGAGCCTACTTCGACCGCTGGTATCGCCGCTCCCGCCACGCGCTGTTCCACCTCGGCATGCTGCCGCGGCGGGTCCAGCTCGCGATCTCGGCGGCCGAGTACCTGCTCGAGCGCCCGATCCGCACCGTGCTCGACGTCGGGTGCGGGGAGGGGCGCTGGCGGCCGCTGCTCCGGCAGGCACGCCCGCGGGTTCGCTACGTGGGTGTCGACTCGAGCGAGTACGCCGTGCGCCGCTTCGGCCGGCGCCGCAACATCCGGCTCGGCCGCTTCGGCGATCTCGGCCGGCTGGGACTCACCGGCCGCTTCGACCTGATCGTGTGCTCCGACGTGCTCCACTACGTGCCGCTCGCCGAAGCACGCGTTGGGCTCACGGCGCTGGCCCGGCGGCTGGGCGGCGTGGCGTACATGGAACTGTTCACCGCCTCCGACGCCACGGTGGGGGACGACGTCGCGTTCCAGCCCCGTTCCCGCGCCACGTATCTCCGGCTCTTCCGCGAGGCCGGTCTCGTCCACATCGGCCTGCACTGCTACGTCGGGCCTACGCTCCGCGACCGCCTGGTCACGTTCGAGCGGGGTGCGGCGGGCGGACGCTGATCACCGGGTGAGCGGGGGAGCGGCGCCCTCGCGGGTGAACTTGGACTCGCGCACCAGTTCCGCCACCTCGATGTGATACTCGGCGTACCAGCGGGCGCGCCCGGTCCGCTGCGCCTCGCGGTGGCGTGCATTCTCACGCCACGCGCGGAGCGTCTCGGCGTCGCGCCAGCGCACTACGGTGAGGCGCTCGCCGTCCTGGGCGGTGTAGCTCTTGAGGTCGATGAAGCCCGGCGCCGACCGGGCGATTCCCTCGAGCTCCTCGTCCATCGCCACGTAGTCCGCGTCCGCCGCTTCGGTCAGACGTGATCGAAACAGGATCACCAGCATGAAACCTCCCCACGAAGAACTGCCCGGAATGTGTTAGATGGCTGAACTCACCGGCACTCCCAGCGTAAGGGATGCGCAAAGTGGGAAAACTTCCTCGACGCTGACCGCACGCCTTGCTAGGCTCCCGCACGCGCGCCGCGGAACCGACGTCGGACCACAACACCATGCCGGGGGAGGGGAGTGGATGATGAGCAACAAGAAATTCAAGGGCGTCATCAAGCTGGACGTTCGTGACTCAGTGGCCGACTGGGAGCCGTTCGTCCTTGCCAGGGCTCCGGAGGGCGCACCCAACATCCTGTTCGTGCTCTACGACGACACCGGCCTGGCGGCGTGGTCGCCGTTCGGCGGTCGCATCAACATGCCAACGCTGCAAAAGCTCGCGGACTCCGGGCTGCGCTACTCGCAGTGGCACACCACAGCGTTGTGCTCGCCCACCCGCTCGACGCTGCTCACCGGCCGCAACCATCACGTGAACGGTTGCGCCTGCATCACCGAGGCCTCGAACGGATTCCCCGGGGCCTCCGGGCGCATCCCGGATGCCTGCGCGACGGTCGGCCAACTCCTGCAGGATGCCGGCTGGAGCACCTTCTGGCTCGGCAAGAACCACAACGTCCCCGAGCAGGATATCGCCTCCGGCGCGAGTCGAAAGGAGTGGCCACTCTCCAAGGGATTCGATCGCTACTACGGGTTCCTGGGCGGTGAGACAAACCAATGGTTCCCGGACCTGGTCGAGGACAATCGCTTCGTCGACCAGCCGTATGGCCCCGACGAGGGCTACCATTTGTCCAAGGACCTCGCCGACAAGGCGATCGCGATGATCGCCGACCAGAAGGCGAGCAACCCGTCGAAGCCCTGGTACATGTGGTTCTGTCCGGGCGCGAATCACGCGCCACACCACGCGCCCAAGGACTACATCGAGAAGTACAAGGGCAAGTTCGACGACGGCTACGAGGCGTACCGGGAGTGGGTGCTGCCACGCATGATCGAGCGCGGCATCCTGCCCAAGGGCACGCCGATCACGCCGATGAATCCGATGCCGGAGGACGTCGCGAACGCGGCCGACATGGTGCGGCCGTGGAACACGCTCAAGCCCGATGAGAAGAAGCTGTTCTCGCGGCTCATGGAGGTCTACGCGGCATTCTCCGAATACACCGACGTCCAGGTGGGCCGGATCATCGACCACCTGGAGAAGACGGGCCAGCTCGAGAACACGCTCATCATCTACGGCGCCGACAACGGCGCCTCGGGCGAAGGGAGCCCCAACGGTTCGGTGAACGAGAACAAGTTCTTCAACGGCTACCCGGACGAGCTCAGCGAGAACATGAAGCTGATCGACGTGCTGGGCGGGCAGGATACTTACGAGCACTACCCGACTGGCTGGGCGATGGCCACGTCGGCGCCGTTCAAGATGTTCAAGCGCTACTCCGAGTACGCCGGCGGTACATGCTGCCCGCTGGTGATGTCGTGGCCCAAGGGCATCAAGGCAAAGGGCGAGGTGCGCAACCAGTACCACCACTCGACCGACATCGTGCCCACGATCCTCGAGGTGTGCGGGCTGGAGATGCCCAAGGTGTACAAGGGCGTCGAGCAGCATCCCCTGTCGGGCGTATCGATGCGCTACACGTTCGATGCCAAGCGGGACTCGCCGACGAAGAAGCACCGCCAGTACTACGCGATGCTCGGCACGCGCGGCATCTGGGAAGACGGCTGGAAGGCCGTTACGCTGCACGCACCGCTTGCCGGCAAGGGCAAGTTCGACCAGGACCAGTGGGAGCTCTACCACGTCGACGCCGATCCGGCGGAGTCCAACAATCTCGCGAAGGAGCACCCGGACAAGCTCCAGGCACTCATCAAGGCGTGGTTCGACGAAGCGGACAGGAACTTCGTCCTGCCGCTCGATGACCGGTCGGCGTTCGAGCTGTTCGCCATCGAGCGCCCGGCCGAAGAGGCGCCGCGCGAGCGCTACGTCTACTACCCGGGCACGTCGCCCGTGCCCGAGGGAGTGGCGGTCAACTGCCGAGGCCGGTCGTTCAAGATCCTGGCCGACGTGGAGATCACCGATCCCAACTGCACGGGCGTGATCTTCGCGCACGGCTCGCGCTTCGGCGGCCACGCGCTGTTCATCAAGGAGAAGAAGCTCCACTACGTGTACAACTTCCTCGGCATCAAGCCGGAGCAGAAGTTCGTTTCGGCCGAACTCAAGCCCGGGAAATACGTGCTCGGCATGGAGTTCATCCGCGAGGACAAGGGCAAGTACGGTGAGTCGGTCGGCAAGACCAAGCTCTACGTCAACGACAAGGTTGTCGCCGAGGGCCCGATGAAGACGCAGGCCGGCAAGTTCACGCTCTGCGGAGACGGCCTGTGCGTCGGACGAGACAGCGGGGACGCGGTGAGCGAAGCCTACAAGACTCCGGGCGAGTTCACGGGCGGCACGATCCTCGGCGTCGGGGTGAGTGTCGAGAAGGTGGAGTACCAGGATCTGGAGACCATCGCCGCGGGCGCGTTCGCCGCGGACTAGCATTCGGTCATGTCACGCACGAGTGGCGGCTGCCGTTCCTGGCGGCCGCCACTTGCGTTCGCGGCCATGGTGGCCGTGAGCCTGGTCGCGGGTTGCGGGCACGACCAGGCCGACCGGCTGTACCTCGCGGCGCTGGATGGTGAAGACACCGGGATGACGCGCGAACAGCAGATGGCGAATCTCGACATGGCGATCCAGCTCCGCCCGAACCGGGCCTACTACTACGAGACCCGCGCCGGCTACTGGATCTCCCTCCGCGAGTTCGATCGTGCGCTCGCCGACCTGGACCGTGACATCGCGCTCACCCCCAGGCCCTACGCCTACTTCATGCGCGGGATGGCCCTGTGCGAGAACGACCAGATCGCGCGCTCGCTGGCGGACTTCGACACCGCGATCGCGAAGCAGCCGCAGAACACCCAGTTCTACCGCGGCCGGGCACTGGCGCGCGCCGCGACCGGCGACACCGCCGGGGCCATGGCGGACGCCGAGGAGCTGGTGCACGGCGAACCCCAGCGCGGCGAAACGTGGTACGTGCGCGGCGTGGTGCTCGCGCTCACCGGGCACGATCGCGAAGCGGTGGCCGACTTCGATCGCGCCGCCGGGATCCGGCCCGAGCTGGTGTACGTGGTCGAGGCGCGGCTCCAGTCCCTGGAGCGCCTGGGCGAGACGGCGCGCGTCCGGGCCGACCGCGACACGCTGCCGGCGATGCGCGAGGAGCACGGCGGCTGCGCGCCGTGTCTCGATCCGTTCCGTTACTGAACGCGCCGCGACTTGCGACAGGGGCCCCGCCCGTCTTGCGCGGCGTGGGCGTAGTCGGTAACGTCCCGAACGAATCCACCGTGCGCCAGCCGCCGCAGCGCGCACGCGTCGGCC
>Ga0126369_10003534_pt1 | contig 11287 bp, 8 predicted proteins | sample PanSoiMetaPlot_1_FD_109646 | JGI IMG/M metagenome (GOLD analysis project Ga0126369, IMG submission 109646) | Tropical forest soil microbial communities from Panama - MetaG Plot_1 | ecosystem: Environmental > Terrestrial > Soil > Tropical forest > Bulk soil | place: Panama | collected 2016-02-17
ACGATCTCCTTGCAGAGCTTGTAGGCCGATGAAATCATCGTTCCGCCCGATTCGCGGGTGTGGAAGAAGGTTTCGCGGTCTACCTCTCGCGCCACCGCGTCGTGGATGATGTAGCGGCACTCCAGGCCTTTGTACTGATGGCGCAGCCAGGTATCGAGCCAGAAGCTTTCGATCCGGACGATCTCCTTCTGCTCGTCGCCCATCGAACCGGAAACGTCCATCATGTAGATAATCACCGCGTTGGTTTCCGGCAGGTTTTGCAGTTTGTAGGAGCGGTAGCGGCGGTCCTCCCGGGTCGGGATGATCACTGGGACCTTGGGGTCGTAGACGCCGAGCGAAATCTGGCGCCGCAACGCCTGTTTGTAGGTGCGCTTGAAGTGGCGAAGCGACTCCGGGCCGGTGGTGTTAATCCCGGTGTACTTGACCTTCTGGGCGATGATCTTCTCCTTGCCCTTTCGCTCGATGTTCGGCAGCTGCAGCTCTTCCCCGAGAATCTGGGCCAACTCGTCCAGCGAGACGTCGACTTCGAGCGCGTGCTCCCCCTCTGCGCTGCCCGCCTGGTGGCCAGAGCCGGGCTGAACCGCACCCGGGGCAAGCTGCTGTCCGACTTCTCCATCCCCCTGACCTACGCCGCCCTGCTCCTTGTGCCCGTACTTGAAGTGGGGAATGTCGATGAACGGAATCGGGATCGAGATCAGATCCTTGCCTCGCTTCCCGATCAGCTCGCCTTTTTGAACGTACTTGCGAAGATTCGCCTTGATCTTGCCGCGGACGATCTCCTTGAACCGCGAATGATCCTGGTGAATCTTCAGAGACAACCCCTACTCCTTGGCATCGCCGCGCGCGAAAATGCTGGCCACGAAGTTGAGCACGTCGGTGGAGCAGATCTCGCAGTATCCGTAATTCTTCATCATCCGGTCTTTCACCAGATCGATCTTTTCCTGGGTCTCCTTGTCGACCACCGAGGAAACCAGGTTCTTGAGCTTGATCGAATCCTTCTGATCCTCGAACAGCTTCAGCTCCAGGGCCTTGTGAAGGCGTTCGTTGGTTCGGTAGTTGAAGGTCTTGCCTTCGACCGCCAGCGCGCCGATGTAGTTCATGATCTCGCGGCGGAAGTCGTCCTTGCGGCTCTCGGGAATGTCGATCTTCTCCTCGATCGACCGCATCAGCCGCTCGTCGGGCTCCTCGTACAGGCCGGTGTACTTGTTGCGGACCTTTTCCTTTTGGGTATAGGCCTTGATGTTATCGATGTAATTTCCGCACAGCTTGCCGATCGCGTCTTCGTCGGCGCTGATCGCTCGCTGGACTTCGTTCTTGACGATGTCCTCGTATTCCTGTTTCACGGTGGTGAGCAGCTCTCGGTATCGCTTGCGCACTTCCTCGGTGGGAATCAAGGAGTGGGTGCGCAGGCCTGACTCCAGCTCGTTGAGCACCATGAATGGGTTGATGCACCCCTCGCCCTTGTCGGAAACGAGCGCGTTGGAAATCTTGTCCTGGATGTACCGAGGAGAAATCCCATCCAGCCCCTCGCGGGGCGCCTCCTTGCGCAGCTCCTTGATGTTGTCCTCGGTGAAGTTGGGAAGGGTCTTACCGTTGTAGAGCTTGAGCTTCTGCAACACCGAAAGGTTGTGCTTCTTGGGCTCCTCCAACCGAGTCAGCACCGCCCACATCGCGGCCATCTCCAGCGTATGCGGCGCGATGTGCTTGCCTTTGATTGCGTGCGGATTGAAATCCTTCTCGTAGATCTTCTGCTCCTCCGCCAGCTTGGTGATGTAGGGGATGTCGATCTTCACCGTCCGATCCCGAAGCGCTTCCATGAATTCGTTGTTTTCAAGCTTCTTGTATTCCGGCTCGTTGGTGTGCCCGATGATCACCTCGTCGATATCGGTCTGTGGAAACTTCTTCGGCTTGATCTTGTGTTCCTGGGAGGCGCCCAACAAGTCGTAGAGGAAGGCGACGTCAAGCTTTAGGACTTCCACAAATTCGATCATTCCACGGTTGGCGATGTTGAATTCCCCGTCAAAGTTGAAGGCGCGGGGATCGGAATCGGAACCGTACTCGGCGATCTTCCGATAGTTGATGTCTCCGGTGAGCTCGGTGGAGTCTTGATTTTTTTCGTCCTTGGGTTGGAAGGTACCGATTCCAATCCGGTCCTTCTCGGAGAAGATCAACCGATTCACCCGGACGTGCTCCATCACTTTAATGAAATCACCCTGGCAGAAGGTCATCAGCTCGCGGAAGATGAACCGGCAGGCCGGGCAGAGCTCGCTCCCCTCTGGAATTGTGTAACCAGAGTTCGGCGGGGAGAGCTCGGCGAAGATTCTCTGCCGCCAATCCCGGGGAATCAGGTTCAGCGGCTCCTCGTTCATCGGGCACTTCAGCTTCTCTCTTCCGAGCGCTCCGTCGGGCTGCTTCTTGTCGAGGATCCAGCTGAAGGTGTACGCCGCGCCCTCCGGAGTCTTCGAGTACTCCTCGATCCCCTTTTTGAGCAGGCGGGCAATGGTGGACTTCGAGGAGCCCACCGGGCCGTGCAAGAGAATGACGCGCCGCTCGGTGCCGTAGTTTTGGGCCGCGGCCTTGAAGACATTCACCAACTTCATCAAGGGCACGTCGAGGCCGAAGATGGCGTCGCGACCCCCGAAGCGCTCGTCGGAGTAGAAGTGGTAGCGAATCAGTCGTTTCTTGTTGTCGATGTATTCAGTTTTTCCGTGACTGAGGATCATGTCGTAGATCCTCTGGAACGCGGTGCGGGTGACTTTGGGATTTTGGCGGACGATCTGAAGGTAGTCTTCGAAGGGACCTTCCCAGTTCAGCTCGGCGTAGCTTCTCGGATCCTGGAGCGCTGCAATCTTCGAGACCCAAGACACCCTTTCTGCCGTTTCCTTCATTTCGTCTCCTATCGTACGTGTTCCCTTACCAAAGACCGCGAACCTCTTTCGGAACCGTCGCGGGATGGGACCGCGTAAGGAGAACATCGATGGACACGCTCGGCATCCACACTCCCGGGTCGAAGCTGATCGCATTATAAACTGAGTGGGTGCTGGGCGCCCAATCCCGGCCCACCGCGTCCGGATCCGGTGGTTTCACCCGTGGGGAAGTGTACCCGTCTGCTCGAGGTGGCGGCGTGCAAACGCCAATGCTGCCGCGGCTGTTGGCCACAAAACCAGGGCGAACACGGCCAAAATTCCCCAGGTCGGCAGCAGGCTCTGAATCGGCGCCGACGAAAGCGCCGCGGCGCGTAGCGCGGTCAGAGCGTGGGTGGCTGGCAGCAACTTCGAAAACCACTGCAACGGCTGGGGTAACACCTCGACGGGATAAATGACGCCACAGAGAAGGTAGTTGGCGGTGTCGAGAACGTAAGTGACCGGGTCAGATCACTTGAAAATCAACACCACGGCCGCCGAGAATAGTCCCAGCGCGCCGAATGGCAGCGCGGCGAACAGCAGAGTGGCGCCGAATCCCAAGGCATTGATTTTCAACCGAGCGCCGAAGGCGACAGCTCCCAGCAACACCAAGCCGGATGCCTTGAGGATCGCCGCCAGGACCGGATAGACCGCCAGGTAGCCCACGATTCTGGAAGTGGACAGCGGCGCTCCCAGCAGCACCTCCAAAGAGCCGTCGACCTGAGACTCGCGCCGCCGCTGAGCGAAGGTGGCCTGAAGCGTTCGCAGGCACGACGCAATGGCCAGTCCCAGCAGCACGAACGAAAAGTAATCCGCGCCATAGCGCCCCAGCAGAGGCGCGGGCCCGATGAGTTTGGCGAGAAAATAGAAGGCGGTGATGGCGAGGATTTGACGGCGAAGCCGCGAGGCCGCTCCAGGCTCCAACGAGCGAGTGATTTCGTCCAGGAGCACGACTCGCGGTCTGTGTAACAGCACGCGGATCAGCACCGCTCGTGCTCGCTCGCCGGTGGACAGTGTGCGAACTTCCCGGGCCAGCAGAGCACTGGCCTCGAACCGCTCAGCCAGGTCGCGAATGCGCTGCGTCGATTGCTTCGAGCTCAAACCGTAAAGGGCTGAATAAAACTCCAGATTCTGTTGCACGGTGAGCCGTGGGGATAGGCCGCGATCCTCGGATAACGCGGCTCCGATCACTTTGCGCGACCTGGGCCGATCACGCACCACGTCCAGCTGCGCCACTCGCGCAATTCCCTCTGAGGGGAGCAGGAGCCCGGCGAGAATTCGAAGCAGGATGCTTTTGCCGGCGCCATTCGGCCCAATGAGCGCGGTCAACTCTCCAGGTTCAACGCTGAAGCTCACGCCCCGAAGTGCGGCGCGGGGGGGTGCTTCGCGCCTAGCCTCCAGGAAAAAGGGGAATAGCACTTGCTGATTCCGAGTACTTCCACTTCAGCCGACGCGGAAATCAAGCGGTATCACACACCGGAATCCGTGCTTGGGACAGCAAATGACCCATCGTATTGTGCGCCACGGATGAAAACCGCCTCCAGCGCTCCCACGGCAGCCGCGCGCACCGACTTCAAGCCGGGGATCCGTCCCTTGCCGGAGCTTGCGCCGCTTCCGCTCCCCGGCGAGCCAGCCCCGCTGATGATGTGCGTGCTGCTGATGTCGTTGGCGCTGGTGCCCCGCATCGTTCTGCTGCCGTGGAACGAAAATCTCTATGGCGACGCAGTGATACGCACCGAACTCGCCGAGCGTTGGCTAGCGAGCCCTCACTGGATCGCCAGCTTTGCCGACGGGGCCTTCCAGTTTGGGCCCTTTCACCTCTACTTGTTGGCTTTGGCGCTCAAACTCTGGCCCTCGCCGGAACTTTCCGGTCGAGTGCTGAGCCTGGTTTTCGGCATCGCTACGGTGGTGCCCCTTTACCTCCTGACGAGGAGACTGTTCGACTGGAAAGCAGCGGCAGTCGCCTGTTTTGCATTCAGCGCCTGGGGAATGCACATCCAGTTTTCCACTACGGCCGGGAGCGAATCGCTCGCGCTTTTTCTGGTGCTCAGCTGCCTTTGGTTATTTGCAGTGGGCGTCGAAGAGGGTCGCTTCGCCCCGATTGGTTATTCCGCGGTGGTGCTCAATCTCGCCTGCGCCACTCGGTATGACGCTTGGTTGTTGATGCCGATTTTGTCGCTGTTGTTGCTCTTCGGAGATCGCGATCGAATTGCGGCGGTAACTCGCGCGGTTTTCTTCGGGCTGCTGTGCTTGCCGTACCCGTTGATCTGGATGCAGGGTAACGAGGTCGCACTGGGCAGTCCCTTTGCCCCGATTCACTACATCGACGATTTTCATCGAGCCTGGGTGGCCGAGGGGCTCGGGCGCTGGGGCCCAGTCCTGTATCGCCTGCAGAACCTCTTTTTCTGGCCCGGCATTGCCATCCTGACCTTGAGCCCCTTGGTGGCGTTCTTCGGCATGGTCGGCATCTTTAGCGCCTGGAAGCAGCGCCCACTTCAGCGATGGCTCATCTGGACGATTCTGATTCCCACCGCCTACTTCACCGCACGAAGCGTCATTCTCTTGAATTTCCAACCCCTGGGTCGGTTTACCGCTACGCAGGTGGCGCTGGTGCTGCCTTATGTCCTCTGCGGCTTCGAGGGCCTGACCAAGCGCTCCTCCTCCGTATGGAAACGAGCGTTCGCGATCCTCTCTGCTGCCATCGCCATCGGCCTGCCGGTTGGCCTCGCGCTTTCCACGCAGTCGGAGACCAAGGTCGCCAAGTCGCTGCGGCCGATCGGCCCGATCTCGAAAAATCCCGCGGCGGTGATGCATGTCGTTCAATTCATCAAACAGCGCGCAAAGGCCGAAGGTGCTGGAATCATTCTGGATACCGACCCTCAATACTGGGACATGCAGATTGCATTCTTCAGCGGGTTGCCGGAGGAAAAGATGGCCCGCTACCGATGGGACACATTTCAGAAGCGGTTATTGACCGCGCAGCCCGCGTACTTGATCCGGATCGACGGCGGCCAGTTGGCTGAGAATCTGGATTTTGGGCTCGAGGGCGATCGCGCGCGACTCGGCGATCATTGGTTCGAAGAAGTGCCTGGGTTCCAACGGCCGTTCCACGTCTACCGGCCCCTGCAGGCGAAGTAGTTACCCACCGCGATTGTGCTGCCGGAAGAATTCGCGCTGCCAGTATTCCACCGCGGCTTCGTGACAACGCACGTCCGGACAGAAGACGTGAGTTCCGTTGTTTCGGGATACGAAGTACAGATCCTTGCAGTCGATTGGAGCCAAGGCAGCTTGCAGGGCAGCGGCACCAGGCGAGGCAATCGGGCCCGGGGGCAGGCCATAGGTGGTATAGGTGTTATAGGGATGCTCGGTTCGGAGATCCTTAGAAGTAATGTTGTTGATGTACACGCCCCGGATCAGCTTCATCGCGTACAGCACCGTCGGGTCGGTCGCCAAGCGCATGTGTAGGCGGAGCCGGTTGTGAAAAACGCAGGAAATCCGGGGTCGTTCTTCCGCAGCGCCGGTTTCCTTCTCGATGATTGAAGCCAAAGTGACTACCTCAAGCAGGTTGAGGGTGTTGCCAGGTTTTCGCTGCGAGTCTGCCCTCCGATATTCCTCCATCAGCCGCGCCACCATCTTCGAGAGTACCGACTCCTCGTGGGCGTCGCGTGTAAACGAGTACGTGTCCGGGAACAAAAAGCCTTCGAGTGAATCCGCTGGGACGCCGAGGCGACGCATGAATGCCGCCTCGGTGCTCAACGCTTGCAGTTTGCCAAGGTCCAGGTTGAGGTCGGACTCAGCAAGAATGGGAAGGATCTCTTCGAGCCGCAGGCCCTCTGGAACGGTGAAGCGATGCAGCTTGACTTGGCCGCTGACAATCTTCTGAACCACTTTGGACGGCGCCGATGACCCTACGAACTCGTACTCGCCCGCCTTGAGGCGCGGTCCGGTCTTCTCGCGTCTCATGTAGGCGTACATTTGGTCGGCGCTGCTCACTACGCTGGCCTGGGCAAGCAGCTCGGATATTGCTCTGGGCCCAGAACCCAGCGGAATTTCGACCACCTTGGCCTCCCCGGACCCAAACGGCTCATTGGCAAAGTGGGTCAGCTGCCAGTCTCGCCACAGGAAGTATCCGCCGATGCCCAGGGCGATCAGCGTGGTCGCCAGCCCGAGGACGACCCACGTCCTCACGGCCGGGCCCCGCGCTGGTCCAGCCAACCCTGCAGAATAATGACCGCAGATAAACGATCGATGAGCTGGCGACGCTTCTTTCTGGACATGTCGGCCTCCAAGAGAACTCGTTCGGCAAACCTCGTGGAAAGTCGCTCGTCAAAAAATTCCACAGGTCGTCCGGATGCGCTTTCCAGGGCGGCTCCGAACTGCCGAGCCTGCGCCGCCTCGGGCCCCTCGGTCCCATTCATGTGCAATGGCAGACCCACGACCCACTTTTCGACCTGATGAGCCTCGGCGAGGTTTTTAAGCTGCGCGAGGTCGGCGGCCGCGGTGCGTCGCCGAAGCGTCGTGACCGGCTGCGCGGTCATTCCAAGCTCGTCCGAGACCGCGATGCCGATCCTATGCGTGCCCAGATCCAGGCCCATGGTTCGCATCGCCATCTACTCTAATCGTCCATCCGGGCCGCAGGACAAGTCGTCCAGCTCCTGACATCGCCGCGAGTTGCATCCTGCGATCAACGGCGCAGGCGACTGGGAAATCCCGCACAGGTGCCTGATGGCACGTCCGCTGCAATCTGAACTTTGGTTTGTCCGGGCCAGAAGCCCGGGCGAGCGAGCCGTCGGCGGGGAGGTGGGCGGTAGAGGAGGAACGCGGGCCTACCTGTCGGCGGCTTTTTTTTCTTCATCTTCGCGTTGCGCGTCCGCCATTAGGATCTCCTTGAGCTTGCGAAGGCTTTCGCGAGCGCGGTCAACAAAGATGCCGCTCGAACCGCTGCGTTCGGCGGCTTCAAGGGTCCGTTCGTAAACGTTGATCGCCTTGGTCACCAGGACGCGGACTCTTTTTCGCAGCTCCTGGCGGTAGGTTTCCGCCTCTTCGGCGTCGAGCTGTTTAGGAACTGGCGAATTGATGAGGTGGGAATAGAGGTTCTCATAGAGCATGCCGATCTGGGCCCCGGAGGCGGTGGACCAGTACCGATCTCCGATGCGGATGGCACGCAAGTAGTGCCCCTGCGCGGAGAGCAGAAGCTCCGCCCTGTATTCCAGGTCACGAGCCAGCTGCTCTGCGTCCTGCTGGGGCTTAAGCGACACCGCCTCGGACCGGAGTCGGTAGATCTCGCCGAGGAAGAATTCGCCCTGGGCAGGGTAGGATTCGTCGATGTCGTGCTTGTCGGTCTGTTCCTGGTACAGCTCGACGGCCTCACGCAGAGTGCGCTCGGCGGTTTCGCTGTTTCCAAGCTCCACCTCGCACACCCCTCTTTCCACCTTCGCTTCAATCACCGTGGTGATCGGCAAATCCGAGCGCGCCGCGATGGTGCCGAGGATCTGCGCTGCGTCGGAATATCGGTCCTCGAAGTAGAGCGACGCCGCCAGCTGAAACGCTGCCTCCAGGGCATCTCCAGTGCCGTGCTCGGCGTCGGCCAATTGGGCGAAGCGGGAGGCCGCTTCTTCCCAGTTCTTCGCCCTTTGGTAGGCGACGCCCGACTTGTAGATCGCTTCGCGCCGATGCGTGCTAACCGGATAGAAGTCTGCGAGCCGGTCCAAAAATCGGCTGGCTTGACGAAAGTCCCCTGCCGCAAACGCGGACGAGCCTTGAGCGAAGAGCTCCTCGTCATTGAGCTTTGAAAGCTCCGCGTCCCCAGTGACCAGCAGCGGCTGCTCAAAGCGCAACTCGTTGGCAGGTCGCGAAGTGGCGCAGCTCGCGGCCACCGCACCCAGGCATACCCATCGCGCCGCTGTTGTTCGAAATCGCAGGCCGAAACAGTTTAAACCGATTCGCTCGGCGCAGCAGGGGTTGTCCCCGTTACCAACGCGCCGGCTACCTTCCACAAGCCCTTGAGATCATGGACCTCTTGCTCCATTCGGAGCACCGATACCAGAGGTGTCGGGCGGCAATCCGCTTCCAACTGCGCCATCGCTTTGGCGTCTTCGTCGGCGAGGGCGGAATTTTCCTGAAGCGTTCGTTGGACCTTTTCTCGCAGCGGGCTTTGAAGCTCCGAAGCGTCGCTCCAGTCGCGAGGCAACGGTGCGGCGGTAACTCGGTTGACGATTACCGCGGCTACGTTCATGTGGTTTTGTAGAAGCTCGGTGTGGAACTCCACCGCCTCCTGCAGCCGTTCGAGCTGCGGAGTGGTAACCAGAACAAAGGCGGTTTCCTGAGATGCCAGCAGTGCACGAACTTGCCGCGCCCGTTGCCGAAAACTCTCGTTCATGCTGCTCATGGCGAGCATGAAGTCTGCCAAATGCTCCAGCGTCTCTGCGCCGGTGAGCTTGGCCAGTGTTTTGGCGATGTATCCGCTCCCGGAGCCGAAAAGGTGGAGGCCGAATTTTCCTGCAGTGAGCGCCGGTGTGAGAAGCCATTTGGCGGCGTCATTGTCCAGAAAATCCAGGACCCGGTTTGGCGCGTCCAGGAAGTCCTTGGCGTGCCCAGCGGGCGGCGTGTCGAGGACGATCAAGCGGTAGTCCCGGTGCATTCGCAGCTGCCACAGCTCTTCCATGGCGATGTATTCTTGAGAACCGGCGAGAACCGAGGAGAGCGAGCGGTAAAAGCGGTTGGCGAGGATCTGTTCCTTGCGGTTGGGAGGAGCGTGTCGCTCGATGAACTCGTCCCAGGTGCGCTTCATGTCCAACATCATCGCGAACAGAGGAGACCCTGGCGGCAAGCCGGCGGCAGCGAGCTGGCTGGGAGCGATGCGCGTTTCGGCGTTGCCCAATTCCTTGAGGCCGAGGGAGTTTGCCAGGCGCCGCGCTGGATCGATGGTGCATACCAACGTGCTTTGCTGCTCCACCGCGGCGCCGAGAGCAAGGCTGGCCGCGATCGTTGTTTTCCCAACCCCTCCCGAACCGACGCAGATCACCACCCTGCGCTTCGCCAAAGCTTCGGCGATCGGGGAACCCGCTGGCGCGTTGGCCTGGCGGGCGCTCATCCCAAGGCCTTCAGCGCCGGCTCAAGCGTTCGGGCCACAGCGTCGACCGCACCGCGGCCGAAGGGGTAAATGAAAAGCCGCGGCACCGCCACCACCGGCCGCGCGAGAGCCTCGGCGAGCCGACGCCTAAACGCCGATGAGGACGCCGCCTCGGCGCGGTGTTGGATCGCGGCACGCTGGAGCGAAGGGGCCGCCGCGAGCGCTTCGATGTCGCCCGCGGTGAAGCGTTCTTCGACATACCCGTTCAACACCACCAGGTCTGTTTGGACGTGCGCCCGCTCGCTGAGCCCGGCGGCCAGGTCGATGGTTTCATTGACCGGCATTTCCTCGGGAAGGGACACCAGAACGGCGGTGGTGATCCGGGGATTTTCCAACAAAAGCCGCATTCGCTCCGCTTCCCTCGAGAGGCGTCCAGGAGGGACGGTGTTGATCAGCACCCGCGGAATGCTGAAGAAGGAAATTGCGTGTCCGGTCGCGGGGGCGTCCACCACCACGCGTTGGTACTTGGGCTCTTCACTTTCGAGTCGCTCCTCGACGTGAAAGATGATCTTGCCCAACATCACCAGTTCCTGGATTGAGGGAATGAATCGGAGGAAGTAGCTCACCAAGCGATTTTCGAAGACAGCCTTGTAGATGCTCTCGAACTTGAGAATCGACAGCGCGTACTCGCGCAGCGAGGCTTCCGGCTGCAGGTTGACCGCCCACAGTTGATCGGCCAACGCGACGATCTCCGGACCGACTCGTCCTCCCCCGACCAGGTTTGCGAACCGATCGCTGGCGTTGACTTCGCACAAGAGGGTGCGTTCGCCTCGGGAAGCAAAGAGCACCGCCAAGGCCGTGCTGATGGTACTCTTGCCCACGCCGCCTTTCCCGGAAACGATCCACAGCCGCTTGTCCAAAAGACGCTCCATCCGGGCTGGACCGTAGGGAGCGTGCCAGGCGCTGTCAACGCGTCGATCCCTCGCCTCCTCAATGCTTGACAGGGTCTGTTCTCAAGATCAGCATGCCGGTTCGACGACGGCCATGCTCAAGAACAACCCGATGATGAAGAGACTGGTGGAGAGCGGCGAGGAACGGATGGGCAAAATGGTCCAGCAACTTCTCTCCAACGAAAAGTTTGTCTCCACCGTCCAGGCGATCGTTTCTCGCTCGCTCGCGGCGAAAGGGACGCTTGATAAGAGCATCCGAGGTGCGCTCTCGGCCATGAACCTGCCGTCCGCGGGTGACCTGGAGAGCATTCGCAGCAAGGTCGACGATCTGGAGCGGATCATCGGCTCCGTGGAAGCGAAGA
>Ga0126369_10003536_pt1 | contig 11285 bp, 16 predicted proteins | sample PanSoiMetaPlot_1_FD_109646 | JGI IMG/M metagenome (GOLD analysis project Ga0126369, IMG submission 109646) | Tropical forest soil microbial communities from Panama - MetaG Plot_1 | ecosystem: Environmental > Terrestrial > Soil > Tropical forest > Bulk soil | place: Panama | collected 2016-02-17
ATCGTGCAGGCTGGTTTCGACAAAGATCAGTTCAACGCGTTGGTCGACAAGTGCGAAGGTGCAGCAGTGCAGCGCATCGACAAAGACGCAGACGTGATCCAAGTCGTCAAGGCGGCTGGGACGCGGCTCGGTCTGCGCGACGGCGAACAGAAGGGCATCTTGCAGTCGTTGATCGAGGGCGGCGATCTGTCGAGGTTCGGTCTGCACAACGCAGTGACTGCGTTCTCGCAGTCGAAAGACGTGACGTACGATCGGGCGTCTGAACTCGAAAAGATCGGGGCAGAAGTGATCGAGATGCCGCAGGCGCAGTGGGACGTGATCGCGAAAGCGAACTAACCCCTTCAAGAGTCGAACATCAAACACACGAGGGGGGTCCGCGAGGGCTCCCCTCGTTCTTCTTTACAACATGATCATTATTTGGCTACCAACACACGCAGACTTGCACTTGATTCAGCCGCTGACTGACGAACAGATCGAACTTCAAGCCAGGCGCGCGATCGCAGAGTATCTGCGCAAGAAGGAGACCGAGAAGGAGACTGAGAAGAAATGACGATGTCAGAGAACGAATTCGTCGGCAAAGGCAAGCTGTTCGAGACCGAAGAGGAAGAGTTCGCCGAGCGGATCGAACTCATGGAGTGGGCGACCCAGGCGACCCCTGAAGAACTCGCGCGGTTTCTCGCCGCCCTCGTCAGTGAAGTCGAACGCAGAAAACGAGGTGCGACGTGATGACCGCAGCAGAGATGTTCAACAGCCCGTGGGCGCACTTTAACTTGAACGAGCGCGAGGTCGTGCTGACCGCGTTGCGTTTCTATCTCGTGACGCGCAAAATGCCGATGCAGTCGATGATCGCCGAAGAGACGTTTCAGAAACTTTGCAACGAATTGGGCGCACTCGTCGACTTGGAACATGAACTCAACGAACGCAGAATCGAACAGAGCCGCGCGTCGCAGTCGTGGACGCCCTAGGACGCAGCCGCAAAGAGTGACGATCTCGGTGCAGTTGACGCCTGAGACAGTCGCGAAACTCGGGCCGAAGCCGGCCTTGCGCATCCGCGCGATTCTTGAAAAATACGCCTAACCTAAATAGGTTAAGCGATACAAGTCACAGAACCCTCTCGGCCGCGATGGGCGCGAGGGGGTTTCTTGTTTTCTGCGCATGCGAGTATATCTCCTTTTGCATGAGCACGAATAGTCCCCTTGTCTCCGCAGTGGGTTTCTGGTACGCGTACTTTGGCGCGCAGTCGAAGCCGGGCGACGGCAACTCGCACGTCGTCGATCTCACAGGCGTCGAGTCGTTTGGCAATTCTTCTTTGTTCGCGGACGCGGCGCAAGGCGTCGCACTGACGCACCGCGCGACTGTCAACGTCGACGTGCACGCGCACTGCGAACATGAGATCGCGGTCGAGCGCACCCTCGGCGCGCAGATCGACAAGAGTGGCACACTGTTAGAGCGCGGTCAGTCGATCTTTGTCACCGGTGTCGGCAACTCTGCGTATCAGGGCATCCTCGAAGAAGGGCAGACGATCCGCGCGATCGTCTCTGCGCCAGGTGACGTCGTATCGATCACCGACGGCTACATCTCAGTGATCGCGCAACCTATATAGAATGGGCACGCCGCAGGTTTACCCTCTCGTCTGGAACAAACAAGGGCAGACGCCCGACAATAAGAACACGCCGACAGTCTGGGACCCTAAAGCGCCCGCCCCACAGCCGTTGCCCGTCAACACGACCGACAAACAAGAGAACGACATCGTCAGAGATCAGGCGAACCCGGGCAAGACCCCTCTAGAAACCGAGATCGCGAAGATTCAAGCGCACAACGACGTCGCCGCGAATACCCTCTGTCAGAAGAACAGAAAGCGGAAACAGAGTTCGATGGAATTGCCGTTCGACCCGACGATCGAAGAAGGCACGACTTGGCAACTGCAAGGCTTTGCGAAGAACTTCGACGGCAAGTGGCTGATCACAGAAGTCGTGTACACGTTCGTCGCGAAGTCTGGCTCGCGTCTCTCGATCGAACTGATGCAAGTACTCGACCCACCGCAAAAGACGCCAGGATCGTCTCAGAGCCTCGGCAAACTGCCCTCTAACGGCTCGAAGCCGATCACGGTGCCGCAACAGCCGACAGACAAGGCGCAACTTCTCAACGACGCGTCCCTCAACGGGCTGACGCCGAAGCCCGCGAACGTCGCAGACTTGACACTGTCAGGCAACGAGACGTCGCCGACGTGGTTGAACCAAGGCGGGCAGCTGAATCCTGATCAGCAAGACTTGAGTCTCGGCAACGTGGGGCCCGCAGGTTGATTGCAAAATGCAATTCATATACACGTGAAAAATTTGTATAAGGATTCACCAGGATCGTTTCCAATGCGACCAAATCCGACAGACGATAAATCTATCACGGACGTGACTCGACGCGCCACCGTGAATCCTGGCGCGATACAGACGCATGTGAAACTTGTGAAATAAATGTTATGCTGGAGGTGTTTCTGTCTTAAAAATGCATAGAAACCAGTGTGACTAATGTCGAGAATGTCGCAAAAAATACAAAAAGACTCTTTTGAATTACTAACACAAGATTGTTGTGTTGTTGGGCACGAAAAATGTGAGTCGCATTTTGCACGATGAACGACGGCCCGTCATACGGCTCTGACAACGAGTTTCAGCGTCTCTTGAACGTCTTGCGCAGTGGCACGATCGTCAATCGGCGCAACGGCACGAACGGGCCCGAAGTCCAAGTCGCGTACACTGACAGACACACGACGTCGGATTGGCTCCCTGTCGGGCAGCGCGGCGGCGCGGGCTCGTTCCATTTTCATCACTGCCCTGATATCGGGGACGACGTCCTTGTCGGGCACCTCCCGACGGGCATCGAACAAGGCATCGTCATCGCGTCGAACCCGACAGACAACAACCCGACGATGGTGCCGAACTCGATCGACTCGCATGCGATGAGTGGCTCTGACGGCTCGTTCTTCGAGCACGAGCCGAACTCGGGCACGACGACGATCGCAGGCGTCGCGCACTTGCACGTCAAAGCGGGCGAGGCCCTTCTCTATTTCGACAACGAGATGGTGCAAGTGTCAGGGGCGTGGACGAAAGAAGTCGGCTCGACGATCACGATCAACGCAGGCGGGCAAGTCACGGTCACGGCACCGATGATCAGCCTGAACGGCGTCTTGATTGACTCGTCTGGCAACGTGACGATCCCGGGCAACCTCACCGTCAAAGGCTCGACTGACTTGCAGACGACGACTGCGAACCCGCACTGCCTCAACACCGACGGCTCGGGCGGCGGCACTTAGGTCTTTTCGTGCATCGTCGTGCCCAAGAACGAGAAAAGCCCTTGCGCAATCGCCTTCGCGATCAATTGGCGATGCGACACGTCGCGCAACTCACTCTCGGTCGGCGGATGCGAGATGAAGCCGATCTCGACTAGGATCGCCGGCATCGACGTCGAGTTCAACACAGCGAGGTCGCTTCTATGCTTCAGTCCGCGGTCGCGATCGTGCGTTGCTTCGACGAGGGCGCGCTGCACATGGCCCGCGAGCTGTTCGCCTGTCGAACTCTTGTATAAGGTCTCGACGCCGTAGGCGCTCGGGCCGTCACTGTTGCAGTGCACACTGATGAAATACTCGGCGTGAAACTCGTTTGCGATCGTTGCGCGTTTGTGCAGTTCGACGAACTCGTCGACTTGCACGCGCGTTTGGCACGTCGTCATGCCGTGCGCCGTCAAGAACGACGCAAGCCGTTTGCAGACGTCGAGGTTCACTTCAGACTCGGTCAGTTTCGTCGGGCCGACGGCCCCAGGGTCGTTGCCGCCGTGTCCTGCATCAAGACATATTCTCATTCGGTCCTCCAGACGCGCAGAATCTTTGCGCCGTTGTCGTCGATTGTGCGCATCGTCACTTTCACGCGCGCAGTTTTCGCCTTTGTGTAAATGTCGCTTTTAGCTTTCGGGGTCTTTGGCACTGCGAGATCGATGCAATCGCCGATCTCCATGTCGCAAAGTAAATTCGTCAACGGATGACGCCGCCCGACGAGTATCTGCGGCGGAATCGGGATCCCTTTTTTGATCTCGGGCATCGGTTGCGGGAGCCCTTGCAGACTGCGCCACATGTCGTCAGTCGTCATATCGTCACTTGCTCGAGTTGCGCAGTCGGGTACGACCCATCGAACGGCGCGTCCAACACCCAGACCGGGGTTGGCGTCGGTGGCGCGAAGATGATCTCTTGAATGATCTGTGTGAGATCGACCTCGATCTCAAGGGCGACAGAGTAGCGCCCACTCATGATGTCGCGCGTGTTCAAGATGAACTCGATGTTCTTGATTTTCGCGCGCGGCTCCCACAACGAGATCGCGAGAAGGGCACTGACTTTCGCTTGCATCACGCCTTGTGCGCCCGGCTGGTCGATCCACGCTTGCGACAGACCGAATGTTCTTAAAAGCACTTGCGATCCGTACGGCGTCTGCAGCGTGTTGAACACGTTCGACAAGACGAGTTCGACACTGTCTGCTTGCACTCCCCAATCCCACTGAAAATTCCCTTCGACGAGGTACGCTTTGCCGCCCGTGAGAACAGAGAATGTCTTGTATATCAGCATGTCAGTGCCCGGCCGCCCTCAAGTTCGCGAGGGCTTTTTGCATCACAGAAGAACTTGCGGCGCGCACTTGCGTGATTGCGCCCGGGTTCAGGCTCGACAGCATCGCGCTCAGATTGTTCGCGTTCGTGACGCCTGAGAGTGACGACAAGACCCCGGAGCCGGCTCCGATGCGCGAGCCGAAACCTAACATGTTCGACGCAGTCACGACCGTGTTCAACGTGCCAGTGACGCCACTGATCGCGCCAGTGATCGACGCGACTGCGTTCGAGAGCCCGGGCAGCGCGCCACCGAGGGCACTGAGCGGCCCTGCGAGATTGAGCGCGCCCGCGTACTCGATGATCTTGACGTCGATGTCGCCGACGATCAGGGACGACGAGATGAACTTCGACATCTTCGACGAGATCTCTTCGACGACGAACAAAGTGAGAAACCCACGCCCTACGGGGGTCGATCCGACAACGAGTGGGATTGGGATCTTCGCGTCCATCAAGGCCTCGAGGCGCGTGATCGCCGCCGCAGGCGACATCGTGTACGGGTGATGAAAGTGCATTTGGAGCCCAAGTTCGATCGGCTCTGCGCCAGTGTCCTCGATGAGGTCGATCTGCTGAATAATCTTGTGCTTCGCGAAGACCTCACGCTTCACTTTGTTCATCGAATGAAAAGTGAACATTGTTCCGAGACCGCCTGAGAACACGACTGGGCCGAGTGCGCCGTCCATCTCCTTAGAAGTACTCACGCGAAGTATTTCTAGGACGTTATGCCTGAACAGGACCCGTTCGCGAACTTGCCCGCGATCACGTATTGCCAAGTCGACGTCGCTGCGTTGCAGAAACAAGCAGTTCAGAACTTTCAGACGAACTGGTTCGAACTCACGGGCGAACAGCTCGATCTGACACTCGCCGATCGGCGCACGAACTTCATTTACTGCGTCGTCTACTACATGGTGCAAGAGCGGCTTCTAATCGACGCGTCGGCGAAGCAGAACTTGTTGCCGTACGCCCTCGGCGGGTTCTTGGACAATCTCGCGCAGTTCTTCGACACGTTGCGGCTGCCCGCGTCGCCTGCGGTCGCGACGATCGAGTTCACCCTCGACAAAGAATACGTGACGACGCAGATCATCCCGAAAGGCACGACCGTCTTGAGTGCTGCAGGGCAGATCACGTTCGCGACTGACGCAGACGTGCAGATCAGTGCAGGGTTTCTCTCAGGCTCGACGTCTGCGACTGCGACTGTCGCGGGCCCGCAAGGCAACGGCTTACTCGACATCAACACCGTGACGAACTGGACGATCACGGCGTTCCTCGTCACGGCGCAGAATCCGACGCCATCGATCGGGGGCGCTGATGTCGAGACAGACTCGGCGTTCAGGGTGCGCCTCTTAGGGGCGACTGACTCGTACTCGCCCGCAGGGCCGAAGGGCCGCTACAAATATTGGGCCGAAAAACTCAGTGCAGACGTCGCGAAAGTCAGTGTCCTAGGGCCCGAAGACGGGTTGAATCCCGGGCATGTGCAAGTCGTGTTCCTGTTGCAAAACGGGCAATTCCCGGACGCGAACATGATCGAGGCGATGTACAACTTTCTCAACACCGACACTGTGCGCGATCTCGGCGCGTACTTGACAGTGACGGCCCCGACTGCGGTCGCGTACACGGTCACGGTGCGATGGTGGATCGACGCGTCGCAAGTGACGAACCTCGTGTTCATCACGCAGTCGGTGAACTCGGCAGTCAACGCGTGGATCACTGACAACGCGAACGGCATCGGCGGCTCGATCAACCCGGCGACGCTGTCGCGCGCGGTCATCAACGCAGGCGCGTCGTACTGCATCGTCGACGACCCGAGTGCGCGCGTCGGCTTGAGCCTCTCAGAGACGGGCGTCTTGACGAACGATCCAGTCGTCACGTACGAAGGCTCTGAAAGTGATCTGCAACCCTATGCCACTCGCACTAGATAACGTTTCCCTTGTCGATTATCTGTCGCCGTCGCTGCGCCAAGACCAGTTTTTCTACTGCCTCGCGAAGGCGCTTGACCCGATCATGCAAGACGTGCGCGCGCAGATCGAGAACAACAACATCCTCGCGCGATTGCAGAACCAGTCGAATGCGGTCCTAGATTTCCTCGCGCACTATCATTTCAACCTCGACGTGTACTCGGACGATCTCGACGTCGGCATCAAGCTCATGTTGTTGCGCAACTGCATCATGGACAAGATCCGCAAAGGGACGCCGTACGCCGTCAAGTCTGCGATGAACACCGTGTTCAACTACGCAGAACTGATCGAGTGGTGGCAAGACTCGCCGATTGGGCCGCACGACACGTTCAGGATCAAGATCGCCGACCCGTTAGTCGACACTGCGAAAGTCAACGCGATGATCAAAACGATCTTGAGTGTGAAGAACGCGCGCACGTACTTCGCAGGCATCTCGTCGTTCACGACAATCAGTGCGGGCACGATCTACGTCGGCGGGCTTGTCGCCGAGTACGAGTATCAAGTCTTGCCGTACACGCCAACGATCCTCTGACGCAGTATTTCTCTGATCAAATGCCCTTTTCGCCGCTACTGCCCACGAACCAAGGACTCGAAGCAATCTCAGAAGTCAACGGGACGGGTGGCACGTTAGTCGTCACGAAAGTCAGTGCGGGCAGTGGCTACGTCGTCGCAGGCGATATCCCCGGCAATTTCACGCAGCTCAAGACGCCCGTCATGGACTGCGACTCGACGTCGACGAACACGAACGTGTTGTACCAGACGACGATTAGGTGCAACATCACGTCGACAAACGCCCCGAAGACTTTTCAAGTCAACGAGTTCGGGGTCTGGGCCTCTCTGAACGATCAAGCGCCGTTCTTGTTCGCGTACACGTCGACTGACGCAGCGAACGGCGACACGGTCGACCCGGCTGCGCCGATCGTGCGCGAGTACGTGCTGCCGATCGTCTACTCGACGAACGTCAACGTCACTTCGACGATCCAAATGACCGACGTCGTCGGGCTGCACGGCGCGACGCACTTGCCGAGTGGGATCGACCCATTGCCGATCGCGTCACAGTCGATCGGAGGGCTGACGCCAAAGACGCCTGCGGACCCGCTGCAAGTGTTGTTGGGCAGTGCCACGGCTGCGTTTGGCGCGTTACCACTGCATGGCGCGACTCATGTGTCGAGTGGGCGCGATCCAGTCCCCGTAGCGACTCCTAGCGCGACCGGGCTGTTGCCGAAATTGTCGAACGACCCGAACACTGTCTTGATTGGCACGGGCGTCTGGGCGGCAGGGTTTTTCCCCGGCTTCATCACTGACTTCGCGGGCACTGCGGCCCCGCAAGGCTGGCTCTTGTGCGATGGGCACGCCTACTCGCGCACGCAGTACGCGGCGCTGTACGCAGTCTTGGGCGGAAGTGCGTCGCCGTGGGGACAAGGGGATGGGGCGACGACGTTCAACGTCCCTGACCTGCGGGGGCGCGTGACTCTCGGCGCGGGCCTAGGGGCAGGGCTAACGTCGCGCCATCTCGGCGACAAAGGCGGCGAAGAGACGCACACGTTGTCGACGTACGAGATGCCGATCCACGCGCACGTGATCAGCGACCCTGGGCACACGCACACAGTGCAGGACCTCGGGCATTTCCACACGGTCGTCGACAGTGGCCATGCGCACTCGATCGCGGACCCAGGGCACGCCCACACGGTGAAAGATCCGACGCACGTCAACAGACTGAACTCGACGCAGGTCGATTTCGCGTCGCGCCCGCCCGGCGGCCAGAACTGGCACACGGTCGAAGTCTGGCCGTACCCGACCGACGGCACGTACAGCGATCCGACGAACATCACGATCTACTCGAACACGACCGGGATCACGGCGACGCAGAGTGCGCAGACGCAAGTCTCGATCAGTTCGACTCAGTCGCGCGTCTCGAACCTTTCGAACACGACAGGCATCACGGGCACGCAGAACACGGGCAGTGGCTGGGCCCACAACAACCTCCAACCGTTCGCAACACTGAACAAGATCATCCATGTCTGACCCAGAACAATACGCGAAACAACCGCGCGATCCGCATGCGCCCTTTTATCTCAATGATCTGAAGACCGATCGAGAGATGCTCGAGTTCGTCACGAAAATTGGCGATATCGTCGCAGAACGCACCGTCGTCGAGATCGAGATCACCGACGCGGGCATGCATCCGAAGACGCGCGAACACTTGACGCAAGTGAGTTTGAAACTTGTCTGAACGAATGGCGACAGAGTTTCCAATCGAGGTCGAAGCGGGGCGCGATTTCTATTTGAATTGCGCGATGCAGACAGGCCTCAAAAACCCCGCGAACTGCACGGGCTTTCAACTCAAGATGACTGTCAAGAAAGTGCAGACCGACAGTGACGCGAACGCGTTGTTTCAAGGCACGCCGATCGTCGGGGCAGACCTCGCGTTTGGCAAATTCTCATTTCACATGACGCCTGCGCAGACGAACCCGTTCTGGGTCAACGGCGCGCCTGTCACTGACACGATCGTCTACGATGTTTCGACACTCGACATCGCGAACCCGCCGAACTTCGTCACGCTGATTGAGGGCCCAGTGTCTGTCGTCGGCCCCGTAACCGAGGCAATCCCGTAATGGCACAGACAATCGTCCCAACTCCGCAAGCGTCGACAGTCGTCTTGTCACTGCAAGACATCACGGCCGTCGGCCCACCGGGTCCGCAAGGGATTCAAGGCGTGCAAGGCGTGCAGGGCCAAGTCGGCCCACCCGGGCCGCCGTTGAACATGAAGGGCACTGTCGCGAACGCAGCGAGTTTGCCTTCGACGGGCATGGCCGTCTCTGACGTCTGGATCACGAGTGACACCGGGCATGCGCACAGCTGGAACGGCACGGGCTGGATCGACGCGGGGCCGTTTGTCGGGCCCCAGGGCGCGCAGGGCGTGCAAGGCGTGCAGGGCGTCCCTGGCAACGCGGCGACGATCGTCCCAGGGTCAACGACGACGGCCGCTCCGGGCACGCCCGCAAACGTCGTGAACACTGGCGACGCGCACGCGGCAGTGTTTCAGTTCACGATTCCGCAAGGCATTCAAGGCCCGCAAGGCACGCAGGGCGTGCAGGGCGTGCAAGGCGCGCAAGGGATCGTCGGCCCGCAAGGCGCAGTCGGGCCGCCCGGGCCGCCCCTCAACATGAAGGGCACTGTCGCGACTGCGGCAAACTTGCCGCCTACAGGCAACGTGACCGGCGACTTGTACATGGCGGTCGACACGGGCCACGCATGGGTCTGGGGCGGCACGTCATGGATCGACGCGGGACCGTTCCAAGGGCCGCAAGGCATCCAAGGCGTCAACGCGTACACTGCGACGACGCAATCGTTCACGATCCCCGCAATTGGCGCGTCTGTCAGTGTCAACGTGCAAGACTCGACGTCGTTCACTGTCGGCGAGATGGTCTATGTCGCGAACGCTGCGGGCGCGAACATCTCTGGCGCGTTGCAAGTGACGGGCAAAGTCGCTGGCCAGCTCACGCTGACGAACCCGCCCGCCGCACAGCCCGTCGTGCCGATCGCCGACAACACGCAAGCGGGCCTTGTTAATATCTTGTCAGGAAAGTCGAGTGACTTCATCGGCGGCGACAACGCGTGCCACACTCTGTTGACGGCTCTTGTCGGCTTCATCATCCCGACAGGCACAGTCCTTGATTTCGCAGGCGCTGCGGCCCCGACCGGCTTCCTTCTCTGCGACGGTGCGTCGTACCCGCAATCGACGTACCCTGCACTGTACACGGCACTCGGCGGGGCCTCTTCGCCGTGGGGAGTAAGTGGCGCGAATTTTAGTGTGCCTGACTTGCGCGGGCGTGTCAGTGTCGGGGTCGGCACAGGCGCGAGTCTGACTGCGCGCGCCCTCGCGGCGATCGGGGGCGAAGAGACGCACACGTTGAGTGTCGCAGAGCTGGCGAGCCATGCGCACGTGCACAACTCGCACACGCACTCTGACGCAGGCCACAATCACTCGCAGAACGCGCACTCGCACAGTGACTCAGGGCACAACCATTCGCAGAACCCGCACAATCACGGCGACTCGGGCCACGGTCACTCGGCGTCGTCGAGTGACAGTGGACACGTGCACGGGTACTTGAACCCGACAGGCGGCCAAGGCTCGCAGCCGGGCAGCGGGCAGTACTCGTGCGTCGGCTCGACAAACACCGCGACAGGGTACGCGAACATCTCGACATCGGTCGCGACCGGGTACGCGAACATCGCGTCGACAACCGCATCGAACAACACCGCGTACGCGTCGATCACTGCGACGACTGCGACAAACAACACTGCGTATGCATCGATCTCGACCGTGACGTCGACAGAACAGAACGCAGGCTCTTCGGCTGCCCACAACACGATGCCGCCATATGCGTGTCTGAACAAGATCATCAAAATATGAACAACCCGATCGCCGTGCCAGGAACCGTCGTCCCATCAGGCTCGCAGATCTCGCCGGGCGGGGCGCAAGGTCTGCAAGGTCTGCAAGGGCCCTTGGGCAACCGCTACTACGGCACTGACACGACAAACTCGCAGAACTACGTCGTGATGGTCGCGACTGATTTCGGGCTTGTCGCAGGGGTCGTCGTCTGGGTCTTGCCGACTCTCGCATGCGTCGCAGCGCCGACGTTGAACGTCAACAACAAGGGCGCAATCCCACTCGTGACGCGCGCAAAT
>Ga0126369_10003537_pt1 | contig 11285 bp, 9 predicted proteins | sample PanSoiMetaPlot_1_FD_109646 | JGI IMG/M metagenome (GOLD analysis project Ga0126369, IMG submission 109646) | Tropical forest soil microbial communities from Panama - MetaG Plot_1 | ecosystem: Environmental > Terrestrial > Soil > Tropical forest > Bulk soil | place: Panama | collected 2016-02-17
CGGGGCGACGCGCGAGACGCACGACCGCCGGCGGCTCGAGGTGGTCGCGGTCGAGTCGGAGGTGCGCTACGACGCCGTGATGGACGAGTGGGTGGTCGTGGCGTCGCACCGCCAGGACCGCACCTACCTGCCGCCGGCGGACCTCTGCCCGCTGTGCCCCTCGCGAGACGGCCGCCTGACCGAGATCCCCGCCGCCGACTACGACGTGGTCGTGTTCGAGAACCGCTTTCCGTCGCTGGCAGGCGACCCGTGCACCACCGAGGGGGAGCTGATGCCGCTGGCGATGCGGCGCCCGGGCCTGGGGCGCTGCGAGGTGGTGTGCTTCACGTCTCAGCACGACGGCGCGCTCGGCCGGCTGGGCCAGCGCCGCCTGCGGACGATCGTCGACGTCTGGGCCGACCGCACGACCGAGCTGTCCCGGCTGCCGGGCGTGGAGCAGGTGATGCCCTTCGAGAACCGGGGCGAGCAGATCGGCGTCACGCTGTCGCACCCGCACGGCCAGATCTACGCGTACCCGTTCGTGACGCCGCGGATGGCGCGGAAGCTGGAGTCCGCCCGCCGCCACCGCGACGGCGGCGGCACCTGCCTGTTCTGCGCCATCGCCGCGGGCGAGTTGGCGGCGCGCGAGCGGGTGGTCGCGGCGGCGCCGGGCTGGGTCGCCTTCGTGCCGTCGGCCGCGCGCTGGCCGTACGAGGTGCACCTGTACCCGCTGCGTCACGTGCCTGACCTGCCCGGGCTGGCGGAGCCGGACCGCGAGGGCCTGGCGGCGCTGCTGGCCGACGTCCTGCAGCGCTTCGACGCCCTGTTCGGCGACCCGATGCCGTACGTCCTGGCGTGCCAGCAGTCGCCGGTCCGCGAGGACCCGGCGCTTGCGCACCTGCATGTCGAGCTGACATCCCCGCGGCGCGCGAAGGAGAAGCTGAAGTACCTCGCCGGCAGTGAGACCGCCGGGGGCGTGTTCATCAACGACATCCTCCCGGAGGTGGCCGCCGAACGGCTGCGGTCGGCCGCGAGCTGATGGCTCGGCGGACCGCACATCGGTCCAGAAGTGCGGTTCCCCGGCCACGAGTGCTAGCGCGCGTTCGCGGCGACCGCCTCCAGATGGAATGGGGCGCTGGTCAGCCGGCGGCCCGTCGCGTCACGGATGGCGTTGCCCACCGCCGCCAGCACCGGCACCGCCGGCGGCTCGCCGACGCCGCGGGCTCCCCTCGGTCCCTGTTCGGAAGGCACCTCGACGATCTCCACCTCGATGCCCGGCACCAGGTCCGCCGTCGGCAGCACGTAGTCCGCGAACGACGCCGTGCGCGGCTGGCCCGACCCGTCGTGCACGATCTCCTCGCCCAGCGCTCGGCCCAGGCCCTGGACGATGCCGCCGTGGACCTGCGCCTCGACGTCGGCCCGGTTGAGCGCGTGACCGACGTCGTGGATCGCGGCGTAGCGGGTGACCAGGATGCCGCCCGTCTGCTCGTCCACCCGGGTCCTCGCGACGTGCACCGCGAACATCGGCGCCGGGGCCGTGGGCGCCGAGCGGCCGACCGCGTACACCGGCCCGTGCCCCTCGCCGGACGCCGCCGCGACCTCGGCCAGCGTCAGGCTCCGGAAGGGTGCGCCCTTCACGCGCACCGTACCGTCGGCCACCTCCAGGTCCTCCGCCGCCGCCTCCAGGCGCACGGCCGCGATGTCGAGGATCTGTTTGCGGGCTTCCAGCACCGCGCGGACGACCGCGGGGCCCACGCTGTACGTGATCGCGCTGCCTCCCGACATCGGTGAGGCCGGGGCCGTGGCCGTGTCGCCCTTCAGGACGCGCACGGCTTCCGGCGCCACCCCCATCGTCTCCGCGGCCAGTGCCACGAACCCCGTGTCGGTGCCGCTGATGTCGACCGAGCCCAGGTGGACGGACAGCGTGCCGTCGCGCTCCAGGCGACACGCCGCGGCGGCCGGCCCGTATCCGCCGGGCCACGAGCCCACGGCCACCCCGACGCCCTCGCCGTCGTCACGCGCGGCCGTGTACGCCGGGTGGACCCGCGCGTGCTGGAGGCACTCCGTGAGCCCGATTCGTGGCCACGGGGTGCCGTCGCCGCGCGGGTCGCCCTCCCGCGAGGCGTTGCGGAGGCGGAGCTCGATCGGGTCCATCTCCAGCCTGCGGGCGATCTCGTCCAGGCACGACTCCAGCGCGAAGTACGCCTGCGGCGCGCCGGGAGCCCGGTACGCGGTCGCCGGCAGCTTGTGGGTGGCGACCTCCAGACCAAGGAGGTCCGCGTTCGGGATCCGGTACGTCGAGACGAGCAGCTCGCAGGTGATACCCGTGTGCCAGCCGGCGCCGGCGCCGTTGTCGAACGTGACCCGGCCGCGGATGGCCGTCAGGTCGCCGTCGCTCGTGGCGCCCAGCTCGATCGCGACCTCGGATGCCGGCGCCGGCCGGCCGACCAGGAACTCCTGGTTGCGGGTCAGCGCGATGCGAACCGGCCGGCGCACGGCGCGGGAGAGGTGCGCCGCCAGCGGCTCCAGCAGCGAGATCTGCCGCCGAAGCCGCCGCCGACGGGCATGGACACCACGCGCACCTGGGCAGGCGAGATGCCCAGCGACCCGGCCACCGAGTCGACCACCGCGCCGGTGCCCTGCGTGGGCGACCACACCGTGACCGAGCCGTCCGGCGCAGAGGCCGCCGTGACCACGTGCGGCTCGAGGAACGCCTGGTGGACGCGCGCCATGCGATAGCTGCCGCTGACTACGACGGCCGAGGCGGCCAGCGCGGCCCCCGCGTCGCCCCGCCGCACCTCCATCCGGGAAGTCACGTTGCGCGGGCGCGAGTCCGCATCCGCTGTGGCCGATCCGCCGCCGGCGCCGTGGACGGCGGCCTCCTCGCTCGCCGCGGCGGATTCGGGGAGCACGCGCGGGGCGTCGTCGCCCAGCGCCTCGGCCACCTCCGTCGCGGCCGGCAGCGGCTCGTACTCGACGTCGACCAGCTCCACCCCATCGGTCGCCGCCTGCGGGGTCTCCGCGACCACCGCGGCCACGGGCTGGCCGACGTGGGACACCCGCACGTTGGCGAGCGGAGCGTCCGGTCCCTCCTCGGCCAGCCCGAGGTCGCGGGCGGTGAACACGGCGATCACGCCGGGCAGCGCCACGGCAGCACTGCTGTCCACAGATCGGATGTCCGCGCTGGGCGCGTAGCTGGTGACGAGGCCCACGTACGCGAGGCCCAGCATCGGCTGGTCCTCCGTGAACTCGAGCCTGCCGGTGACCTTGCTCGCCCCCTCCACTCGTCTCATACGGCGTCCTCCGACCTCGACCCGACGGCGTCCTCCCCTCAGCCTAGTCAACATGGAGGGACCGGCGACGCCCGTCCTCCCTGCTCTAGGTGACGACGGGTACGCGGCGCGCCTGGATCGCGGTGCCGGCGAGGAACGCGTCGAAGGCTGCGGCGCTGCCGCCCTGCCCGACGATGGCCCGGATCGCGGCCGGCATCCGGGCCATGACGTCGATCCCGCTCGTCGAGAGGCGGGCGAAGAACCCGATCGCGTCGTAGGCGCGCTTGAACAGCGGCTCGGCCGGCGAGCCGAAGTACGTCAACCAGAACCCCGCGACGTACGGTGTCGGCGAGAACAGGGTGGTGAGCGCCAGGTCCATCCCGTACGCCGCCCCGCCCTCGATCAGCCAGGCCGCAGGTCCGACGCCCGACCTGGACCCGGCGAAGTAGCCGGCCAGGTCCGGCACCATCTGCGCCTCGAAGCAGTTGAAGACCTCGCTGTACGCGGCCTCGCGCTTCTCCGCGTCGGTGCCGGTCCGGACGCTCGGATTGAAGTAGATCCAGCAGTCGTCGACGGGACCGATGACCTGCCGCTGGGCGTCGACCGGGTAGCTGTAGGCGCTTGCGGCGAAGGCGTCACGCGCGTTCAGCGCGACCGACCACCGGTCGATGGGGTGCAGCAGACTCGACCGCGGGAACGTGCTGGACCAGTAGGCCCACGCCTCGCCGACCAGCGCCTCGAAGTGTCCCTGCTCGGTGGACGACGGGAGCGCCGTCGCGTTCGTGTGGGCGGGCGGCGGCACGACCGACCGCACGGCGCGCCGCTGCGCCGGCGTCAGCTCGGCCACGTGGGCCGTGACCCAGCGCAGCGGACCGCTTCCGGACAGGATCGGACCGCTCGAGCCCGGCGGCTCGTTCACTCCGGGGGGCGGGGTGAAGGCCAGGGCAAACGCCTGGAGCGCGGTGACGCGGTCGATCGTGCCGTCGTCCCCGATCCGGTCCAGCACGCGCTGGAACGCGGGCTCGTCTGATGGCGGCGCAGCGGGCTCCGCAACGCCGCCGCACGCGCCGATGACCCCGAGCAGCGTGGCGACGAGGAGGCACCGCTTCTTCACCGGTCGAACTTAACGGCAGGTCACTTAAGGCCCGCTAAAGGGCCAATTAACTTCAAGCTGCGCTTAAAGCGCCGGCGCTCCCGGTCCAGCAGACCGTGGGCACGAGCAGGGCGCTTCGTCACCACAGCGGCGCAGTCCGGTCCTGACATACAGTTTGTCCCGAATGGGGGAGGCGGCAGACCGGCGAAGGCAACCCCGCGCCGGGCGTGGGCCCACGGTGACGGACGAAGCGATCGCCAGGATCCGCGACCTGATCGTGTCGGGCCGCTGGCGTCCGGGCGACCGGCTGCCCCGCGAAGCTGACCTGGCGCTCGAGCTGGGCCTGTCGCGCAACTCGCTGCGGGAGGCGGTGCGCGCGCTCTCGCTGGTCCGGGTGCTGGAGGTCCGCCAGGGCGACGGCACGTACGTCAGCAGCCTGGAGCCGGACCTGCTGCTGGAGGCGACGTCGTTCGTCACCCACCTGCTCCAGGACCACACGGTGCTGGAGCTGTTCGAAGTGCGCCGCCTGCTGGAGCCCGCCGCGGCCGCGCTCGCCACCGTCCGCATGGAGGACGCCGATCGCGAGGCCTTGAAGACCGAGCTGGACCGGATGCACGCGGCCGGGAACGCGGCCGAGCTGATCGACGCCGACATGGCATTTCATGCCGTGATCGCGCGGGCCGCGGGCAACGCGGTGCTGAGCTCCCTGCTCGATGGCCTCGCCGCCCGCACCATGCGGGCGCGGCTGATGCGCGGCCGGGCGGACCGCGGCGCGCTCGCCGCCACGCTGACGGAGCACGTCCGCATCTACGAGGCGATCACCAGCCGCGACCCGGAGCTCACCAGGGTGCTGGCGGCCGCGCACATCGCGACCGGTGAGCTGTGGCTGCGGCTCAACCTCAGCGTCGACGCGACCTGAGCCCGCCGGTCAGACGGCGTCGAGGCGGAGCGAGAAGTGCTTGCTGGCGTCCTTCATGACGAGCGCCAGCGCCCCGAGCACCTCGGCCCGGTCGCCGAGCTCGGCCGGCGCCACGGTCGTCATCTCGGTCGTGAACTGGCGCGTGGCGCGTCGCACCGCCTGGCGTATCGGCTCGAGCACGAGCTCGCCGCCCTGGCTCAGCGTGCCTCCGACGACGACCCGTTCGGGGTTGAGCAGGTTGCAGACGTTTCCGACCGCGACGCCGATCTCCGCGCTGACGTCCCCCAGCGCACGCTGGCAGCCGGGGTCGCCCTCGACGGCCAGAGCCACCACCTGGGCCAGTGTGAGCTGCTCGTGGTGCCGGAGTCGGAGCAGCTCGGCGATCGCCGGGCCGGCGGCGACCGTTTCCAGGCAGCCGCGGCTGCCGCAGTAGCACACGGGCCCGGACTCGTTGACCACCGTGTGTCCGATCTCCCCCGCGATGCCGCGCGCGCCCCGGTACAGCCAGCCGTCGACGATCAGGCCGCATCCGATTCGCGTCGAGACCTTCAGGTAGACGACGTGCCCGCACCCGCGCCCGCCGCCCCACAGCGTCTCGGCGAGGCCGGCCAGGTTGGCGTCGTTGTCCAGCTCGACCGGCAGGCCGACGCGCTCGCCCAGCTCGTACGCGGCGCGGACGCCGTGCCAGCCGGGCAGGATCGAGCCCGAGGCGACCACCCCGCGGGCGCGGTCGATGGGACCGGGCAGGCAGAGGCCCACGCCGAGCACCCTGCCGGCGTCGACACGGGCCTCGGCCAGCGACTCCCCGATCAGCTCGGCGGCCACCGCCAGCGTCCGCTCCGCGTCGTCGGCAACTTCGAGTTCGCGGAGGCGCTCGGCGAGCACCGTGCGCGCCAGGTTGGCCACGGCCACGCGCACGTGGCCGTGGCCGATGTCGACGCCGACCGCGGCACCCGCCGAGTCGTCGAGCGCCAGCATCACTGGAGGCCGGCCTCCCTGGGCGCCGGCGCCGGGGCGCTCGGAGTCGCTCTCCACGAGCACGCCCAGGCCGCGCAGCTCGGCCACCAGGGTCGAGACGGTCGTGCGCGACAGCCCCGTCTTGCGGGCGATCTGTGCCTGGCTCAGCGCCCCGTTCTCGCGCAGCAGCTGGAGCAGCTGCCGCCGGTTGCGCGCGCGCATCGACCGGGTGGTCAGCGACGCCTGGGCGCCGTCCTCCATCGCCCCCTGGTCTAGCCCTTCATCGAACCCGCCAGGAGGCCCTGCACGAAGCACCGCTCAAAGAGGAGAACAGGAGCACGTCGTCCCGCGCCGACTCCAGCAGCTCACCGGGATGCCCATGAAGGAATTGCGAAACAGGAACGTAGCGTAGGGGATTTGCGGACGCGCTGTGGAAGGTCACCGCCATCAGCCGGAGCGGAGGATGGCGGCGATCTCGTACTGGGCGGCCGACAGCGCGGCAGCGGGCGCGACCTGGCCGGCGAGCGCCGCGCCCAGCCGGGCCTGGAGGACGGCGGAGACCTGGACGTAGTGCGGGTCCACCGGCCGCGACGTCGCCGCCCCGAGCACGGGCTGCTCGTCCCGGTAGTACGGCGCGAGGTCGAACAGCCGCTGGCCGTAGGCCGAGCGAACGGCCGGCGGGTCGCCGGCGGTGACGGCGCGGTCGACCTGGACGTCATTCCGCAGCAGGTAGCGCACGAAGCGCCAGGCTGCGTCCTGGTGCGTGGAGCGGGCGTTGACGCCCAGCATGTCGCCGCCCAGGGCGGCGCGGGGCGTGCCGCTCGCCGACGGGAAGGGGATCCACGCGGTCCGGCCCTCGACGGGCGAGCCCGGCGCCTGGGCCAGCGCGAACAGGTACGGCCAGTTGAGCGCGAAGGCGGCGTGCCCGCTCAGATACGCGTCCTGGACGTAGGACTCGTCCCAGTGCGTGACGTCGGGGGGCGAGATGCCGTCTCGAGCGATCGCGTCCCGCATCGTGGTGAGCGCGCGCACGTTCTGGGGCGAGTTCACGTGGCGCAGGTCCAGGCCACCGGCGAAATCGATGAACGCGGTCACCACGCCCTCGTAGCCGGCCCCCTCGAAGGCGAGGCCGCTGGTGATCGAGGGGTCGGCGCGCATGGCCGCCTGGGCAGCCGCCACGAGCTCGTCGGGCGAGGCCGGCGGCACGGGCACCAGGTCCCTCCGGTAGTACAGGCCCTCGGCGTTGATGAACCAGGGAACCGCATAGAGGTGGCCGCGGTAGGTCCCCGCCTGGACCTGCGCGGGGAAGAACTCGGTCGAGTCCGGGTGGAACCGGTCGAGCGGTGCGATCCAGCCCGCCCGGGCCAGCGCCGCCGGCCAGATGACGTCGAGCGTGAGCACGTCGGGCGTGGGACCGTCCTGGGAGAGCCGGTCGCTGAGCTGCCGGTACGCGACGTCGGCCAGGGGCGACAGCGTGAGGACGTTGACGTGGACCTGCGGCTCGGCCCGCTCGAAGGCGGCGATCGCCCGGTTCGTCGCGTCGCCCTCCTGGCCCAGGCCCTGGGTGGCGAATTCGATCGTGACGGGCCCGCCGGCGATGGCGGTGGGGCCGCCGCCGGCGCAGCCGGCCAGGCCGAGTACGGCCGCCGCGGCGACGGCTGCGGCGCGGCGTCCGATCGGCGTCATCGATCCGAGTACCGCGCCGCCGGTTGGGTCGGCGTCGGGCCGAAACGGCCCAGCCAGCGCGCGGCGAGCGCCGTCCAGCGCCCGTCGGACCGCATCTGTTCCAGCGCGCCGTTGACGAAGCGCACCAGGTCGGGGTGCCCCTGCGCAACTGCCAGGCCGTAGTGCTCGTCCGCCAGGTCGCCGCCCACGATCCGTGTGTACGGGTCCTGCTGCGTGAAGCCGAGCAGGGTCACCTGGTCGGCGGCGATGGCGTCGACCTCGCCCTGCTGGAACCGAACCATGCACTCGTTCCAGTCGGCGGCGGCCACCGGTATCGGGTGGCTGGCTGCGGCGCTCACGGTTGTGAGCGCCAGCGAGCCCGCCGCCGCGCAGACCTGCTTGCCGCGAAGGTCCTCGATCCCACGCGCCGGTGAGTTGCGCGCCACCAGCACGCGCTCCGACGCGTGGAAGTACTCCTCCGAGAAGTCCACGCGGGCGCGGGCCGCGCACGTCATCGTGATCTCGCGCGCGACCACGTCCACGCCGCCCTGCCGGAGCAGGTCGGGCGCGTCCGCCTCGGTGACCACCCGCAGCTCGAGGTGCTGGTCGTCGCCGAAGATCGCCCGCGACACCTGCCGGAGCAGGTCCACCTCGAAGCCCTCGAGCTGGTTCGTCAGCGGGTCGAGCGCGCCGAACAGCATCCGGTCGCCGGAGACCCCGGCCACGAGCCGGCCGCGGTCCTCGACGGCGCGCACGAACGACCCGGCCGGCATCGCTCCCGGCGCGGGGAGGGCCGACTCCGGGCGGAGGCTGGCGACCGGGTCGCCGCAGGTCGCGCCAGGGACCGCCGCAGGCGCGGCACCGACCGCAGTTGCGGGAGGGGCGGTGGCCGTGGGAGCGACGGCAGCCGGGCCGCTGCAGGCAGACCCGAGGAGGCACAACACCACCAGGGCGCTCGCGCGGTGTCGATGCTCGGCCACGGCGACCAGCGTACGTCCCGGATCTAGCGGCCGGCGCGCGGCGCGGGGGCGCCCCAGGGCGCTCGGAACGTGAACGCCTCCGGTCCGGGCCCGTCGCGGCGCAGACGCTCCAGCCGCTGCTTCGCCTCCTCGACGCTCGGCACCGTGCCGGCCGGCACCCACCAGAGCGCCAGGTACGGCTCGATCCGCTCGAACCACTCGCGCCGGCGTCGCACGAAGTCGAGGTGCCGGCTCAGGTACACGAAGTTCCACAGGTCCGCGGGCGACCGCCAGACCGAGAGGTTGACCATGATCCGTTCGTCGTCGTAAGGCCGGATCGCGGTCGCGTCACCGGACTCGGTCTGGAGGCGCCACACGAAGCCGGGACTGCGGTCGGCCAGCGCGTTGACCGGCTCCAGGCTGTCCACGAAGTCCTTCAGTGCCGGCGTGTCCAGCGGCGCGAGCACCCGGGCCACGTTGACCTGGGCCACGTGGTGGTGCGGGTCGGCGGGTGGCAGGGAGGGCAGGGCCATGCCCCTGATTGAACGCGCGCTGGTCGCTCTATGTCAAGCGATGTTGGACTTAGAGATCACCACGCAGCAGCGGCCGGGGGCGGGCTCCAGCCTGACGTCCAGGTCCCGAGCGCCGAGTCCGCGGACCAGGCCGGACAGCAGCGCCAGGTTCATGCCGCAGATCAGCGGCGGATTGGCCGTCGACAGTTCGTGGAACGGGCAGTTGCACGACCACAGCCGGTCGCCCTCCCGGACCGGCTCGTACCCACGCCGCTCCAGCGCCGCTGCCACCGCGTCCAGGTCCCGGACGGTCGCGGCCTCGGCGAGTCCCTGGCGCTCTCCCTCGCGCTCGGCGGCCGCCTGCAGCAGCCGATCCGCTCCGGCCTCGTCCACGGCGTCGGCGAGCAGTCGTGACGCCAGCGCGTAGGACCGCGGAGGGATGCTGACCTCGTGCTGGCGTTCCGCCCGCGAGTACAGGACGGCGGGGCGGCCCGCTCCCGGCCCCCTCCGGCCGGTGGTCCGGCCCCGGCTGACCTGGAGCAGGCCTGCCTCCACGAGCTTGTCGAGGTGGAACGCCGCAACGGTGCGCGGCACGCTCAGGGCCGCCGCGGCCTGGGACCGGCTGACCGGCCGTCGCCGCGCGACCACGTGCAGGTACAGCGCGCGGCGCAGCGGCTCCGTGAGCGTTGTCAGGACTGCCACCTGCTCGTCCAGGTCGGTGAGCATCTGCTGAGACGTTACGGCGCGAACGTGCCCGGCGGCACGCAATACTCCCTGGACGTGGAGGACGAGCTCGTGCTGCACACGGCCGGCGGCGGGGTTCCGCTCCTGGAGGGAGACCTCGCGCGGCTCGACTGCCGTCCGCGGGTGCTGGAGCGCGACGCCGACTCCGTCCGAATCGCGTATCGGGGCGCGCTGGGCGCGCTGGCCGCGATCCGTCTCTACGACGTCTGCGGCGTGGTGCTGGCTCCGATCGAGACCGCTGCGCCGCCGAGCCCGGACATCGTGCTGGCCCGGCTCCGTGAGTCGCTCGACCGCGGGGCGCTGTCCGCCGTGGCGACGGCCGAGCCCGTCCGGTTCCGCGTGAGCCCGCTGCGGTTCGGCCGCTGGGAGCTCAGGGACCTGGTCGCCCGCGAGCTCGGATGGGTCAACGATCCCAGCCGCTGGGACGTCAACCTCGAGGTGATGGGCTCGCGCCTGGCCGCCCAGGTCGGCGCCCTGCACTGGAGCCGCCGGTTCGCGAAGCTGGAGCGCGTCCCCGCGTCCACCAACCCGGTCGTGGCGGCGCTCATGATCCGCCTGCTCGGTCCCGAGGCCGGGGACGTGGTGTGCGATCCGTGCTGCGGCTCCGGGACGCTGCTCTTCGAGGCCGCAGCCACCCAGCCGGGAGTCATCCTGGTCGGCGGGGACGTGAGCCGGGCTGCCCTGCGCGCCGCCCGGCGCAACCTTGGTCGAGCGGCGCTGCTCTACCGCGGCGACGCCGGCGCACTCCCGCTCGGCGGCGGGACGATCCACCGGCTCGCGTGCAACCTGCCGTTCGGCAAGCGGGTCGGGTCACATCGCGAGAACATCGGCTTCTATCCCGCGCTCCTGGCCGAGGTCGGCCGCGTGCTCGCCCCCGGCGGCCGGGCCGTCGCGCTGACCGAGGAGAAACGGCTGTTCCGGCAGACGGCCGGCGCCGTGCGCGGGCTGCGCATCGAGCGCGAGCTCACGCTGAGCGCCGGCGGCCTCCACCCCAGCGTGTTCGTGCTCCGGCCGAACCTCTAACCTGCGTACTCGGCGATCCGCGGCTGGAGCCCCCACAGCGTGAGCAGCGCGATCGCGGCCGCCAGGCAGGGCAGTCCCACGTCCAGACCGAGCGGCGAGCGCGCGGCATCGATCGCTGCTCCGAACTGCCCCTGGACGACCGCGATCGTGTCCCCCAGCGCC
>Ga0126369_10003539_pt1 | contig 11282 bp, 9 predicted proteins | sample PanSoiMetaPlot_1_FD_109646 | JGI IMG/M metagenome (GOLD analysis project Ga0126369, IMG submission 109646) | Tropical forest soil microbial communities from Panama - MetaG Plot_1 | ecosystem: Environmental > Terrestrial > Soil > Tropical forest > Bulk soil | place: Panama | collected 2016-02-17
AAATGGTACGCGGACGCTTATGAGCACGATCAGCCGGCAGTCTCGAATCTTGTAAACCTCTACGCCTTGATAAGCAGGATGCGCATTCTGTCGTCGCCGACGGTGGTCGAGAACGCCGACCATGTTGTGCGCGCAATCATCACGACATATCTCGCGCCGAACAGGACCTTTCGCGATCTACCGGCAGTCTTGGATAACGATACGATGGATCCGCTGCGAGACTTTAGCAACGCGTGCCGCGAAGAATTGCGGGGCCCCGATCCTTCCTAGCACACCGGCGGCTCGTGGGTCAGCACGGGCAGGCGCCGATCCGCGACCCACTTAACCGTCAATGCAGCGTCGGGCGAATGTGTCAATTGACACGATCGCGCGGCCGCCGCTACATATTGAGGACGTGCGGCAGTCGCATGGTGATCCCGCACCATCGACACCAGGAGAAGATAAATGGACACGAGTCAATCACGGATGGAGACGGACACGGCCGCCCACGTACTCGCACTGGATGACGACCCGTCGGTGCGGCAGATGATCGCCGACTATCTGAGCGATAACCAGGTACGCGTCACCACGCTCGCGAGCGGTCGCGAGATTGCCGACGTCATGGCGCGTGAAATGATCGATCTCCTCGTCCTCGATCTCCGACTGCCGGGCGAGGACGGGATGCAGATCGCACGCAAGCTCCGCGAGGAATCAGACGTGCCGATCATCATGCTCACCGGTCGCAAGGACGAGGCCGACCGCGTGATGGGTCTGGAGCTCGGGGCGGACGATTACCTCACGAAGCCGTTTTCGCCGCGCGAGTTGCTGGCGCGCATCCGCGCCTTGCTCCGACGCTCGCGCGCGCAAGAGACGGTCGCCGACGGATTGACACGGATCCGCGCCTACCGCTTCGCGGATTGGGAACTCAACGTGCGGCTACGTCGTCTCACCACCCCGACCGGCGTCAACGTGGTCCTCACCAACAGCGAATTCAACCTGCTGGCGGCGTTCCTCGCCGCCCCGCAGCGGGTCCTGTCACGCGAGCAGCTGCTCAGCCTCTCGCGCCTGCACAACGACGAAGTCTACGACCGCTCGATCGACGTGCAGGTCGGACGGCTGCGCAAGAAGCTGATGACCATGGGGGGCGCACGCGGGGAACTGATTCGCACCGAGCGCGGTGCCGGCTACGTCTTTGTGGCGGCGGTCGAAACCGTCCGCTGAGGCGCTCTCCGTTAGGGCCGTCGATGACGCAGTGAGTGTCGGATCCCTGCCATCGACAATGCGCGCGTGTGGAGTTAACGTTGATTGAGTCCGCCATCGGAGCGGCGTCTTCGTGCAGGCGAATTCAATGAATCTTGCTGATCAAGGTGCAAAGGCCGTCGGGTTGCAGCCGCTTACTGCAAGTCGCGGCAGCCAAGTCGAGATACCTCCGCCTGCCGCAGCGCCGACCGTGATGCGGTCGCTGCGCGCCTACGGGCTCGCGGTCGTAGTTATCGCGATCGCTAGCGGGCTTGGGTTGCTCTTAGACCTCCAGGGCCTCTCGCGGGTCCCGACACCGCTGCTTCTCGTCGCCATCGCCGTCGCGATCTGGGTGGGAGGGCGTGGGCCGGGTGTCGTCGCGCTGGTGCTCGCCATCCTGTCCTACGACTATTTCTTCACCGAGCCGCGGTACTCGTTCAACATCGTCGCTGCCGATCGCGATCATTTCATCGTTTTTGTCGTGTTCGGCGCGATGGTCGGCTGGTTCGTCTCGATGCGACGCCGGGCGGACCAGGACCTTCGCCAGGCGCGCGACCAGCTCCAACACGCGGTCGCCACACTGACCGAGCAGGCGAGCCTGCTCAATCTCACGCATGACACGATTTTCGTCCGTGACATGAACGGCATCATCACGTACTGGAATCGTGGCGCTGAGGAGCTGTTCGGGTGGACGTCCAAAGACGCAATCGGCAAATCCGCTCATGAACTCCTGCAGACGGTGTATCCGGCGCCATTTGACGAGATCCACGCGGAGTTGCTTCGTACCGAACGCTGGGAAGGCGAGCTCGGGAAAACAAAAGCCGATGGGACCAAGGTCGTTGTCTCGTCCCGATGGTCGTTGCGGCGTGACGAGCACGGGCGGCCGGCCGCGATCCTGGCGACCAACAACGACATCACCGAGCGGAAGCGACGGGACGAGAAAATCCAACAGCTCAACCGAGAGCTGGAAGCGAACAACAAGGAGCTGGAAGCATTCGCCTATTCCACGTCGCACGACTTGCGGGCACCCCTGCGCCATGTGGCGGCTTATAGCGAGCTCCTGCAGAAGCATGCGACCTCAGTTCTGGACGAAAAGGGCCGGCGCTATATTGCGTTGCTCCTGGAATCGGCGAAGAAGATGGGCGATCTGATCGATGATCTGCTCGCCTTCTCTCGGATAGGGCGCGCCGAGACGCGGAATGCGCTCGTCAGCCTGGATCAGCTGGTACGAGAAGCGGTGAGTGAAGTCGAGCGAGGAAACGAAAAGCGCAAGATCGTTTGGCGGATCGGCGCGTTGCCCGATGTCCATGGTGACCGCGCGATGCTGAGGCTTGCGCTGGTCAATCTCGTTTCCAACGCCGTCAAGTTCACGTCCACGCGGGCACAGGCCGAGATCGAGATCGGGTGCGCCGACGGCAAGCCTGGCGAGGTCGTTGTCTTCGTGCGAGATAATGGCGTGGGTTTCGACATGAAGTACGTCCATAAACTGTTCGGCGTGTTCCAGCGCCTGCACCGTTCGGAGGCGTTCGAAGGCACCGGCATAGGGCTCGCGACGGTTCAGCGTATCGTCGCTCGTCACGGCGGCAGAGTGTGGGCGGAGGGCGTTGTAGACGGAGGTGCCACGTTCTACTTCTCCGCTCTCAAAGCCACGGGAGACGAGGCATGACCGCATTCGGACGGATTTTGCTGGTCGAGGATGACCCCAAGGACATCGATCTCACTATCACTGCGCTGGATGAATACAAGCTCGCCAACGAGGTGATTGTCGCCCGCGACGGCGAGGAAGCGCTCGACTACCTCTATTGCCGTGGAACCTACGCGACACGAAGCAAAGAGAACCCCGCCGTCATATTGCTCGATCTGAAACTGCCGAAGGTCGACGGCCTGGAGGTGCTGAAGCAGATCAGGTCCGATCAGAAGCTGAAACTGATTCCAGTCGTCGTGCTCACCTCCTCGCGCGAGGAGCGAGACATGGTGTCGAGCTATCAGCTGGGCGTGAACGCCTATGTGGTGAAGCCGGTGGATTTCCACGAGTTCGTCAATGCGATTAAGGAGCTGGGGGTCTTCTGGGTACTCATCAACGAGCCGCCGCCGGGAAGCGTGGGCAAGCCGCGCTGAAACCTGTTTCCTCTCCGACTGCGGTCATGAACGCTCCTCTGCGCATCCTGCACCTTGAAGACGACGCCAAGGACGCCGACATCGTTCGGGAGGTGCTCGAGGCCGGAGGCATCGCCTGTCAGATCACACGCGTCGAGACCCGCGAGGATTTCATCGCGTCGCTCGAGGCGTGCGGGTTTGACATGATCCTCGCGGATCTTTCTCTTCCTTCCTTCGACGGTCTTTCTGCTTTGCAGCTCGCAGTTGAGAGATGTCCCGATGTGCCTTTCATATTCGTCTCGGGAACGCTCGGCGAGGATGTGGCGATCGAGGCAGTCAAGACCGGGGCAACGGACTACGTGCTGAAGGAGCGGCTATCGAGGATCGTGAGTTCGGTGCACCGGGGGTTGCGTGAAGCGAGGGAGAAGGCCGAGCGCAAGCGGGCCGAACATCGGCTGCGCCGCAGCGAAGCATTCCTGGCCGAAGGACAGAGAATCAGCCGCACCGGGAGTTGGGGCTGGGTCCTTTCCTCCGGCAAAGTCGTTTGGTCGGAAGAGCAGTCCCGCATGCTCGGGTTCGAGCCGGGAAGGGAGGAACCCTCCGTCGATCTGTTCTTGACCGCAGTGCATGCGGCGGATCGGTCGCGCGTCCAGCAGACCCTCGCAGTGGCGAGGAGGGAGAAGCGAGGCTATTCGATCGACTATCGCATCGTGCTGCCGGACGGGGCGATCAGGCATCTGCGCAGCATCGGCCGTCCCGTCGCAGGCGAAGCGGGTGAGGTTGACGAATACATCGGCACCACCACCGACGTCACCGAGCGCGTGCAGGCTGAAGCCGCGCTGGTTGCGCGGCAGGAGCTGCTCGACCTCGCGCAGAAGGCCGCGCGCGCCGCCGCATTCGAATGGCGGGTCGGTGCCGGCGAAGGGGAGAACCGCTGGTCGCGAGATCTCGACGCGATGCACGGCCTCGAGCCCGGGATCTACGACGGGACCTTCGAGAGCTGGAAAGACCTCGTCCATCCCGAAGACTGGGAAGCGGTGAACGACATGCTCAAGCGCGCCGAGGAGTCGGGCGAGGTCGCCGCCGAGTATCGGGTCGTCCATCCGGATGGCGCCGTGCGCTGGCTGCAAGCGAAGGGCCGGATGTTCTTCAACGACGAAGGCCGTCCAGTGCGCATCGTCGGGTTCATGCTCGACGTCACCGAGCGGCGTCACGCGGAGGAAGAGCTTCGGCGATTGGAGCAGCGACTTCGCCAGGCGCAACGTCTCGAGGGGTTGGGCACGCTGGCCGAAGGCATTGCGCACGACTTCAACAACATTCTTGGCGCGATCTTGGGCTATGGTGAGATGGCGTTGCGCGATGCGCCCAGGGGCAGCCGGTTGCGCCGCGATGTGGAGAGCATCGTCGCCGCAGGCGAGCGCGGCCGGGCGCTCGTGGATCGCGTCCTGATGTTCAGCCGCGGCAGCGTGGGAGAGCGGATCGCGGTGCATGTGGAAGGAGTGATTCGCGAAGCGCTCGACCTGGTCGTCGCGACGCTGCCGCAGGGCGTCGCAATCGAGACAGCGCTTGAGGCGGGCCGTGCCGCCATGCAGGGTGACCCGACGCAGGTCCACCAGGTGCTGATGAATCTTGCGACGAATGCCATTCAGGCGATGCCATCAGGGGGGACTCTGCGTGTGTCGCTCAAGACGGTGCGGGCCGATGCCGAGCGCACTGCGACGATCGGCACGATCGCGGCTGCAGACTACATCGTGCTCGAGGTCGGAGACAGCGGGACGGGTATTCCGCCGGAGATCGTGGATCGCATCTTCGATCCGTTTTTCACCACCAAAGAGGTCAACGTCGGCAACGGCCTCGGCCTTTCGCTAGTGCACGGCATCGTGATGGAGCTTGGCGGTGCGATCGACGTCGCGAGCACGGTCGGCTCGGGCAGCACGTTCACCGTGTACTTGCCGCGTGCCGGCGACGCACCGGACGATCTGGCGGACGCCGCTCAGCCCATGCCACAAGGCGACGGTCAGCGGGTGCTGGTCGTTGACGACGAGGAGCCGCTGGTCAAACTCACGACCGAGACCCTCGGCGACCTGGGCTATGCTCCGATCGGCTTCACCTCCAGCACCGCGGCACTTGCGGCCTTCCGCGCCGATCCCGACGGGTTCGATGCAGTGATTACCGACGAGCGCATGCCGGGAATGTCGGGCGCGGCGCTGATCCGCGCATTGCGCGGCATTCGGCGCTCGGTCCCCATCGTGCTCGTGAGCGGCTACGTCGGCGGCATGGTGACGAGCCGCGCCTATAACGAGGGCGCCAACGAAGTCCTCAAAAAGCCCCTGTCCACACAGGATCTCGCAACGAGCCTCGCGCGCGTGCTGCAGTCGTAGGTCGCAGCGCGGCGGGTCCTCGAAAGTCGCACCAATACCTCCGCGAGCGCATGCGGAGGGGCTTTGACGGCGCCTCACGCATTGTTGCAACGGCAATGCCGGCAATACGGCTGAAACTCGGCATCCGTCCGGGGGATATACATCGGACATCACCGCGGACGACACTGCTGCTCAGCGATCGCGAACTTTTCGACGCGATCGCCGACTGCGATGACCGAATTGAATTTAAAGCTCGAGAACAACCGCTACTGCGGGACGGGTGGCGTCAGCAGCGAAAACAGGTCTGCCGGTTTTCGTCCGGCGTTCATGGACGCGGTCACGCACGCGGTCTATCTGTCCCGCTTCGCCGATGGCCGAATAGCGCCGTTCCATATTCTCGACGGGTTACCCGATGAGCTCGTGCTCGAACGGCGCGCGAGTGGGCGCGTGGCTGCCGCCAAACCTTCGGTGATTTCCGGTTTCGTCCGCGCGGACCTGTTCTATACGCGTGATGAGGCTGCCGCGCTGGTCGCCGCCGATAGCGCTCTCAATTGAACCGTCGATGCTGTGTCGATCTGACAAGGTGGGCATGCATATCGAGCGGTTGCGGGACACGGCGTTTTCTCTCTTCATGTCGTCCACGGCAGTGGGGTTGATCTGCTTGTCGCCCTGTCTTGTCTTAGGCGCGCCGCGCGGAACGCTTTCCGGTGGCTCGGTGATGCCCGGGGAGTACGTAACAGAAGGCGGGTGGGGCTCTTTGACGATTCGCGGTGGGCGAGACAGCTCGCTCGCGTTCTCACTCAAGTCAGTTGGTCCGAACGAGCACATTTGCGCGCTCGATGGCCAAATCGTTCAGGGACGGGCCACCCTGGACACGTACGGAAATGAAACGGCCTGCGTAGTTGACTTTCGCGCCATCAATGAAGGGATCGATGTCACGACGAGCAGTCCTGATCAGTGTCGATCCTTCTGTGGGGCACGTGCGGCCTTTGAAGGCCCCTATCTCAAACCCGTCAAGGGTTGCGACGCTGGCTCGATCAGTCGCTCACGGTACAAATTTAAGCGCCTCTACCACCGAAAAGCGTACGCCGACGCCTACGAGACGTTGGCGCCGCTATTCGAAAAGTGCACCAGAACCATGGACTGGTTGACCGTCGGGTCGCTGCGCAATGATCTCGCGATTACACAGTACAGGTTGGGGCACCCAGCGGATTGCTTAGCGACCCTGGCGCCGTTGGCCGGGGACGCCTCGATGACAGACGAAGAGGCAAGAGAAAAGTATCTGCCTGAAGACTGGGACGACTATGAGCCCATTATCAGAGCGACGCGGACCACACTTGCTATATGCACGAAAGGCACGTAGTAGGGCGTCGAACTGACGGTCGGAGATGCGTAACCTGACCACGTAACTTGCGGGCCGGCTGGCGGCTCCTTCCCTCCTCCTCCCCCGGGGAGCCGCCGGCCGGCCGCGCGGGTGCCAGATCAGAAGGCCCCTGGTGGCGACCTTAGGCGCGAAGTATCAGTTGACACACAACCGCCCGCTCGCGACACCGCTGAGTCGCAACCGGAGCCCAGACTAACGACGTGACGAACTACGACAGACCGGGGGAGGTTTGCGTTCAATGATGGTCGTCGCTCGCACTGTCCTTCGGCGCGCCCACATCATCGCGGCCAGCGCGCCGCTCTGCGGATGCGAGCACGTACCGTCGGTGAACGTCCTCGGCGCATTCTTTCCGTCGTGGATGCTGTGCGCACTGGTCGGCATCGCGCTGACGCTTGTGAGCCGGCCTCTACTGGTGGCTGTCGGTCTCGATTCCTCGATCGGCCCGCGAGGGCTGGTGTATCCGGCGCTCGCGCTCGCATTTGCCCTTGTCACCTGGATGATTTTCTTTCATGGATAGGGTTGCCGTGACCAATACATCGACACCGAGCTCACCCGCGGCGGCGGCACCCCGTCGCCCCAAGCTTGGCCGGATCGTTGGCTTGGCGATCGTACTTGTGGCGGTCGCTTTGGCCGTTTATGTCGTCTACTACCTTGATCAATCGCCGCGCACCGATGACGCCTTCGTGCGCGCGGACACGATTGGCGTCGCGCCGCAGGTGAGCGGTCGGATCATCACGCTGCGCGTCCAGGACAACCAGGCGGTGAAGAAGGGCGACGTGCTCTTCGAGATCGATCCGCTTCCGTATCAGCACACGCTCGAGCGCACGCGCGCGGCACTCGACAGCCTCGAAAAGCAGATCGGCCTGAGCAAGCGCGATGTGAGGGCGCAAGAATTGGGCGCCGCTGCAGCGCGGGCCAACATCGACCGTGTTGAGGCCCAGGCGCGACAGGCCACCGACACGCTGAACCGTATCGAGCCGCTACTCGCGAAGGAGTACGTCACGGCCGAGCAAGTGGATCAGGCGCGCACGGCGAAGCGCTCGGCCGACGCCGCCCTGCAGGTCGCCCAGCAGGACGCAGCACGGGCCGCAGCAGCGGTCAGCGGCGTCGACGCGCTGGTCGCGAGGCTCGGCGAGCTGCGCGCGGCGGTGGCAATGGCCCAGTATGACCTTGACCATACTGTGATGCGCGCGCCGTTCGACGGTCGCGTCATCGATCTCGACATCGCCGAAGGCGAGTTCGCCGCGACCGGCCGGCGCCTCTTCACGCTGATCGACACGCGAAATTGGTACGTCATCGCGAATTTCCGTGAGACCGCGTTGAAGGACATCCGACCGGGGATAAAGGCAGAGGTCTATCTTATGTCCGACCCGAGCCGGCGATTCGCCGGCACGGTGCACTCGATCGGATTTGGCGTGTTCCCTGAAGAGGGCGGCGCGAGCACGAACGGCCTGCCCCGCGTCCCGCGCTCGATCAACTGGGTGCGGGTGGCGCAGCGTTTCCCGGTTCGCATCCGCATCGACGAGCCACAAGACGATCTGTTCCGCATCGGCGCCTCTGCTGTCGCGCTGATTCCGCCCAGTAACGCGCCGACCAAGAGCGTAGCAGCGCGCTAAGGCGCCATGCAGCAAGCCATAACGACTGCGGCGCCAGCGCTCGACACGACGGCGCGCCGCGTGACGTGGTGGCCGGCGTTGCTACGCGATGTGCTTGCGCCTAGTCCGGGCCGCTTCAACGCCATGGTCCGCCTCGTCGTCGCGACGGCGATCGTGCTCGTCACATCGATGACGCTCGAGGTGCCGACAGTCGCCCTGTCGCTGTTCATCGTCTTCTATCTGACGCGGCTCACCTCGGGTGTCGCCACGCAGAACTCGGTCGCCGTCGCGATCGCAGCCGCCCTGGGTTGCTTTGTCGCCACGCTCACGCTCGCGTTCGCGATCCTGATCTTCTGGCTCACCATGGATCACCCGCCGCTGCGCCTCGCAGCGATGGCGCTCTTCTTCTTCGTCGGGATGTTCGCGAAGCGGGTCTTCGTGCTGGGACCGGCCGGTTTCGTCCTCGCGATCGTCGTGCTCGTAACCCAGGCCTATGTCGACCTCTTCCCCGGTCCGGAATCGGCCGTCCGCGCGGTCCTGTGGGTGTGGGTGGCTATTGTGTACCCAGCCGCAGTTGCAGTGGGCGTCAACCTCCTTCTCGTCCCTGCCGATCCGGAACCGCTGCTCCGGCGCGAGGGGGCCGAGCGGTTGCGCGCTGTCGCGCGCCTAATCGGAGCACCCCTGGGGAGCGCGGACGAGCGAGACGCCGCCGCGTCGCTCGCGGCGTTCACGCTGCAAGGGTCCGCGCCGCTCCTCAAGCTCGTGCGCCTCGCTGAGATGCGCGATTCGTCGCTCGAGCCGGTGCGCGCCGAGCGCACGGCGAAAATCCAGTTGCTGGAACGTCTGGTCGAGTCGGCGGCACAGCTTGCCGAGCTGGCTATCGAACCGACTCCAGGTCAGCGCGCACGGCTCGGCCGCGTAGCCGAAGCGTGCGAGCGACTCGCCGCCGCGGTTTCTTCCGGCACCGCGCTACGCTCTGTGGTGCTGCCAGCTGCCACTAGCGCTGGCGACGATTCGGCCTCGGCGCTGACGCCGGTCATCGCCGAGCTCGAGCGGGTGATCCACGAGCTGCCGGTCGCGGAGCGTCCCGAGGGCGACCAGCCGGCCCACAACCTGCGTCTGCTCGTGCCTGATGCCTTTACGAATCCGAGTTACGCCCAGTTCGCACTGAAGGCCACGCTGGCGGCGATGGCCTGCTACATCGCATACACCGCAGTCGACTGGAACGGTATCCACACTTGCATGCTCACTTGCGTGATCGTGGCGCTCACGAGCGCCGGGGCGACGATCCACAAGGCGACGTTGCGGCTCATCGGCTGCGCGATCGGCGGCGGGCTCGCACTCGCTTCGATCGTCTTCCTGATGCCGCACATGACATCGATCGTGCAGCTCATGCTCCTCGTCGCGGCCGTCACCGCACCCGCCGCCTGGATCGCGATGGGCAGCGAGCGCACCGGCTATCTGGGTGTGCAGCTTGCGTTCACCTTCTATCTCGCCGTGCTGCAGGGATTCGGCCCGAGCACGGACGTCACGGAGTTTCGCGATCGGTTCGTCGGCATCTTGTTCGGCGTGGTGGTGATGGCCCTGGTGTTCGCTTTTGTATGGCCGGAGCGCGCCGGGACCGGGACGGCGCAATCGCTCGCCAAGGCCCTCCGCCGCATGGCCGAGCTCGCCGTCGGCGCTACTAATTCGCGTCCGGTGCGGGCCGCCGCGTGGCAATCGCTCGACGAGGCGAACGAGCTCGGTGAGCTGTTTGCGTTTGAACCGGAAGCTTTTGCGGCGGCCGGTGGCGAGCAGGGACAGCGGGCGCGCCGGCTGATCGACCCCGCGCGGCGTGTCCTCCTCATGCAGACGGCACTCGTCCGGCAGCGCGAGTCCCAGTCGCCGGCCGCGATCGCTGCCGCCGCAGATCCGGCGCGCGATGCGCTCGAACGCGCGATTGCCGGAGCGCTTGCCGGCGTCGCGAATCGAGTCGAGACCGGTGCAGTCAGCGAGCGCGTCGACCTGCGCACTCCGCTCGCTGCGCTCGCTGCGAGCCGCGCCGCTACCGTTTCATCCGACGGCGAGCCCTGGCTGGGCGCCGAGCTCGTTGACCGCGTCGAAGCGCTGGAACGTGCGGCGCTGAACGCATGAGCGCAACAATGCTGAGGAACGGACAGCTACGCGCTGCGCGCGTGCCGCCTTGGTGTGAGCTCGCCGTCGCACTCGCCGCGGGCGTTGTGCTGGGCGGATGCGCGAGTGATCACGAGTCGATGATCCCGCCCGCTCCGGAGCGGCCTTGGGTCGTACCGGACACTGGTCGCTACGCTGCGCTCGCGGCGGGAGATCCCGAAGCCGCACGCTCGCCTGGCCAGCAGGGCGAGAGTCCACCGGCGGTCGACGCCGGGAAGACGTACGAGCTTGCCGAGCTGATCGACATTGCTGAGCGCACCAACCCGGAGACGCGCATCGCCTGGGAGCGCGCACGCGAGGCAGCACTTGCGATCGGGATCGCCGAGAGCGGCTATGCGCCAATCCTCTCCGCAAAGGCCTCTGCAGCCGCTCAGCGTATCTCGTCCCCGCTGCCGAGCAACCTCACCCCCAAAGGCTTCTTCGTGGCCGACACGGAGATATTCCTGCCTGCACTCA
>Ga0126369_10003540_pt1 | contig 11279 bp, 10 predicted proteins | sample PanSoiMetaPlot_1_FD_109646 | JGI IMG/M metagenome (GOLD analysis project Ga0126369, IMG submission 109646) | Tropical forest soil microbial communities from Panama - MetaG Plot_1 | ecosystem: Environmental > Terrestrial > Soil > Tropical forest > Bulk soil | place: Panama | collected 2016-02-17
CGGATCGCGGTCTCGTCGGCGAAGCGCCGCTCGGCAAGCGCCGTCCGGAAGAACGCCACCGCTTCCTCGGGCCGTCCGTCGGCGGCGCGCAGCTTCGCCCGGACGAGCTGGAACTCCCGGCTGTCGGGCCGCTGGCGGTACTGCGCGGTCGCCGCGCGGTTCTGCATGTCGGCGATGCGCTCGGTCGTGAGCGGGTGCGTGCGCAGGTAGACCGGTGCGTTGTTGTCGTAGAGGCGCGTCGCCGTCTGCAACCGCTCGAAGAACGCCGGCATGCCGGCCGTGTCGTATCCGCTCGCATCGAGGATCTGAAACCCGACCCGGTCGGCTTCGCGCTCGAAGTCGCGGCTGTAGCTGAGAAAGACTGCCGTCGGCGCCGCGGAGGCCGCCGATCCGATCGCCGCCGCCGCCTGCGGGTTGCCGCGTCCGAGCAGCAGGGCGGCCACGAACGCGACGATCGACAGCTTGCTGACCTTGGTCTGCGCGTCGTACTGGCGCGCCATGTGGCGCTGGAGCACGTGTGCGAGCTCGTGCGCGAGCACCGACGCGAACTCCGACTCGCTCTGCGCAGTGACGATCAGGCCGGTGTGCACGCCGATGAAGCCGCCCGGCATCGCAAACGCGTTGACCGTCCGATCGCGCACGACGAAGAAATCGAAGTCCTGCCGGTTCCCCGGGCTCGCCGCGACCAGACGGTAGCCGATCTGCTGGACGTAGTCCTTGACTTCGGGGTCGTCGACGTAGTCGGGATCGCGCCGGATCTCGCGCATGATCGACTCGCCGATCCGTCGCTCGAGCTGCGGGGTCAGCTCCACCTGGGCGCTCTCGCCGAGGTCGGGGAGGTTCGGCGGGAGGTTCTGCGGCGGTGGGAGGTTTTGCTCCGGCGCGGCCGGGCGCGCGTCATCGCGCTCACTAGGCGGGATGGACCGGTAAACGTTGGGTTGGGCCGACGCGCCCGACGCGAGGAGCGCGGCCGCCAAAAGGCAGATTAGGCGTCGCACGGCGGTATGATACCGGAGGCCGGGAGTGATTCCCGAGGCGAACCCGCGGTCCAGCCGGGAATTCGGCTCGGCCCGAGCGGAGGGTGGGTGGCTGACATGGGACTCACGCATTTCGATGACCAGGGCGCGGCCCGCATGGTCGATGTCGGCGCGAAGCCCGAGACGGCTCGGGTCGCCCGCGCCACGGGATCCATCGCGATGCAGTCCGCCACCCTCGCCCTTATCCAGGCGGGAACAGCGGCGAAAGGCGACGTGCTCGGCGTCGCGCGAATCGCGGCGATCCAGGCGGCAAAGCGCACCGCCGAGCTCATCCCGCTCGCCCATCCGCTCGCGCTCACGCGCGTCGCGGCGGAATTTGCGGTGGACGAGCAAGGCTCGTCGGTCTCGCTCACTGTTACCGTCGAAACGGTCGGGCGCACGGGGGTCGAGATGGAGGCTCTAACCTCGGTGGCCGTAGGGTTGTTAACCGTGTACGACATGTGCAAGGCGGCCGATCGCGGGATGCGGATCGACTCGATCCGGTTGCTCGAGAAGGCGGGCGGAAAATCCGGGCATTTCGTGAACCACGAGGGTGGGCACGAGAACCGAAACGCCGGTCGCGGGTCCAAGCGGCGGGCTTGAACTGCCCGCAGGTCTTTAAGTAGGCTACGCGGCCTAGCGAACGACCAGAACAAGGATAGGAGAGCGGATGACCGACCTTTCACGTAGAGCCGCGCTGAAAGGCGTTGGTGCGGGCGGCCTCGCCGCCGCGGCGATGGCCGCCGGCTTGCTGCGGCCGGCCGACGTGCTCGCGGACTGGAACAAGCGCGCCTTCGAGTCGAAGACCGTCAGCGATGCGCTCAGGAATCTCAAAGTGACTGCGCCGATCGAGAGCAAGGACATCGCCATCCGTGCCCCCGACATCGCGGAGAATGGCGCCGTGGTCCCGATCGAGATCCAAAGCGGCGTCCCAGGGACGAGATCGCTCGCGGTCCTGATCGAGAAGAACCCCTTCCCGTACGTGGCGAGCTTCGACCTCTCGCAAGGCGCGCTGCCGTTCGTCGCGCTCCGCGTGAAGATGGGCGAGACCTCGAACGTCCGGGTGGTGGTCGCCGACGCGGACGGCAAGTTCTACACGGCCGCCAAGGAAGTGAAGGTCACGATCGGTGGCTGCGGCGGTTGAAAAGGGAAAGCCATGGGCGACCCGATGAAAATCCGCGCAAAACTCGACGGCGACGTCCTCGAGGTGCGCGTGCTGATGGCTCACCCGATGGAAACCGGGCAGCGCAAGGACGCGAGCGGGAACGTCATCCCGCTCCACTTCATCCAGACGGTCACCGCGCAATTGAACGGCAAGCCGGTCTTCCAGGCCGAGACTAGCCAGGCGGTCGCGCGAAATCCGGTATTCGGCTTCAAGCTGAAGGGCGCCAAGGCCGGCGACAAACTCGCCGTCACCTGGGTCGACAACAAGGGCGACAAGCGCACCGACGAGATCTCGGTCGGTGCCGGCTAGGTTTGCGGCGAGGAGGGCGGCTCCGCGGCGGTGCGTGAGCTACCGCGGCACGGGTAACCGGCGTTGCCTGCCGGCGGCCGCTCCAATCCTGCTGCGCCGCCGGTTTACCACCCCGCAAACGCGGAGGCCCTGAGCGCGCAGCGCCGGAAAAAATGCTGATCGAAGACGACAACGTCTTTTCGCTCGTCATCCCGACCTACGAGGGCACCCCGTTTCTGCGCCGCTGCCTGGAGTATCTCCAGTCGGTTGCCTTCCGCGGGCGCGTCGTGCTCGCGGATGACAGCTCCGGGGAGCACCGCGCGTTCGTGGAGTCGTCGGCTGCGAGCTACCCCGGGCTCTGGCTGGACGTTCATCGCTTCGATCACGGCACGCCGTTTCTCGACAAGCTCCGCCGCTCGCTGGACCAACTTCCCTCCCGGTTCGTGATGCTGTGCGGCCAGGACGATCTCATCGTGCCGGAGGGTGTCGAGCGGGTGGTCCAGAGTCTTAATGCGGACGCGGGCCTCTCCTGCGCCCGGGGTCGGGTTGCACGTTTCCAGCTGAAGCGAAAGGCCGGCGCGACGAGCGGCGGCGGTGCCGACCGCGTCACGATCGAGTTCCAGCAGTATCCCATGCGCGCGTACGGCGACGCACGCGCGGTCGACCGGGTGCTCGCCCACGTGCGGTCCTACTCGTCCGCCCTGTACTCGGTGCATCGTCGGCCGCTGCTCATCGAGAGCTTTCGCCGCACCCAGATCGCGACGCAGAACGTGATCTTCATGCAGTACCTTTCCTCGTGCATCACGGCGGCGCAGGGCCGCATCGCATGCGTCGACGCCGTGTTCCTTGCCCGGCAGGCACACGCGGCGAGCTGGGCGGCTCGGCTACAGGGGGACAATGAGCACTGGCCGCTCCTCGTCGCTTCACCGAACTTTTCCGCCTACTACCAGGAGTTCAGGAACGCGGTGCTCGACCTACTCCGCGGGGAGCCTGGCGCCGACGAAGAGTTGGGCGGGCGGATTGACGACGCCTTCGTGCACCTGGTGAAACTCGGGCTTTGCCGGTTGGTAAACGTGCTCGATCCCGAGGACGAGGCGTTCTTCGCGCGCCTCAAGACGAAAGGGACCGGCGAGTATCGCGCGATCGAGCCGGTTGTCAATTGCGCCCTCGCGCATCCCGACACCTACTAGAGAAGGAGGGAGATGAGGCAGGCGCTTGCGCTGTACGCCACGACGGTGATCGCGGCGGCGCCCTTCGCGTACGCGGTCGGACAGGCTAACCCGCCGACCGCTGCGTCCGATCCGACGGCAGCAGAGTTCGAGAAGTTCCGGGAAGTGCTCGAGGAGGATAACCCCGCCGAGCTGTTCGAGGCGCGGGGCAAGGAGCTGTGGACCGCAAAGCGCGGGCCGAAGAACGCGTCGCTCGAACAGTGCGACCTCGGCCTCGGTCCCGGGTTGGTCAAGGGCGCGTACGTTCAGCTTCCGCGCTACTTTGCCGACGCCGACAAGGTGATGGATGCGGAGCGTCGGATCGTGCACTGCATGGTGACGTTGCAGGGCTTCGACGCAGCGGACCTCGCGAAGCGTCCCTTCAGCACCGACACCGAAACCCCCGATCCGGTCGTTTTGGTCACGTACGTCGCCGGGCAGTCACGGGGCATGAAGATCGCCGTGCCGCAGAAGCATCCCAAGGAGCGCGAAGCCTACGAAATCGGCCGGGAGATTTTTTTCTATCGCGCCGGCGCGTATGACTTCGCGTGCGCGAGTTGCCACGGCGAAGACGGCAAGCGCATCCGGACGCAGCCGCTGCCCAACCTCACCAAGCCCGAGCAGGCGATCCGCGGCTTCCAGGGCTGGCCGGGTTACCGGATGACGGGCGGCGTCATGCACACGCTGCAGTGGCGCATGTGGGACTGCTTCCGCCAGCAGCGCTTCCCCGAGCCGGGATACGCGTCCGACACGGTGAGCGCGCTGCTCACCTACCTCGGGGTAAACGCCAACGGCCACGTCTACAAGGGCCCCGGGATAAAGCGGTGACCCGACGGAGCAGAATGCCGTGAAGACCCTTCCACGATGGGTGGTCCACGCCGCGGTGCTCACGTTCGCCGCCGCGCTTCCCGCGCAGTCCGCCGACACCCGTAGCGAGGCGATCGCAACGATGAAGCGCGATTTCAAGCCGCGCGGCATCGCCACTTTGGATCGGATCGACGAGGACGGCGTCCAAGCGGTCTGCAACCGCACTCGCGACAATCCCCCCAAGGAAGTCGCCGAGCGCCTGGAGCAGGATCAGCTGACCACGATCCGCTTCCCGGCCGATGGCAAGCTCCTCGGCGATTGGAAGGCCGGCGAGCGCGTCGCGCAAAGCGGCCGCGGCTTGACGTGGACCGACCCGGCCGGCGTCACGGGCGGCAGCTGCTACAACTGCCATCGGATCGGACCCGCGGAGACTTCCTTCGGCACCATCGGCCCGAGCCTCTACCAGTTCGGCAAACTGCGCGGTTACGGCCCCGAGGTGCAACGGTACGTCTACGGCAAGATCTACAACGCCAAGGCCTACAGCCTCTGCTCGCAGATGCCGCGCCTCGGCTATGTCGGGGCGCTCACCGAGCAGGAGATCAAGGACCTGGTCGCGCTGCTCCTCGATCCAGGCTCGCCGGTCAACCAGTAACATCGAGAGCGTGCTCGGGAAAGTCATAAGGCAGATCCTCGCGCGCAGTCCCGCGTCCGTGCCGGAGATGGATGCGTCGACGGCATCGGCGATCGAGCGCGGCAACGAGCTCGCCGCGGCCGGCGATCACCCGGCGGCGATCGCGTGTTACGACCGGTTGCTCGCGCTGGATCCCGGGTCCGCCGTCGCGCGCAACAATCGCGCCTTGTCGCTGATGGCGATGGGAGAGATCCGCGCGGCGTGGGCGGATGCCGAGGCGCGGCTCCTGCTGGGGGGCAAGACGCGCGAATTCCTGAGCGCGGCGCCGATTCCGCGCTGGCAGGGCGAGCCGCTCCCGGCCGGGCCCTTGCTCGTGCTCTGGGAGCAGGGCTTTGGGGACATCATCCAGCACCTGCGGTTCCTGCCGCTAGCGCAGGCGCGCACCGGCGCCGTCGCGTTCTTCTGCCGTCCCGAACTCGCCGGGCTCGTGACGGCGAGCTTCCCCGACGTCGAGGTGATTCCCGCCGACGGGCGACAGCCGGCGTGGGATCGCTACGCCGCCTTCGTGCCGCTCCTCAGCCTGCCGCATGCGCTCGGGCTCGACTGGGCGACGCTGCCTGCCGCCCCGTATCTTCTCCGGCACGATCCGCCGCCGACGGTCGAGCCGCGCGTCGGGATCGTCTGGCGATCGAGCGCCTTCGACGCGACGCGCGACTGCAGCCTGGAGGACATGCTCGAGTTCGTCGGCGCCGGAACGCCGCTCGCGAGCCTCCAGTTCGGAACGACGCAGGCGGAGCGCTCTCGCCTCGCCGAACACCGCATCGTGGAGGCCGTCGGCGCCGACTTCCTGCAAACGGCCCGGCAGATGCGCACGCTCGCCGCGGTCGTCAGCGTCGATACCTCCGCGGCGCATCTCGCTGCGGCGCTCGGACGGCCAACGCTGCTCCTCGTCAGTGAGCCGGCCGCGGTGCGATGGATGCTCGGACGCACGGACAGCCCGTGGTACCCGACCCTGCGGATCCTCCGGAAGGCGGCGCCCGAGCCGTGGACGGTCCACGCGGCGGCCGCGGCGGCGGCGCTGCGCTCGATAGCGCCGCCGCGCGTGAAGCTCAACCTCGGCAGCGGTCCGAACCCGCTCCCCGGCTACGTCAACGTGGACATGTCGGGTGCGCCGGACGTCAAGTGGAACCTGGAGGAGTTCCCCTGGCCGTGGGACGCTGACAGCGTGGAGGAGGTCCGCATGTCGCACGTCCTCGAGCACCTCGGCGCATCGCCGCTGGCGTTCATCGGCGTGATGAAGGAGCTCTACCGCGTGTGCCGGGACGGCGCGCGGATCCACATCCGGGTGCCCCACCCGCGGCACGATTTCTTCCTCGGCGATCCCACGCACGTCCGTCCGATCTTGCCAGCAACGCTCGAGCTCTTTTCGCTGCGGCGCAACCGCGAGTGGGCGGCGGCGGGTGTTCCCAACACGCCGCTCGCCAGGTACCACGGCGTGGACTTCGAGATCGTGGACACGCAGCTCGTGCTCGACGAACCGTACCGCACCCAGCTCCGCGAGGGCACGCTCACGCAGGAGGAGGCGCTCGCGGCGGCGAGCCGGTACAACAACGTCGCCTCCGAGATCAAGATGACCCTACGCGTCGTCAAGGCGTCCGCGCGCGCAGACACTGGGTGAGCGCCGCGACGCCCCGCGCAATGAACCGCCGCGATTTCCTGGAATTGCTGGCCGCCGCCGCAGCCGCCGGGCTCGCGGTTGATGCCCGCGACGCGCTCGCGCAGGCCGGTCCCGACTCGCTGTACCGAGTGCCGCGGTTCGGGAACGTCTCGCTGCTCCATGTCACCGACACTCACGCCCAGCTCCTGCCAAGCTACCTCCGCGAGCCGAGCGCGAACATTGGCGTCGCGGCGGCAACGGGCCGGCCGCCGCACCTCGTCGGCGAGCACCTGCTCAAGGCGTTCTCGATCCGGCCCGGCTCGCCCGAAGCCTATGCGTTCACGTCGCTCGACTTCGAGCGCGCCGCCCGGACCTACGGCAAGGCCGGCGGCTACGCTCACCTCGCGACGCTCGTGAAGCGCTTGCGCGCGGATCGGCCGGGCGCGCTGCTCCTCGACGGCGGCGACGCGTGGCAAGGATCGGCGACCGCGCTCTGGACGCGGGGCGCCTGCATGATCGAGGCCCAGAAGCTCCTCGGCGTCGACGTGATGACCGCGCACTGGGAGTTCACCTACGGCGCCGACCGCGTGCAGGAGGCCGTGACGAAGGAACTCGGGGGTCGCATCGAGTTCGTGGCCCAGAACGTCAAGACCCGGGATTTCGGCGACCCGGTCTTCAAGCCCTGGACGATGCGCGAGGTCGCCGGCGTTCCGGTCGCCATCATCGGTCAGGCCTTTCCGTACACGCCGATCGCGAATCCGCGGCACTTCGTCCCCGACTGGACGTTTGGCATCCAGGAGGAAGCGCTGCAGCAGCACGTCGACGCGGCGCGCGCGAAGGGGGCGTACGTCGTCGCGCTCCTGTCACACAACGGCATGGACGTCGACCTCAAGCTCGCCGCGCGCGTGCGCGGCATCGACGTGATCCTCGGCGGCCATACCCACGACGCGGTGCCGCAGCCGTCGATCGTCGCGAACGCGGCCGGGCGCACAGTCGTCACGAATGCCGGCGCGAACGGGAAGTTCGTCGCAGTGCTCGATCTCGACGTGCGCGGCGGCCGGCTCGCCGGGTTCCGCTACCGCCTGCTTCCGGTGTTCGCGAACCTGTTGCCGCCGGACCCCGCCATGGAGACGCTCATTCGGAAGCTCCGCGCGCCGCACGAAGCGAAGCTCGGCGAGAAGCTCGCGGTCACGGAAGGCCTGCTCTATCGGCGCGGGAACTTCGCCGGGACGTTCGACCAGCTCATTCTCGACGCAATGCTCGAGGTAAAGGGTGCGCAGATCGCCTTCTCGCCGGGGTTTCGCTGGGGAACCGCGGTGCTCTCCGGCGAGACCGTCACGATGGAATGCCTCATGGATCAGACGGCAATCACATACCCGCAGTGCACGCTTAGCGCTCTCACGGGTGAACGCATCAAGGTGATCCTCGAGGACGTGTGCGACAACCTGTTCAACCCGGACCCTTATCTGCAGCAAGGCGGGGACATGGTGCGCGTCGAGGGGCTCACGTTCGCGTGCAACCCGCAGGCGCGGATGGGCGCGCGGATCTCCGACCTGCGCTGCGCCGGCAAACCGCTCGACGCGAACCGGATCTACAAGGTCGCGGGCTGGGCGTCGGTGCAGGAGGAGCCGGTGGGCGAGCCGATCTGGGAGGTGGTCGCGAAGTATCTGCGCGACAAGAAGTTCGTTGCGCCGCGGCGCCCGAACGTGCCGCGTCTCGAAGGGGTCGCGGGGAATCCGGGGCTCGCGTGAGTCCGGGGCCGGAAAGGACGCGCGGTCAATCACCCCCGCCGACGCAGCGAACACAGTAGTCGAGGTGTTGCTGCTCGGCGCTACCGGGCGCGTTGAAGCGCTCCAAGAACGCCTTCTCCTCCGGCTCGGGTGGCTCGCGGGTCCTCTCGCAGAGCGCCCTGCGCAGGAGCCATAGGCAGGCGTCGTCGAGGTCCGCCGCGAGCGCGTCGCGGCGCGCATCGCCGGCGACCAGATCGAGCAAGGCCTGCTTGAAGGCAGTGAGCTCGGTCGAGAGCTCGGGAGACACCGCAAGATAGGGCCAGTGGCTCGGGTCTCGCCGGGCCATGAGCTGAGCACGCCAGCCGAGCTCGTTATTGAGCCGCAGGTAGTAGACGTCGTCGAGCGTCTTCAGCTTGGCCCGAGCAACCGTGATACAGGATGCGAGATGCTGCCAGAACGTCACGTTGGTAGTGACCGCGAGCGCATGGCGGCAGGATTCGATGAAGAGCTCGCGGCGATGGACCGCGTAGAGCGTCGGGGTGAAGTTCGCCACGTGCTGGATCACCCGCGCCGCCGGCGTCTCCTCCGCGCGCGTTCTCCCGTCGCTTCCGCCAACCCGGGCCCCGCCGTCCTCGCCGATGGTGAAGAACGCCATTCGGCCCTTGCACGCGCCGAACCCGGGCTGGGCGTCGAGGAAGGCGATGCTGGCTTCGATTGCAGCCGGCATCATGAAGTCGTCGTCCGCGTGCACGACCACGTAGTCGGTCGGCGCCGCGGCAGCGCAGCGAGCAAGCCGCTCGAGAAAATGCATCTCGGGCGGATGCCGGAACCAGCGGAGGTCGAGTGCGGAGTACCGCGCAGCGACCGCGGGAAGGTTTGCGTCCCGGCCCGGCCCGCTGTGGTCGGTGACGAGAACCGGCCAGCGCACGGCGCATTCGCCAAAGTGGCGAAGCGCCCGTTCGAAGAACACCTCCTGGCCGGCGACCGATGGAACGATCAGGCTCAGGCGATCGGCGAACCGCGACTGCCGCACTGGGACATCGCTCGGCGCCGCCGAGACACCACCGCGGCTACGCAGGTTGTTCAGGAGCGACTTGAGCACTTCGACCTTCGCCGGTCGGCTTGTCGGCAAGAACGTTGAGGCTGATGCGCACGCCCATGAATTCGAGCTCGCTCGTGTCACCGAACTTGCCGAGGCTGTGGACTCGCCGGATGTTCACGAATCCGGCCGAGTGCAGGAAGTACCCCAAAATCTCCGCGTTGAACCCGATCTCGTGACGGTCGTGAGGATCGGCGTGAGCGCCGAACATCATGAGCATCACCTTGAAGCGCTCCTGCACGCCGAGGCGCTCGCGGTCCGCGAACAGGCGCGCGAGGACGTCGAGGTCGGGCACGCTGACGTAGAGCGTCCCGCCGGAGCTCAGCACGCGATACCATTCGCGCAGCCCGGACTCCAGCGGACCGCGTGGGCTCAGATGCTCGAGCACGTGGGACGCGTAGATCGCCGCGAAGGTCGCGTCGGGAAAACGCGAAAGGTCGTCGGCGGTGCCCACGTGGTCGACGTGCTCGCCGGGCGCGACGTTCAGCACCTCCCAACCCGGGGCGCGAAGCGTTCCCCCGATGTGGAGGCGGCGTGCTGCAGGCGGAGGGCTGACTGGCACAGACGATGCCCATGCGGGGGAATGGTCCGCTCGGGAGCGGAACAAAGACTATTGCACGAGCATGCCCGCCGCAAGCCCGAACCGCAGGAAATCGTTCACAACGCCCCGCCGCGCCGTCGGTCCGCGACGCGATCTCCCCGAGTCCCGTAGCCGTGCACCGATGCTGCGACGCTTGTTAAGGCGCTGGCGGTCGCCTCCCCCGCCCGACGCCGACGCGCTGGTGAGGCAAGGGGCCGAGCTGCGAAAGGCGGGCCGCTTGACCGACGCCGAGTCCACGCTGCAGTCCGCGATCGCGGCGGCACCGCGCTCGGCCGCCGCGCACGTGCACCTCGGCATCGTCCTCGCGGAGCTAGGTCGGCTCGACGAGTCCACGGATCTTTTCTTGCGGGCCGCGACGCTTGATCCAGGCGATCCGTTCGCGCAGATGAACCTCGCGAACGCGTATCGCCGCCGCGGCGCCCTGGACAGGGCGCTCGAGCACTACCGTGCGGCCGTGCGACTCCAGCCCGACCTGCTGATCGCGTGGTCCAACATGCTCCGACCGCTGCTGGACGCGTTCGCTTGGGCGGAGGCGTCGCGCGGCCTCGAGCTCATCCTCGAGCGGCGCAGCCGCGGCGAGCGCGACTGGGCGCGTTATCTCTCGCCGATGGACGCCTTGCTCTTGCCGCTGCCCCCGGAGGTCTGCCGCGAGATCGCGGAGTTCCACGCGAGCCAGCTCGACGTTCGTGCTGCGCCGCCTAGCCGGAGGCCGACAAACCACCCCGGCCGGTTGCGCATCGCGTACTTCTCGCGCGACTTCCGGAACCACGCCGTAGGGCAGCTCGTCCGCGCGCTGCTCCATGGTCATGACCGGTCGCGCTTCGAGGTGTGCGCCTATTCGTACGGGCGCGACGATGGTAGCCGCTACCGGCAGGAGATCGCCGCCGCCGCAGACCGGTTCGTCGATGTGCGTGCCGAGCCGCCCGACGAGACCGCAAGACGCATCGCGAACGATGCGGTCGACGTTCTGGTCGACCTTGGCGGCTACACGACCGATCACCGCCTCGCCGTTCTCGCGCGGCGGCCCGCGCCGCTTCAGGTCCACTATCTCGGCTTCCCGGCAACACTCGGCGCCCG
>Ga0126369_10003541_pt1 | contig 11278 bp, 6 predicted proteins | sample PanSoiMetaPlot_1_FD_109646 | JGI IMG/M metagenome (GOLD analysis project Ga0126369, IMG submission 109646) | Tropical forest soil microbial communities from Panama - MetaG Plot_1 | ecosystem: Environmental > Terrestrial > Soil > Tropical forest > Bulk soil | place: Panama | collected 2016-02-17
CCTGGCTCTGCCGAGTCAATTGCGTACCGGCCTCAGGCATGGAAATGCGTCAGTCCTCACTGGTAAGTAGCGTTCAAAAATTATAAGGGTCACTTTCGAACCCCGGCAATGAACGTTGGTAACCCGTACCTGTAACGCCAACCGCACCAATGCCTTTCACCGTGTCATCCTGGGCCGAGCCGGAGTGCACCGAAGCGGAACTCTGGTGGAGTCGAAGGATCCTAACTTCTTTCCCGCACTCCGTATCAGGAGCATCCCCTCGCTACTCAGTGCCCGTGTGGTGAGCGTTCTATAATCGCAGTCGAATGAAAACGCTCCTACTGGCCCTAATCCTCTCCGCTCCAGCCCTGGCCCAAAACCCCGACCCAAGATCCATTCCCGTAGTCGACGGCGGCATTGGTCCGTGCACCGCCGACTTCACCATCACCGGCGCTGACAACAAACCCGTCTACCTCGCCAAAATCAAAGTCCACATCGCCTACGGATTCATGAGCACACGGAAACTCGACCTCGAAGTCAGCACGAATATCGACGGGAAAGCCCGTTTCACTGGCCTGCCCGACCGCGTCAAACGCGGACTCTTCTTTGAAGCCAGCGAAGGCGACCGTACCGGTACCGCCTTCGATGACCCCTCCAAAACCTGCCAGGCTCAGTTAGCCGTCACCCTCCGCAAACCAACCGCGGCTCCAGCCCCATAACTTGTCCTCCCGGCGCGCGCATTGTACGCGCCGAAGGACTCGTGCACTCTGCCGTCGCTCTTCCGGAGCGACTGGGTTACAGCGCCCGTCTTGGCCGAGAGTCGAAAGCCGAAAACTGGAAGTTACCCACCCCCTGACCGTCCGTCCCGTGGCACACTGGTCGTTCTTGTCCTATGATGTTGCCAACACAACGAAGGGTCTTTCCACGTGGGCGAGTTCGGAGAAAAATTCCGCAGGGCGAGGGAGAGGAAGGAACTCTCGCTCGACGACGTTTCCAACGTCACCAAGATCAGCCCGCGAATGCTGCAGGCCATTGAAGAGGAGCAGTTTGATCAGCTCCCTGGCGGTGTTTTTAATCGCGGATTCATCCGCGCTTACGCCAAGCACCTCGGCCTCAATTCCGAAGATGCGGTCAACGACTACCTGGCTTGCCTCCGTCAGGCGCAAATTGACTCGCACGGGGGCTGGGATGCACCGGATCGTCGCGACCCACACCAACCCCTCCCAGCGCCACCGGCTACACCCCGGACTTTCAAACCGGTGGCGCAGCCACAACCACCGGTCCAAGTCGAAGAACTTCCCGAACTCCAACTGCCGCGCATTCAAGATGTCCGCCCGCCGAAAAAGGAATTTCTCCACGGCTCCGTTCCTGGAATTTCGTGGATCCGTGTTGCAGTCGCCGTCGTCCTGCTGATGGCAGCGTTGTTCTTGTGGACCCGCCATTCGCGCAATATCAACGCCGCACACGTGTCGGAGGCGTCGACGATGGCTCCCGCACCTGGACCTCAACCGTCGACTACAGCGCCCGCTGCAACAGCGACTCAGATCGCGCCGCCCGCAACGCCCGCGACGCCACCAGTTACGACGCCCGCTCCTATAACGAAGACCTCAACAGCGTCGGTCCAGCCCACCGCCAAAACTGATCCGCCCAAGGGCGCCCCCGCGCCGGCACCCGCAACGGCGGCCGAGACCGATCCCAACGCGGTGAAAGTCCAAAAGAAAGGAGACGTGACGATTCGCTCCTTCGGCGCGAGCGCCGCTAAGCCGTCCGGGCAATCCGGTACGAAGTTGACGCTGGTAGTGCGCGCCAGTGCAAATTCCTGGATCTCCGTCACCTCCGACGGACAACTCGTCACGCAAGAAACCCTGATCGCCCCCGCCGCGACCAGTTTCCACGCCACACACGAACTAGTCGTAAGAGTCGGTAACGCCGCCGGCGTGAGCTTTCTCTGGAACGGCGAAGAACTCCCACCCCAAGGCGCCGAATCCGAAGCCAAGACGTTAGTCTTCGACGCCCAAGGCATGCATCCCGCGATAACACCGCAGGAATAAGCTTCGATATAGCCTAGGGCGCCTCGTCCGGAGTTGCGCGCAGCGCAATGCCTCCGCCTCGATCTGTCGCGATTTTTGTTGGGCAAGAAGTCGCTCGCCATCCGTTCATAAATGCGTAGGGAACAATCCCAAAGGCCCATGAGTCTAAAGGACCCAGACAAGCAGTTGAGAATGTCTGCTCCCGGACGCCATGCGCAATCTGCGGAGAAGCCTCATAAGTTCAGCAAATGGAACCTTCCGATCGTACTTTGACTTACTTGGAGCTAACCGATGGTAATAACGTGGGGTAACGAGAAAACAACTTGTAGCTTATTGGTCGAAACCCTGAGTTCTCAGAAATAAATTCGACTTACAGGCAACGTTTCGCCAGTTAACTAAGTTCCAATCGCTTGATTGCGGAGGCACGTATGCAGCGCTACGGTCTGCGGCCCCTGTCAGTTGTGGTGTGTCTTTCGCTCGTTACTCTGACGGCCATCATTCTCTGGCCCGCTCAATCCACAGTCTCCGCGGCTTCGGATCAAACCGCTGGATCTCTAGAGATCATCAGCGAAGACGGATCGGTGAAGGGCGCATGCCCGCTCCGTCACACCGAGGTTCGCGGGGCAATCAGCGGATTCCTCGCGCGTGTTACCGTCACGCAGGTATTCGAAAATGCTGCCACGCAAAAGATTGAGGCTATCTATACATTCCCGCTTCCTGATAACGCCGCAGTCGACGACATGACCATTCAAATCGGCAATCGCACGGTTCGCGGCGTCATTCGCAAACGCGAAGAGGCGCGCGCCATTTACGAGCAAGCCAAGCGGACCGGCCACGTCGCCGCCTTGCTGGATCAGGAGCGTCCCAACATCTTTACGCAATCAGTCGCAAACATTCTGCCCGGCGAGCAGGTCACCGTCACCATCAGTTATCTGCAGACGCTCGAGTACGAGGCCGGCGCATACCAATTCGTATTTCCGATGGTTGTTGGTCCACGTTATATCCCCGGACAATCCATCGGTAAGCAAGCTGGCGAGTGGGCGCCCGACACCAACAAAGTCCCCGACGCCTCGAAAATTACGCCACAGGTTACGCCTAAGGGCACTCGCGCTGGCCATGACATCTCCATCGAACTCGCGATCGACGCCGGAGTGCCGTTACTCCAACTCAGTTCTTCGTCCCACAAAATCGAAGTCGACCGCATTGGCGCGAGCGCTGCAACCGTGAAGCTGAAGAATCCCGCCGAGATTCCCAACAAGGATTTCATTCTCAAGTATGATGTCGCCGGGGAGCAGATCTCCGACGCCGTCCTCTCCCAAGCCGACTCGCAAACCGTTTCCAAAGCTAAGGGTGTAGCAGGCGGATATTTCACGCTGATCCTCCAACCACCCGCCCGGCTGCCCGAATCCGACATCACCCCCAAAGAACTAGTCTTTGTTCTCGACACCTCTGGTTCGATGATGGGCTTGCCGATCGAGAAGGCCAAACAACTGATCAACCATGCCCTCGACGAACTCTATCCCGGCGACACTTTCAACCTGATCACTTTCTCCGGCGACACCCGCATTCTCTTCCCGGAGCCCGTCTATCCGACGGCCGAGAACATTCGTAAAGCGCGCGAGGCCCTGAACGCTCAACACGGATATGGTGGCACCGAGATGATGAAAGCTATTCGCGCCGCTCTCGTGCCCTCCGACTCACAAGATCACTTACGCGTCGTCTGTTTTTTGACCGACGGCTATGTTGGAAATGATCTCGAAATCATTGGCGAGGTGCAAAGGCATCCGAATGCCCGTGTCTTTGCCTATGGCATCGGCAACGCGGTAAATCGATTCCTCATCGAGTCGATGGCCAAGGCAGGCCGCGGCGATTCTGAAGTGGTTACGGTCAAGGGCAACGTCGATGCCGCCGCACATCGCCTGTACCAGCGCCTGCGCTCGCCAGTCCTGACCGATATCTCCATCGACTGGCATGGCTTGCCAGTTTCAGACGTCTATCCAAGAAACATTCCAGACTTGTTCACTGGAAAGCCTCTGGTGCTATCCGGTCGCTACTCCGCGGCCACAAGTGGCACGATCACCATCCACGGCAAACGCGCTGGCGACGATTTCACCCGCGAAATACCAGTCCATTTCAAAAGCACGACGAGTGACGGCGGAATCGTCTCTACGTTTTGGGCGCGGCGCAAAATCGACGACTTGATGTCCCAGGATTGGGCCGGCCTGCAAAACGGCAACATCCAACCCGAAGTCAAAAAAGACATCACGCTGCTCGGCTTGACCTACAACCTGATGACGCAGTTCACGTCGTTCGTCGCGGTCGAACAACGAGTTGTGACCACGAACGGCAAACCTCAAACAGTCGAAGTCCCTGTAGAGATGCCCGAAGGCGTGAGCTACGAAGGGATCTTCGGCGGAGGCAATGAAAAGGAATTCAACCGCCTAGCCGTGTACGCTGGTGCTACCCACAATGCAATGCTGCAGATGGCGCCGATGGCAGGCAGTGCTCGCGCGTCTATTGCCTCCGGTTCAGGCGGAGGAACCGGAGGCGGCGTTTCTAACGGAGTCCCCGCCCCACCAGCTCCGCCTCGGCCTAACCAGGAATTAGCCAAGTCGTACAAGAACTCGCTGAACGAGGACGTCGGCTACATCATTACAGGCGACGAGCGCAGCGCATTTCATGGGGCGACGACGACACAGGAACTCGCAGAATCGTCTCCAAGTCGCGACACCAAGGCCACCGAGCGCGCCTTGCTCGAATCAAAACTGAGCCCCGCAGTCCTCGCTCGATTCGATTGCTGGAAGAATCAAGCCAAAGACTGCAAGCTTGCGCCGGATGGAACAATCGAAATCCAATTGTTCCTGACGAAAGATCCCGAAGCCCTGCTTGAACAGCTGAAAGCCGCAGGTCTGCATGTCTCGCAAGTTCGGTCAAAGAATAAAGTAGTGACAGGCCGCATCCCTTTGGAGAAACTAACTGCAATCGCCAGTCTCGACACCGTAACGTTTGTCGCTCCATTACGCCGTTAAGAGAATTTCATTACGCGGGGTGCCCACTTCTGGCCGAATTTGCCAGAAGTGGGGATTTATCCTGGCGTGCGCGCTAATCGTCCAACCGGATCAATAGGCTCTGCTTCTCCGGCTTCACTTTCTTGACGCTCTCGATTTTCTCACCGAGATCTTTGACGCCGTCCCCGATGCGCGCAATGCACTTTTCGAGATAGTGCAGATTCTTGGCGTCCTGCGTCATCAGGTCCATCTTGTAGCCGCGAGCGATCGTGGGAAGGTAGCAGATCCGTCGAAAGTCGTCTCTTCCCATCAAGTAAATCTGCGAGAAGTTGACTTCTGTATTAGTCGAGACGCCAAACCCCAGCCCGATCGATGCCGACGTGGAGAAATCGATCGAAGTCGAACCGAAGATCGGCGCGCTGATGGTTCCGCTGATTGTCCCTCCGACGCCGAACTGCACCGATGCGGTCGCCGATGCGCCCACCACGGTCTTATCGAGATACGTGAACTTGGCGTTCCCGGTGACAGAAGCCGACACGCCCGCAAATGCGCCCGCCTGGATAGAGGCGTTGAAGCCCTTCAGCAAATCCGCGCTGAGCTGCCCGCTCAGGTTGGCGTTGGCGCCGGCAAACAGGTTGCAATTCCCCGACAAGTCCAGCCCGTGGTCGGCGAGTTTCCAGGTACAGTTGCCGTCAATGTTCAACTCGCAGCCGAATGCTGCCGCGGCTTGCAGCTCGAGGTCGATACCCTTCTTCGAAAGCGCCGCCTTCGCATTTCCACTGGCCCAGGCACCCAGCTTGAAATCTTCCTTGAGCGCCGCTGTAACCTGCCCCCACTTCTTGCTGTAAGCCTCGAACGTGACGCCCGCGCTCTGCTGAATGCCGATCAGGCCCTCGAACTCCGCCTCGATTTCTTTCACATTACGGGTCGTTTTCCCGGTGAGATGGGCCACCCGCTTCAACTCGGCCTCAGTCAGAAACTCTCTGGGATTGACCAAGCTGGCATCGAACTTCGCGACCTCCATCTGCATCTCCAGGAAGAACTGCTCGCCGTTCTGATAGTCGCCATCCTCCTTCCACTGAATCAACTTCCTCAGCAATTGTTCGGCAGAGTCCTGACGATCTTCCTGCGTACTGATCCAGTCCTCGCGCGCGAGCATCACGGGACCCACCGCCTTGCGATCGACGTCCATTTGAATTTCGTTGGCCACAGCTCGTGGGAACGTCGATCTAAAAACACGGAAATAGGTCGCTTCAACCAACGGCTTGTTGAGATCGGAAGCGCACAGATAGTAGTTGGCGCACTTCCGGTCGCGGCGGTCCTTCGAGTACGTCCAACTGTCGAAACTTCTGAACTTCTTGTCCAGGTAGATACGGACCTGTTCCATGTTGCTGCTTTGCAGGATATCGGCTCTCATTTGCAGTCACTGGCAGCAAAAAGCACGCCAGGCCTCCTTTTGAACTAGTTTTGGACGATCGTCGTTCGTAGCAGGGGGATAAACAGTTCGGGGTGGCCATCTCAACGACGCGATTAGCCGCGCCAGAACCACAAGACCCGTTTTAGCTCCCATTCTTGAAAGCGACGTTCGACGCTGTTTTCCTTCATCGGTACGCAAAACGAGAGGAAGCCCATCCTTGTCGGCGTGTTTGGGAGAACAGGTGAGGGTTCCAGTTATCGACTCTGTTCCAACGATTCCTAGCCAAATCAGCTGCAAAACGCGATCTCAGTACCTTCGGGCTGCTTGGCAGTAGATACGAAGGTAGCCCCAGAATCGGTGGCCAGATTGGTTTTTCGCTGGATTTCCCGGCGATCTTTCACGGCTCGGACTCGGGGGAAAAAGCTATCGCCAGTTTCAGCATAAATATCCTAGAATCAACGTCCCTGAGAAGGAGCTTTCGATGACTTGCAAGCCCGATCTTCTACGCAGCGTGCCGCTGTTTTCATTGCTCGACGACGACGAAACCGCAGTGCTCGCCGGCCAAGTCGACGTCAGGAACTTTGCCACCCGTGAACGTATCTACAAGATAGCCGAACCGAGCGAACACGCATACGTAGTGATCTCTGGAAAGATTCGTGTTTCCACTGTGGACGAAGATCAGCAGGAGGTAGTTGTCGACGAGCCATCGAAGGGCGATTTCTTTGGTTTTGCGTCCATGCTGGAGCAGACTCCACATCAGACGACAGCCATTGCCCTGGAGGAAACGGTTTGCCTGGAAGTGTCTCGGGATGACATCGCGGTGCTATTACAAAGAAAGCCGCACGCGGGAATGGATCTCCTGGCTACTTTGGGGCGCCAGTTTCATGCCGCGCAGCAGCTTGTGCGCATTCGCGCCATGCGCAATCCCAACGAAATCATCGAGGAGCAAGCCAGTTGGAGCGAAAGAGTCGCTGATTCCGTCGCTCACTTCGGCGGTTCGTGGACCTTTATCACCATATTCCTTGTCTTCATGGTCATCTATTCGCTGATCAACATACTGTTGCGTGCGCGCGCGTGGGATCCATATCCGTTCATCCTGCTGAATCTCTTCCTCTCGATGCTTGCGGCCATCCAGGCGCCGGTCATCATGATGAGCCAGAATCGCCAGGACACTAAAGACCGCTTGCGCAGCGAACTCGATTACGACGTGAACCGCCGCGCGGAATTTGAGATTCAGGGGTTGGCGCGAAAGTTAAATCTACTGGACGAGAAGATCGACGACATCGCAAATATTGTTCGTAAGACTGCAAGCCACTAATGGTTATTGTGAGTTCGGCAGCGAAGGAAGAGCAGATGCGGCTTAACCGCTCGACCTCGCAATTAATTCCGCCCCCAAGTTCGCCAGAGCGGTATCCTCCGCCGATGACAATCCGCTGACTCCGATCCCTCCAGCGATCTTTCCATTGATCGTGACCGGGATGCCGCCGCCCCAGCCCACGAATCGCGAGTCGCCGTAATAAGAAATGTCGTGCCCTTTTTCGGGGTGTTTCACCTTGTCTCCGATCTCCTGGGTGGGCTTGCCTGTCCGCGCTGCTGTGCAAGCTTTGTTCATTGCAATCATGATCGAAGGCAGGGGCACTTCATCCATGCGAGCAAAGGCGATGAGTTCGCCGTGTGAGTCCGTGACTGCTACCGCCACGGCTTTTTGCATCTGCTGAGCTTTGTCGATGATCAGCTCGAGCGCCTGTTTCGCGTCACTGTAATCGATGTTCACGACGTTGTACATTTGATTGCCAGCCGTGAACAGGATAACGCCGCCGGCAGGATGTCCAAAATGACAAAACCGGATTGGACAGGGTCCAATCCGGTCGGATGGGAAGAACACTCAGAAAACTACTTTGAGCACAAATTGAATTAATCGTTCAGGAGAGGCAACGCCACCCTGCACGGTTCCCGTGATTGTGCCAAATCCGCCATTCCCTGACCCTGTAGGAGTGCCGTTAAAGCCGGTTGCCGGCATAGCAAAATACGGGTGATTGAACAAATTGAAGAACTCGGTTCGGAATTCGATTCCCATACGCTCAGTAACATTTGTCCTCTTGAATACGGCGAAGTCGAAGTTATTGATTCCCGGACCTCGAAGGTTTGCATCAACGCGTGACTCGCTACCAGGCCCGAAATCGGGTGGAGTAGCGAAGCAGGAAGTATTGAACCACTGAGCGAGGTTCCCTCCACCGGACTTCTTGTCGCATCCAGGAATCACGTTGGGCCGAATATTGGCAACTCCGAGGTTGGCGCTTTCAAGAGCGGTTGAACCGGTATAACTGATTTTGAGTGGGAAGCCGCGCTGGAAGGTTGTGATGCCGTTGACGCCCCAACCTGATACCACTCCGTTGGCGATTCCGGTAAGTCCGTTCGCAAACCTCCTGCCGTGACCGAATGGAAGGTCCAAAACATAGCTGATCACGACGCGCTGAGAAACGTCCTGCGCAGACAGAGAACGCTCGCCTTTGAGGTTGTCCCAGTCCTGCACGCCGGGAACTCCGCCCGTCGGGCCTTCCAACCAGCTCGTGAGGGTGTCGGTGTTGCTCATTAGCTTTGCATTGGTGTATGCGACCAGCAGTGTACCGCCGCCTTGGAAGCGACGGGTTACGGTGGCCTGCAATGAGTTGTAGCTGCTGCCGCAGCAGCCATAGCCGGCCAGCGCCAAGCCGTTGTACTGAGGATAGGGGCGCTCGAGTTGGCCTGCTGCAACCGTCGCTGCGTTCAATGATGTATTGGGGTTGGTACCCTGCATCGGATTTGTCACTTGAGCTGTCAGCGCCGCACCCTGCGACCAGAGCGTATCCGGGAGTTGGTTGATTGTGGTGGAGTACTGCTGCAGATGCACGCCGTGCGAACCTGCATAGGCGACGTCAGCAAAAAAACCGGCAGGCAGTTCCCGCTGTATATTGAAGTTCCATTGCTGCACATATCCATATTTCGGATCGCTGTGCCCATTCAACCCGTAATAAGGAGCCAATGTCGGGTTACCGTTAAAGGCGACGAAACTCGAGAGGTTGGTGACACCAGGGATGGGAAGGTTGCTGAAGTTGCGCCCCGGTGGCGCAATGATACCGGTGTTGCCGAAGGGACCAGATCCCGTGCAACCAAAGAGGTTTGGACCTCTTGGGGCGAATACCGAGCCGGTTGCGCCATACGAGCAACCCGCTCCGTCTAACATGGCGGTTGGAGTCACGAATGAATCGGTCGTGGCGTGAAGCGGGGTACTAGCGAGATTGACGACGTCGTTATCCGGGTTCAAGCCAAACGAGACGTAGTTTGGAATGTAGAAGATGCCGTATCCCCCCCGGATCGATGTCTTTTTATCCAGGGCGTAGGCGAAGCCCAGTCGTGGAGAGAAGGCCCTCTTATCCATGGGAATATTGTTGCGGCTGCTGTTTCTTCCCGTCCCTACAAGGAATGCCTCGCCTGGGCAGCCAGTTCCCGGACCAGCGCACCCGGTGACTGTCGTATTGGTTGCCGAAGGATCGAAGTACGACAGGCGGTTGTATGCGTCAGACCACGTGCCTTGCAGTTCATAGCGCAGGCCTAGATTCAGGGTCAGCTTAGGTAAGACGTGCCATGTGTCATCCACGTAGAACGCACGATAGACTTGCAGTCCCTTGGTTTGGGCTGGCACCTGCGCGACGCCTTCTGTCTGGTTGACAAAGCTGCCTTGGTTTTGCGAAAGGCCGAGCAGGAAGTCGGCGAAAGCGAAATTGGAATTGCTCGCCAGCAGGGGATCGTTCGATACGGTCGGGTTTGTTGCTGCTGCTGCCGCCGCATATTGGGTGGTCCAGCTTCCACCGAAGGCGAACGCGCCGCTTGCGATATTGGTCTGGAAATAGTTATCCAAACCATACAAGAACTGGGCGCCAGTTTGAATCGTATGCTTCCCGCGAATCAAAGTAAGCGCGGGACTGATGTTGTATTGCGTGTTATGGTCGCCGATCGCGCTGTTGCCCTGAGATCTTCCAATATCACCGCTAAACGGAAAAGCGGGTGTTGGCGGTGTTCTCATCGTTGACGGTGGAGAATTGTAAGTAGCAGGCCAGCCCAGCTTCGTGAGATCGTAGCCAGCAAGGATGGGATTGCGTCCGTAGACGAATCGTGTTGCGCCAAAATTGACGTCCAAAATGGTCGTTGGAGTGAAAGTATGATTCACACCAAAGACGAGCAGCTTGCTGTGATAGTTTTCGGCGCAACGATCTTGACACAGTCCGGTGCCGAACGGATTCACGGGAAGATCTAGCAAACCGAAGTAGGCAAATCTTCCAAACAGGTGAGTGTTGCTGCCCAGGTTCTGATCTCCGCGAGCGACGAATTCGTTGGTGTTTCCGCCCCCAGGCGCCGCGCTCTGAAAATTGTTTACCGTGCCGGAAAGATTGGGAGCTGGAAAGTACGTATCCCACATCGTCGTAGTGGCGGTGCTGACTTCCGTCTGGGGAATCACATTCTTCGGGTAAGGCTGTCGTTGCATGGTGGCTGCGTTGATGCTGTATGGGTCGTAAAGCTGATCGGTAACGTTCCCCGCACTGTCCCGGTCCAGACAAATGCCACCCGCATCAAAGCCCTGTGTGCAGAGCGCTCCGAAGTTCCCTTGACGCATGCCTGCGGCCGGAACGGTCGTGATGAGCGGCGACCCGGTGCGCTGGCGGTATTGCTCCCAACTGACGTAGAAGAATGTCTTGTCCTTGATCACTGGTCCGCCGAGCTGGAACCCGTACTGGTTTTGCGTCCACGGTGGCGCTTCGTTGGGTTTGCCGTTCAAAATCTGTGACTGCTTGTTGAAATATTCGTTC
>Ga0126369_10003542_pt1 | contig 11278 bp, 11 predicted proteins | sample PanSoiMetaPlot_1_FD_109646 | JGI IMG/M metagenome (GOLD analysis project Ga0126369, IMG submission 109646) | Tropical forest soil microbial communities from Panama - MetaG Plot_1 | ecosystem: Environmental > Terrestrial > Soil > Tropical forest > Bulk soil | place: Panama | collected 2016-02-17
GCTCGATAGTCGCAAAATCCGCGGATGGCAAGTTGTGGTTCGTGCAATTCGGCGGCGTCAGCGTCATCGATCCTTACCACCTTCCCGTGAACAAGCTCCCGCCCCCCGTACACATTGAGCAGATCACGGCGGATGGCAAAGAATACGACCCAGCCCGCGGACCCCTGCCGCCGCTAGTGCGCGACCTAACGATCAACTACACGGCGCTGAGCCTTGTAGTCCCGGAGAAGAATCGCTTCCGCGTCAAGCTCGAAGGCCAGGACAAGGACTGGAGAGAACTCGTCAATGTTCGCCGCGTGGAATACACGAACCTGGCACCGAAGCATTACCGTTTCCTGGTAAAGGCGTGCAACAACAGCGGAGTTTGGAACGAAGAAGGCGCGTCGCTGAATTTCGTGATTCCGCCGGCATGGTACCAAAGCAACTGGTTCCGCGCGTTATGCGTGGCTGCCTTCCTGGCGCTGCTTTGGGCGCTCTATCAATATCGGCTGCACCAACTGGCGCAACAGTTCAATATGCGCCTGGAAGAGCGCGTCGGCGAGCGAACACGTATCGCACGCGATCTGCACGACACGCTGCTGCAAAGCTTCCACGGCATTTTGCTCTTTCTGCAAAGTGGAATCCATCTGCTGGAGGAGCATCCAGCCGAAGCCAAGAAAACTCTGAAGACCGCGGCCGAACAAGCGGAACGAGCGATCATCGAGGGACGCGAGGCGGTGCAAGGGTTGCGTGCATCGACCGTGGAAGGCAATGATTTAGCGATGGCGATTAAGACGCTTGGCGGCGAACTCGCTGCGGCCGACAGCGGCTCGCAGCAGCCGGAGTTCGCGGTTCAGGTGGAGGGCATCCCGCGCAATCTGCATCCGATTCTGCGCGACGAGGTGTTCCGTATTACCGGGGAAGCCATGCGCAACGCCTTCCGCCACGCGGACGCGAAGCAAATTGAAGTGGAAATCCACTATGACGAGCGGCGAATCCGGGTGCGGGTGCGCGATGATGGCAAGGGCATTGACCCGAAGCTGCTGAGCGATGACGGGCGCGAAGGACACTTTGGCCTGCGGGGCATGCGGGAAAGAGCCAAGCTGATCGGCGGTAAACTGACAGTGTGGAGTGAGCTCGATTCGGGCACGGAAGTGGAATTGAGCATCCCCGCGAGTCGCGCGTATGCGGCGGCAGATGGGCAGCGGTCGTGGCTCGCCGAGAAGTTCGCGAAATTATCACGCAGAGACACGGAACTGAAATCATGAGCGACCAGGCGAGCCCAATTCGCATTTTGGTGGTCGACGACCATCCGGTTGTGCGTTCCGGCATAGAAGCGCTCATGACCGGGCACGCAGACATGATCGTCGTCGCGCAGGCCTCGAATGGCCGCGAAGCGATTCAGCAGTTCCGCACGCATCATCCCGACGTTACCCTGATGGACATCATGATGCCGGAAATGAATGGCTTGGACGCTTTGATGGCCATTCGCAATGAGAGTCCTCATGCGCGAGTTATCATGCTGACCACTTATGCCGGCGACGCACAGGTGATGCGGGCGATAAAAGCCGGAGCGCAGGGTTACCTACTCAAGAATGCCTTACATCGGGAACTCCTCGATACAATCCGAGCTGTGTACGCGGGGAAAAAGGCGCTGTCCGCTGAGGCCAGCTACGAAGTTGCCGAGCATGCCGCAGACGATGCCCTGACACCGGCGGAAATCCGTGTGCTGCAGCTGATTGCCAAGAGCAATGCCAACAAGGAAATCGCCGAGCAGTTGTCGATAAGCGAAGAAACGGTGAAAGGGCAAGTTCGAAACATCCTCTCCAAATTGGGCGCCAAAGACCGTACACACGCGGCGATGATCGGGATAAAGCGCGGAATCATCGGGTTGTAGTTCGCAGTTCTCCTAAAGAGTCCCTCGGCTGGACCTTCCGAGGGTGTCTCCGCTAGAGCGTTCATAATCTGATTATGTTGTGCGTAGACTTTTCTCCACTTTCGCGCACGGTGCGCCCGGCCTGGGACTGCTCTTGCTCCGTCTGGCTGTCGGCATCGCCTTGGCTTCTCACGCAGTGATGGCACTGCGCAGCGGTCCCCCGGTTGGGCCAACCGTACTGAATGCGCTCGCAGGCATTGTAGGAATACTCTTGCTTGTTGGTCTGTGGACCCCTGTTGCGGGAACCATTTTGGCGACCCTAGCGTCTTTAAGTGCCCTGATGCATCCCGCAGACCCGTGGAACTGCATCTTCTTAGGGACTCTCGGTGCAGCCTTAGCTCTCGTCGGACCGGGAGCATGGTCCATAGACGCCCATCTGTTCGGATGGAAGCGCATCTGATCGTTCGACCGAAAGAGTAATCCCTCACCCCACTTTCGAGCCTGCTTCGTACGAAAAAGGGGTCCTATCCGCCTCAGCATGGTGCACTCCTCAAACCGATGTAGTCTCTACAAATTACCGATGTAAGGTTGCCCGCCGGAAGTACTCCGAGCACACTCGCGTGCAGAGATCGGGGCGGGCCCAGCAAGAAACGGCCGAGTTCATTGGGAAGTTGATCGGGGTGGTGAGCGGGGCGTGGTTATGGATTACGAGAAGATGAAAGCGTTGATGGAAGCAAGCCGCGACGAGTCAGCGGCGCAACGCAAGGCGCAAGTCAAAGAGTTTCCTAAGCCGGACTCCCAACCGGATTGGGAATGCGTGGATCAGGTACAAGAAGAACAGATAGCCGCCTAGTGGAGGTGAAAGTCATGAAAACGCCAACGATATTTCAGTGGTACGGGATTTTGCGACACAACTACCAGTTTACGATGTTCCAGGCCGTGCGATTCGCGCTTTGGCTGACGAGGTAAACAATTTCGGGGCGATCCCGCCCTCGAAATGAGGGCAGCCACTCCTCTATTGAAGGTGCCCAAAATACAGATTCCGACGACACTCCGGTGCAAAGAACAAGTCATTCCAACGAATCTTGAGGGGGATATGATGAGCGCAGCAGCTAGTTTCACTCCATTCAGCGGGTACCAGCCAGTTCCGCCAATGAACGGCGGGTTTCCTCTTTCCGATACATCACTCACGGACGAGCCGGACCAGGCTCCGACCTCATTCCTGGACACGATCGTCGGAAGGCACGGCGGGTTGCGGCCAGTCCTTGCGCAAGTGGCGCTAGTGGCGCCCACCGACGCCACCGTATTGCTGACCGGCGAGACCGGCACGGGCAAGGAAGTGATTGCGCGGGCCATTCACGAACTCAGCCCTCGGCGGAACCGGAATTTGGTGAAGGTGAATTGCGCAGCGATTCCGGCTGGACTGCTGGACTGCTGGAGAGCGAACTGTTCGGACACGAGAAGGGCGCGTTCACCGGTGCGCTCATGCAGAAAAAGGGGCGATTCGAACTGGCCCATGGAGGCACGCTCTTTTTGGACGAGATCGGAGACATTCCGCTCGAACTGCAGGCGAAATTGCTGCGGGTGCTGCAGGAGCAGGAGTTTGAGCGCCTGGGAAGCACCAGGACCATTCATGTCAATGTTCGGATCGTTGCCGCGACTCACCGCAATCTTGCAGAGATTATTCGCGAGGGAAAATTCCGGGAAGATCTGTTTTATCGACTGAACGTTTTCCCGGTTGCCATCCCGGCACTTCGCGAACGGCGCGAAGACATACCGCTACTAGTGAACTATTTTGTTTCGGAGCTATCTCGGCGGATGGGAAAGCAGATTGAGTACATCCCCAAGCACGTCATGGAGGTATTGACCAATCATCATTGGAGAGGAAATGTTCGGGAACTCGCAAACTTTATCCAACGCGCCGTCATTCTCTCGCAGCGTGGTGAATTGCAAGTGCCCGTTGCAGAGTTGCACGCCTCGCAAGCGCATGTTTTTGCGACAGCCTCCACGTTCGAACAGGCAGAATGCAACGTTATCATCGATGCACTGAAAACTGCGTCCGGTCAGATCTCCGGTAAAGGCGGGGCCGCCGAACGGCTGGGCCTAAAACGCACCACGCTCCAGAACAAGATGCGCAAGCTAAATATCAACCGTGGCGAGTATGCGCGACGAGGGTTGTAGTGAGGATTTATGTCAGAGACGATGGTTTTTCTTCGCAAATGGAATTTGTGCTATCGCAACAGATTGTGCGCTATGGCCTATAGCTGGCGCTTGGCCGAGCCGCCCTCGCGTAAAAACCGACGCAGCCACCGCTCAGGCCGTTTTGGGCCACAGCGATCTTGAGACCACACTGAATGTTTACTCACACGCGATACCGGATTGGCAAAAGCCTGCGGCAGAAAGTGGTGCAGTTTCTGTTGTCAAATGTGTCGGGCAAGCGGCGGGCACAGCACCGTGGATTGCACAAGCATACCGCACCTTACGGGAGCCTGTTCTGCGATTACCGCTTGTGCGGGCTAGCGTCCTCGCTCTGACCTTCCAACACCACCGGATGACAGAACAAGCGAATTTGGAAACGTCACCACGTTACCTGTGGGTCGTTGTGTCTCCTTGCCGAACTCTTGTATTTGAAATTGCAACCAGCCGATATCACTTACATCCCCTGTTATGCCGGAAATCTGCACGCGGTCCCCAATTTTTATTCCACGCTTTCCAACCAGCATGAAATATCCAAGTCCGGAAACGATGACATTTTGGAGCGCAATTGCAACGCCCGCCGTCAAAAGGCCAAAGAAAGTCGCGAGTGATGTCAGATCGGACGTGAAAGAACCCGCGGTGATCACCACAATCACGACCAAAGGGGCAACTCTCTCAATCACCCGAAACACGTGGCGGCGCCCAGTCTGGTGAACATGCCGATCACTAAGCCGACGGGCAACGGCGCCGACTAGCAGCAGCGCGCCAATCGCTGTTGCCACCCCGACCAGCCGTAAGATCAGGTCCCTCCATGTTTTCTCTTTATCGCTTAGCACCGCTGTGCGCCAGCTTCTCAGGCGCGAGATGTATGCCGTAAGCAAGACGTTCTGCTTGTCCAAGGCTACTATGGCGGGAGCAAGTGCCTTGGCGGCGGCTATGACCCCGTCAAGTTGAGTCTTCTGCTGTCGCAAGACGTTCAGATCGCCCGCCTGAGGATCGCTTGCAGCAGTAATCGTAAGAGATTTATTGGCGTAGTCCACGAGCGGCTTACGCACATCCGAGGATGACTGGCGCAATTGTTCAGTACGGTGGATCTCGTCATCGAGGATTCGGAGTTTTCTTTCAATCCTTGTCACGTCCGAGCTTAGGCCAAGAATGCCGGTATCGCGCGGTTTAGGGGATGAACCCGCCTCTGGGCCTTGCATTCGCGATTTCATTGGGGGCGTGGTCGCCTCGGAGATAGTTCGTGCGAGACCCTCGATACTCGATGTTAGATCGCTTTGGCGAACGGCGGTGACCTGCACGAAGTCAACCAGCTCCTGAAGACTTGCTAATTCAGCCTGCAGGACCTCCAACCGGCGCTGCGTCACATCCAGCGCGGTCTTGAGGGTTTGGCGCTCCGTTCCTTGCGCCGGTATGAGCTTCTTCTTGATGGCATCGACTTGTTGTTGTACTTGCTGGGTCGCCAGGTCGACCTTATTTTCCAAATCGACAAAGTGTGACAACTCTGCCGAGGAGTTGGTCGCGGTCCCAGCGCTCGTTCCCTCGTTGCTGGCCTGAAACATGGCCGCAAGGGACGCGTCAGCCCTCGCAAATTCCAAAGATAGTTGGATAATGTGCAAAGCAACTGGCCGATCGCTCTCAATAAAGAAAAGCTCTGCAGGATCGGTTGCGACCTGCTCCTCTGCTGCGCGATGCCTGTACCAGTCGATCGACTCGGTTACGAATGCCAGGACCTTCTGGTCGGATGGGAGATCAGAAGCGGTCGGCGACACCTGGGCGGAAATCCCAGCCGCAAGCAGCAGGACCAACAGGATGATATACCAGGCGACGCCGAGCCTAGATTTATTGATAAGGACGGCCATGCGTATATCTACGGATAATAAGCCGATCACTTGCTTTTGCCCCTGGCTTGCGCGTGACCTGTTTGGAACCGGGGCCAGAACGCCAGTGTCGCACCCCCATTTAACAGGCTCTGTAGTGCAACAAAACCTTCGCTCAACAGCCAGCGCTGGGCATCTTTTCCCTGTGGGCCCCTCCTCCAACACGTCTGAAATTGCTTAATTCACGACCGCCGCGAACAAACGTTCGGCAGCTCTGGCGTTGATTGCTCCGGATTGTCCTTGCATGCTAGGAGGTCTCCTCTTCGGCATCAGAGCAAACCTGTGTGCTCTCCCCAAAATCGCAGTTCCCGGAACCTACCAAACTCGAGAACGCAAGGCCAGAGCACATGTTCGCCATTCCTTGGTGCCATACCCTTGATAACGACAGCACGAATGTAACCAAAAGCTGAAATCGTAAGTCCTGCGAATTCGGCAGGATGCAGCCGCCGCCGGACTCAAGGTGCGACGCAAGTTTCGGCAGTGGTGACGCCGGCAGATCCATAGGTAGACCGAGCGCAGGCCCGCTCGTGCGCCAGTCCATCATCATCTCCCGTTGGACTTCGTGCGGATGTGTAAGCCGCGATTACAACGGCGTTATGTGGACCTACGTCCTCGGGCCACTCCTTGCCTTTCTGTCCGCATATGCGGAAATGTACGCGCCTTGTGTGTGCGGGAACTAGTTTGTGTAAGTGGTTTCGAGCTGATATTCCTGTTCGAAACTGGGACGCCGCAAAACTGTCCTGTGAAGCATCGTGACAGTTTTCACTTCTCTTAGTGTGACACCACGCATCCCATGCCTTTCCACGCCAGGATGGAGGAATGAATGGCCAAGAATGCCGGGTTGTAGGACTTATACTGATCGACAGCACGACCAGGGAATCGGTGACTGGGATGACCTTTAATTCAGGTCGGCCTGGACTTGACTGGCTTGTACGCAAATCGGTGCTGCGGCTTTTGGGCCGGCGGAGGCAGCTTCCAGCGCATACTTACCGAAAGGCACAGCCTCAAGCGCACACTTCCCGTACTCGTACGCTGCCGTGCCACAAGTGACCGCGCCGGTCCGTTTGGCCCTAGCACCAACAACAAATGATTCTTTCTCTTCAGATTCTGTAACGAAGATCCTTCCTTCAACCTTTGCACCAACAGCGTCAATCGTTATACCCGAGGCCAAGGGCGCGAAACACGCGGTCATCGACAACGGAACGTTAACAACGTTTGAGCAGGCACGGGTTCTCATGACGTGGTACCCATCACGAAGATTAATCGGGAGGCTTTTATCTTGTTTATTGCTCATTGTGCCTGCCTTATCCCGGTAAAAGAGGCAGATTCAGGGCAGCTGCCCGCATTCGGTCAGCTCTGTCGGGCGAACTGTGGGTTTCTGAAATTTTTGTTGGATTCTGATCCTGAGTGGTCCCTGTGGCTAAATCAAGAAATAGGCAACTGGGCCCATCCGCAACAACCTCAGCAGAGACGAGCCCGTCGCATTTTTCCAAGCTTTTCAAGATCAGCACCGGGCCGGCGCCTCATCAGTTCGTTCTGCAGGAACGAATCGATCGCGCCAAAATACTAATCCGCCAAAGCAACGCGAAGATTGTTTGGCTTGGCGCTTACGACCCCAGAAGGCTCTGCGCCGTTCAGAGCGGAAAGGTGCGATGTTACGGTGAGGGAGTCTTCGGCAGAGCCGTTGGTTTGCTGTGATCCATAGGCTTCCGTCGCTGCTGCGGAACAAACGGCGATACGGCTGAAATTTCCAGTGACGCCTGGAACTGCAACTGATGGGCTGAAACAGATCGTTGACACTCATCCGCCGCCAGCGCTCTCAATTTCGGCATCGGCATATTCCTTCTGCACGAAGGCGATGCGGCCAAGGCCATCTTTAGAGCAGCCATGAAACCGTTGGACAGATAGCCTTCCAGTCGCACACGCTCTTTGCCGGCCGCATCGAGTAGGATCACAGTCCCAGACCGTATCAAAGGGGCGGAACATGCCGGGTGCCCTTTGATATGGGCTTTTACCGGAAGGAGGTTTTCGCGGATGAACACCGCAGCCTTCTGATTTTCATACCACTCGGCGTCGAGCCGAGCACAGGTGCTCTGCGTCACCAATCGATCTCAGCTGAGTTGGGCGATTGTCGTTTTCCTGCCGCGGGTCCTTGGTGCTGCTCGTTTATGCTGAGCGAGTGGCTGCTGACATCCGTAAATAGTTAGGACGGAAAGCTCGCGTTGGAGCTTTGAGATGCGGATCAGCACCAGAGCGCGGCTAGACGAGCCTTCTTTTCGCGATGGTTCCATCCTAGAATCTCAGTAGTTTCAAGCGGGCGGCGTCGTAAATGAAATTTGCGCTGAGACTAATAATTACGATTAGCACGCTCTTTCTGCTCGGGTCTACTTTTGCTCTGACTCGACACAGTCAGAATACTGACGGCCTGGGTGCCGATGTTGAGGTGAGGGACCTCAAATTCACCCATCTCACCACGAACGATGGACTATCTCAGGGCTACGTAACCGCTATTTTGCAGGATCGCCGGGGCTTCATGTGGTTTGCCACCCGAGATGGCCTCAATCGGTATGACGGTGACGCGTTCGTCGTATACAAGAACAACCCGAACGATCCCCGTAGCCTAAGCTCCAACTTTATTCAAGATTTGATGGAAGACGATCACGGCTTTCTGTGGCTTGCTACCAACACGGGGGTGGACAAATTCGATCCTACTACCGAACGCTTCACTCGCTACCTTCATGACCGGAACAAACCTGATAGTATCGGCGGCTCTTCGGTTAAGAGCATCGCGCAAGACAGTCGCGGGAATCTTTGGTTTGGCAGCGAAGACGGCGGGCTCGATAAACTTGATACAAACACCGGAACATTTACTCATTACCGCAATGATAGCGGCGGCCGCTTTGTTGGAAGAATTACCCAGGTTATCGCGGATAGCCATGCCGACATCTGGTTCGTTGGCGATCGCGGTCTGTTCCATCTGAACCAAAAGACAGCACAGATTACTCAGCCTCCTGCCGCGAAAAGTGCCCTCAGCGCAGCCAGTGTGTATGAAGACGAAAGTGGGGATTTGTGGATGCTGGCCGATTCCCCGATCGTGGGGCTGGTCAAATATGACCGTCGGGCCCGGCGATTGAGGCGATACATGCTGGCCGCCCGTGCTGTCGGCGTCCTCGCATCGACGACGAACGGCGGCTCAGCTAATTGCACACTTGCGGCTGACGGGCAGAATGGATTCTGGGTGCCGTCAAGCCTGGGGCTTTATTACTTTGACCGGCACACAGAACGTTATACATACGGGTTTATGCACGATGAAACCGATCCTGATAGCCTGGACAGTAACGCAATTATGTCGGTGTATCAGGATAAGGGCGGAGTGTTGTGGGTGGGAACTGAGAACTCGGGGCTCAATGTTCTCAATTTCCGGCAGGAACAATTCGGTCTATACCGGCATCGCCCTGGCGCCCCCGACAGTCTTTCGCCCGGCAGGGTCAAGGCGATTTATCAGGATTCCAATGGCGTGGCATGGCTGGGCTTGTTTCCTCGGGCGCTGGACAAACTTGACCGAAAGAGCGGCCAAATCACCCATTATGTTCCCAAGCCGGGCGACACATTGGACGAGCATACGCTCGGTAAAGGCACGAACATTGCTAGCATTTACAAAGATACCGCGGGTTATCTCTGGCTGGGTGGTGGGGGCGGCGGGGTGGATCGGTTCGATGAACGCAGTGGGCATTTCAAGCACTACCGGCACAACCCTCATAATCGCAACAGCCTCATTTCTAATAACGTTTACACAATCTATGCAGACCGAAACGGCCACATATGGATCGGCCAGGAAGGTGGCTTAAGCCGCTACGATCCGGCAACAGACGGGTATACCAACTACCAGCCCATTCCCGATAATCCGGCCAGCTTCGCAAATACTGTGTGGGTGATTTATCAGGATCGTTCCGGCATGCTGTGGGCAGGTACCTGGGGTGGAGTGCTAATCCGATTCGATGGAGACGCGAAGACCTTCGTGCATTACACGCCCGACTCGCAAGATCCTCACAAACTCAACGGCGGCGGCATCAACGCCATTCACGAAGACCGCACGGGAACACTGTGGGTGGGAACTTTTGATGGATTGTACCGACTCAATCGGCAAGACGGAACCTTTGTCCGCTACACTGAGAGCCAGGGTCTGCCGAGCAGCGCGATTCGGTGCATTCGGGAAGATGGAGGGGGCAGACTTTGGCTCAGCACCGATAAGGGCATATCGCGGTTCGATCCTCACGCGGACAGCTTCAGAAACTACGACGTTTCCGACGGCTTGCAGAGCAATGAGTTCAGTACCGGCTGCTATCAAAGCCCAGACGGGGAAATGTTCTTTGGTGGAAGCAATGGCTTCAATGCATTTTTTCCTGACAACGTCCGCGATAATGCGTACGTGCCGCCCGTGGTGATCACAAGCTTCAAAATCTTCAACAAACCCATTCCCATTGGCACTCAATCGATACTTAAGAAAACCATCCCATACGTCGATTCTTTGACTCTCTCCTACCGGAACAATGTCTTCTCGTTTGAGTTCGCGGCCTTGAGTTACGCAAATTCCCAGAAGAACCGTTATCGATATAAGCTCGAAAACTTCGACCCTGGGTGGAACGAAGTGGGGAGCAAGCAGCGCCTGGCCACTTACACGAATCTAGACCCGGGCAAATATGTTTTTCGCGTGCAAGGATCAAACAGCGATGGCGTATGGAATGAAGAAGGAGTATCGCTGCCCATTCTCATCACGCCTCCTTGGTGGAGGACCAGCTGGTTTCGAGCCATCGGCGCGGCTGCTGTGCTGTTTTTGCTTTGGGGGACCTACCAGCTGCGTGTCCGACAATTGCAGCAGCAATTCGGCAGGACGCTGGAAGCGCGCGTCGGCGAGCGCACGCGGATCGCACGGGATCTTCACGACACTTTGCTGCAAAGCTTCCACGGAATCTTGCTGCACCTTCAGACTGCTATCAACCTGCTGCCGGAGCGTCCGGTTGACGCCCAGAAAACTTTCGAGAGCGCGGTCGATCAGGCGGAACGAGCAATCATTGAAGGACGCGAGGCTGTGCAAGGGTTGCGGACATCTACAATAGAGCGCAACGATTTGGCATTGGCGATTAGAACGCTTGGTGAAGAACTTGCTGCGGCGGATACCTGCTCGCGCCAGCCGGAGTTCACGGTCCAGGTGGAAGGCGCACCGCGCAATCTGCATCCGATACTGCGCGATGAAGTCTACCGGATTATCGGCGAAGCGATGCGCAATGCCTTCCGTCACGCCGCTGCGCAGCACATCGAAGTGGAAATTCATTACGATGAGCGA